>RCNC010002127.1_pt1 | contig 13232 bp, 10 predicted proteins | sample 2041301 | NCBI WGS metagenome assembly RCNC01 (sample SAMN09708231, study PRJNA481090) | Marine sediment metagenome, whole genome shotgun sequencing project. | biome: marine sediment; feature: ocean; material: sediment; isolation source: Sewage treatment plant 13A marine sediment (STP13A) ... | reverse complement strand
GTTCACATCACCTCGAACAACACCATCAAAGGCACCCAGTTCCACGACTTCCCGGACACCGGGGCGGTGCCGCTGGTGGCCGACATGTCGTCGGACATTCTGTGGCGGCCGATCGACGCCAACCGCTTTCATCTCATCTATGCGGGGGCGCAGAAGAACATCGGGCCGTCGGGCGTCACCATCGTGATCATCAAAAAGTCGTGGATCGAGGAGGCCAACGAAGGGCTGCCGACGATGCTCTCCTACGCCACCTACTCGGCCAAGGAATCGCTCTACAACACCCCTCCGACCTTTGCCATCTACATGGTTCGCAACGTGCTCGAGTGGGTGAAGGAGCAGGGTGGCCTGGCCGCGGTCGAACGCCAGAACCGTGCCAAGGGCGACCGCCTCTACGGCGTGATGGCCGCCAACCCGGGCTTTTACAGCTGCCCGGTGGACGAGGACAGCCGCTCGTACATGAACGTGGTCTTCCGCCTCCCGTCCGAGGATCTCGAGGCACAGTTCGTGGCCGGTGCCAAGGCCGCCGGCATGGTGGGGCTCAAGGGCCATCGGTCGGTCGGCGGCTGCCGCGCCTCGATCTACAACGCGATGCCGCCCGAGGGCGTGGAGGTCCTCGCGGGCTTTATGGAAGAGTTCGCCCGCCGAAATGGGTAGACGTTAGATCGTTAGAACGTTAATCGTTAGAACGTTTCGCCGAACCCCCCCGCAGTCCTCCTCCGGGAGGATGGGTGTTGAACGTTCAACGTCAAACATTCTAACGTTCAAACGATGAGCTACCATGACCTGTGTGAAGAGGCTCATCATCGCCGACTCTCACGTCGGCCAGGGGGAAGACGACGCGAGCGCCATGAGCGCGCTCGTTCGCCGTGCGGCGGCCGGGGGAGTGGGTGAGATCATTTACCTCGGCGATGGCTTCCAATACCTGATCGGGATGTCGAAGTTCTGGAACACCTCGCTGCGGGAGGTGATGGACGCGTGGCGCGAGGTACGGGCGGAGGGCGTTCGACTCGTCGTCGTCGAAGGCAACCGGGACTTTTTTCTCGATGAAGCCGAGCTCGCCGATGAGATCGACTGGGGGGGCCGCGTCTACGAGTTTTCAGCCGCCGGCCGCCGCTACCGCCTCGACCACGGTGATCTGGTGAACTCGCGCGATCTCCAGTACCGGTTCTGGTCATGGTTCTCGAAGTGCGCCCCGGCTCGGATGTGGGCGCGATGGCTGCCGAAATCGATGGCGGTGGCGATCGTCCGCCACATGGAGGCCCACCTCGCCACCACCAACAAGAAATTCCGCTACGCAAAACCCATCGCCGATTTGAAGCGCGCCGCCGAACGCGCCTGGCGGGAGGGGATCGATGTGCTCTTCTGGGGTCACTTCCACACGACCTGGGAAATCACAGAAGGCGACCGCCTCGCGCTCATCATCCCGGCGTGGTTGGAGACCAGGCGGAGCGTGCTGGTCGACGGCGACGGAACCTGGATCTATGTGGACAGTGATCTGGCGCCGTCCGGGGACGAGGCTGAGCGGTGAGCTCCGCTGTCCTTCCCGGACCGCGGGTGGGGTTGCAGGGATCTGTCGAGCTCCCGCCGTCGAAGAGCCTCACCAACCGTGCGCTGATCGCCGCGGCGGTGGCCGATGGGGGCGTCATCATCTCACCGCTGGACTGCGATGACACGCGAGTTCTGGCGGCCGCCCTGGCCGCTGCGGGATGGCCGGTTGCCTGGCGGGAGGACATCGAGATCACAAGCCGCATCGTACCCGGCGAGAGGGTTCGCCTCGATCTCGCCGACTCGGGAACCGGGGCGCGGCTCATTCTGGGTTTGCTGGCAGCCTCTCCGGGGCTCGGTATTGTCGACGGCAGTGCGCGTCTCAGACAGCGGCCGATGGCCCCGCTCCTGGAGACCCTGAGTGACCTGGGCGCACGGCTTCACGCGACCAGCGGCCATTTGCCGATCGAAATCGACGGCACAGCGCTCGATGGGGGAGGGGCGACGATTCGGCCCGAGGTGTCGTCGCAGTTCGTGTCCTCGCTGGTCCTCGCCGCACCGTTGATGGCGCATGGGCTCGACCTCGAGGTTGTGGGTCCGTTGCCCTCCGCGCCCTATCTCGATCTCACCGAGGACGTGCTGCGCGCCTTTGGCGGTGAAGTCGAGGTGATGGAGAACCGGCGCCGGTGGCGGGTCTCGCCTGCGCGGCTTCAGCGAACCGATTACGCGGTCGAGGGCGACTGGTCGGCGGCCGCCTTCGTGCTCGCCGCGGTCGCAGTGGCGGGCGGCGACGTGGTGGTGTTTCCCCTGGATCCATCGAGTCGCCAGGGCGATCGCGCGCTGCTGGGCATTCTCGAGAGAACGGGTCTTCAGACGAGCTGGGATGGCGATCGCCTCCTGGTCAACGGCCCGGCGCGGTCAGCGATCGAGGCTGATCTGACCGACACCCCGGATCTCTTCCCGGCCCTGGCCGTCGTGGCGGCGACCGCAGAACCGGGCTCTCGCCTTGAAGGTCTCGACCACCTCAGACACAAGGAGAGCGACCGTCTCACGGTGATGGTGGAAAATCTCCGGCGGCTCGGCGCGGACATTTCTATTGAAGGATCACGGGCGATCTTTGGGCGGCCAATCGGCGGAAGATTCGAGCAACCACCGCGAGTGACCGCGGCCGGCGATCACCGCATCGCGATGGCGATGGCCCTCGCGGCCCTCGTCTCCGGCCCCCTCGAGCTGGATGACGCGGATTGCGTGAGCAAGTCTTTTCCGGGGTTTTGGGGCTTATGGGAGGACCTGACCGCTGTGGGAGTGGGGGGGGTGTGAAGCTACCCGCGCCGTCCGCGATGCTCATCGAGCATCCCGCGGTACCGGTGCCGACGGTAGATGGGAGGGCGCGAGAAAGTGTTGCGCCCGGTGACGAGGTCGCGGTCGAGTCCCTGTCGCGGCCGGATCGCTATCAGGTCGCGGTACAGCTGACGGCGGCCGCGTCGCTGCTGGCTGAGTTCGACCTGTGGCCTGGACGAAGGGCGTTTCGAGAGGTTCGAGTCACCCGCGCGCGGGGAGGACTCCAGGCCATACTCGGACGATTCCCTCTACCGCTGTCGCCGGTTTTCCGGCGTCTCGGCGGTGGTGAGGCGGCTGCCGAGACGAGTCGCGCCGCGGTCCTGGCCGCGATCTCCGATGCGGTTGCCCTGCCGGTCGCGGAGATCGACGTTGGGAGCGATGAGCCCGGGTTTTTTCTCGAGCGTGCGGTCATGCGGCAGCTACGGGAGCTAGGTCGTCCCCTGGCCCCCGCAACCGCCCGCGCGCTCTGGGCCCTGCGCTGGGACCTGTTGCCGCAGCCGGATGCCGGCGCAACCAGCTACTGGCGCGTACCAAACGCTGAGACCGCGAATCGTCTGGCCGCGTCCTTGTGGTCATCGCTACTGCGACGGGGTGAGCCGGCGGTGTTGTGCCTGGCTGGCGACGTGGCCATTTCACCGGTTCCTCTCGAGGGAGGTGTGCTGATCGTGGCCGGGGCGATGACGGACACCGATCTGGCCGAGGTGTCCGACTGGACCCTCCGTGACGGCTGCTCCTCGGTTGTCATCGGCACCTTTCCGCGGGGCTGGCATCCGCCGCACCCACCAGTCTTCGACGGCAGGTATCTGGCGCGGCATCTGGCCGTTGTCGGGGTGCCCCTGGCCGAGGCTCGGGAGATCGTCGATCGCCGTCAGGGGCGCTTCAACCCATTCGACGAGGGTGAGCAACAGGCGCTCACCGAGTCGGCTCGATCCCTCTTTGCCGCGTCGACAGGTGTCCGGGAACGCCCGAGCGAAGCCCCGAGCGAACGGATCCAACAACTTCTCAGTCTCGAGCCGGATGGGTTGTCGATGGAGTTCTTGACCCGGCACTCCGGCCTCGCGAGTGATGAGATGAAGGAGAGCCTGGAACGGGTGGCGGCGGTGGCGGTGGAAGCCGGATGGCGGCTGCCCGAGCCCACTGTCCTCGGACCCGATCCGTTGCATTCCGACATCGCCGCGCTTCTGACCCGGGAGGATCCGCGGCGGTTGTTACACGAGGCGCTGGGGACAGGTGACTCGGTGAGGCTTGCTGTATGGGCCCGGGAGCGGCTTGACCGGCTGGAGGGATTCGCGGTTCGCGATCTCCTGGCACATCTCGCGCCGGGGGCGTGCGGTACGGATATCCAGGTGCTGGCTGCCGAGGCGTGTCTGTCGGTTCTCGATCTTTCGGGTGCGCGAAGCTCTCTCGCTGGCCTCCCGCCCGAGCTTGGGAGGATTTACGAGCAATGGCTCGAGGCGATGGATCATCCCCACGGTGGCGAGTGGGCCGTCCCATCCGTGGAGGATATGCGTCGGTCGCCGCGAGCGGTCGCAGAGGTTGTCGTTTTCCTCCTTTGGCATCATCGATCATCGAGGGGCGAGCTCTATGAAGAGGGTCGGGGAGTGCTTGAACAGGTTCTTCCGCGGCTCGCGGAGCCGTTGAAGAGCCGGATGGAGATCGAGTTGGCAGCCATCGAGCAACCGGAGCTGCTCGTCGATTCCAGGTGGCGGCGGGAGGTGGTGGCGGAAAATCCCCGTCTCCATGCTCAGCTCATCCACCGGGTGGCCCTGCATTATCTGAAGGCATTGAAGACGCGTTCCACGCGTCGGCTCTTGGAGATCCTGGTCAACGACCGCTTCGGCCCGGGGTTCAGGGGCGCGATCGAGTTCGACCTCGGGGCGGTGGCTCTCGCCGAGGGACGCAGCCGGGACGCCCACACCCATCAGCTCCGCGCCTTTCGTCTCTTCCAGGCGGCGGGTTTTCGCTATCGCACGAACGGGGTTCTCTTCAATCTTGCGGTGGCCGACCTCGATCAGCTGCGCGTGCGCCGGGCCCGTGGCCGTCTCGATCATTTAGCCGCCGTCGATTGGGAGGTCCCATTCGTTCTCGGAGAGCGTTGCCGTTTGCAGCTCGCCATAGGCAACGACGAGGCATTCCGCAAACACCTGGCGGCGTTCGAGATGGAGGCCGGCGACGACCCGAGGTTCAATGAGGGCCTGAACCTGCTGCGCGGAGCTTCCGCGACCCTTGACGGCGACTTTGGGCGCGCGTCCGAGCTCTTCGCACGCTCCGGTCAGGAGGGTGAGGCATGGACACGATTGGTTGAGGCTGTGTCGGGAGGAGCTTGTGGCGACCTTGGTGAGGACGGTTGGGGCGTATCCCTCGCCGCACATCTGGTTGCCGGAATGTTGGGAACCGACGAGACGGCGGCGATTCCCGGCAGTGATCCTCCGACCGCGGCACACGCTCTGGCAATTGCACTCGCGGAGCGGGTTTGTGGTCGCCGACTGCCGATGGCCGGCCCGTACCGGGCGGAGACGGTGCGACGGCTGCGGACGGAAGGTCTCGATGGGTGGGCGGAGGAACTGAGCGGTCGCCAGGCTCCAATCCTGGCGGCGGTTGCAACGCTCGCCGGCATCATGGATTCTGGGGGTCCGGAGAACATCGATCCGAATCAAATCGAGGAGCTGGTAACAGCCCTTGAGGTCGAGGGTCTCGAACTTCGTGATGCCGCTGACGGACGTTTGATCTGGAAGATCGGAAGGGGTCTGCCCGGGACAGAGGTGCGGCGGGGCCGGGTCAGTATGACTCCGCTCGGGGGAGAAGTCTCGCAGGACCCATTGTGGTCCCTTCTCATCAGAATTCTCGAGTTCCAGGTCCCGCCGGGCGCGCCGACGCCGGACTCCGAGGTCGAAAGCACGGGTTTCTACGGGAAGTCCGCGGCGGCGAGAGAGGTGAGGCGCCAACTGTGCGAACTCGGCCCCGTTCACCTGGCGGTCCTGCTCCTCGGCGAGACCGGGGTTGGCAAGGAGGTTGCCGCCACCGCCCTCCATAGGCTATCGGGACGCTCGGGATCCCTGATCGCAGTCAACGTCGCGGCGATACCGACCGGACTCCTCGAAGCCGAGCTCTTTGGATCGGTCAAGGGCGCCTTCACCGGCGCCGATCGCTCGCGCCGCGGTCTGGTGATGGCCGCCGACGGCGGGACCCTGTTCCTCGATGAGATTGGGGATCTCGATCCACCGCTGCAGGTCAAGCTGCTGCGCTTCCTGGAATCACAGGAGGTTCGTCCGGTCGGATCGACCGAGGGGAGGACGGTCGACGTGCGGATCGTCGCCGCGACCCACCGGGATCTGGAACACCGCATGCGCGAAGGCATGTTCAGGCCCGATCTGTACTATCGAGTCGCCGGACTGCCGGTGACGATTCCACCGCTGCGGGAGCGCCGCGAAGATGTCGGCATTCTGACGAGGCTCTTCGAAGCCGAAGCCCTCGCCCGCTATGGTTTGGAGTCCCGGCGATGGAGCTCCGAGGCCCGGGAGACACTCCGCCGTTACGATTGGCCCGGCAACGTTCGTGAGCTGCGGCAGACGGTGGAGGTCGCCCTGGTGCGGGCGCGGGGAGGAGTCGTGCTGCCCGAGCATCTGCCGATCGTCGTCGATGACGACCTGGCGGCCGGGACCTGGAGCGAAGCCCAGCGGGAGTTCAGACGTCGCTTCCTCACGCAAGCTCTTCGCCGCAACCACGGCAACCGCTCGGCCACCGCCCGCGAGCTCGGAATCTCCCGCCAGGCGCTCCTGTATCACCTCCGTAAGCTCGGCCTGACGGACACTGGCCGCCGCTAAACGATCTCCTTATCTATTTTTTGAGCCCACAGCTCCGAGCTGTGGGCTCAAAAAAAGGTGCGGGCCGTGAGGCCCGCAGGAGGAAGGAGGAGGTATGATGTCGTACCAGGTCGTTGTGTGCCCGGCTAATGGTTCTATAAGCAAACGGCGTGCCAAATTTCAGACGGATGGATTGGATTCGTGCAGTACGGTCCCTCGAGCCTCAAAAAGCACCTCCGCGCGCTCCGCGAAGGCGGCGAACCGGAGGTCCACGAGCGGGTTGATCTGCGCGCATGGACGGCGCTTGGCGTCGGTGGCCCGGCCGATCTGGTGATCCGATGTCGTAGTGCTGACGGGCTTCAGCGGGTGATCGACCTGCTCGCCGCCCACGGTCAGCAATGGCTTGTCATGGGTGCGGGCAGCCGTCTTGTACCCCCCATCCGCGGGCTTCGAGTGCCGGTGCTCAACCTCAGTGGCAATCTCGCCCTGTGGGAGCTCGACCTCGACGGCGCGGTGGCCGGGGGCGGTGCCAACCTGGCACAGGTGTGTCGGGCTGCTGCACGGACCGGGCTCGGTGGGGCAGAGGCGATGTTCGCTACCGCCAGTTCCGTGGGGGGGGCGGTTCAAGCCGCGGTCCATGATCTCTTTCCCTTGTCCGGGTTGCTCGACTGGGTCGATGTGGGCCGGCCGGGAAGATCCACAGAACGGGTCCGCCCGCGCACCGGAAACGGCGGACTCGGGTTTGACTTGGATCGACGGGTGGTCCTGGGCGCTCGCTTTCAACTCGTCGGAGATGGCGCATCCAACCAGGAGCTCAGAATCAACGCAGGGAGACGTTCACGACTGCAACGGGTCCCGCGCTCGACCGCACCGTGCTTTGTTGGTCCCCTCGGAAGCAATACCGAGGATCTCCTGAGAGACGCCGACTGTCCCGGTATGGTGGTGGGTGGGGTGCGCGTGTCGCGTCGTTTCCCCAACCGGCTATGCGCGTCGAGGACGGCGCGACCATCAGAAGTTGCTCAGCTGACGCGTGAGGTTCAGGCGCGGGTCGCTGATCGGATGGACGTGGTTCTTCGGTCGGCCCTTTGCTTTGTGGACGAAGACGGTGGGGCGGTCGAGCCGTGAGGCGGGGCCGTCCGCGCTGGTTGATGGTGCTGGCGCTCGCGGCGGTTGTCGTGGCGGCGATCGATACTCTCGCATCGTACAACTGGAACAGGATCACGAGAACGATGGCCGTCAACCCCGAGGCAGGCGCCATTCGACTCGCCTCGAGCTGGGTTGTGAGTCTGCCGCCGTTCGTCGTGCGCTCGCGGAGGATGGCGCCTCGTGATCTCGGGATGGCCTCGAGAGAGGCCGTGGTCGAGGCGCTGACGCGTCTCGGCGGGCTGCAGGTCAGGTGGATGCCGGTTGATCCCGTGGGTTTTACAAATCGCGCGCGTGATCTCCTGCTTCGCGACCGGGCACGTGAAGGTCTCCTGATGTTGGACGATGCTGTGCGGCGCAATCCAACCTCTCCCTCTCTGCATCGTCTGTACGGACTTGTTCTTCTTTCTCTTGGTGACCACCGGGATGGGCTGATCGAGCTCGCGACAGCGGAGGCGCTATCTCCAGGACTGCGCAACCCGCCGGTCGAGCTGGCCCCTGAAGATCAACGCTGGGTTCGCCTGGAGGGACTTCGGCTACGACGCGATTTCTACCCGCGCCGACCGACCGAAACAGCCATTGCCCTGGCCCGCGAGCTCCGGGTTGGGGGGGACGGGGCGGCTGCGCGGAATGTCCTATCCGAGTTCGTGAGCCATCCCGAGGTCAATATAGAGCTCGCCCGTTGGGCGATCGACGATGGACATCCAGAGCACGCACTCGATCTGCTGGCGCAGATCACCTCACGAACCACCTTTCCGCGACCCCTGAGGGCGCGGGCGTGGGCGATGACGGCTGTCGCGCTCGACCACGAAGGCGATATCGGCGGAGCGTTGGAGGCGGCACATTCCGCCCTTCGGCTCGATCCGAGGTCTTCGGCCCCCTACGTCACGCTTGCCGGATTGGCGCAGCGGCGCGGCGACTCCCCGGCGGCGCTCGCGCATCTGCGACGAGCCTGGGGGATGGACCCCACCGACACCCGGCTTCTCCTACGCATCGCGGCGGTGGCGGAGGAGGCCGACAAACCCGCCGACGCGCTGTTGGCCCTCGGCCGAGCGGTGGAGATCGATTCGGAGTCGCCCGACCTCGTGGCTCGCCTCGTGTCGCTTCAGTTGCGGACCGGTCGATTCACCGAGGCAGCGCTCACACTGTCTCGTGCCCTCGATCGCTTTCCAACCGACCCCCAACTCCTGCGTCTGGCAGAGAAGCTGCAACGGGACGTGGGCATCCGCTAAGGCCGAATTCTCAGTTCTCAGTTCTCAATTCTCAATGTTGGATGCCACCCACCATTCCACCTATCGGGGGCGACGGGACGGTCATTGAGAATTAAGAATTGAGAATTATCAACGATCTCGCGTTGAGGCTAATCGTCGAGTTCTTCCTTCACGTTAAAACGACCCGGGTGTGTCCGTGCGGCCCATTCCATCTGCCGGCAGATGCCGCGCAGAACCTTGATCTCGTTGTCCGTGATGCCGGCACGACCAAAGAGGCGACGGAGTTTTCTGAGTATTCGCTGGGGGCTCTGTGGATCGAGGAATCCGATGGTGAGCAGGCTATCTCGAAGATGGGACATCAGGGCATCCACCTCCTCCTGGGGCGCCGGTTCGGGCGCGGTTGGTCCTTCGTCGTTCGCGGCGAGGCGAATTTCCGCAACCAGCACGGCCACCGCCTGGGCCAAATTGAGGACCGGAAAGGCGGGCTCTGTGGGTATGTGGATCACCATGTCGCATCGGTCGAGGTCGTCGCGACTGAGGCCCCGGGTCTCGTTCCCGAAGACCAGCGCCGTTTGCTCGAGGCCGCGCTCGAGAAGGAGAGGCACCGCCTCCCGCGGTGACAGGACCGGCAGGTTCCGGCGTCCGCGGCCGGAGGCGGATGCGGCGAGAGTGCGGTAGTGCGCAGCCGCGTCGGCAAGGCTGGGCCAGGTCCGGCACTCCAGGCGGCCCTCGGCGCCGCAGGCCCAACGGAGGACATCGGGGTCATCAGCGCCGACCGCTGGACGGACCAGCTCGAGACGCGAGACACCGAAGTTGGCCGCCACCCGCATCGCGGCGCCGATATTGCCGGCCAGGGACGGCTCAACGAGAATCACGGCTGCAACAGACATCGATCGAGATTATAGAAGTTTTGAGTTATTAGTTTTGAGTTTTAAGTTCCGGCACAAACATCCCCGCCCTTCGAGGGTGACTGGGGGATAACTCAAAACTCATAACTCAACACTCAAAACTTTGTGTTATTCGCCGAAGACCTCCGCCGAAAAAGTGGAGATGGTGGTTTCCGGCCCGCGCCAGCAGCTGGGCTCGAGCCCGGCTTTCCGGCAGGTGTGGTCGAGAAACGTCTCCCGGTCCCAGCCGTACTCGGTTGCGACCTGCGGCAGGAGGAGGCCGCGGGCGGCGCCACGTTCGATGAGGATGCCGTGGCGACCCACCACCACCTCCTCGGCGGAGGATTGGCGCAGCGGCGTGAGGACCGAAATCTCGATACGCACGCGCTCGAGCTCGTCGGCTGTGAGCGGCGGGAAGCGGGGATCGTCGAACGCGGCGGCGACGGCGTTGTCCCGGACCGCCCGCCACAGAGGCGCCACGCCGATCACATGACCGATACAGCCGCGGAGTGCGCCGCCGATCTTTAGAGTGACAAACGCACCTCGAGTTTCGAGAAGAACGGCCGAATCGAGCATGGGGGAGGGGAGGGGCCGGTCCCAGAGCCCGGCGGCTATGGTGGTACGAGCGAGCTCGAGTAAAAAACGCCGATCCTCGGCGTCCATCTCCTCCGGTGTGAGGGACGGGTTCATGCTGGCCAGCATGCTATTGTGACCCCGTGATTGTCAAATTCCCTTTTGGCGATGACCGTGTGACACTCGACCTGCGCGGTATGAAGGTGTGCTCGCTGAGGCCGAGCGCCCCCCCGGGCCGCGGCGATGTTTCCGGGTTGGTTGCAAGGGCTCTGGACGAGCCTCTTGACGGCCCACCGCTGACCGTTCTCGCTTCCGGTCGGCGTAGCGCGACGGTGATCGTGCCAGATGGAACCCGCAATGCGCAGCTGCCGAAGGTCCTGCCGGAGATTCTCGAACGACTGCGGCTGGCGGGCATCGAGAGCGCAGCAACCACGGTCCTGGTGGCCAACGGCACTCATCCTACGGTTGGGGAGAAAAGCGTCCGGATGCTCCTCGGAGAGGTTCCGGAACCCATCCGAGTCATCCAACATGACAGCCGCGGCGAGGGTGATCTCGTGGGGGTGGGCGAGCTGCGTGAGGGGATCCCGTTGCGGCTGAACCGGGCCGCCGTCGAGGCTGATTTCCTGGTGACCGTCGGCTCGGTGCGTCATCACTATTTCGCCGGTTTTGGCGGAGGGCCGAAGATGGTCTTTCCGGGCGTCGGCGGCTACGACGAGATTCAGGCCAACCACGGGCTGGTGTTGTGTGCGGCCGGCGACCGATTCGAACGCCACTCGGGCTGCGAGCCCGGGGTGCTCGAGGGAAACCCGGTCGCCGAAGAGATCATGCGTGCTGCCTGCCGGCGTCTGCCGGATTGCGCCCTGTCCTTGGTCGAGGGACGGGAGGGCGGTGTCACGTGGGCCGGGTCCGGCCCGCTGCAGGTCTCGTATCCGGCTGCAATCGAGAGGGTGCGGTCCTGGTTTGAGGTGACGTCCGGTCCGCCCTTCGAGCTGATGGTGGCCGGTGGGGGCGGGGCTCCTGGCGACACCACCCTGATCCAGGGCCACAAATCGCTCGATGCGGCGTGCCGTTTCCTGGCGCCGGGCGGAGAGATCCTCTTTGTTGCGGCGCTCGATGGAGGTCTCGGGTCGGAGGAGATGCGACCATTCGTCGATCACCCGGAACCGGCGGCCATCCTCGAACGCCTGTCCGGCGATTGGATCCAGTACGGCCACACGACCCTGCGATTGCTGGAGAAGACCTCGCGCCACCGGGTGCGGCTCCTCTCGCACCTCGATCCCGAGCTCGCACGATCCCTGGGTTTCGAACCCGTAGCCGACCTCGCTGCGGTCGTTGACGAGTGGCGAACCAAGCATCCCGGCACCAGAGTCGGCGTCATGCCCGGCACCGCGGTTTACCCGGCTTCGCCGGGAGGTATTAGCAATTAGGTATTAGCTCATCGCAAGGTGGCGAAGAATTCTGGGCCAATACCTAATACCTCCTCCCTCTTGATCTGGATCAAGGACGGATCGGACACCGTCGGCGACACTATTCGCGAGGGGTGGGATTCGCCCTCGAGAGGAGACCCGATGAGTGTTGATAAGACGAACGACGAGCTGGTTTCAGACCGCGCCAGCGTTCTGACTGAGTTGGTGGACGTGGCCGAGGGCGCCATCGTGAGCCGGGTGCTGGCGAGCTCCGGCGGCGGCAACGTGACCCTGTTCGCGTTTGACCGCGGACAGGGGCTGTCCGAGCACACGGCGCCCTTTGACGCGCTGGTGCAAGTGGTGGATGGCAGGCTCGACGTGACGATCGGCGGCGTCGAGATAGCAATCGGTGCAGGCGAGATCGTGCGCATGCCGGCGGGCGTCCCGCACGCCTTGCACGCTCCCGAGCCCGCCCGAATGTTGCTGACCATGCTGCGCGAGCCCAAACCGGAGGATTGAGATGGCCGTACGCGAGGTGATCGAGATCGATGATTCGCTGTGTGACGGGTGCGGCGATTGCGTGACCGCTTGCGCCGAAGGGGCGATCGCTATCATCGACGGAAAGGCGCGTCTGATCAGTGACGTCTATTGCGACGGTCTCGGCGCCTGCCTCGGCCACTGTCCGCAGGGAGCGATCACGGTGATCCAGCGCGAAGCCGACGCCTTCGACGAGGCCGAGGTGGAACTTCACCTGGCGACGACGCGGAGTGGCAGGCCCACGCCCGCACCGCGCCCACACCTCAATGTGGTGGCGCAGTCTCCGGTCGGCGGCGGCGGTGGCTGCCCGGGCTCGCGGGCGCAGGCACTCAACCCGGTCGCCCCACCCGTTGGCGGCGGCACCGGTCCGACCTCGCAGCTCCGCCATTGGCCGGTGCAGCTTCATCTGGTGCCGCCGACCGCAGATTTTTTTGCAAACGCCGACGTCCTTCTCGCTGCAGACTGCGTGGCATTCGCGGTCGGCGACTTTCATACCCGCCATCTGGCCGGCAGCTCGCTCGCCATAGCCTGCCCCAAGCTCGACAGCAACCAGGAGATCTATCTCGAAAAGCTGGTGGCGATGATCGACGAAGCGGAGATCACGAGCCTGCGGGTGATGGTGATGGAGGTGCCCTGCTGCGGAGGTCTTGTTCGGCTGGTCGAGGAAGCCCTCCGCCGCGCTCGTCGTACCGTACCGGTGGAGTGCCTGGTCGTCAGCACCCAGGGACAGATCCTGGGTGAGTACAGCATCGCGGGTTAGTTCTCGTCCAGAAACGGCGCTTTTTGGCAATTTCGTCGTCAGACTGCGGATTCCCTTGTGCGGCGTACTCGAGTACGCCTCCGCGG
>RCNC010002594.1_pt1 | contig 13238 bp, 8 predicted proteins | sample 2041301 | NCBI WGS metagenome assembly RCNC01 (sample SAMN09708231, study PRJNA481090) | Marine sediment metagenome, whole genome shotgun sequencing project. | biome: marine sediment; feature: ocean; material: sediment; isolation source: Sewage treatment plant 13A marine sediment (STP13A) ... | reverse complement strand
CTGGATGCAATTACCAAAAAGCAAATGAACAAGTTAAAAACTGCCACCATTGGGAATCCTGCAATGAGAGCCCCGGGTGGACTGCCTTTCCCATCCATCCTTGGAATGATTCCTGGTGTTGAAGCTGGTGTCTCTGCCATGATGAAAGGTTCCATGGAGAAGCTGGATATTCCTCCGGTGGATGAGTTCCTGGAGATGATCACAGCAGGTGGAGGCGAAATCTATGCCTGTAAGCTGGCGATGGATATGTTTAAGCTTGAGAAAGAAGATTTGTGGGATGAAACCAAAGCAGTTCTTACTATTGGTGAATTCTACGGTTTGGCCGGTGGTGATAACACACAAATTATATTTACCTGATTCACAACGGTCTTTCATCCTTCGCAGATATGATAACGCTGCTGAACCGTATGCTTCGCATCCGCTAAGGCAGCTAACATCACATCCGCTCCAGATGAAAAGATTGCGCACAGGTAAATCTGAAAGAGTAAATACCTGAATGTAACGAAGAGGGGGGGTACTTTAAGAGTGCTGCCCCTTCTTATTTCCCTCCGAACTCCATCAGAAAGGCTTTGATAAAAGGATCCAGATTCCCATCCAGTACAGATTGCACATTCCCGGTCTCCTGATTGGTGCGCAGATCCTTTACCAGTTTATAAGGGTGTAGTACATAGTTTCTGATTTGGGAGCCCCATTCAATCTTCATCTTATTGCCTTCGACCTGTGCCTGTTTCTCTCTTTTCTTTTGCAACTCGATCTCATAGAGGTGAGATTTAAGGATTCGCATTGCATTTTCCCGGTTCTTATGCTGTGACCGGGTTTCGGTGTTATCCACGGTAATCCCTGTGGGCAGGTGACGGACCCTGACACCTGTCTCCACTTTATTTACATTTTGTCCACCCGCTCCACCGGATCTGAAGGTGTCCCATTCGATGTCGGCCGGATTGACTATTATCTCGATGGTTTCATCTATGACCGGGGTTACAAATACCGATGCAAAGGAGGTGTGCCGGCGATTGGCGGAGTCGAAAGGAGAGAGCCTGACCAGGCGGTGAACCCCGTTTTCGCTCTTCATAAAACCATAGGCATATTCTCCAGTGAACTCCAGGGATACAGATTTTATGCCCGCTTCATCCCCCTGAACCATATGCAACTCCTTTACCTTGTAATTATGTTTCTCTCCATATCGCAGATACATGCGCATGAGCATTTCCGCCCAGTCCTGGCTTTCGGTTCCACCTGCCCCTGAATTGATTTTCAGGATGGCACCCAGGCTGTCCGCCTCATTGCGAAGCATGTTTTTGAATTCCAGTTCCTCGGTAAGGGTCTTTGCAGTTCCGAACTGGGCATCTACCTCCTCCTCTGTGGACTCTCCTGCCTCAAGAAATTCTGAAAGTACATTCAAGTCTTCAATGGCAGTTTGAACACCATGATAACCTTCTACCCAGCTTTTTAGCCGGGCAAGCTTTCTTAATTGCTCCTCTGCAGTTTTTGGATTGTTCCAGAAATCAGGATCGTGTGTACGTTGTTCCTCCTCTTCGATTTGGATGGTTTTGCCATCTACGTCAAAGATGCCTCCTTAACGCATCCAGGCGCCTGTTCAGATCTTTGATCTGGTCAGTTGTAATCATAGTTCAAAAAATTTTAACGAAAGTACATATTTTAACCCAGTATCCGATGAATCAGATCAGACTCAAAACCCCTGCCGGCGGCAAACCTGAATAGCTTTCCCTTTCTTGTAAAATGGTTGGAATCATGAAGTGTGGCAGATTTGGTCTTAATCAGATTTTCACAAATCTCCTCATACTCTTTCATATCAATCTCGGCAAGGGCCTCTTCAATAACCGAATTATCAATCTTCTTCTGGCGCAACATGGCGGTGATTTTAACCTTACCCCAACGATTCAGCTTATACTTGTCCCTTACATAAAACCTTGCATACCTGTGGTCATCCAGGAACTTCTCTTCCTGCAGTTTCCGGATCACCCTGTGGGCATCATCTGTGTCCACCCCCCAGGTCCGTAACTTCTCCAGAATAGTTCCGGTGCACTGCTCCTGATTGCTGCATAGGGCAGCTGCCCTTCGTAAAGCATCTTTGTAGGATGAACTGTTATTTTCTTCCATTGACGAAGCGCTCTTTTCCATGGATATCTTTGATAATGGCCACATGATCAAATCCTGTTTTGTTAAATAAGCGGGCAGTCTCATTCCCAAATCGTTCATTGATCTCTACCCAGAACAAGCCACCTGACTCCAGTTTATTCATGCAGAAAGCTGCAATGGACCTGAAATAGATCAGGGGGTCACTATCATTAACAAAGAGTGCTGATCCCGGTTCAAACTCAAGTACGTTTTTTGTCATCAATTCTCTCTCACTTTTCAACACATAAGGTGGGTTGCTTACCACCAGTCCAAAATCGGCTTCTGTTTTTAGTAATTCAGAATCCATTATATCCCCTTGAAACCAATTGATATTCAGATTATTGACCTCCCCGTTTTTGATTGAAACATCAAGTGCCTCTTTGCTCAGATCAACTCCGCTTACATCAGCCTCAGGGAACTGTTTTTTGAGGGCAAGGGCGATGCAACCCGAACCTGTACCCAGATCAATAATTCGCTTGCCTGGATGGCTATATTCGGAGCTGATATTGTGTACCATCTCCTCAGTTTCGGGCCTGGGAATCAATACGGATTCATCCACCCGGATCTTCATTTCACAGAAATAAGTGTAACCCAGGATATACTGAATTGGTCTTCCTTTATGAATTTCGCGTACAATTTCCGTAATTTGCGCTTTGGTAGCTGTTTCGGGAATCCTGTTTGGGTCACTTAAATAGATCGATGAAGGATAACCTACATGCTCTAAGATCAGTCGGGCAATGGATGAAGATTCATTTTCAGAATGAGTAAGTTGAAGCTCTCTTAGGAGGAAAAGCCTGATCTGTGTTATCGTGGCATGGTTTTGGAACATAATCAAATTTAATAATAAACTGCATCTTGCTTACAGAGAAAGATAATATATACATGCGGCGTTGTTTCGAGCTTGCTCGGAAAGGCTTGGGTATGACAAAAACGAATCCCCTGGTAGGAAGCGTGATTGTGCATAACAACCAGATCATAGGAGAAGGATTTCACCATGAGTTTGGAGGCCCGCATGCTGAAGTTAATGCCATACGATCTGTAAAAGATCGCACACTTTTGCCCCAGGCAACCCTTTACTGTAGCCTGGAACCATGCGCACATCATGGAAAGACTCCCCCTTGTTCCATGATGATCAAACAGAAGGGAATAGGCCGGGTGGTCATCTCAAATTCGGACCCATTCCCAAGTGTAGATGGAAAGGGGATCAGATTTATGGAAGAATCGGGAGTAAAGGTGGAGACTGATTGCCTGGCTGAAGAGGGATATCATCTGAATCGTCGCTTTTTTCGTTATCTCACCAGCAAGCGTCCCTATGTGGTTTTAAAGTGGGCCCAGACTACTGATGGATTTATTGATTTGGAAAGAGAGCCAGGTGAATCTGGGGGACCCAGGTGGATCACCGATAAGGTGAATCGAACCCTGGTTCATAAATGGAGGTCAGAAGAGGCTGCCATCATGGTGGGAACCAATACGGTAATAAGCGATAATCCCAGCTTAAATGTTCGCAGGTGGACCGGAGAAAACCCCATTCGGATCACCTTGGACCGGTCGGGCAGGTTGCCCGATGGTGCGCATATTTTGGATGGAAAACAGGATACAATGATTTTTACCGGAGTTCCGGGAAAATATTCAGGAAAAACCAGAAGCATTCATATTGACCCTTCCTATGAGCTGGGTGATGTTCTGGAGGAGCTTCATGATCAGAAGGTGATTTCCTTGTTTGTAGAGGGAGGAGCCAAATTGCTTAACTCTTTTATAGAGGCAGGTTTATGGGATGAAGCCAGAGTTTTTACAGGAAAGATGGCCTTCAGTCAGGGAGTCAGTGCTCCCAATTTGGCCATAGCTCCGGAAGAGACACTCTATTTCAGCGATACTAAGCTTGAGATTTTTAAAAATCAAACGAGTTAAAGAAGTAACCTTAAGAGAACCAGCTACGTACAAATCGAGGTAATGAAACGAGTAACATATATTTTTATCCTATTTTTTGCATGTACAAGCACTCTTGTACAATCTCAATCGGCCAAGCAATATTTTAAGGCAGGGGAAGATTTCTCCAGGGCCATGAACTACAGTGATGCCATCAAGCAGTTTAGTAAAGCCATTGAACTGGATCCGGATTATGATAAAGCCTATACAAATCGAGCGGATGCCTACTCAAAAATTGGCGAACATGAAAATGCCGCGAGGGATTATGACCGTGCCCTGGTATTTGATGAAAAGGAGGCTGAACTATACTATTTTTCAGGGAAGGAATGGCACCTGTTTGGGGACAATGAACTGGCGGTTGAGAAGCTAAGCATGGCACTGGATTTAAAAGGGAACTTCCTTGAAGCCTACCAGATCAGGTCGGAGGTCTATATGGAGCTGATGGAGTATGAACTAGCTCTGGAAGACTGTATTAAGTGCTTGAAACTGGAGGAAGACGAAACAGCCTATTATAACATTGCTTTGGTCTATGAAAAGCTTGAAATGTACGATGATGCGGAAGAAGCTTATAAGCGTTCCATCAATGAGAACAGGAGAATTGTTCAGACCCACTTCGCTTTTGCACAATTGCTTTATACCAGGGGAAAATACAGTGAGGCCAATACTTCCATAGTGCAGACACTCCAACTGGAGCCCACCCATCTTGAGGGTATGTTACTTCAAAGCCAGATCTTATCAGCTCAGGGGAATTATCCCAAGGCCAATGAAGTTCTCTCTATGGCTTCCATTGAACATCCCGAAGAGGCAAGGATCTTTATCTATCGTGGAGATATCCACAGCCTGATGAATCAAGCCAGCTATGCGATTTTAGATTATGGGAAAGCCATCGAACTTAATCCTGACAGTGCAGAGGTTTATTATAAAAGGGCCGGAGCCTATGAAGCTACAAGGGATTATAAAAAGGCCCTTGTGGATTATGGAGCTTTGCTGGCCATGTCGAAATATAATTTCACAGCTCAAAGGCTCTATGAGGAAGCAAATCAGCGCATGTTTGAGATAAACAGGGAAGAGGTTAAACCCAGGGTTACCTTGAAGGATCCTGTATCAGGTGAAGGGAATATCGTTGATGTTTCCAAGGAGATCATGGTGATCAATGTAACTGGGCTTGTGGATGACCAGAGTGAAATAAAATCTCTCCAGGTAAATGGCTTTACAGTACCCGTGGAAAAAACCGATGAAGGTTTCCTATTCCTCGCCAGTGTGAATCTATCCAATTCCAATCAGATTATCGTCCAGGTTTCGGATGTCTATGACAATACTGAAACAGCTATTTTCCCTATAAGACGCACCGAGGTGGATCCTCCCATAGTAAGGATGATTGCTCCATATGGTTCTGAGAATAACATCCTCTATCTCGATAGCAATGAGCCTTACATCTATATGGAGGGAAAGATTGAGGATGAAAGTAAAATCACCATGATTTACGTAGACAGTGTAAGGGCAAGTTATATCCCCAGCGACCTGAATCCTTCTTTTACAGCGCTTGTAGAAGTACAGAATAAGAGCAGAATAGTTGTTAAGGTAGAAGATGAGTATGGCAACTCTGCCGAAATCGAATATACCCTGAATAGGGATGCGCAGACTTTTGCCGGAAATCCAATGGGTAAAACCTGGGCTATCTTCATTGAGAATTCAGATTACGACTCTTTTTCCAGTCTGGATGGTCCTCCTAAAGATGTCTCACTGATGAGAACCGCACTGGCCAGGTACCAGGTGCATAATGTGATTCATAAAAAGAACATGACCAAAGTGGAGTTTCAGAAATTTTTCTCCATCGAATTAAGGGATATGATCAGAAGCAACAGGGTGAATTCTATTCTGGTCTGGTATGCTGGTCACGGAAAATATATCAATGAGAGTGGATACTGGATCCCGGTGGATGCATCAAGTGATGATGAGTTCTCTTACTATAACATCAACGCACTTAAAGCCTCCATGCAGTCCTATCCCGACTGTCTGGACCATACCCTGGTTATTACTGATGCATGTGAGTCCGGACCAGGTTTTTACCAGGCCATGAGATCAGAAATTCAGGAGCGTAGTTGTGACGATTGGGAGTCCACCAGTTTTAAATCATCCCAGGTGTTTTCCTCTGCCGGATATGAAACTGCAGTTGACAACAGTCAGTTTACCAGGACATTTGCCAATGTATTGGTAAATAGTCCAGGAAGTTGTGTATCCATTGAAAAAATTGTCCTGAAGGTTACTTCGGCAGTTACCAACGGAAACCAACAAACACCTCAATTTGGAAAGATTTCAGGTCTTGAAGATGAGGATGGAACCTTCTTTTTTATTCCAAAGGACTATTAGCTCTAAAAGAGCGCTTCCAGTTTACTGACGATTGTACTTTTTGGAACCGCACCCACCTGCTTATCAGCCACATCTCCATTTTTAAAATAGAGAATAGTGGGAATATTTCTGATTCCATATTTAGCAGTTATCCCTGGATTGCTATCCACATCTACCTTCGCTACTACAGCTTTGCCTTCATACTCGACTCCAACCTCCTCAACGATAGGACCCACCATGCGGCAGGGGCCACACCATTCAGCCCAAAAGTCTACAATCACAGGTTTGTCTGCTCCCAATACCAGCTCGTCGAAATTGCTATCTGTTGCTTCTATTGCCATGTCTTACTTTTTATGTAATGAAAATTCTTGACACAAAATTATAAAAAAATTGCTTACGTGAGACTGAATTCAAAAGCAGTGCTATTTTGAAGGTAATCCACGAACTCATCTGTAATCAATACGTGTTTTTTGCGTGAGAAAAGGTTTAACTTCATTTTGGATTCGGGATCATTAATACTGAATTTAAGGAGCTTACCATTTTCGGTCACTGTATACTGTTCTATCTCATCAATAAAATCAGTGGTGATTTTATTGATATTTACGGAAATGTTTACCGACTTCACCAGCTTCTCCCGAATATCAGCAAGCATATAGACCGACTTGAGCTTGAGGGAATAGATCTTTCGGTTGGGCTCATCGCGTGGACTCCATTCATTCACCGTAGCTTTGATCATCAGTGCCACATCGGGAAGGAAATACTGTTTAAAATTTACATAATCATCGTTCTTAAGTCTCAGATTATATGTTTCCGTGTAGTCCTCCAGCTGAGCCAGCATGTAAGGTTTATTTCTCCATTGATCCACTCCGTCCCTCACTGTTTTTACCATTCCGCAGAAGACTAGGTCTCTGCCTCTGAATCGTTGCAAGTCCGTAAGTTCATGTAGTGTATTGGGACAGAAGGATTCAATCTCAATTTTGAACCTGTCAAGTGGATGGGAAGTCAGATAAATACCTATCAGTTCCTTCTCAAGCTTACATTTGGTGGTGTCGTCCCATTCGTTTACCTCCGGGGGAACTGGTTTGGAAATGGCTATGGAGCTGGACTCTCCAAACAGATTTTGCTGAGGAGTACTCCTTTCATATTGGATTTTGTTTCCAAATTTGATCAGTTGTTCGATGAAAGTAGCTTCATTTTCCTCTAAGGTATCCAGATATTGGCTTCGTGTGATTGGGCTGAAACAGTCAAGTGCACCAGAAACAGCCAATCCTTCAAAATTTTTCCGGTTTACCTGGTGCAGGTTGTTCCGCTCTACAAAATCATAAATATCTTTAAAGGGCCCGGTGGATATCCGCTCCTCTATGATACTTTGTACGGCATTTGCGCCTACTCCTTTGATGGCACCCAATCCAAATCGAATATCTCCCCTGTCGTTTACAGTAAACCTTACATTGCTCTCGTTTACGTCGGGGCTAAGCACAGAGATAGTCATCCTCCTGCACTCATCCATAAAGACCCCGATCTTCTTAATATCGGTAATGTTCCTACTCAATACGGCAGCCATAAATTCGGCAGGATAGTTGGCTTTAAGGTAACCGGTTTGATATGAAACGTATGCATAACAGGTAGAGTGGGATTTGTTAAAGGCATATTGTGCAAATGCTTCCCAGTCGGTCCAGATTTTTTCGATCTTTTTGATTGAGAAGCCATTTTTGGTACAGCCCTCCACGAACTTTACCTTGAGCTCATCCATCATTTTTTTGATCTTCTTACCCATGGCCTTTCGTAGCGAATCCGCTTCACCCCTGGTAAATCCCGCCAGCTTCCTGGACAAGAGCATCACCTGTTCCTGATAGACCGTAATTCCGTAGGTGTCTTTCAGGTATTCTTCCATTTCAGGAAGGTCATACTCAATCTTCTCTTTTCCATGCTTACGATTAATAAAACTTGGAATGTATTCCATGGGGCCCGGTCTGTAGAGAGCATTCATGGCGATCAAATCTTCGAACCGGTTGGGCTTGAGCTCTTTCAGGTATTTCTTCATTCCTGGAGATTCGAACTGAAACAGTCCGGTTGTCTCCCCGTTTGAGTAGAGATCAAAGGTGGCCTTATCATCCATGGGGATATGGTCAATATCGATATCAATACCCCTGGATTCTTTTATATTGTCTACGGCGTCTTTAATAATGGAGAGGGTTTTTAATCCCAGGAAGTCCATTTTTAGCATTCCCACATCCTCAACAAAATGCCCGTCAAACTGAGTGACCAGCAGCTCAGAATCTTTAAATTTACAGATAGGTAGATGTTCTGTAAGGTCATTCCGTCCGATAATAACTCCACAGGCATGAAGACCTGTTTGCCTTACCGATCCCTCCAGTCGCTGTGCAATTCGGAGTGTATTGGAAATGAGTGGATTGGAAGAGGTTTGCGCCGCTTTTAATTCGGGAACTTCTTCAAAGGCTTTTGCAAAGGTAGTTCCTGGTCGTTCGGGAATCAGTTTGGCCAGTCTGTCAGCCTCCGGCAGAGGTAATTTTTGAATTCGGGCCACATCCCTGATGGCCATTTTTGCTGCCATGGTGCCAAAAGTGATGATGTGGGCAACCCGTTCATGACCATACTTTTTCACCACCCATTTCAGCACCTCTTCCCGGCCATCTTCATCAAAATCTATGTCTATATCAGGCATGGAGATCCGATCGGGATTCAGGAACCGTTCAAACAGCAGATCATACTTGATGGGATCGATATCTGTAATGGCAAGACAATAGGCTACGGCTGAACCGGCAGCTGATCCCCGTCCGGGCCCAACTGAAACACCCATCTCCCTGGCAGCAGCAATGAAGTCTTGTACAATCAGAAAGTACCCTGGAAATCCCATGCGTTGAATGGTATCCAATTCAAAGTCGATCCGTTCCCTGATGTTTTCTGTAAGCTCTTTGTACCGCCTTGTGGCTCCCTCGTAGGTAATGTGTTTGAGGTAATCATCTTCGTTGCTGAATCCATCCGGAAGAGGGAAATAGGGCATGACCGGATTGGTGTTCAGTTCATAGAGCTCAACCTTTTCTGCCACTTCGATGGTGTTGTTCAGTATACCGGGCAGGTCAGAGAATACCTCTTTCATCTCCTCTCGGGTTTTGAACCACTCCTCCCGGGTGTACCTCATTCGTTTTGGATCATCCAGGTCTTTCCCTGTATTCAGACAGATGAGGTGATCATGAGCCTCAGCATCTTCCATATCCACAAAATGCACATCGTTGGATGCCACGCATTTGATGCCTAGCTTTTTCCCAATTTCAAGAAGGGTACGGTTCACAAATACCTGGTCGTCAAACACCAGCTTATTCATCCCTGGATCACTGGTTTGATGTCGCATCAATTCCAGATAAAAATCATCCTTAAATATCCTTTGATATTCAAGTGCGATTTGCTCTGCTTTCTCTACGGTTTGATGCATAATGGCCTGGGGAACTTCCCCTCCAAGACAGGCCGAGAGGCAAATGATCCCTTCGGAATATTTTTCAAGTAATTCACGGTCGATTCTGGGTTTGTAATAAAACCCTTCAGTCCAACCGAGTGATATTATGGTCGTCAGGTGCTTATAACCGGTGGGGTTCTTCGCCAGAAGTACCACATGATTGAATGCATCTAAATTTTTATCTTTTTTAGTATATCTCTCCCTGCGGGCAATGTATGCTTCACAACCCAGAATGGGTTTAATGCCACGCTTGCTGGCCTCATTATGGAACTCTTTAACCCCAAACATGTTTCCATGATCGGTAATGGCCACTGCGCGCATGTCATCCTCAACTGCTTTTTTCAGCAGATTGGGAATGCTGGCAGCACCATCCAGAATGGAGTACTGTGTATGCACATGCAGATGGACAAAATCAATCTGTTCCGGAGGATCCTGCTGTGTTTCAATCTCCAATGAATGATCCGGCTTATCGGTGGTTTCTAATTCCTCCTCCCAGTTGGATTTATGGGTAAGTCCGTATTTCCCAATTCGGCCCTGATTTTTCGAAATAAATGAGCCATACTGCTCAGCAGAGAGTTGCAACTGATCGGGTGAGATGATCTTCCTTCTGAGCAGCTCAAAAAAGATACGTGTGGTAGCCTCCACATCGGCTGCAGCATTATGTGCTTCCTGGAACTGCTCCTCAAACAGGTACTCATATAGTTCCATCAGTTTGGGTGGCTTGAATCTACCACCCCTTCCTCCGGGGAGTTGCAGGTGATCGGTGCTGGACCACATGGTACATACCTCTTTCTTATCAAGAAATGTGGTATCAACTGCTGCCCTTATAAACTCTGCACCCAGGGCATTGATATCGAATTTTACGTTGTGACCAATTAGAAAAGTGGTCTTTGCCAGGGATTCATTAAACCGCTTGAGGCCTTCCTGGAGAGGTACGCCGTGATTTAGGGCTTTTTCAGTGGAGATCCCATGAACCTTCTCGGCCGAATAGGGAATTTCAAATCCATCTGGTCTGATCAATAGATTGAAATGCTCGATCAATCCGCCTGTTTCATCGTGCAGCTGCCAGGCTATTTGTATGACCCTTGGCCAGTTATCTACTTCTGAAATAGGTGCCTTGTCCCTTTTGGGCAATCCTGTGGTTTCGGTGTCAAATATTAAAAACATGGGAAGTAAAGTTAGGTGAAAATGTAGATCGATTCACCCCTGTTAATAATTTCTTGGCAGGATTTGGAAAAATCCTACCGATGGCAAATTTCAGCTCACATTGAAATATGAGGGGAATGAGAAAGTAACAGCTAAAGTGTATGATATTACAGGAAAGGTTATCGAGGATATTTCCAGTGAGCTAGTCAAAGATGAGTCCTCCATTACGGCCCATGTGGATCTTAAGGATGCTCGTTCAGGAATCTATTTCTTAAGGATACAGATGGGCTCTAAATTGCTCACCAAGAAAATTATCGTCAAATAGCTTTTTAAGGTTCTCCTCATACTCTCCATTCTCCCCATTTTCCTTTGAACCTTTTGGGCATCTCAGGTGTTTTATTTTGTCGCTGAAACCTGATTATTTCAGTTACATTTGATGAGAATATGATGAGATTACGACACCTTGTCCTGACTGCTTTACTTTTTGCTCTTTCAATCCCACATCTGTATGGACAGCATACAGATGCAAATATCTTTGGAGATGTTCAGTCCGAAGGAGAGCATATACCCTTTGCTACTGTTTACATTAAGGGAACAACCATCGGAACTTCCACGGATCAAACCGGGCACTACATGCTCATCGATCTGCCTGCGGGAACACATATTATTGTCGCTACCTCAATGGGTTATTCCACGGTGGAGAAGGAGATTACCATTGGCTCTGATGAACTGGTGGAGGTAAATTTTGTGCTCGAAAAGGAGACTATGTCCATTGATGAAGTGGTGGTTACAGGTACAAAGACTTTCAAGAGGCAAACCGATGCCGCAGTAATTGTTAACGTAATCGATAGCAAACTACTGACACAAACCCAGTCGTGTAACATTTCCGATTTCAACCAGGGCTCAGGGTGGAAACCGATTGTCAGACTTGTAACTATACACAGCTGCGAATGAATGGTCTGGGTGGAGGCTATTCCCAGATCCTGATTAACGGGCGACCCGTATTCAGTCCGCTTACCGGCTTGTATGGAATGGAGCAGATTCCCGCTAATATGGTGGAGCGAATTGAAGTGGTTCGGGGCGGTGGATCGGCACTCTATGGATCCAGTGCCATTGGTGGGACAGTAAATGTGATTACCAAAATTCCCAAAGAGAGCAGCTATGATGTGAACCTGACGTCCCAGTTTATTAATGGAGGAGCCATGGATAATATGCTTTCCGGAAATGTGAATATGGTGACTCATAAGCGCAATGCAGGTGCCGCTATTTTTGTGAATCGAAGAATGCGTCAGGCTTATGATCACAATGGGGACAATCTCTCTGAATTACCTGAATTGGCCAATAACTCCTTTGGAGCCAATATGTTTTTTAAGCCCTCCCATAATCAGAAGATTGAGCTCAGTTTCAGCAGTCTGACCGAATACCGCTATGGGGGAGAGATGGTGAATAAACCTGCCTACCAAACTCAGCAATCCGAGGAGAGGACGCACTATGTTTTAATGGGGGGATTGGATTACCAGATTAATTTCAACCAGGAGAATAGTTCATTTATTGCATATATGGCCGGTCAGAAAACAGACAGGGATCACTACACCGGGATTTTACCCGATGACACTACTGATATCCTGGGGCATTTTGTAAATCCTCCTTATGGGTATACCTACAACACCACCTTGCAGGCAGGTACCCAGGTGAACCACAGGCTGACAGATTTTATGGGAGGTATAAATGTAATTACGGGTGGAGTTGAGTACGTGTATGACGATGTGCTGGATTCCATTGCAGCATACAATTATGTTGTGGACCAAACCACTGGGAATCTGGGTGCTTTCTTACAAAGTGATTGGGAAATCAGGCAAGGATTTACGATGCTCTTGGGATTAAGGGCTGATAAGCATAACCTGGTCGACAGGGTTATTTTTAGCCCCCGTGTTTCTCTGCTTTATAAAGTCAAGACCTTTACCCAGTTTCGCTTGACCTGGGGAACGGGTTTCAGGGCACCACAGGCATTCGACTCAGATATGCATATCGCTTTTGCGGGAGGAGGCGTTTCCAGGATCATCCTTGCAGACGGTCTGACAGAAGAGCGTTCACATAGCCTCAGTGGATCGGTTAATTATGACAAGGCCACTGAAAACTTCATTGTTGGGTTTACTCTGGAAGGATTTTACACCAAACTGAACGATGCATTTTACCTTCAGCC
>RCNC010002124.1_pt1 | contig 13242 bp, 10 predicted proteins | sample 2041301 | NCBI WGS metagenome assembly RCNC01 (sample SAMN09708231, study PRJNA481090) | Marine sediment metagenome, whole genome shotgun sequencing project. | biome: marine sediment; feature: ocean; material: sediment; isolation source: Sewage treatment plant 13A marine sediment (STP13A) ... | reverse complement strand
TGCTAACGCTGCCGTCGAAGCCCTGCTGGTGGAAACCGCTGCTATCAAGGAAACCCTGTTGCGTTCCAGCGCGCCAGAAAAACTGCGTGAGCAGGCCCGGACGATCGAGTTGCAGTTGCTCGAAATCCAGCAATTGATCACCGGCAATGAAGCGCGCGGCCTGTATGGTGACGAAGGCCCGGTTTCTATCAATAAGCGACTGGACGTGGCGATGATGGGAACCTTCCGATCGACTTACGGCCCCACACCTACCCACCAGCGAGCCATAGAAATTGCAGAGCAGACGTTCGCGGATGTGAAATCACGCCTCAGGCAAATCAGCCAGACCGAATTGCCTGCACTGCGCCAGAAACTGAACGAGGCAGGCGTACCGTGGACACCCGGCCGGGATATTCCAGCCGGAGATTAGAGTGAAATGAATCTGTGTATAAAGGGACGGTTTCCCGTCCCCGCCTTACTGTTGCTGTCGCTTTTTGCCGAACCCGTCGACGCAGCGCAGGAATCCAGTGATGAGGAGATGGAATTCTCCCGCACGATGGAATCGGTCATTGTCACCGCGACACGCAGCGAAGAGTCCATCCTGGATGTGGCCGAGGCCGTCTCGGTAGTCGGCGCCGAGGACATTGCCCGGCAAGCGCCGGAGCTATTGGCGGAAATGTTGCGCGGCCTTCCCGGTGCCTTTTTCCAGCAGACCACCCCAGGCCAGGGCATTCCAATCATTCGTGGCCTGAAGGGTTCGCAGGTTCTGCACCTGGTCGATGGCATGCGCCTGAACAACGCCTTTTTCCGCAATGCGCCGAACCAGTACCTTGGCCTGGTGGACGCCTATGCAACCAATCGCACCGAGGTCATCAGGGGTGCCGCGCCCTCCCTCTACGGAGCCGACGCCATGGGGGGCGTGCTCCGGATTTTGACTGCCGAACCGGTTCTGGACAGCACAGACTGGATTACACAAGGGCGTTTCTACGGTTCCTTCAACAGCGTCGACTCCAGTTGGGTCGGGCGGATTGAAGCCGCCACCGGAAAAAGCGGCAATGTCGTATCGGGTGGGGCTACTTATCAATACCATGATGATCGCAAGACCGGTGCCGGCGAGACGATCTCCCCAAGTGGCTATAAAGTCAAAGCAGCTGACATAAAGTGGCGCTATGACATTGGGGATCATTCAGAGTTGATGCTGTCTGCACAGTACCTGGAGCAGCCTTCCACGCCACGAATAGACGAACTGGTTCCAGGGTATGGCCAGGACAACCCCAGCTCCGAACAGTACGAATTCAAGCCAAACCGGCGCGAGTTTCTGCATGCCCGCTACCGGCTGGACAGCCAGTCGCGGTGGTTCAGCTATTTCGAAGCCCACCTGGGCAGGCAGGTTATTACCGACGACCGCCTTACCCAGGACTGGAATGAGCCGACCATCAAGCGGGAGTTTAATGAGAGCAAACTGGACGGCCTGACTCTGCAATTCAACTCCCCCTGGGGCGGAGGCAGCGGTCCTGACCGGGAATTGGTCTGGGGCTTTGAGTACTACACGGACAAGGTATCCAGCAGCCGTTTTCGAAGCGAACAGAACAGTGATGAAACACAAGAGGTACGCGGTCGATTTCCGGATGACTCAAAGATGGACAGCGGCGCAATCTATGCCTCGAACCGCTGGCAATGGGACCGTCTCACACTGAATGCCGGGCTGCGTTACAGCTGGTTCAAAATCACCCTGCCCGCCTCGGACGAAGTCGCCGCCGTCAAACTCACGCCATCCGACCTGACCGGAGATGTTCACCTGAATTATGAGTTCAGTCCGGGCATACACCTGGTCAGTAACATCGGCCGTGGTTTCCGTCCGCCCAATATCTTCGACCTGGGTACGCTGGGTTCACGCCCGGGAAACCGCTTCAACATTCCAAACCCCGACCTGAAGCCCGAATCAGTCTGGAGCTACGACCTGGGCATCAAGGCTTCGACCGGGCGTTGGGAATATGAAATATTTGGTTGGTATTCAGACTACCAGGACAAGATCAGCTCCCGGTTCACCGGTGAGGTAACGCCGGAGGGTCGCCTGGTAGTGCAAAGCGACAACCTGAACAGCGCAAAGTTATACGGTATCGAATCCGGCCTGCATTTTCTGGCCAGCGACGAACTGGAGCTCTATGCGGTACTGAACTACACCCACGGCAAGGAGAGCGATGATGGGAAGACCGTACCCGCGGATCGAATCCCGCCACTCAACGCACGGCTTGGCCTGATCTACCAACCCTCTGAAAAACTCAGGTTCGAACCTTACCTGGACTTTGCAGACCGCCAGAACCGCCTGAGCCCCCGCGATGTTCGCGACCCCCGGATCAATCCGCTGGGCACTGCGGGCTGGGGTACAATAAACCTGCTGACCAGTTGGCAAGTCCGCGAGAACCTGGAGTTGGGCCTGCGCCTACAGAATATTGGCGACAACGACTATCGTGAACACGGTTCGGGCATTGACGCCCCCGGACGCAACCTTGGATTGTGGTTGAACACACTGTTCTGAAAGCGGCCGTCACACCTGATTACCGGGCTCTATTTTCGCCGCAGCCTTGTCGGCTACCTGTTGTTCTCGTCTCTGCTTGAAGAAAAGTTTCAGCTGTAAGCCGCAATCATCTGACAGGCAGCCACCGGTGACGACAGGGTTGTGGTTGTGTCGCGGATCAGAAAGAATCTGGAAGCGCCCGCCGGCTGCCCCGGTTTTTGGGTCCTGGGCTCCGTAAACCACACGATCCAGCCTGGCGTGGATTATGGCCCCGGCGCACATGCAACATGGTTCCAGCGTGACGTACAGCGTGCAGCCGGGTAAACGGTAATTCGACGCGAGCCTGCCCGCCTCACGCAGAGCGATCATTTCCGCATGTGCTGAAGGGTCGCTGAGTGTGATGGTCCTGTTCCAACCCTCGCCGATCGCTTTACCATCGCGTACGACCACCGCGCCGACGGGAACCTCGCCTTCAGCTTCCGCCCGCTCTGCCAGTGACATGGCATGCCTGATCCACTTCTCGTCTGTTCGGGTAAGGCTGGCGCTATCATTCACGGGCAATGGCCGTTACTCAGGATTTCCCGGTTATCAGGCGCTTGGCAGCCCTCACCGGTGCGGTCAGGCGCCAGGATGTGGAAGTTTCGAAATCGTACACTTTCTGGCGCAGGCCCTGGATCATTCGAACTGCCGAGCGCAAGTCTTCGGGGACCTCATCCAGACTAAGTGCAACCGGAGAATTGCCGTTACCGGAGTAACGTACCTCGGCCAGTGTTTCATTGAGGTCCTTCATGTCCTGGTAGAGGCGTTTCAGGTGCTGGTCGCGACGCGTCAACAAGCGCTTTATTTCACCTATATCCTCTTCCGCCAGCGCCACTCCGTTTTTAAAACGCGCGGGCAGATGCCTTTCCACGTATATCGTTGAATGTTCGACAGCAGTTTCCGCAACAGGACGCACGTCGGTGTAAAAATACACCGCAAATGACTGTCGTGACAGGTGCTGCTTGTCTTCCGGCAAGTCGATGCGCTCGAATCCGTGCCAGGAATGCTCCGTAGTTTCGAAGATCACGCAGCGGTTCATCAACGGGGTTACCGTAACGATCTCATCCTCATCTGGCTCAAGGTAGGGGTCGCGGTGCAGTTGCAATGAACCACCCCACTCATCATCCCAATCATCGTTCAGGTAGATAATCAGGTTCAGGCGGCGGTGTTGATTACTCACCGGGTGATAATTGAAATCAACGTGGGGATCGAGGTCCTGGCCGGCGCGATTTTCGTGCGTGCCGCCGCCGAAATAAAATGGATCGTAGTGAATTTGCTGAATCCCCGTCAGCTGCTCAACCAGGGTGAGAAATTCAGCGGACTGGACCAGGTCATCAGCCTGTACGAACGCCGGGCCCAGTGACCGGACTTTTTCACGCGTCGCCTTTCCACCCACTTTTTTGTTTTCGTCAACAGCATGCCTGGATTCAAAACCTGGAAATTCTTCACAAATTCGCGCACAGAACTCCGCGGACAAAAACTGGTCGATCACCACGTGGCGAAACGGCTGACCGTTCTGAAAAGACTGCGCATACCCGGCAATTGAATTCATCACCGCGGGATTAACAAATTTTTCCAGATCTGAATTTTCCTTCACCACGTGCCTATTCCCACTCTATGGTTGCTGGCGGCTTTCCAGAAATATCATAAACAACACGAGATATTCCATTGATTTCATTAATTATTCTTAAGGATACTTTTTCCAAAAACTCGTAAGGAAGGTGAGCCCACCTGGCTGTCATGAAGTCGATGGTTTCCACGGCACGGAGTGCAACGACGTATTCGTAGCGACGTTGATCGCCGGTGACCCCGACCGACTTAACCGGCAGGAAGACGGCAAAGGCCTGGCTGGTTTTGTCATACAGGTCGTTCTGCAGCAATTCCTCGATAAAAATGTGATCCGCCCTGGCCAGCAGATCGACAAACTCCTCTTTCACCTCACCGAGGATTCGAACCCCAAGCCCGGGTCCCGGGAACGGATGCCGGAAGACCATTTCACGGGGCAGTCCAAGCTCCATACCGATTCTGCGAACCTCGTCCTTGAACAACTCGCGCAAGGGCTCGACCAGTTCCATCTTCATGTAGTCCGGCAACCCACCCACATTATGGTGCGATTTGATCACGTGAGCCTTGCCGGTCTTGCTACCGGCCGACTCGATCACATCCGGGTAGATGGTTCCCTGGGCCAGCCATTTTGCATCACCCATGGCCTTGGCCTGTTCTTCGAACACATCGATAAAAACCCCACCAATGACCTTGCGTTTTTCTTCCGGGTCGGTGACGCCTTTGAGGGCGCCGAGGAAGCGTTCACGCGCATCGACCTTGATCACATGCACACCCATGTGTCGCGCAAAGGTGGCCATCACCTGATCGGCTTCCTGGTAGCGCAGCATCCCTGTGTCTACGAAGATGCAGGTTAGCTGGTCACCAATTGCACGGTGTAACAGCGCAGCGACCACACTGGAATCTACACCACCCGACAGACCCAGGATGACAGGGTCTTTGCCCACCTGCTCACATACCCGCGCGATACTGTCCTTGATGATGTTTTCGGAGGTCCAGGCTTCTTCGCAACCACAAATGTCATGCACAAAGCGCTCGAGTATACGATCGCCCTGCGCCGTATGAGTAACCTCAGGGTGAAACTGGAGACCGTAATAACCACGACCGTCATCAGCGATCGCTGCAACCGGGGCCGAATCAGTACTCGCCAACAGTTCGAATCCACCCGGTAACTTGGTCACCTTGTCACCGTGGCTCATCCATACATCCAGCTGAGGCCTGCCCTGCCCGTCGATATGGTCTTCGATATCCTGCAGCAGACGTGATGGTTGGTTTACCGTAACCCGCGCGTACCCGAACTCTTTGGACGATGAAGGCTCAACGGTCCCGCCGAGTTGCGCCGCCATAGTATGCAGTCCGTAACAAATCCCCAACACGGGAACGTTCAATTCGAAAACGACTTCAGGTGCCTGTGGACCGTCCTCCGCGTGCACCGATTCCGGGCCGCCGGAAAGAATGATGCCTTTGGCTGCAAACCGGACGATGTCACCGGGATGGCTGTCCCAGGGCCAGATCTCGCAGTACACGCCAATCTCGCGGATTCGCCGGGCAATTAACTGGGTATATTGCGATCCGAAATCGAGGATCAGGATTCGATGCAGGTGAATGTCGTATGCCATGGCTTCAGTATCTTTTATTGGTCGTTATCAGGACAATTTATAGTTGGGTGCTTCCTTGGTAATCTGCACGTCGTGTGCATGACTCTCCCGGATGCCTGCGTTGGTAATGCGCACAAAGCGTGCCTCCGTGCGGAATTTCTCGATGGTGTCACATCCCATGTAACCCATAGAAGAGCGCAACCCTCCCAGCAACTGGTGGATAACACCGGACAGAGTTCCTTTGTAAGGAACCCGCCCTTCAATGCCTTCAGGGACCAGCTTTTCAGCCGACACATCATGCTGGAAGTAGCGATCCCTGGAGCCGTCCTGCATGGCGCCAAGCGACCCCATTCCGCGGTAGGACTTGTAGGAACGCCCCTGGAACAGTTCGACTTCGCCCGGTGCTTCTTCAGTACCGGCAAACAAGCCGCCAATCATGACCGTCCACGCACCCGACGCGATGGCCTTGGCGAAGTCACCTGAAAAACGAATACCGCCGTCAGCAATCAGCGGGACACCTTTTGCCTTGAGTGCATCCGCGACGTTGGCCACCGCGGTCACCTGGGGAACACCCACACCCGCCACCATTCGCGTGGTGCAAATGGAACCCGGGCCCTGCCCGACTTTTACGGCATCGGCTCCCGCCTCAACCAGGGCAAGTGCCCCCTCGGCAGTGGTCACGTTACCGCCGATGACCTGGACATCAGGAAAATTCGCCTTCACCCAGCGAATTCGATCCAGAACACCCTGGGTATGGCCGTGTGCTGTATCGACAACGATGACATCTACACTGGCGCTGACCAGGGCTGATATCCGGTCTTCGGTGTCACCACCCACTCCAACCGCGGCCGCAACCAGCAGACGCTCCTGCGAGTCCTTGGCCGCATTGGGGTTGTCAGTCGACTTCTGGATGTCCTTGACCGTAACCAGCCCGCGTAAATCAAAGTTATCATTTACGACCAGTACTTTTTCAATGCGGTGCCGGTGAAGCAGGTCAAGAATTTCATCCTGGCTGGCGTTTTCCTGAACAGTTATCAGGCTCTCCTTACCGGTCATGATGTTACGAACCGGGTCACCAAGGCGCTTTTCAAATCGCATATCGCGACTGGTCACAATGCCCACCAGTTCGCTGCCGTCAACGACCGGCACACCGGAAATATTGTGCCTGTGTGTGATCTCGAGCACTTCCTTGATGGTCGTATTGGGGTTAACCGTGATGGGGTCCTTGATCACCCCGGCCTCGAATTTTTTAACGATTTGGACTTGCTCGGCCTGTTGTTGCAACGTCATGTTCTTGTGCACGACACCGATACCGCCTTCCTGCGCCATGGCAATCGCCAGGCGTGCTTCGGTAACGGTATCCATGGCCGCGGAGATCAGGGGTGCATTCAGGTTGATTTCCCGCGTCAGGCGGGTTGTCAGGTTGACATCACCCGGCAAGACCTGGGAATAGGCCGGTACGAGGGAAACGTCGTCAAACGTCAGAGCTTCACCGATTAACTGCATGCTGGATGTTCTCCTGTTGCAAAACGCCCGGAGCAGGCCGGGCGCCGAAGAGTTAATCGATTAATTATATCGTGACCGGGGTTTTATTGTAATCACCGTTAACGATTCAATAGGCATTTAGCGCTTAAAAACACGTTTACCGTCGACCCAGGTCTCCGTCACCTTCAGATCCGGAATCTGTTCCGTCGGAATTTCCATGATATCCCGCTCAAAAACGATAAAATCAGCCCGCTTACCGACCTCCAGCGAGCCAACCTGGTTTTCCATGAACCCGGCATAGGCAGCATCCAGGGTAAAAGCCCGAATGGCAGCCTCTCGTGACATGCGTTCGTCCGGAAACCAGCCGCCTTGCGGCCAGCCTTCGGTATCCTGGCGGCTGACCGCAGCGTATATTCCCAGCATCGGGTCCACCTGCTCAACCGGAAAATCGGAGCCAAAAGCCAGTCTCGCACCACTATCCAGCAAACTCTGCCAGGCATAGGCACCGGCCAGCCGATGCCCACCCAGACGCTCATCCGCCCAATACATATCGCTGGTCGCATGAGTTGGTTGCATGGCTGCGATGACATCGAGTTGAGCAAAGCGTGGAATATCATCCGAATGCAGAATCTGGGCATGTTCAACCCGGTGCCTTCCAGGATTATCCGGATAAGCGGCCAGAGCCCTCTCGTACGCATCGAGGACCAGGCGATTGGCCGCATCACCAATGGCGTGCACACCCACCTGCAACCCACAGGAGAACACCGTGTTCAAGGCCGCCTCCATTTGCTCCGCACTGATGAACATCAAGCCACGGTTGCCCGGTTCATCGCTATAGTCCTCCAACAAAGCCGCACCACGACTGCCCAGGGCGCCATCGGCATACAATTTGACCGAACGCATGACGAGCCGGCCGGATGGATCCTCAAGTGGACCCTGGTCACATAGCCATTGAGTGGTCGCCCCGACCCCATCAGCCATCGCATAGACCCGCACGGGAAATGCATCCTGCGCGATCTTCTTTCTGTAGAGGTCTATAACCTGCCGGTTAACACCCGGGTCGTGCACTCCGGTCAAGCCCAGGCTCACCAGGGTCTGCGTTGCAGCATCCAGCGCAGCGTCGATCAAATCAGGTGAGGTTTCAGGCACAGTCTGCTCCACATACGACATCGCCCCGTCGATGAATATTCCGCTGGGATTACCCAGTGAGTCGCGATGGATAAACCCGCCCTCTTCCTGCCAGTCGCCCGAAAGATCCTTGTCAGCCTGTGCAATGGCAACGCTGTTGCCCCAGGCTGCATGGCCATCGACCCGTCGCAGCCAGACCGGACGGTTGGGAAACTCGGCGTCCAGGTCCGCTCGATTGGGAAAATTTTGCTCGGGCCAGTCATTCTGGTCCCAACCGCGACCCAGCAGCCATTCCCCTTCCGCCAAACCGGCTTCAAATTCCTTCAATCGGCTGATCACTTCGCTCTTGCTGTCCGTGCCGGACAGGTTAGCCTGGGTGAAAGACAGTGCCAGGCCATACAAGTGTCCGTGTGAGTCAATCAACCCGGGCAATACGGTCTTACCCTGAAGGTTGATCTGCCTGGCGCCGGGAAACTCACCCACCATTGGCCCGGTTTCGCCGATTGCCAAAATCTCTCCATGCTGGTTGAAGGCCAGGGAGCCCGATAGCAGGACGGTATTACCCATATCAAAGGTGTAAATCCTGGCGTTGGTGATCAGGGTGGTGGATTCTGTTTTGCCACAAGCAGACAGCAAGAAGCCCAGACAAAAGAACATAATGAAGCGGCCCGACAACGGCCCCGTTGGCATTTTCATCACAGCACCCATGCGTTTTCGACTCGCGGAGTTTATCATCACCTCATGAACCTTACGGCGGAACATGTTTACACACCCAGCGAACTGAACCGGGAAATCAAACTCCACCTTGAAATGGGTTTCCCGGCCTTGCTGCTCGAAGCGGAAATATCCAACCTGGCACGACCAGCATCGGGCCACCTGTATTTTTCGCTTAAGGACAACCGGGCACAGATCCGATGCGCCATGTTCCGTTCTTCAGCTAGCCGTCTGGGTATCCGGGTGGAAAATGGCATGATGGTCCTGGCCCGCGGGCGGATCAGCCTGTACGAGCCGCGCGGTGACTACCAGTTCATTGTAGAAAGTCTGCAGGATGCAGGTGAAGGCATCCTGCAGCGGCAATTCGAAGAACTCAAAAAGAAGCTTGAATCGGAGGGGCTTTTCGACCCGGCACACAAAAAGGCCATTCCTTCCCACCCTACCCGAATCGCTCTGATTACGTCGTCCAGCGGCGCCGCCGTACGCGACCTGTTGCACGTGTTACAGCGTCGCTGGCCCATCGCGCAGGTCCGTCTTTACCCGTCAGCTGTTCAGGGCACAGCTGCGCCTGCTGAGATCCAGCAGGCTATTAAGGCCGCCAGTGATCAATGCTGGGCAGACACCCTGATCATCGGCCGTGGCGGAGGCTCGCTGGAGGATCTGATGGCTTTTAACGACGAAGCCGTCGCAAGATCAGTCTATGCCTGTGACATCCCCGTGATTTCAGCGGTAGGCCATGAGACAGACTTTAGTATCTGTGACTTCGTTGCGGACCTCAGGGCACCAACCCCCTCAGCCGCAGCAGAACTGGCCACGCCCGACCAGGCCGTGTTGAAGCAGGCATTCTCGCGCTCCCTGCGACAGATACAACGCCGCATGCAAGCGCGGTTACAACAGGACACCCAGAGGGTGGACCATGCAAGCCATCGCCTTGGGCAACAGCACCCGGCCAACCGATTGCTTGAGCAAGCCAGGCGCCTTGATGCCGCGAGCCTGGCACTAACCCGGGGCATCAATCGCAAACTGACCGAACAGCAGACCAGGCTCGGCAACCTGGCCCGCACACTACACGCAGTCAGCCCGTTGGAAACCATCGCCCGGGGCTATTCGGTAATTACAGCTGCCGAAACCGGCAGCGTCATCAGCAGCACCCATCAGGTCAATCCCGATGACCGGATTTCCGCCCAGGTCAAAGACGGCTTTTTGGATTGTACGGTGGACTCAATTCGCAAGAATTAACCCTTTTCATGAGTCTCCTGCGTTTCTCTAGTTGAAACCAACAGGAGGCAAGATGAAAACCCACACTCACAAACTCAAAACCCTGACCCTTTCTATCCTGATCGGCCTCGCTGCGGCTTGCTCATCAGAACGAGTGGATGTTCCCGCTGCGGGCGCCACATCGCAAACCGCTGAAGCAGACGCGCTACAAGAATTCGTGGCCGATGGTCATGAACATGAAATCCAGCCATCCACGCTCCATCGCAAGGTGGAGGAAAAACACATCGGCTACAACTCAGCCATCAGGGTTGATGATTTTCGCGTGGCCAGGGAGGAGCTGTACCGGGAGCAATACCAGCATCCCGACGACAACCAGACACTGCGGGTTGGCGAATTCCCCGTCTCAACGTTTTCGATTGACGTGGACACCGGCGCCTATTCCAATATGCGGCGCTGGGTCAACCAGGGCAGCCTGCCACCGCAGGACGCAGTCCGCGTGGAAGAGCTGATTAACTATTTCGACTATGACTACAAGCCACCACGACATACGGACAGGCCGTTCAGTGTGAAAACCGAGATTGGATCAACGCCCTGGAACCCGGACACCCACTTATTGCGGATTGGAATTCAGGGCTACGATGTTCCGGCTGTTGACCTGCCTGCGTCCAACCTGGTCTTCCTGGTCGACGTATCCGGCTCGATGCAGTCGCAGGACAAACTCCCCCTGCTCAAACAGGCCCTGAGCCTGCTGACTCGCAAACTGGATGCGGACGATACGATCAGCATCGTGGTGTACGCGGGTGCCTCCGGTGTTGTGCTCGATTCAGCACGCGGTGACCGCAACGCGACGATTATCAGCGCGCTGGAGCAACTGGAAGCGGGTGGATCTACCAACGGTGCTGCGGGAATCCGGCTGGCTTACTCGCTGGCACGCCAGAACTTCAAGGAGAATGGCGTTAACCGGGTCATTCTGGCCACCGACGGCGACTTCAATGTGGGTATCGCCAATACCGAAGAGTTGATCGACCTGGTTGAGCGTCAGCGCCACTCCGGTATTGCATTGACGACACTCGGTTTCGGCAGCGGCAATTACAACGATCACATGCTGGAACAGCTGGCCGATGCAGGCAATGGCAACCACGCCTACATCGACAAACTCAGCGAGGCGCAAAAAGTTCTGTCAGACGAGCTGAGCGCCACACTGCTGACCATCGCCAAGGATGTGAAGATCCAGGTCGAATTCAATCCGAATACCGTTTCAGAATACCGCCTGATCGGATATGAAAACCGGGCCTTAAACGAGGAAGACTTCAATAACGACCAGGTTGATGCGGGAGAAATCGGTGCCGGCCACAGTGTCACTGCACTGTATGAAATCAACCTGGTTGGCAGCGGCTTCCAGAGGCTTCCAGAGCGCCGTTACGGTCTCCAGGAAACCAGTCAACAGCAGACTTCGGCGCATGCAGATGAGCTGGCTCAACTCCGCATCCGTTACAAGCTGCCCGCTGAGAAAAGCTCACGCTTGATCGAGACTGCGATTTTGAGCGGCGAAGTAAATCAGCAGCCCGGGACAGAAAGCCCCGATTTCAGATTTGCTGCTGCTGTGGCTGCATTCGGTCAGAAGCTGCGCGGTGGAGAGTACCTTGGGACGCTGTGCTGGGACGACATACGCAAACTGGCCGGCCAGGCCCGCGGAAGTGACCCTTTCGGCTACCGGGGAGAGTTTCTGCAACTGGTGTCTTTGGCCGGAAGCCATGATAGTCTCGGAGCATGCGGGAGCGCAGTGACGAAGAACTGATGAAAGCCTATGCAGGCGGCAGCCATAAGGCGTTCGAACTGCTATACCAACGCCACCGCGGGCCACTATATCGTTACATCCTGCGCCAGGCTGGCGATGCCGCAACAGCCAATGACCTTTACCAGGGCTGCTGGGAAAAAATCATCAAGGCGCGCGCAAGCTATAAAGCTGCCGCGCCTTTCCCGGCCTGGATGTTCCGCATCGCCCATAACCACCTAATGGATCATTTCCGGCGCCAAAAGCCGATGTCGGACTGGCCACCTGAAGAAATCGCAGCAAGTGACCCGGGGCCGGCGGAGATGTTGTTGGACTCGGCCCGGAATGATGGCTTGCAGCAGGCCGTCCAGCAATTGCCGCCAGAGCAAAAAGATGTGCTGTTGCTTAAACTGGAGGCCGGGCTTGATCTGCATGCCATAGCGGAAGTGACCGGCGTCAACCGTGAAACCGCCAAGAGCCGGCTGCGCTACGCTGTTGGCAAACTGAAAAATGTACTGAAGGATCAATGAACGGATATAACTGATGACCAGCGATCCAAAAGACAAAAAACCCGGCCCCGGATTCGAGCAGGATCTCGAGGCACTGAGCACTGCCTGGAGCAACGTGAACCAGGCCGAACCGCCGGATCTGCTCGACCAGGCGATCCTTAACAGCGCCGCCAGGGCACTGGAAGGTCAGCCCCTGCCCTGGTGGAAAAAACGTCCGTTGCACTGGGCAGGAGCTGCGGCCACGGCCATGGTACTCGTGCTTACTATTACCCTGGTTGTGCAGCAGGACCCGATGGCGCCTTCGCCCCCAGTATTGAAGCAGGAAGGGTTGGAGCAGGATGAATTGAAACAGGACCGTGATGATTCGGCCCTGCGCAAAAAAAGTGAAGTATCTGCCGATGCAAGTGAGTTTCACAGGGAGCGCCCGGCGTCCAAACGCGCAGCGGCTCCAGCACCACCGCAAGCCAGCCTGGCCGCTTCTAAAGTTCTCGAAGAAGAAGTATCTGACAGGCCCGTCGAGCTCTCAATCATGGCAGACCCGATCACCACCGCTGACGAATGGCTAAACCAACTACTGGAACTGAAGGCTGCAGGAAAGGAACAAGAACTCAAAGAGCAACTCGCTGCATTCACGGCGGCTTACCCTGACTACGCCTTGCCAACCGAACTACAGGACTAAGATTCGATGCTGACTCTGGCCGGACCAGCCTACATTGA
>RCNC010002123.1_pt1 | contig 13242 bp, 8 predicted proteins | sample 2041301 | NCBI WGS metagenome assembly RCNC01 (sample SAMN09708231, study PRJNA481090) | Marine sediment metagenome, whole genome shotgun sequencing project. | biome: marine sediment; feature: ocean; material: sediment; isolation source: Sewage treatment plant 13A marine sediment (STP13A) ... | reverse complement strand
ATGGCGAGGCCCTCGAGTTCGATTTTTCCGACACGCCCATCGAGGTGTGGGAGCACCGCGCGGTGATCCTCGCGGGCCTGGTTGTGCCCGAGGCCGCAGCTGGTGATCACCGTCTGCGGGTGGCGATCACCGCGCAGGCATGCAACAACACCCAGTGCCTGCCTCCGAAAGCGGTTCGGAGCAGCGTCGATGTGACGGTGGCGTCCCCGGGGAGCTCATCGAAATCTGTCAACGAGCAGCTGTTCAAGGAAACTGCTGCGCGGCCGTCCGACTCAGCCGGATCATCGGATCTCGGTTCGAAATCACTGCCGCTGCTGTTGATCGGCGTGTTCTTTGCCGGGCTCGCTCTCAACCTGACGCCGTGCGTTTTCCCGCTGATCCCGATCACCGTCGGATATTTCACCCAGCAGACCAAAGACCGGGAGGGCGGCGCCTTTCCTCTCGCTTTGGCGTATGTCATGGGAATCGCCTTCACCTACTCGGTGCTCGGTGTTCTTGCCGCGCTCAGCGGTGCGATCTTCGGCAGCGCCCTGCAGAGCCCGTGGGTCGTCGGCCTCATCGTAGTTGTCCTGCTGTCGCTTTCGGCCTCGATGTTCGGACTGTGGGAGCTGCGGGTGCCGGCTTGGGCGCAACGCGCGTCGGGCGGACGGAGCGGGGTCTTCGGCGCTCTCATCATGGGTCTGGTGATGGGCTTTGTCGCGGCGCCGTGCATCGGCCCCTTTGTGGTCGGCCTCCTGACCTATGTCGGTCAGCGTGGCGACCCGTTCCTGGGGTTCATTCTGTTTTTCACTCTTGCGTCAGGACTCGGTCTGCCGTACCTGATCCTGGGCACCTTCACCGGCACGGTCAACAAGCTGCCGGCATCCGGCATGTGGATGATCGGGGTACGGCGGGTGTTTGGAGTCATCCTGGTCGCCATGGCCGCGAACTTTGCGGCGCCGCTGATGCCAGGCGACTCGGGGCGCTGGTTGATGTCGGCGGTCTTGGTCCTCGGTGCGCTCTACCTTCTGGTCATCGATCGTACCGGCCATGAACAGCCGACGATCGATCGCGTCATGCGGGTACTGGCCGCCGCCATGTTGGTGGCCGGAGTTGTCATGGCGCCGGCAATCCACCTCGGCGGCGCATCGGCGGGTGAGTCGGCCGAGCACCTGGCTTGGCAGCCGTATGACGCGGCTGCGGTCGAAGCGGCGATCGCCGGCGGCGGACCGGTGATTGTCGACTTCTACGCCGACTGGTGCGCGCCGTGCCGCGAGCTCGACGAAAAGACCTTTCCATCGCCCGACGTCAGCGCCCTGCTCGAGGGTTACTCGCGTTTCAAGGCCGATTTGACCCGGAGCAGCGAGGAGAGCCAAGAGCTGGCCGCCGAGTACCGCGTGATGGGCGTTCCGACCGTGATCGTCCTCTCGGGTGGCGAGGAGGTCTTCCGGATCACCGGTTTCGAACCCCCGGCGCAGTTCCTCGGGCGGTTAATGGACGTGCCTTGAATGGGCGACCTGACGCGTTGTCCCCCGTCACACTGGGGCGAGGAGTTGCACCCCTATTGAAACGCAAGGAGGAATACACCTCGCGACAAAAGAGAAAAGAGGGCGGCATGTCACGAAGAGCAACGATACTCACCCTGTCCGACTCGGTGGATGTGCCCCTTGATACCGAAGAGGTCGCCGGTGCGCTCGGCGCGGTGCGGGAGCTCTCCTTCGCCGAGCACCAGCAGGTAGCCGAGGTTGCGATCGATCCCGGTGCGCGACCGGGACAGAGTGTAAAACCGCACCCACTTCGCCGCCTGTGGGCTCGGGTGGTTCCCCGAGGATTTCCACGGCTTTCTCCACGTGTGGCATGGAGGGGGCTGGGGGCTGCAAGGGATGACATCTTCCCTGGCGATTCTGCCCGAGCTGGACGTGGCGGTGTTTGCACTGACCAACCAGATGAATATTTTCAATACGACACTTTCATCGCCCGCTGGGACAACCAAAGCCTTCACGGCGATGCCTACGGCTCGTTTTCCGTCGGTCCGGACGGAAAGGTGGAGTCCCTCAGGATGAAAAGGTTGTCGCCGAACACCGTTGTTTCCTTCGACTACCATGACCTCGATCTGACGAGGGTGGCCGCGGAATGAAGCGTCACCGTGACCATCACGGCGACGGGAGCGTGTCGGCATGATCAAGGACCCATATCAGCTGGCCTCTGTCTTCCTCGGTCTCGTCCTGCTCTCGGTGTGGCTGGACTCGAAGTACGCCTGGGCGCGCAAGATCTCACCGGTGGTTATGATCCTCTTCCTCTTTTTCTGTGCGGTCGGGGCCATGATCAACGTCAAGATGGCTATCGTGTGTTCCCCGGTCCTCTTCGCCTACGTGATGATCATGGTCGTGGTTCACATGATTTCCATCTACCGCATCGGCCGCTTGCTTTGCCTCGACATCCGGATCCTGACCATCGCCTCGGCCGCCGCCAAGTCGGGCCCGCCGACCGTCGTGGCTCTGGCCAACATGCATGGCTGAAAGAACCTGGTCCTGCCCGGGGTGGCCATGGGGTTGCTCGGCTATGCGGTGGGCAACTACCTGGGATTTGCTGCGGCCTACGCCATGAAGGCTCTTTTGGGGCAACGAAAAGGAGAAACCCGTGAAAAAACTCGGAGTGCTGTCGTTCGCCCTCGTCGCCACTGCGGCCCTGCTGTCCCTGTCCTGCCAGACCGAGCCGCCTCCGGATCCGGCCGCCCTCGCCGCCGAGGTGGACCGGCTGGCCGACCTCTATGCCGGGCGCGATGTGGCGCGGATGCCTGAGAAAGGCTACTTCATGGGCTTCCCGCCGGAGCGCCACGACGGCCTCTTCAACAATTCGACCGAGGCCTTCGAACGTACCCGGCGAGAGGACGACGAGATGCTTGCGGAGCTCGATCTCGTTCCAACGGACGCTCTGGCGGGCACGCCCCAATGGGTGACCACCGGCCTTCTTCGCGAGGCCCTCGAGGCATCCCGCGACCTGCGGGTCTGCCGCAAGGAGCTGTGGAAAGTCGACCACATGCGTGGCTGGCAGGTCTATTACCCGCTGCTGGCCGGTATACAACCGGTCGGCACCCCGGAGCTCCGCGAGCAGGCGCTGGCCCGCTGGCGCAAGTTGCCGACCATGCTCGACAACGAGATCGCCAATCTGCAACGCGGGCTCGAGGCGGGTTTCACCGCTAACCGGGCCGTGACCGAGCGGGTCATCGCCCAGGTCGACGGGCTACTGGCGGTGCCGATGGAGCAGTCGCCCTTCACGGCGCCCGCCCGGCACGATGAAACGCCCGAATTCGTCGAGGAGTTCGGCAAGCTGGTGAGCGAAGAGATCGTCCCCGCCATCGAGCGATACAGAGATTTCCTGCGGGACATCTATCTCGCAGAGGCGCGGGAGTCGCTCTCGATCACAGCCAACCCGGACGGGCTGGCCTGCTACTCCGCCATGCTGCGATCTCACACCACTCTCCGGCGGACTCCGGAGGAGGTGTACGAACTCGGTTCTCGGACGGTGGACCGCTACCGCTCGGAGGTCATCGAGCTCGGGGCGGCGCGCTATGGATCTGACGACTTTACCGAGATCGTCCGCCGTGCGCAGACCGATCCCTCGGACCGCTTCGCCGACCGGGACGAGGTCCTGGCCTTTGCCCGCGATGCAGTCGAACGGTCAACCGCCGTCATCGACGACTGGTTCGGGTTGAAGCCGGCACGGGAGTGCGTCGTCGAGCCCTATCCCGAGTACCAGGAGGGCACCGGGGTCGGCGCACGCTACGAATCGGGTGACGGAGTTCGCCCCGGAACCTATCGAATATCGCTCTCCAACCCCGAGGCCCAATCCAAGGGCAACTCCGAGATCACCGCCTTCCACGAGACCAACCCCGGCCACCATCTGCAGATCTCCATCGCGCAAACGCTCGAGGGGGTGCATCGCGTCAGCATGATGGTGCCGAACGCCGGCTACGACGAGGGATGGGCCCGATACGCCGAGGCGCTGGCCGAGGAAACCGGTCTCTACGAGAGCACGACTGCGATGATCCTGCGCCGCGCCTGGCCGGCGCGGGGCATGGTGGTCGATCCGGGCATCCACGTCATGGGCTGGACCCGCGAGCAGGCCAGGGAGTTCATGACCGTGTCCGGCCGGGTTCTGGAGGAGGAGGCCGACGACATGGTGGACCGGATCGCCGCCATGCCGGGCCAGCTCACGGCGTATGACTCGGGTGGGCTGGAGATCTTCGCCCTCCGCCGTGAGGCCGAGGAGGCCTTTGGCGAGGGCTTCGACATCCGCGAGTTTCACGACCGGGTTCTCGAGAACGGTTCGGTTCCCCTGTGGATGCTCCGCCGGCACGTGGAGGCGTGGATCGATGCCGAGCTGAGATGAGAGGTTCCGCCGGAATCCAGCCCGCACTTCTCACCACCTTAGATTTGCAACGGCCTACGCCATGAAGGCGTTGCTGGGCCAGTAGCCAGCGCTCGATCATTCTCTGTCTCCTCATCCGGGTAGACGAGCCTCGCCGGCCGATCCCCCATTGGGCGGCATTTGAATAAAGGACGGGCGCCTCGGCGTATCTGTGTCAGGGTTGGCGTCTGCCATGGGGGATCGACTCCCCCCATTCGTCTTCAGCTATAGGCCACTATATCTGGCTGGCGACACGAACGTTTTAGGAAGCGGTTGCCGCCAAGCGATAGTCTGTGTTTACCGGCGGAACTCGAACTTGAGGGAGGAGACAGCGATGAGGAATATCAATTGTGTCGACCTGACCAGGGGCGATTCCGATCAGACTGAATCCGACTGGCAGCTTTTGCGCATGGTGAGTGGCCCCGGTGAATTTCCCCGGTTTTTGTGGAATCGGACGGCAACACCTCGATGCTCCACTTTCAACCGCATGAAGGTGCTCAGTGGTACTTTGTTGGCCCTTTGCCTGACTGTTGCCCTATCTGCAGCTGCTGACTCGGTTGACGACTATGTACAGTTGGAGATGGAAAAGCAGAAGATTCCGGGACTTTCTCTGGTAATCATCCGCAATGGCGAAGTTTCCAAGATTCAGGGGTACGGACTCGCCAATGTAGAACACCGGGTGCCAGTTTCTCCGAATACGATCTTTCAATCGGGCTCGGTTGGAAAGCAATTCACCGCCGCCGCAATTCTTTTGCTCGCCGACAGAGGCGAACTCGACCTTGATGATGCCCTGCCGATGTATTTTCCGGCAGCGCCCGCGGAATGGCACCGGATCACAATCCGGCACCTGCTGACCATGACGTCGGGGATCGCAGAATACGTCTCCTTCGAGAACATGGATATCTTCCGTCAAGATTACACAGAGGACGAGCTACTGCGCCTCATGATGCAGTTGCCAATCGAGTTCGAACCCGGGACGCAGTGGAGTTATAGCAACTCGGGTTACATCGTAGCCGGCATACTCGTTTCGAAGCTCGCCGGCGAGCACTGGAGCGACTTCGTAAAGAAAAATATCTTTGACGCCGCAGGAATGAAAACGGCTCGGGGGATCACAGATATCGGAATCGTCCCGAATCGAGCGGCAGGCTACGAGCGTGGTGAGGATGGCGCGCTTCGTAATCAAGAATGGGTCTCCTTGGAAACCTGGCTCACCGGCGACGGTGCTCTTTACTTCAGCGCCAGGGATCTGGTCGCATGGGACGCAGCCTTGCGTGATCGTGAGCTGCTGAGCCGTGAGAGTTATGAGGCCTGGTGGACGCCCGTAAAGCTCCGGGGAGATCTCACGTATCCGTACGGCATGGGGTGGTGGGCGGAAGACCAGCGGGGACGGCGTGTCATTCATCACGGTGGCTCGTTTCAGGGATTCACAGCCTTTATCGCAAGATACATCGATGATGATCTGACAGTTGCTGTACTCCTGAACGTTCGCGGCTCTAATCCCCGAATTATCGCAGAAGAGATTGCTGGTCTTGTGGAGGAAAGATTGAGGCTGCCCTCCAAGGATCGAGCCGGCAAGGGCGCCGACGAAATGCGAACCCGAAAAATGCGTGGTGTTCTCGAAGCGTGGGCATCGTGGCGTACGTCAGACGACATGGCTGATGCCCTTGCGAGTACTTTGTCCGGTAGCACTCGAGAGACTTATGAAAGAAGAAGAGTCGGTGAGCAACTGAGTCAAGCGACGAATTTCATGTGGCTGGTGGACGATGATGTCTCTGACCAAGGCATGCAGAGACGGGGAGAGAAAATCGCACGCATCGCATACTACGTATTAGAGACAGCTGACGAAAAATTCCGCTACCGGTTCTACCTGACAGCCGACAATCGTGTGGTGCATTTTGTGGAAGGCTGATCAACGGCAACCACCTGCATTGGCCGGCTTGGTGCCCATCTCGACTGAGGTGAAGGGGCGAACACGATACGCAGGGAGGAAGAGGATGAGACGCATGAGGCGAGGTTGGCTTAGGTTTGTTGTGCTGGCGTTGTGCTGGACCGCGGCGACAGGGTGGGCCGGCGAGGATGACGGGGAACGTCGGAAGGTTTACGAGGCCTACCTGGACTTCGCATCGCTGGTCGAGGGCGGGACGGTAACGCCCGGCTGGCTGCCCGACGGCTCGAGCTTTTGGTTCACCGAGGGCACGCCGCAGGACACGGTAATCCTAAAGGTAGACCCGGCAGCGAATGTCGTCGAGCCGCTGTTCGACACGAAACGGCTGCGCGCTGTGATCGAGCAGGCGCTGGGCCACGAGCCTGTGGGCCGCGGCGTGCCCTTCCGGCAGCTCGTCTTCACCTCCCCCACCACGGTGAGCTTCGCCGTCGAGGGAACGAGCTTCACCATGGACCTCGAGAGCTACGAGCTCGAGAAGGCGCCGCCGGCTCTCTTCGAGTACCCAACGCGCTACGTGGTCTCGTTGGCCGATCGCAGGACCGCGCGCACCTTCCCCCAGGAGGACTTCCGCCTGGGTGGGATCATGGAAACCCCGGAGGCGCCATCGCCGGACGGCGCCTACTTCGCATCGATCAAGGACCATGACGTGGTCCTTCGCGCGACCATCGACGGCCGTGAGCTCCCGCTGACGACCGACGGCACCGCCGAACTCCCGTGGAGCCTGGACAACGTGCGCTGGCATCCGTGGTCGCCCGATGGAATGCGGTTGGTGGCCCGCAGGATCGATCCCTCGGGAATGTCGCAGGAGGTCGTGGTCAAGTACCTCAAGCAGGAAACCGACGTCGAGTTCCAGCCGACGATTCGTGCGGGTGGCACCCTTCCGGTGGTCGAGTTCTTCGTCATCGACGTAATCTCCAAACAGCGGGTCAAGATCGATCTCGGCGACACCTCCAACCGGTACTTCATGATGCTCGGCTGGCGGCCCGACGGCTCCGAGGTGCTGCTAGTACGGTTCAACCGCGCGTTCAACAGCGTCGAGATCCTGGCTGCGGACCCTGCGACCGGCGAGACGCGCTCGGTGATGACCGAATCGCGGGACACCTTCGTCAAGATCTACCACGAGTTCGCCTATGCGGGCGACGTGGGCTTCACCCTCCTGCCGGACGGTTCGGGCTTCATCTGGGAGTCGGAGCGCGACGGCTGGAACCATCTCTACCTCTACGACATCAAAGGCGACCTCCAGCGGCAGCTCACTCGAGGGGCGTTCCCGGTGCTCGACGTGGTAGAGGTGGACGAGGCGGGCGGCTGGGTCTACCTGACGGCGCACGGCGATGCCGAGCGGCCGTACGATACCCATCTCTATCGGGTCGGTCTCGACGGCCGGGGCTTCGCCCGACTCACCGAGGGCAAGGGCCAGCACACCGCGACCCTGTCGCCGTCGAAGCTCTTTTTCCTGGACACCTTCTCCTCGGTGGACGCACCGCCGAGGACCGAGCTGCGAACCGTCAAGGGCGAACTGCTCCGCACGTTGGCAGAGGCCGACATCTCCCGCCTCGAGGCTCTGGGCTGGACGCCACCTCGGGAGTTCGTGGCCAAGGCCGCCGACGGGGAGACCGACCTCTGGGGGACCATGTACTTCCCCTACGACTTCGACCCGCAGAAGAGCTACCCGGTGGTCGAGTACATCTACGGCGGTCCCCAGATCAACGCGGTGATCAGGAGCTTCAACGCCACCTCCTGGGCCTTTTTCAACTTCCCGCAAGCGCTGGCCAACCTCGGCTACATCAGCGTCGTCGTCGACGCCCGCGGCACTCCGGGCCGTTCCAAGGCATTCCACGATGTGGTCTACGGCAACTGGGGCCGTCACGAGATTCCGGACCACGCCGCCACCATCCGGCAGCTCGCCGAGCGTCACGCCTTCTTCGACATCGACCGCGTCGGCATCTGGGGCCAGAGCTGGGGGGGCTACTTCACCTTCCGCGCCATGACCCAGGCGCCCGAGATCTACAAGGTGGGGGTCAGTGCCCAGCCGGGCTACGACCCCTACTGGCTCCACCTCTACGAGCCTTACCTCGGTCTCCCGCAGGACAACAGAGCGGCCTACGATTACGCTTCGCCGTTCAAGGATGTCGGAAAGATCCGGGGCGATTTCATGCAGATCGGCACAACCACCGATTCCATCCTCATCCGCGAGGTCTTCAGGATGTGCGACGCCTTCGTCCAGGCCGGCGTTCATCACGAAATGATGGTTCTGCCCGACCAGAGTCACGGTTTCACAGGCATGGGTGAAAAGTACTACCTGGAGACCATGGTGCGCTACTTCGCGGAGCACCTGCAGGGCCGATCCCAAAACGAGGCTCTCGAAGGAGATGATAGATGATTCTCAGAGCTGGAATGTTGAGCGTCGTCACTGCAGGCCTCATGCTGAGCCCGACGGCGGCGGGTGACGAGGGCCGGGTCACCAAGTTCGATTCCATCGTCCGCACCGAGGTCACCATCGATCGCCCGGCCGCCGAGGTGTGGCTTGTCCTCATCGACCTGCCGTCCTGGAAGGACAGCATCGGCTCTCTGGATCACGTGTCGGGCGAGCTCGGCGCCGAGGGCGAGCTGAAGTTCATGACGCCCTCGGGCGGAACCGCCGAAGGGGGGTTCTACATCCAGACGGTGCGGCTGGCGCCGCCGCAGCAGTTTGTGATGAAGATCTTCCCCAAGGACGATTCGTTTTTCTGCTTTGCGGACTTCACGCTCACCGAGGACGAGGGGGTCACGCACGTCATCTACGACGTGTACACCGAGGATCGTTTCGAGGGGATGACAGCAGAAGAGGCGCGCGCCCTCGGGGAGAAGATCCGGCAGGCAACGATCGACAAGCACAACGCGGAGAACCGCCGCCTCAAGGAACTGGTGGAAGGAAGAGCGGCGTCTTCAGTCATGAAGGAACCGGATCTGGATACAGACCAGGGCAGTGATTGACGGCGGTGACGAGGGACATCACGAAACCAACGATAGCGTTTCTGCTTTGCCACCGGCGAACTGGCGCAGACGGAGAGAATCCATGACCTCAATGAGATCGAAGTCGGCCGTTTTTCTGGTCGTTTTTGTCGCGCTCTGGGCCGGCAGTGCGGTGGTTCAAGCTCAGGCGCCCGCACTCCGGATCACTGCCAACGACTACGAACGAGCCGAGCAGTGGCTGCGGCCCAACGTGGCGGAGACGGTCAAGAACGTCTTCGTGACCCCGCACTGGATCTCAGACACGGACACCTTTTGGTACAACCGGGAGACGGCGGACGGTCACGAGATCGTCGTTGTCGACGCCGCGAGCGGGAAGAAGGCGCCAGCGTTCGACCATGTCGCCATGGCCGAGGCGTTGACCGTTCTCGGTTTCGAGGAGGTCGACGCCGACGATCTGCCCTTCGAGTCCATCGAGAACTCCGACGATCTGCAGTCCATCACCTTTGATGCAGGTGGCAAGGCCATGCGGTGTGGACTCGATCCGTTGGTGTGCGAGGAAATCGCTCCCGACTACAGTCCGCCCGGTGTGTTGATCTCACCCGACGGCACGAGGGGTATCCTGACCCGCGGCGGGAACCTGTGGGTGCACGACATGAGGACGGGCACCGAGAAGCCGCTCACCGATGACGGCGAGGAGAACTTCGGGTACGGCATCTACTACGGAAACTGGAAGTCGGACGCCATCGGGCGCGAGCGGGCGGGCACGCCGCCCCTCCCCATGGCGTCCGAGTGGTCGCCCGACTCGACGGCGGTCCTCGTGCCCCGAATCGACCAGCGCCACGTGGCCGACTACGCCTGGATCGAGACCGTGCCCGACGACGGCAGCTTCCGGCCCAAGGTCCACACCTCAAAAGTCCCGCTCACCGGTGAAGAGCCGGCCACGGCGGAGTGGTTCGTGTTTCACGTTCCGACCGGAGAGAAGGTTCGGCTCGACCTGCCGTACGAAAAGCTCCTCTTCGCCCACCAGGACACCCTGGCGCTGCGCAAGGTGTGGTGGAACAGCGACGCGAGCCGTCTCTTCGCCGTTGCCTGGGGCGACAACATCGAGTCGGCCTACTTTTTCGACATCGAAACCGCCACCGGCAAGGTGAGGACGGTGGTCGAGGAGAGCATGGCCCCCCGAATGGACACCAACTCCACCTCCTACAATCCCCCGAATGTGAGGGTGATCGGCGACTGCGACGAGGTGATTTGGTTTTCGCAGCGAGACGGTTGGGGGCACCTCTACCTCTACGACGGCACGACCGGCGAGCTCGCGAACCGCATCACGAGCGGTGAGTGGCTGGTGCGCGACATCATCCATGTCGACGAGGCGAAACGACGGGTCTTTTTCACGGCGGGCGGTCGCGAGGAGGGCAACCCCTACCACCGGTACCTCTACCGGGTCGACTTCGACGGAGAAAACCTGGCGCTGCTGTCTCCGGAACCCGCCGACCACATGCTGTGGGCACCCTGGAACGACATCCTCGCCCTCGACGGCGCCGTCGGCTACGACGTCGTCTCTCCGAGCGGGAAGTACGTGGTCTACAACTACTCGCGGGTCGACCAACCGACGAAAAGCGTCATCCGGAAGACGTGCGACGGCAGTCTCGTGGCCGTTTTCGAGGAGTGCGACGCCTCGGCACTCTACGAGGCCGGATGGCGCGACCCGGTGGAGTTTGTCGCCAAGGCGGCCGATGGCGAGACCGATCTTTACGGCCTGATGTACCTGCCGCCCGACCTCGACGAAGGCGGCTCCTATCCGGTTGTGGACTCGCAGTACGCCTGCCCCCTCACCGCAATCGTGCCCTGCAACTTTTCGATGGCGATCAACGGGACGCCGACACTGGTGCGACCGGCCTGCCTGTCGGAGCTCGATCTAGTTGCGGTGGCCATCGACGCCCGCGGCACCACGTACCGGTCGAGAGAGTTTTCCGATTACTCGTGGCAGAACCTCAACACCATCGGCCTCGAGGACCATGTGGCGGTAATCAAGCAGCTCGGCGAACGCCATCCCTGGATGGACACCGAACGGGTGGGAATCCACGGCGGCTCCTACGGCGGCTTCGTCTCATTCCGGGCCATGTTCGAGTTTCCGGACTTCTTCAAGGTAGGGGTTTCGGGCTGGGGTATGGGTGTCTTCCACGGCATGTATGCCGATTACCACTGGGCGGCCTACCACGGGCGGCCGGTCTACGCCGACGGAGGCCAACGCAAGACTGGAGCCACCGACAAACCGGTCAATTACGAGAACAACGACGGTTCGGTGCAGGCGGCCAACCTCGAAGGCAAGCTGTTGATCATCCTCAGTGAGCTCGATGAGGCCGTTCCCCCCGCGACGACACTGGCGATCGTGGACGCGCTCATCAAGCTCGACAAGGACTTCGACATGTACTACCTCCCCAACAGGCCGCATGCCTTCCGTGACGCCTTCACGGTGCGGAAGATCTGGGACTACCTGGTGGCCAACCTACACGGCCAGACGCCACCCGAGTACCACATCACAACGACATGGGAGTATTGATTTTGTCGGGGAGATTTGTCGGCGTGATCACTCTCCTCGTGCTCTGCCTCTCGGGCTGCCGATCGGCGGCCCCCGGTCCGCCCCCCGCGGATACGCTTTGCGCCATCGAGGCAACCATCGGCGAGCTCTATCGCTCGTTCAACTTCGAACGGGGCGGCGAGGCGGATTGGAAGTTGCTGCGGTCCCTCGTTGTCGACGGGGCGGTCTTCGTCGGTCCCGTGGGGGAAGGCGAATCGCCACATGCGGTCGGTGTCGAAGGTTTCATCGACGGCTTCAGGGCCTGGATCCTGCAGACGCCCCAACGCGATAGCGGTTTTCACGAGCGTCCCGTCCACATACGCGCCGACGTCTTCGGGAAGGTGGCCCACGCCTACGTCGTCTTCGAGGGATTTGCCCCTGGTGACGGCAGAACAAAAACACGTGGCCTGGACAGCATTCAACTTGTTTTCGACGGTGAGGGGTGGCGGGTCGTGTCCTTCATGACACAGTTCGCGAACGCAGAAAGCCCGGTCCCCGCACGCTTCGAGGGCGGGCGCGATTCATGAGACTTTCCAGGCGCCTTTCGGAATTCCACCCATCATGCGAGGCCGATATGACTGAAGCAAAACAATGACTGGAGCAGAACCCGGATCGGCCGAACGCGTAGGTCCCTTGCCGGTGTCGGCCAACGGCAGCCAGACAGAGCTCTTCACGTCTGGGTACCTGATGGTGGCCCTGGCCATCCTCTTCATGGTCAACGTGGTCAACTACACCGACCGGATGGTGCTGTCGGTCCTGATCGAGCCCATCAAGGCTGAGTTCATGCTGTCGGACACCCAGATCGGTTTCCTGACCGGGTTCGCCTTCGCGATCTGCTACGCGATCGCCGGGGTCGGATTGGCGAGGCTGGCCGACCGAACCAACCGCGTCAAGCTGATCTCGGTGCTGCTGGTGACGTGGAGCGTGATGACCGCGCTCACCGCGGTGGCCCAGAACTTCTGGCATCTCTTTGCGGCGCGAATCGGGGTCGGGGTCGGCGAGTCGGGCGTGATCCCGACTTCGAACGCGGTCATCACCGACTACTTCCCGATCGAAAGACGTTCCGGTCCGCTTGCCATCTTCACCGCCGGCGCCACGGTGGGCATCACCGTCGGTATGGCCATGGGCGGCTGGATCGGCGACCACTACGGATGGCGATGGGCCTTCATCATCGCAGGGATGCCGGGGCTGCTGCTGGCCGTCCTGGTGCGGTTGATCCTCCGGGACCCCCCCAGGGGTCACAGTGACGGCGTCGTCCACGATGCGGATCGGGACAGCCTGTTTCAGGTTCTCGCGAGCCTTGTCCGCAACAGGAGCTACGTCTACATCGTCATCGGCGCGTGTTTTTCCAACTTCCTGCTCTTTGGAGTCACCA
>RCNC010002293.1_pt1 | contig 13243 bp, 11 predicted proteins | sample 2041301 | NCBI WGS metagenome assembly RCNC01 (sample SAMN09708231, study PRJNA481090) | Marine sediment metagenome, whole genome shotgun sequencing project. | biome: marine sediment; feature: ocean; material: sediment; isolation source: Sewage treatment plant 13A marine sediment (STP13A) ... | reverse complement strand
CAGGTTGAAGCCATGACCATGGGCGAACGAATTGGCATCCTGAATAAAGGTCGGCTAATTCAAGTGGGGACGCCCTATGAAATATACAATAACCCCATTAATGCATATGTGGCAGAATTTGTGGGAACGCCGGCAATCAACCTGTTTGAAGGGCTCATCCAGGATAATCGCATGACGATTATCAAAGATAAATTTGAGTTCGATTTAGATCAGAATACCTTAAATCGCCTAAACGGTTTTACAGGAGAAGTTAAGATCGGAATTCGATCCGAGGACATTGAACTGGCGGTTGAAAAAGGAACTCAAGGGCGGATATACGGGGTTGAGGACATGGGCATGGGCAAAATTGTGACGATTAAGATAAATGATCACTTGCTGCGGGCGACGGTGGACTCAAAATATCAATTTGAAATAGACGCCAATGTTCGTTTTCAAATGAATACGGAAAAACTTCACTTCTTCAATAAGGTCAGTAAAGATTTTTGGATACGGCAGATGTGGATGCCAACCGCAGGGTCAATCACGCGGGCCAGCGGCTATTTGTCGACGGTCGCCCGGGATGCCACCCGCATACCGACCGGCCATCCCGAAGGATATTTGGAAACCTTTGCCGCCATTTATTACGGGGCGGTCGAAGCTATCCGCAATTCTATACAATTCAGGAATTTAGCGCATTTAGCATATTTTCAGGTATCCGGGTCAGCCGTAAAAATAACTGATGTTCGATTGGACGAGGGCACAAAATGAAGATCAAGCATCAAGCGCCCAAAGTTGCAGTCGCCGGGCATATCTGTCTGGATATCATTCCATCCTTCCATTCTAAAAATAGAAATTTTAGCGATATCCTCGTGCCGGGCAAACTGATCGATGTGGGACCCGCATCAGTGGCCACCGGAGGCTCTGTGAGCAACACGGGAATCGCCCTCCACCGGCTGGGCGTACAGACCCGAATGATCGGAAAAATTGGATCCGATCAGTTCGGAAACATGGTATCAGGGTTGCTAAATGCTCAAGATCCGTCCCTTACCAGCGGAATGAAAATTGACTCCCGCGGTAGTACCTCCTACACCATTATTATCAGTCCCCCTGACAGGGACCGGATGTTTTTCCATTATCCCGGAGTCAACGATACGTTTGGCAATGCCGATATCAAAGACGAACAAATCAACGGAATTCGTCTTTTTCATTTCGGCTACCCACCTCTCATGCGCAAGATGTTCAGACACGGTGGCCGGGAGCTTGAAGAATTATTTAAGCGTGTTCGAAAAAAAGGGATTATCACCACACTTGATATGGCGAAGCCTGATCCTGAATCAGAAGCCGGCAGTGCCAACTGGACCCGGATATTAGAGCGCGTTCTGCCCTATGTAGACCTATTTCTTCCCAGCCTGGACGAAATCCTCTTCATGATCGACCGTAAAACCTTTGATGCACTGATCGGGCAATATGACGAGGCCAGCCTCCCTGAAAGGATTGATACCAAATTATTAGACAAATTGGCAGATACATTGATCAGCATGGGAGCACTGGCGGTCGCTATTAAGCTGGGTGACCAGGGACTTTATTTCCGGACAGGTGCCCGGACTGACCGTTTGGAAAACGCGGCGGATTCCGAGGCGGATTCCACCCCATGGAGAAACCGGCAATTACTCGCTCCCTGCTTCCGAACCAGCGTGGCCGGCACCACCGGAGCAGGAGATTGTACTATCGCCGGATTTATTACCGGTTTACTTTCTGGAACGGACCCGGTGGCTGTGATAACGAATGCAGTCGGCGTCGGTGCCTGCTGCACCGAGACATCCGATGCCACGAGCGGTATTCCCGCCTGGCATAAAGTCATAGGCCGGATTAACTTAGGCTGGCAACGCCTTGGCCCAAAAATTGATATGCCGGGATGGCAATGGGATGAAGGCGAAGCCGTGTGGAAGGGCCCCAGGGACATGGTGTAATCGCAGTTCGAATAGTGTCAGATCAGCCTATTTGGTTTAAATGAAAAATTAATATTAAGGAACCTAATTACAGGACTTGGCTCACTAATAAATTCATCAACCTTTTGTTATTATATAATACAAATATATTCAGATAGATAATCAAATTTTGGTTATAAATCCAATTATCCATGATTTCAGAAAATTGCTTGACATCACCAATATTTTTAGTAAAAGTTTACTGAATAAATTAATAACACCAACATAATTTGCTGCATTTATTAACCATTAAGGGAGGTATTCAGATGAAATATGGCATGAACTTGTTTCTTTGGTCTGACGATATTAGCGAAGATATGATGCCTGTTCTGGAAAATATAAAAGAAATGGGCTTTGACGGTGTGGAAGTTCCGGTCTTTGACCTCAATATTGATAAATGGCAGACCTGGGCCAAACGCCTGAATGATCTCGACCTGGAAAGAACTGCAGTGACAGTATGCAATGCGGAGGCCAATCCGATCAGTCAGGATCCTGAAATTCGTTCCCGGGGCATCGATTTACTGAAGCAAACATTGGATTGCTGTCAGGCTCTGGGGACCTATTCCCTGAATGGTCCGCTTCATTCCGGCCTGGGGATATTCAGCGGCAAAGGGCCGACGGAGCAAGAATGGGAGTGGGCCGTCCAAAGTTTGAAAAAAGTTTCAGAACATGCGGGCCATTGCGGCGTAAAGCTCGGCATCGAATTTCTAAACCGTTTTGAAACCTACTTCCTCAACTGTGCAGCTGATGCGGTTAAATTCGTTGAAGCCGTAGACCATCCTTACTGTTGCATGATGTATGATACCTTTCATGCCCACATTGAAGAAAAAGACGTTGCCGGAGCCATTCGTTCTTGTGCCGATCATCTTATTCTGGTTCACACCTCGGAAAATGACCGCAGCACACCAGGTACAGGAGGAGTACGCTGGAATACTACCTTTGATACATTGAAGGAAATTGACTATGATGGCTGGCTGACCATTGAAGCGTTTGGCCAATCACTTGAAGACCTGGCTGCGGCCACGAAAATATGGCGTCGCATGTACGAAACAGAGGATCAACTGGCAGGAGATGGCCTCAAATTTTTAAAACAAGAAGTTGCTAAGCGGTGGTAAGTGATGCTTCACCTGCCGGGTGAGAGGCTTAAGAAGGCGTCCTCCCGGGGATGAACTACTCCGCCGCAAGCAACGGGGTATCAACCGGAAGTTTTGTAATCATTCCAGAGGGCTGCAGATCAATCTCTTTTTTGATATTTCATATAAGGAGGGACACAATGAGTGACATAATAAATATTGCCATTGTCGGTCTTGGCTTTGGTGCCGAGTTTATTCCAATTTATCAGAGGCATCCGCATGCGAACATTTATAGCATCTGCCAGCGCACTGAGAGCAAGCTGAATGCGATCGGGAATGCCCTTAAGGTGGATAGGCGACACACTAATTTTGATGAATTGCTGGAAGATCCGGAAGTTGACGCTGTTCACATCAACACACCTATTCCTGACCACGCCCCACAGGCAATTAAGGCTCTAAAAGCAGGCAAGCACGTTGCCTGCACGGTTCCCATGGCAACAACCGTAGAAGAGTGTCAGGAAATTACGGACCTGAGCCGGGAAACCGGGAAAAAATACATGATGATGGAAACCGTCGTGTACAGCCGAGAATTCCTGTTTGTCAAAGAACTGTATGAAAAAGGAGAACTGGGTAAAATCCAGTTCCTGCAGGCGAGCCATCAGCAGGATATGGATGGGTGGCCGGATTACTGGCCGGGATTGCCGCCCATGCACTATGCCACCCATTGTGTAGGGCCCTGCATGGCGCTGACCGGTGCCACGGCAGAATATGTGTCCTGTTTCGGATCCGGGACCATACGGGAAGAACTAATTTCTGAGTATAATTCTCCATTTGCGGTGGAATCCACCCATATCAAATTTAAGGATTCCGATCTGTGTGCCCGCGTATATCGCTCGCTGTTTGACACCTCCCGTCAATACCGCGAAAGTTTTGATGTCTTTGGCACAAAAAAAACCTATGAGTGGCCGCTCATCGAGGGCGAAGACCCGGTTATCCATACGGCCAAGAAACCCGAGCCGGAGATTCCCGAACGCGTCAAGGTGCCGGATTACGCCCATCTGCTGCCGGAGCCCATCCAAATGTTCACAACCAAAGGGGTTTATGATCTGGATGAACAACAGCACCTGTCCTTCACCCAGGGAGCCGGACACGGCGGGTCTCATCCGCATCTGGCCCATGAATTTGTGATGAGCCTGGTTGAGGGCCGTGAGCCCTTTCCCAATGCCGCCCAATCAGCAAACTGGACAAGTGTCGGGATTTTAGCCCACGATTCGGCTTTAAGAGGCGGAGAAATTGTCAAATTACCGGATTTTTAAGCACTGATTCCTCAACACGATTCTTTGCACACATGAAACTTGGAAAGCATTTTTTTGGGATTACGGCTGATGGTGACCGGGCTGATCTTTACCGCCTTTCCAATGACGCTGGCATGGACCTGGCCATTACCAACTATGGCGCTGCAGTCGTCGAATTGTGCATTCCGGATCGGGATGGGAACCGGGCGGATGTTGTTCTGGGATTTGATTCTCTATCCGGACACCTGGCGCACAGCGAATATTTCGGTGCCATCATCGGTCGATATGCCAATCGCATCGCCGGAGGGTTGATTGTTTTAAACAACCATGAATACAAGCTGAAGAGGAACGAAGGCGATAACCATCTACACGGAGGCATCAAAGGCTTCGATGGGGAACCCGCCCTGGGAAAGGCCGGACATGTATATTGCGCCTGTTACGGCCTCTGCCTGGAACCGCAGCATTTCCCTGACTCGCCGAATCAGCCGAACTTTCCTTCTACCGTTTTAAAACCGGGTGATCAGTACCGGCAGACGTCTGCCTTTAAGTTCTATGTTTCCTGAACCAGGTGTTGTGAAGTTAAATGTCCATAAACAAAAGGGAGCGAACCATGAAAACATTTTTTCCTGATATTCCGGAACAAATACCATTTGAAGGACCCGGATCAAAAAATCCTTTAGCCTTTAAGTATTACAATCCAACCCAAATGGTCGGTGAAAAGACCATGGCGGAACATATGAGGTTTGCGGTAGCATACTGGCATACCTTCAGGGCTTCCGGCCAAGATCCGTTCGGAGCACCGACATTTGTCAGGCCCTGGATTAAAGCCAGCAGCCCCCTGGAACAGGCTGAGTACACGGTTCGGGCTGCATTTGAGTTTGCCCAAAAGCTCGGTGTTTCATTTTACTGCTTTCATGACCGCGACTTGGCGCCCGAAGGGGAGACCTTTGCGGAATCCTGTGCAAACCTGGAGAAAATGGTCGAGAAAGCCAAGCAACTGCAACTGGATACAGGCATCAAACTGCTCTGGGGAACCGCCAATTTATTCGGTCATCCACGTTATGCGCATGGCGCAGCGACGAATCCTGATGCACACGTTTTTGCCCATGCGGCTGCCCAGGTAAAGCATGCCATCGCCGCCACAAAAGAGCTCGGCGGTGTCAATTATGTGTTCTGGGGAGGAAGAGAAGGTTATGAGACACTTTTGAATACCGACATGAAGCGGGAGCAGGAACAGATGGCCCGGTTTTTCCATATGGCGGTAGACTATGCAAAGCAGATCGGATTTGACGGGCAGTTTCTGATCGAACCGAAACCAAAAGAACCTACAAAACACCAGTATGACTTTGATGCGGCGACGGTTCTGGGCTTTCTTCGGGCCTATGATCTTTTCGATCAATTCAAGTTGAATATTGAAGCCAATCACGCCACACTCGCAGGTCACTCCTTTGAACATGATTTGACAGTTGCGGCAATTAACGACAGGCTGGGCAGCATCGATGCCAACGTCGGAGACCCACTTCTGGGATGGGATACCGACCAGTTCCCAACAGATCCGGCCATGTGCGCTTTAGCTATGTTGGTTGTGCTGAAACAGGGCGGCCTCGGAAAAGGCGGACTGAATTTTGATGCTAAACCGCGTAGAGGATCTTTCGATGAAATCGACTTATTTTATGCCCATATCAGCGGGATGGACACTTTTGCCCGGGGCTTGCTTGCCGCCCATCGAATAATTGAAGATGGGATTCTGGATAATTTCATCAGAAAGCGTTATGCCAGTTACGCTGACGGAATTGGCAAACAAATTATGGGCGGTCAGGAAACCTTTGAATCCCTGGAACAATATATACTGCAGCAAGACGATCCGGCTTTCGTGAGCGGCCGCCAGGAGATGCTGGAAAGCATTCTGCATTCATATCTATAGCCGGAAAGGCTGGCAAGTATGTAAGCCGGGGACCTGGAGAGCCTGAGGGATTTTATTAATTTAAAACATTGAGCCTCCAGGCATCCCTGCCTTCCAGTCTCGGGCCTTCGGCCAAAAATAAAAAAGCACCTTACCCTCGAATATTGCAGAGGTTTAGATATGCCTGAAGACCAATTATTCATCGGAATTGACAGCGGCACCCAGGGCACCAAAGGCGTTGTTTTCAGCAGGGAAGGAGGCCGGATCATGGCTGAAGCCTACGCTGACCACCAGCTTATCGAAAATACAGGCGGGCGACGGGAGCAGGAACCCGGATGGTGGATAGATGCCTGTTCCACTGTCATCGGCCAATTGCTGAAAAAAAGCAATGTATCCAGGGATATGATTTGCGCCATAGGCGTCTCCGGCCAGCAACACGGGATGGTGCTGCTTGACGTCCGCGGTGAAGTGATCCGACCGGCCAAACTGTGGTGTGACACGGAGACATCGCCCCAATGTGACCAAATTATCGCACGTATCGGAAGCCCTGAGAAAGTCATCGAATTAATCGGTAATTCAGTAGCGGCTGGATTTACCGCATCCAAAATTCTTTGGGTAAAGCAACATGAGCCGAAAAGTTATGAACGGCTTGCAACGGTTCTTTTGCCTCACGATTACATCAACTATTGGCTGACAGGGGAGAAAAAAACGGAGTGCGGGGATGCATCCGGCACGGCATATTTCGATGTCAAAACCCGCACCTGGTCGGATGCGCTGCTTAAGGCCATTGATGATTCAGGGAAACTGCAACATTGTCTGCCTGACTTGATACCACCCGATGCTCCGGTAGGAACCATAAAAACGGAAATTGCCGAGCATTTTCAGCTCAAATCGGACGTATTGGTATCTTCGGGCGGGGGTGACAACATGATGGCGGCCATCGGTACCGGCAATGTGGTCCCCGGTATTGTAACCACCAGCCTGGGCACCTCCGGAACTATCTATTCTTTTTCAGACCAACCCGTGGTCGATGCCAAAGGCGAGCTGGCGGCCTTTTGCTCCAGCAGCGGCGGCTGGTTGCCGCTGGTATGCACAATGAACGTGACGGTTTCCACCGAGTTGACACGGAAATTGCTGGGACTAAGCCTGGCAGATATTAATCAGCTGGCATCTTCCGCCCCGCCGGGTGCCGGAGGGCTTCTTCTGCTTCCCTACTTTAATGGAGAAAGGACGCCGGCCCTGCCGAATGCCAGGGCAGTCTATTTCGGCATGACGGCCACCAATTACACGGCCGCTAATCTTGCCAGATCTTCCATGGAGGGGGCGACCCTGGGTTTGCGCTACGGCCTGGATGTATTAAAGCAGCAGGGACTCACGCCGACCGAAATACGCTTGGTCGGCGGCGGCGCTAAGAGCGCACTCTGGCGTCAGATGGTGGCCGACGTGTTCAATTGCTCCGTCGTCTGTCCGGAATCTTCGGAGGCCGGTGCGGTGGGAGCCGCCCTGCAGGCAATGTGGTGTTTTATCCGTCAAAAGGAAGGCGACGTCTCAATTGGTGAGCTCACGGATCGGTACATAGCGCTGGATGAATCCACCCGCGCCGCACCGGATGCATCAATAGCATCGCAATACGCAGAGATTTTTAAGAATTACCTGCAGTTAAACGATACGATGAAACCAATCCTTCAGGGAAACAATAAATACCTGCAACCTTAGATTGCCTTACTTCGGCATTCATATCACCGGTCTCACCCGATTGAGGGGCGACTTGTATAATTCCTGCAGTACAAGGCTGGCAGCACCGCGCGCCCAATCCGTGTCCTGCCACTTTTGAATGACGATCTGGAGGGTCTCATATATTTCAGGTGTGGTATGGGCCTTGATCGTTTTTTGCATGGGTTCGAACAGAAGCGCTCCTGCTCTGACACCTTCACCGGCAATAATGATCTTTTCCGGATTAAAAATCTGAGCCAGACCGGAAATTCCCAGTCCGAGAATTTCACCGCCTCGTTTAAATATTTTACACAGGGCAGGCTCACCCTTCCTCGCGATATTGGTAACCTCTTCGATGGTCAAAGAAGAGATATTCTCGCACTGCCACTTCCCTGCTTTGCAGGCGTCAATGGCCGCTTCCAGGATACTGTAATCGGCAACATAGGCCTCGATACATCCGCGTTTACCGCAGCGACATGGGGCTCCACCGGGTTTGATAACCATATGCCCGAATTCGGCGCCGATCCCTTTGACTCCCCGATATATCTGCCCATTGACCACAATGCCCATGCCGACACCATGCTCAACCGTGACCACAACAAAATTATCAACCCCTCTTCCTTCGCCAAACCATTGTTGCGCCAGTGTCACGGTATTGGCATCATTTTCAATATGAGTCTTGATATTAAAGCGTTTCTGGATCAGATCCCTCAGGGTTGTATTGCCTTTCCTGTATAAGGGAGACCAGTAGGTGATCCCCTTTTCGCTGCTGATAAGGCCGGGAATACCGATGCCGATGCCGGAAATCTTTCTCATATTTATCCGGGCTTCGGAAGCACAGTGGCGAATGCCTTCTTCAATCAGATCAGCCACAAATTCAACGGACTTTTTGCCGATGCGCACCGGCATGATCAGAGAGCTTAATACATCGGTCTGCATATTGGTGACGGCAAAACTGACCTGAAAGGCGGACAGCTTCACCCCGACAACATAGGCAGCAGTAGAGTTTAACGCCAGCAGTACCCGCCGCCTTCCCCTGGAGGAAGAAGCTTTGGTTTCTTTTTCAACGATTATTTTTTCTATGAGCAGGCGAGCGGTAATATTGGTCACCGCGGCCCGGCTTTGTCCGGTTACCTCTGCAATTTCGACACGCGAAATCAGACCAGCTCTTCGGATCGTATTTAAAATATTGAACTGGTTGATCATCTTTGTTAGTTCACGATTTGTAGCTCCCATAGGAAATTTAAAACTTTTTTAATTCTATCTTTAAATTAATTCGTGCAATTAAACGAATTTTCATTACCATCGGCGCCAATCCCCATCATGCCAAAAAAGCTTATAACATAAGCAAAATAAGAGCAGCGCTCTAAATTCCAAAATCATCTTGACAAAAATTTGGCTTTGATGCAAGTTAAATTGCAGTCAATTGATTCACTGGATGAATTAAAAAGCATTTTTTTTCATTTCCGGAAAGGAGAGGTTATGGAACTCAACAGGAAATTAAAAATGGGAATGGTCGGCGGTGGCAGAGACGCCTTTATAGGTGCCGTGCATCGCAATGCTGCTTTAATGGACGGAAAGGTTGAATTTATTGCCGGTGCTCTATCCTCAGAACCTGAAAAAGCAAAAGCATCCGCCCGGGATCTCCTGATCAGTGAAGACAGGTCCTATGGCACCTGGCAGGAGATGGTAGAACGAGAATCCAAACTGCCTGAAGGCGAACGCATCGATTTCGTCACCATCGTCACCCCGAATTTTATGCATTTTCCGATTGCAAAGGGTTTTGCGGAAGCCGGGATTAACGTCATCTGCGATAAACCCATGACCTACACCTTACAGGAAGCGAAAGACCTGGTTGATATTGTCAACAAATCAGGTATCATCTTTGCTCTTACGCATAATTACACCGGCTATCCGATGGTCAAGCAGGCTCGCCACATGGTTCGCACCGGTGAACTTGGCGATATTCTAAAAATCGTGGTCGAATATCCCCAGGGCTGGCTCATGGCAGCCCTTGAAGAAGAAGGGCAGAAACAGGCTTCCTGGCGCACCGATCCCAAGCGCTCGGGGATTTCCAACTGTATGGGTGATATCGGGTCCCATTGTGAAAATTTGGCGCACTACATATCCGGTCTGGAAATAATCGAAATGTGTGCCGATCTGAAAAGTATCCTGAATCGCCCACTGGACAACGACGGGAATATATTGCTTCACTTTGAAAAAGAGGCCTGCGGAATATTGTATGCTTCCCAATTCTCGGTCGGCGAAGAAAACAATTTGAGGATTCGAGTTTACGGCACCAGGGGTGCCCTGGAGTGGCACCAGGAAGAGCCGAACTACCTGTGGTTCAGGACCAATGAAGGGCCGGCGCAACTCTACCGCAGAGGAAACGGCTATTTGTGCGATGCCGCCCAGCGAGCAAATCGCCTGCCGCCGGGACATCCGGAGGCCTTTATTGAAGCATTTGCAAATATCTATGCCAACGCAACCGATACGATTCGTGCTAAAATCCTCGGCCAAGAACCTGACGAACTGGTATTGGATTTCCCCAAGGCGATTGACGGAGCCAGAGGTCTGGCATTTATTGAATCTGCGGTTGAAAGCAGCCAGAGCGATCGGAAGTGGTATCCGATGAAAAGCTTTTAATAAACAAAACCGTCGCTCGTGAAGACGCCAAGTCACCAGGATTTCTTGAACATAATTCGGTTTTTCTTCGAGGGCTTTGCATTTTTATGTGAGAATATTAAAACCAGTTCTTGGAGCCACAAAATAGCACAAAAAATTTTTAAGGAGGAATTATTATGGCAAGACCAGTGACCTTATTTACCGGACAATGGGCTGATTTACCCCTGACGGAACTTGCTGAAAAAACCAGCCGCTGGGGATATGACGGATTGGAACTGGCCTGCTGGGGCGATCATTTTGACCCGGCCCAAGGAGCGACGGACCCGGCTTACTGTGAACAACAAAAAAACATTCTCAAAGAAAACAATTTAAGTGTATATGCAATCTCCCATCATCTGGCAGGTCAGCTGGTCTGTGACTTAAATAATGATGCCAGATCCGACGGATTCGCGCCAAATGATTGTGCCGGTGATCCTGAGAAAAAAAGGGCCTGGGCCGTAAAAACCATGAAACAAACCGCGATTGCTGCCGGGAACATGGGCTTAAAAGTTGTCAACGGATTTACCGGATCTTCCATCTGGCATCTGATTTATTCGTTTCCGCCGGTTAGCGAGGAACAGATCGAGGAAGGATTCAAGTATTTTGCTGATATGTGGCATCCTATCCTGGACGTGTTTGACCAAAACGGCGTGAAATTTGCGCTGGAAGTTCATCCGACTGAAATCGCCTTTGATACTGTATCTGCGGAACGGACTCTGGAGGCTATCGGCCACAGAGAAGCTTTCGGTTTCAATTTTGATCCGAGTCACCTGGAATGGCAGGGCGTTAATCCTGTTAATTTTATCAGAACCTTTCCGGATAGGATCTATCATGTTCATATGAAAGACGCAGCGGTTACGCTTGATGGTACCTCGGGTATCCTGGGCAGTTACTTAAATTTCGGTCAACCGGGACGTGGCTGGGATTTTCGATCTCTCGGCAGAGGGCAGGTTGATTTTGAAGAAATTATTCGGGCGCTTAACGAAATCAAATATGATGGCCCACTGTCGGTGGAATGGGAAGATGCCGCCATGGATCGTGAAGCCGGGGCACAAGAAGCGGCCGCATTTGTCAAAGAAGTGGATTTCACCCCTTCCGGACGCATGTTTGATGAAGCATTTTCTACTGACTAGAACCGGTAGAAACAAAGCCGCTATTATAATTCATAATATTAGGTTGATGGTCAAAGTCCAGCTAAAGATCTAATCGAAAATTGGCGAAAAGAGTACCATTCCGTCAGACTGCGCTGCAGCCTTGGCTATCGGTCACCGGCACCGGACGCTGCGCAACCTTTGACCATATCAAATGTGAGGCAATTTGTGAGGAACTTATGATACGTCACACTGTAGTATTTAAACTCAAGCATCCTGCGGGATCTCAACCGGAATTGGAATTTCTCCGATCAGCCCAGAAACTTTTGGAAATTCCTACAGTTAAAAACTTTGAATGTCTTCGTCAGATTAGTGAGAAAAATGGCTACGACTTTGGTTTGTCGATGGAATTTGAATCCTCTGATGATTACGAAATCTATAATATGCATCCGCTTCACGTTGAATTCGTTCAGACCCGCTGGATTCCTGAAGTGGCAGATTTCATGGAGATTGATTACGAACCTTGGGATGATGGCTAAAGAGGACAACCGCTTGGCGCCGAGCGGCCATCCTACAGCAGCGATGCACCAGCCTAACATGCGGATAGACGCCAACCCCATACCTGCCTTGCGCTTGACGGTTCCCGATTACACGAGATTGGATACCCTCTTCCCAAATCGTGCTGGCCCTCAGTATGGAGTAGGTCATTCTCGACGTTAAACACAGTTATCGCAGGTTTTACAAATCGCTCGATATGAGTTGGATATGCAACGGTACCGTCCGGTGAACACAGATTTTAGGCGCCCAGCTTAACCACTGGTTTAGCTGGATTCCCCACCACGATAGTATCCGATGGAATGTCTTTTGTCACCACTGCCCCTGCACCTACAACACATCTATCGCCAATCGTTATACCAGGTGAGATGATCACACCTCCTCCAACCCAACAGTCATCTCCTATTGATATTGGTCTGGCAAACTCGAGTCCCTTGCGCCGTTCTAAAGCATCTATGGGATGAGACGCAGTATAGATTTGCACATTGGGTCCAAAAAGAACGTTTGACCCGATTCGAATGGACATGACATCTAACAGGACGCAATTAAAATTGAAGAACACTTTATCGCCAGTGTAGATGTTGTAACCATAGTCGCAAAAGAAGGGCGGTTCGATACAAATTCCGGTGGCTGCGTTTGGCAAGAGGGTTGATAGAATCCGTTTGTAAGCCAACTCGTTACCATATTCTGTAACATTGAATCGATTGGTTAATGCGCGTGCCTTTTGGCGCTCTTGCATCAGGATAGGATCTGAAGCGTCGTACAATTCCCCAGTCAACATTTTTTCTTTTTCGCTTTTCAATTTTGCCTTGATATATCTAAGGAAGCCTAACCATTGATCATAAGGTCAATTGCCATGATATACAAAATTCAGATGTCGTACTTTACTATGGAAATAGATCTTTTTTTTGGACATTATCGGGCGTGATGAAACCTTCTCCGAGCATGGGTTTCAGGTGTCAGGTGTCAGGCTGGCTCTCGC
>RCNC010002122.1_pt1 | contig 13245 bp, 12 predicted proteins | sample 2041301 | NCBI WGS metagenome assembly RCNC01 (sample SAMN09708231, study PRJNA481090) | Marine sediment metagenome, whole genome shotgun sequencing project. | biome: marine sediment; feature: ocean; material: sediment; isolation source: Sewage treatment plant 13A marine sediment (STP13A) ... | reverse complement strand
ATAGGGCACCAGGAAGCCGGTCTCGCCGTCGCGCACCGAATCCTGCAGGCCCGGCCGGTCGCTGGCCACCACCGGCAGTCCGCACAGATTGGCTTCGATCACCGTCAGACCCCAACCCTCTTTGGGGCTGGGATTCAAAAACACGTGGGCCCGATGCAGGGTCTGCACCAGGTCGTCCCAGGCCATGAAACCGCTGAATGATATCTGTTCTGCCATGCCCAGTTCCTGGACCAGTTTGCGCAACCGGTTTTCGTCCGGCCCCCGGCCCATGACCAGCATGCGCGCGTTCGGCATTTCCCCGTGGATGTGCACAAAAGCCCGGATGGCCACATCCACACTTTTGTAGCGGCGTAACCGGCTCCAGCTGACAATCAGCGGGGCCTCGTCGCGGGGCGGCGGGTTGTCCAGGGCAAAACGTTCGTGATCGGTGCCGCAGAAGATGGTGTGGATGCGGTCGCCGTCCAGGCCGCGGCCGATCAAATCGTCGCGGGTCGAAGGACTGATCACTTCAAAATCGACATCCCGGTACAGCCGGGAAATCAGGCGCTCGGCGCCGTAGACATAGGTCGCCGTCAGCGGATTGGCTTCGCGATAGACCGTGGTGCCAAACAGGTGAGGCACGATGGCCACCAGGGGCGTATCGCCCCGGTACCGAGGCGTGTAGAAGGGGATTTTGTTGATGTCTTCGACCAGCAGGTCGTAGTCGCCGGTCTTCAGCAGACGTTTGACGACGCCCGGCAGCACAAAATTGGCGATGGTCCAGTGGCCGTGACGGTGAATGTTGACGCCGTCGATCACATCGTGGGCTGGCGCGTCCTTGTAGCTGGCGCAGACCAGATCCACGTGCCAGCCCCTTGCTGCGGCCGCCTTGAGGATGTGGTGCAGGTGCATCTCGGCCCCACCGCCGAGGGGGTCGTTGATATCCCGCCAGTTGACTGCCAGGATCTTCAGGACACGTCCTCCGGTTTGCGCGCAATCACACCAATGGTCGGCGTGGTGTACAACGACAGACGGGTTTGTCCGAACCAGCGGCGCCAGGCTTCGCCCATCCGGGCCAACGGCGGGACCGGTTCGGGGAACATGGGCAGCTTCTTGCCCGTGCGGGTCATGATGATCTTGCGCACCGCGCGGTACCACAGGCCGGGCACCATATAATCGCCATAGCTGCGGGTCACGGTCAGCCCTTCGTCGCTGACCAGGTTTTCCAGTTCCTTGATGGTGAACTGGGTTTCCCAGCCGGCGAACCACTTGTCGATGGCGATGAGGAACATCTTGCCCAGAGTGTAGTAGTGGTAGGTCTGGGGCACGTCGATGACCGTGTAGCCGCCGGGCTTGAGGATGCGGATATTGTCGCGCAACAACGGCAATGGATTCGGGAAATGTTCGAGCAATCCCTGGTGAAAAACCACATCGAAGGTGCCTTCGGGAAAAGGACTGCCCATGCCGTCGCCGCAGACCGGAGCCACCGAGACGCCGGACATGCCAGCCGCCTTGACCGTCAGGCCCAACGAGCCGGCCACGTAGTCGAGGGTGAGCACTTCGGCGCCGGCCTTGGCCAAAGCCACCGCGTCGCGACCGGTGCCGGCCCCCACTTCGAGGATGCACCGACCGCTGAGGTCGCCATCGTACAGGTTCGTGATTTCGCGGACCAGGCGCCCATCGGTGCCGTACACGTCATCCAGTTCGAGGGTATCGGCCTCTTCCCAGAATTTTTGCCAGTGGTCAGGAGTGGATTCTCTCACGCAGAGCCCTTTTCGCTTTCACCAGATGAACGATCAGCTGTGTTGTCAGAAGAATTTTTCAGATCGGGATAGGTCTGGGTCGCCGCGCGATCCAGGACCGCGTTGACAAAACCCACCGACTTTTCGTCGCAATACCGCCGGGCCATGTCGCAAGCTTCGTTGATGACCACCCGAAAGGGCACATCAGGGCTGTGTTTGATTTCAGCCAGGCCGATGGTCAAGACCACCACTTCCAGGGAACCGAGCCGGGAAGGGTCCCAGCGGTCGCTGATCAGGGTGTTCAACCAGCGGTCCAGATCCGCGGCATTGTCTTTGACCTTGGTGGCCAGATCCCGGGCGAATTCCATCGTTTCTTCCGCCGACTCCCGTTGGGTCATCTGGTCTTCCAGGGTCGCCATGATTTCGGCGCCGCTGATCAGCGACGCGTACATGGACTGGAGCACGATTTCACGGCCTTTAGTGCGCTTACCCACGGGATATTCTCCTGTCAAAGAGCAGGTTGAGGAGGCGAAACACCGTTTTGGGGCATCGCGTTCCTCACAAAAAGAGGAAGGCTGCTGCCTCCCCGGTGATTTGTTGTCACTATTATAGCCGAATTCGCCTGATAATTCAAGGGTTGGGGGTTTTTCGGAAGTCATTTTCAAATAGAGGAAATCGGTTGCAACTCCGTCCATTGCGCCTGCGTCTATCCTGGTGACTCTACCTGCAACCGCAAAGGATCCAATCGTGTCCCCATCTGCATCGTCTCGCACCAAGTTCAGAGGCCTGCGCCCGGGCTGCCTGGTCGCCCTGGTGGCATTCCTGCTGATTGCCGTCCTGGGTGGCTTTCTGGCCCTGCGACCGGTCAATGAAGCCAAACGCCTGGAGCAGGAGTTGCTCGACCGTCACGGCGCGGTTCCCACCTATATTCCGGCTCCTGATGGCGCGGTGGCCCCCGAACGGGTCGAGATCTTCCTGGCGGTGCGCGAAGCTCTACTGGAGCAGACCGGGCAGGTGCAGGAGACCTACGCCCGGATTGACGTCGCCATGAATGCCGAGGACCTGTCAGCGGCCGATGGCGCCACGACTCTCAAAAACGTCATGAAGTCCCTGCCCCTGATGGTGAAATTCTACCGCGTCCGCAATGGCGAATTGATGGCACGCGGCATGAGCCTCGGCGAATATTTCTATATTTACGCGACAGCCTATGGCGATCGGTTGTGTCCCCCACCCCCCGAAGGTTCAGCCCCCACAACCTCGCCGTATGTCACCCCACGGGCCACCCGCGAATTTGCCCAGATTCTGCGCAACCAGCTGGATGCCACCGACCCGGGCCCAACTGCGGAACTGGCCCTGGCCATCAAGCGCGAAATCGCCTCCCTCGAACGCGGCCATATTTTTCTGCCCTGGCAGGAAGGCCTGCCAGCGGCCCTCGCCCAATCGCTGGCGCCCTACCGCTCACGACTGGCGCCGCTGTTCTGCCTGGCCACCCGCGAACTGGAACTGGGACAGAAGAACAAGCATCCCGGGGGGATCGCCGAGTAGAGTCGGCCCAACCTGATCGCCCGTGACTGAACTGCAGCATTGATCATCCGGACCAGGCTGGAGTAGAGTGCACCCGGTATCATCCTCACTCCTGCCCCGATCGGAATGCGCATGTCCACCAATGGGCAATCACCGTTCACCGACTCCTTACGCCACCAGCTGTTGCTGGGTCTGGCGCTGGTTGTGCTGGGGACCCTGTATGCAGTGCGCCTGAATGAAGTGCCCATCGGGGCGGTCACCGACGATGCCTACTATGTGGAGATGGCCCGCTCGATCGCCGAAGGCCTCGGTCCGGTCATCAACACCGGACCTGATGTCGCCCCCCACGACCCCGACATTTTCCCACCGGGTTTTCCGCTTCTGCTCAGCCCCCTGGCCCGCGCCTGGCCGGATTCGTTGTCGGCTTTGAAAGCCGCGCCCCTGCTGGGCGCCCTGATGTTGTTGCCGTTGTGCTGGTGGTTGCCCGGCGCCAGGGCCGCCCGTGGCCTGCGCCTGGCCCTGGTGGCTGTGGTGATGTTCAACCCCTGGGTGGTTTCCTGGTCGGGTCGGATTCTCAGCGACATCCCCTTTGCGGCCCTCTCCCTGGCGGCGCTGCTCTTGTTTGTCAGGCTGCACGACCGGCTGTCCGGATCAGACCAACCGGCTGTACCCTGGGTTGGTGTGGTGGCCCTGGTTCTGCTCTGCGCCGCGGCCGTGAGCGTGCGCACCATTGGCTGGGCGGCGGTTCTGGCGATGTCGGCAACTCTGCTGACCCAACGGCACTGGTGGGTGGCGATCGCGTTACCGGTATTGGTGGCCGCCCTGGTGTGGTTGATTTCGCAGGCGATGCCCAATGGCGGCGATCTGCTCAGCCAAGGCTACTCCAGCCAGATGTTCAGCCACGGAAATCAGCCGTATTGGCGCTTTTTTTTGCACAACGCCCTGCAATACGTCGCCGAATTGCCCGTGATTCTGGTGCCGGTTTTTGGCAACCCGGTCAAAGCGCTGATGCTGCGGCTTCATATGGAAATGCTCTATCCGGCGGCCACCTTCATTGTCGGCACCCAGTTGCTCCTGCTGATCGGCCTGGCCGCTAGCCGGCTGTGGGGCCGGGAAACAGGCGGAGTGCGCGTGCGCCTGTTCGTATTTTATCTGCTGATCTACGGCGCCGTGCTGACGCAGTTCAACGGCTACCCTTCGGGCGTGCAAACGCGGTTGTTGATTCCGGTCCTACCGATTCTGGTCTGGTTTGTTCTGGCCGGATTGCACGAACGATTTGACCCCAGGCATCGCCTGATCCCGCAGCTGGTATTGGGCCTGATGCTGATCGCCGCGTTTGGCCACAACGGTTGGCGGGTGGCCCGGCCGTTGGGCACCGCGGTTGAGGCCAATGGTCGGGGTCTGGTGGATCCGGAAACAGGTTCGGCCTGGCTCCGGACTCACACGCAACCGGGCGCTGTCATCATGGCCCAGGAGCCCCTGGTGCGGCACATCCACTTTCAGCGGCCGGTCGTGGCCACACCACACTCCCTGTCAGCCGAATCGGTGGCCCGGATGGTGCAGGAATTTGCGGTCAGTTATGTTCTTGTGGGCCCGGTGGTCCACCACCAACCCCATCGACTGGACGCCAAAGGTCAGGCTCTCCTGGATATCCTCCAGTCACAGCCTGCCCTGTACCAAGCGGTGCATGCCGACCCGGTCGCCAACATCCACATTTTTTCCTGCGCCAGCGACTAGCCTGCGTCGATCTCCGCACACAGATCAATCATCTCCAGCGCCGTCAGCGCCGCATCAAAGCCCTTGTTGCCAGCCTTGGTGCCGGAGCGTTCGATGGCCTGGTCCAGGTTTTCGGCCGTGATGATGCCGTAGACCACCGGGATATCCGAATCCAGCGAGACCTGGGCGATGCCCTTGGTCACTTCGCTGGAGACATAGTGGAAGTGCGGCGTATCACCCTGGATCACGCAGCCCACGCAGATCACTGCGGCGTAGCGTCCGGACTGGACGAAGCGCTTGGCGGCCATGGGAATCTCGAAGCCGCCGGGCACCCAGGCGGTGTCGATGTTTTCGTCGTCCACGCCGTGGCGGTGCAGGCAGTCCAGAGCACCGTTCATCAGTTCGTTGGTGAAAAAGTCGTTGAAACGGCTGCCGACGATAGCAATTTTTTTGCCCCGGGCGTCGAACTGGCCTTCAAATTTGCGACCCATGATTTCTCCTTCTCTCTGTGTAATGCTTACAGGTGGTCAAGTATATGGCCCATCCGGGCCTGCTTGGTTTTCAGGTACTTCGCGTTGTTCAAATTCGGTTCGATCTGCAGCGGAATCCGGTCCACGATCTCCAGGCCGTAGCTTTCCAGGCCCACGATTTTGCGCGGGTTGTTGGTCATCAGCTTCATGCGCCTGACGCCCAGATCCCGCAGGATCTGCGCTCCCAGGCCGTAGTCGCGCAGGTCGGCGGGAAAGCCCAGCTTTTCATTGGCCTCGACCGTGTCGGCGCCCAGATCCTGCAGGTTGTAGGCCTTCATCTTGTTGACCAGCCCAATGCCGCGGCCCTCCTGGCGCATGTACAGAAAGACGCCACTGCCGTTTTTTTCGATGGCGGTCAGGGCGGCCTCCATCTGCTGGCCACAATCACAGCGCTGGCTGTGGAACAGGTCGCCGGTCATGCACTCGCTGTGCACCCGCACCAGGGTCTCTTCGTCGGGCTTGATGTCGCCCTTGGTCAGCGCCACGTGGGTCGCGCCTTCGACCGACGACGAGTAGGCCACCATGTTGAACTGCCCGAACTCAGTGGGCAAGGGCACCTCGGCTTCGCGCGTGATCAGCTTGTCGTTGTTCCGGCGCCAGGTGATCAGGTCGGCAATGGTGACCAGTTTCAGGTCGTACTCGGCCGCCATCTCCTGCAGCCGGGGCATGCGGGCCATGTCGCCGTCTTCGTCCATGATTTCGCACAGCAGGCCCGCCGGATACATGCCCGCCGCCTCGCACAGGTCGACCACCGCTTCGGTGTGCCCCGCGCGTTTCAACACGCCCCCGGCCTGAGCCTCAAGGGGAAAGATGTGGCCGGGACGGGCCAGATCCGACGGTTTGGTTTTGGGGTCGATGAAGACTTCGACGGTGCGCGAGCGGTCAGCCGCGCTGATGCCGGTGGTCACGCCGGTTGCCGCGTCAATGCTGACGGTGAACTTGGTGCCCAGGCTGGCGGTATTGAGCTCCACCATGGCGTGGATGTCCAGTTCCTTCAGGCGTTCACCGGTGGCCGAAAGGCAGATCAGGCCGCGCCCGTATTTGGCAATGAAATTCACCGCCTGGGGTGTCACCTTTTCGGCCGCGATGATAAAATCGCCCTCGTTCTCGCGGTCCTCATCGTCAACCACGACGATGATCTCGCCATTTTGCAAGGCGATCAGGGCCTCGTCGATCGTATTGATCTCGGCTCGGGGGATGTTGTCACTCATGGCAGTTCCTTTGTTCATTTCCGCGACCGCGGGCGACTGAAGCCCTTGGCCAACAATTGATCCATGGTCCATTCCCGCCGGGCGGGAGATTTGTGATTGCTGTTGCTGTTGCTGTAGCTGTTGGAATCGCTGTCCAGTGAAGGCAGGCCTGAGAATTCGCCACTGCGGGCGGCCTTGACCAGGACATCCATCTCGAGGTTCACCTGGTCTCCGGTGCGCAGTCCGGCAAAATTTGTCCCCTGCAACGTGTGCGGAATGAGATTCACGGTGAAACCCGCCGCGAAGGGCCCCTCGTCCACCGTCAGGCTCACGCCGTCCACCGCTACTGAGCCCTTGGGTGTCAGGAAGCGTCTTTGCTCCGGCCCCGCGCTGATGGTCAGGGCCAGGCCGCCGCCGATTTTTTTCAATTTCTGCACCTTGCCCAGGCCGTCGACATGGCCCTGCATGAGGTGTCCGTCGAGGGCATCACCGACCCGCAAGGCCGGCTCCAGATGCACTTTGCGTCCGCTGCGCCACTGGCCCAGGGTCGTCAGGCGGCGGGTCTCACCCACGGCCTCAACCGTGAATATGCGGCCGCGCACCGCCGTCACCGTCAGGCAGATGCCGTTGATGGCCACGCTATCACCCAGGGCCAGATCAGCGGCCGTCCGCGGCGCCTCGATATCCAGGCGCATCACACCGGCGGTGGGTCGGGCGCCTTTGATCGTGCCGATTTCTCGGACCAGTCCAGTGAACATGGGACCTCCTACAGGGTCACGCGGGCCAGGACGTCGCTGAACTTGCGGCGGTCGTGGACCGTGACCAGATCAGCGCCCAAGGGCGACGCCGACGTCAGGTGAAAATTGCGGTCGATCCGGCCGTCGGTCAGGAAACCTTCGGGCCAGCCCACCCCCGCGCCCAGAATCACCGGCGCCTGGTAACGCAGCCAACGGTCGATCGCGCTGCTCTGCAAAAAACTGCCGGCCAAAGTCGGGCCGCCTTCGACCATCAGGCTCAGGTATCCTGCGGCGGCGGCCTGGACCACCAGATCACTGGGATCCACTCGGCCCGCTCTTTCGCCGCAGAAAATGATCTGTCCCCCATCGGCTTCGATGGCGGTCCGGGTCGAGGCCGCGCGGGCACTGGCGCCGGCAAAAACGAGATACTTGTCGCGGCGGAAGCCTTCGCTCCAGCTCAGGTTCGTATCGACATACGCTGCAGTGGGTTCGACCTGCGGAACATCGGGCATTTCGTTGGCCAGGCGACCGTCGAGCACGGGCCGGTCAGCCGCGACGGTGCCTTTGCCCACGACGACCAGGTCGACCCGGCGCCGCCGGCGGTGCACATCCAGGCGGGCGTCCGCGCCGGTCAGATAGACCGGCGCCGCTTCCTGGCGGGTGCTGGGCAACGGGGCGAAAAAACCATCCAGGCTGTGGGCGGTTTTCAGTTCCACGTAGGGCCGCGAAAAATTGTCGGTCACCACAAAGGGCCAGATCATTTCCAGGGCTTCGGCCGCGCGCACCCCACAAACCACTTCGACCCCACGATCACGCAGGTGCCGACATCCGCCACCGATCACCGTGGGATTGGGATCCCGGTTGGCGACCACCACGCGGGTCACGCCGCTGGCGTAAACGGCCGGTGCGCAGGGCGCGGTGCGGCCCTGATGATTGCAGGGTTCGAGGGTCACATAGAGAGTGGCGCCTTTGGCCTGGTCACCGGCTTCGCTCAGTGCCACGGGCTCGGCGTGCAGCGTACCGGCACCCTGATGGGCACCGCGGCCCACGACCTCACCATCACGCACCACCAGCGCCCCCACGGGAGGATTGGGCCAGGTGCGCCGGGCGGCACCCTGCGCCAACTCCAGAGCCTGGGCCATCCAGCATTCGTCCTGGGCTGCCTGGTCGGCAGAATATTTTTGTCGGCAATCGCGGTCAGCCATGACGGCACCTCGGCGACAGGTCATGACCGCACAGAGCGGGCCACGCCTAGACTTGGGAGTTGTTGAAAACGGGGAATTGAGGCAGAAAAAAGCGGGAATGCGCCGCAACGGCCATCGCACGAAACTGGAGGCATCACAAAGAGTCCTGCCATAGTCCCGGACGCATTTGTCCAGCGGATCCGCCAACTTCTACCATCCAGACTATACTGTCGGCCCCGGAATTTCACCGAGTCAGCCCCTGTCGGTCGGTAGACCCTGATTGTCCTGGGCCGAAACCCGGAAAAACCAGTGACAGGGGGTCGCGGGCTTTCACCGCCGGTGGGGAATTGCACCCCGCCCCGAAGTTGTCGTGTGTATTGGGTTGTGGGTCAAAGCTAGATCAAGGGGACGCCGCCGTCAAGTCCTCACGGGCTAGGCTGGCGGTTGCCACAGTTCGACCTTGTTGCCCTCCGGATCGATGAACCAGCCAAAATGGCCGAACTCCGATTCTTCGGTCTTGTCCATCACTTCGGCACCACCTTGGCGCACTTGAGCCAGGGCACCGGGCAGATCATCCACCATCAGGTTGATCATGTAGACCTGGCCGCTGTCGCCAAAGTAGGTGGTGTCCTTTTCGAACGGAGCCCACACGCTGATGCCCTCGCCGGACAATTGCTTGTGCGGGATGCTTGCGCCATAGGGGTGCTCCACCGGCAGGCCCAGCCATTTCTGGTACCACTGCCCAATGGCCTTGGTATCGGCGGCGCGAAAAAAGACGCCGCCCAGGCCGGTCACCTTCGCCATCAATCATCCTCCAGGTTTCGGCAAAATTCGCCGTGGTCAGCCCACTGCACACAATGGCGACCAGTGCGTTTCAGACGGGACGTGTTTCTCCCCATACCGATAAGCAAATCTTCGCCAACCCGCCGCCCAGGTGCGACCCGCATTTGCCCTTGCAACCGGGTGGAGACCCGCCAGCCATCGGCAGTGGCGGCCACGTCGACAAAGTCGCCGTTGGCCGAGGTCCATCGTCCCACCCATGGCTTTTCTTCGCGGGTGTAGACCTGTGCCACAGCCTCGGCAGCCTCGGCCCGTCGCAACCGCAGCTCGCTGGAGGTGACCGAAAGCACTTCCAGATCCACCGACTCGGGCTCCGGATACCGCTCGGTGGCCGACCAGATGCGCACCGTATCTTCGGCAACCATTTCCCAGCGCACTCCCTCGATGGTGAACATGTTCACGAAGCGCACCGAGCCGTCACTTTCGAACTGGTACCCTTCGACACCGGGCAGACCGGCAATGGGATGCAACCACACCCCGATCAGCTCCGGCGACAGGACGGGAGCCTGTTTGTGTTGGTTCACACAACCGGCCAGCACCAGGCTAGAAATAATCAGACAGTGAAAAATGAATCGGCGCGGCATTTTCAGCTCCGGTCGTCGCCTCGGCCCAGAAAGAAATCCGGGGTCCTCACACCCAGGCCGGCCTTGTCCAGCCGCTGGGCAGCCAACGGGTAGAACTCGGTGGCCGGCACCCGGGCAAAGCCCAGCTTGATATTGTACAGCGTCTCGCCCTGCAGGAAGCGCCAGTGGTTAAACAGCGTGGGCACCTTGGCCCGGGGCTCGTACTGGATCAGGCGGCGGTGGCTGCTGCTGAGGTTCACGTGGGGGTCGTTGCGCTTGGCCGCGAAATGGATCAGGTCCAGCAGCAGGCGGTCGTCCACCAGGGGCTGGTTTTCCACTTCGACAAAATGGCGCTGGATGCGCCGGGCCAACGAGGTGTCAAAGCCCCCCCAGACCAGGTTCAACAGGTACTTGTCATAGGTGTCAATGGCGTCCATGACAAAGGCGCCCAACAACGCGTCGTAGCCGTGATGGGCCCCGATACCGATCAGGGCCATGTCGTCACACACACCATCACCCATGCAGCGCCGGAAGTAGGCCTGATCGTACTGCGGCCAGGTGTATTTTTTGTGCCGATCGCGGCAGATGACGCCGATGTCCTCGAGAGCGCGCAATTGATCCATGTCAAAATGGATCCGGCCCGTATCGCCCAGGCCGCTCATGGCCAGACTTTCGCGATCGACAATGAGAATGTCGCCGCCGCCGATCTGGAACGGGTCGCCGTCAAAGGTGCGCTTGTGCTGGTACATCGCCGCTTCGCGATGGGACCAGTCGTCCATGAATCCCGCGAGCACCAGTCCGGTCAGGAAAGAACGGGTTTCGACTTTGCGTTCGGCCAGAAAATCGATGCCAAACAGGGGCGTGCCGTCGACCACCAACTCCAGTTCGGGCTCGCGGATATTCTCCATCAACCACTCGCTGAAGCGGGCCAGCATATTGCCCCGCCGCAATCGTACATGGTCGCCCTTCAGGTTCGGATCGGATTTCTCGAGGACCGACAGCACCCGGTCAAAGGTGGCTTCGGGGAAACGCAGGCTGGTGCCGAACTCGTCGACAAAATGGCCGTGCCCCTGTTGGGCCCGGCCAACCACCGACTGGGGCAGCAGGTCGCCCAGCACCTGGTTCGAGGCCGCAAAACGCTGGTTCATCAGGAAATCGAAGTCGGAAACAACCAGGCTCTCGAACAGCTCGCGGTCCCGTTTCAGGTCGCAATTGCGAAAGTTGGCAAATTTTCGGGGATCAATATTCAGCCGGTCCTTGGGCTTGCGCCGCACCCGGTCGAGGAGATTCTCGACCCGATTCTTGGGCTTGCGCCGGCGTCTCTGCCGTCTGTGCCAGGGTCCGCCGATCAGCCCGCTCCTTCGTCAGCGCTATTTTCACTGGTCCAGTCGGCGAACAGGGCGTCCACAAACTGATCCGGGTCAAATGCCGCCAGATCATCGACCTGTTCCCCCATGCCCACATAGCGCACGGGCAGGCCCAGGCTTTCGGCGATGGCCACGACGATGCCGCCCTTGGCCGTGCCGTCCAGCTTGGTCAGGATCAGCCCCTGGACCGGGATCGTCTCAGCAAAGGCCTTGGCCTGGGCCAGACCGTTCTGCCCCGTATTGCCGTCGACAACCAGCAGGGTCTCGGGGTCGCGGCCGGTCTTGCGCCGGATCACGCGGGCGACTTTGCCCAACTCGTCCATCAGATTGGTCTTGGTGTGCAGGCGGCCGGCGGTATCTACGATGACGACGTCCGCGCCGCGGGCCTCGGCCGCGTTCAGGGCGTCAAAGACCACGGCGGCGGGATCGGCGCCGGCGCCTTGCCGCACACATTCAACGCCGACGCGCTCGGCCCAGATTTCCAACTGCTCCACGGCCGCGGCCCGGAAGGTGTCCCCGGCGGCCAGCAACACCGTCTTGCCTTCGTTTTTCAATTGGTGGGCCAGCTTGGCGATGCTGGTGGTCTTGCCGGTGCCGTTGACGCCGACCACGAAAATGACCTCGAGACTACTGCCGGATGTCTCAGCAGCTGGGTCGGTCGACACTTCTGCCTGGCCCTTTTTCTTTTTCCTCTTCTTTTTGCCGCCCGTGTCTTCGGCTTCCCAGGAAACCGGTTTGATGCGCGGCTTGGCCGACGTCAAAATGGTCATCACGTCGGCGCGGATCACTTCGAGCACCGACTCGAGAGTCGCCTCGCCGCCCTCTTCCTTGAGCCGCTTTTCGATATTGCGGGTGATCTCCACCGCACTCTTGACGCCCATGTCGGCGCTGATGAGCAGCTCTTCGATTTGCTCGAGAGTGTCGGCATCCAGTTTGACCCGGTTGCCGAACATGCTCTGCAGCTTGCCAACCACACCCTCGCGGGTCTTGCGCAGCCCCTTGCGGAAGCGATTGAACGCACCCTTGATCACTGGCTGGCCTCCATGGTCTCGTCGGTATCGAGCTCAGTATCGAGCTCGGCTTCGGCTCCGGACAATTCATCAGATGACTCAGCCACTGATTCAGCTACTGATTCAGCCAACGCCAACTCATCCTGCCGCTTGTCCGGCCCCTGGGTGGCGTTGCGCAGTTTTTCGTTGGAGTCCACCGCCTGGCGCTTGCTGGCGATGGCGTTGCTCAGTTCCTTATCGCTCTGGGTCTCGGCCACGTCGTTGAAACTGACCGAAACGATGTTCGAACAACCCGGCTCCATCATCGTCACGCCGTACAGGTGGTTGGCCGTCTCCATGGTCAACTTGTTGTGCGTAATGACCAGGAACTGGGTGCTGCGGCTGAACTCGCGCAGCATGTTCACGAAGCGCGCGATGTTCGCATCATCCAGAGGCGCGTCGGCCTCATCGAGCATACAGAACGGCGACGGCTTCACCAGATAAACCGCAAACAGCAGCGACAACGCCGTCAGGCACCGCTCGCCACCGGACAACAACGAAACCGTATCGATGACCTTGCCGGTGGGCTGGGCCTTGATATGGATGTGGCTCTCAAGCGGATCGTCAGTCTTGACCAACGACATGTCCGCGCGCCCACCCTTGAACAGGGTCTGGAACACGGCAATGTAATTGCGGCGCACCTCTTCGAAGGTCTCCACAAAGCGCTTCTTGGCCGTGCGGTTGATTTCGGTGATGGCCTTGACCAGATCGTCGCGGGCCTTCTCCACGTCGTCGCGCTGTTTCTCCAGGAAATCCAGGCGCTCTTTCTTGGTGTCGTATTCTTCGAGGGCCAGATGGTTGATCGGTCCCAGGGCATTGATCTT
>RCNC010002121.1_pt1 | contig 13246 bp, 9 predicted proteins | sample 2041301 | NCBI WGS metagenome assembly RCNC01 (sample SAMN09708231, study PRJNA481090) | Marine sediment metagenome, whole genome shotgun sequencing project. | biome: marine sediment; feature: ocean; material: sediment; isolation source: Sewage treatment plant 13A marine sediment (STP13A) ... | reverse complement strand
CTGATCCATTGCGCAAGATCCTTGCGTGCTGAGGGAGCATCGCCTTTCTGGCAGGCTTGCTGGAAATGTTCCAGCAGTTCTTTTTCGCTCGATGAGCCTGACCCATTTATATCTGATGGCCTTGCGTTGACTCTACCGCGCCGGAAATAGAGGACCAGTGTCAGTAGCCACAGAGCGGCAAACGCAACGGTACTGATTTTCCATAAGAATGTGTTGCCCGAAAAAGTTGAACCCTCGGCTGATATGCCCTTGGGAACATCGGGTAAAACACCTGCAGTTGGCGGTGGCATGATTGCCGCAGGACTCAGTTCAGATGGCAGAACATTAACCTGGTGCTCCGGAAGCATGGCGGTACGCTGCCGATGGTTAACCGTATCCCACCAGTCGAGTTTTATCTCCGGCAATACCAGTTCACCGGATTGCTCCGGGACGATGGCATAGCGAAATTCCTTGTGCCCCAATACCCATTCTCCGTCGTCACGGCTAATACCCTGTGGTTGGTCAGGGTAAATGCGTGTATCGGGCAATTCAGGCCATACCGGCTCCTCCAGCATGTTTTCTTCCAGGCCCACGGCATCAACTATCACCGTGCGTGTAATCGGTTCACCAACATGCAACTTTCCATTATCTGAAATTTGCTGCGAGAGGGTGACCCGCCGCGCAGGCAACCATGAGTCTCCCGTGAATGACGCAGGACGCGGGCTTATTTCCAGCACCAATGGCTCACTTTCAACCTGCACCCGGCGACCGCGTACTGTCGGCTGCCACAGACGGTCAGATGGCCTCTCTATCAAACGCCCACTGAGTTGCATGGCCGGTATGGTCAGCGTGCCTGAGCGCTCGGGGAAAATAGCATAACGTCTCTCCAGCACACGGTAACGCTCACCGTTCCGGTCAGACTGGTAGGGCACTTCATCCAGCAAACGCACCGTGGCCTGGGCAGGTGCCGGCGGGTTGATAGCCGCTTCTGTCAGGTTGGCCTGGTAGAAGATTCTGACCATCAGGCTAATTTGCGAAAGCACATAATACGGACCTTCATCAGGCTGTACCGTTACCTCGATAAAAACCGGTTCGGCGGCTCCGGGAGCCAGTGTTGGTGCTGCTGTCACTTTTAAAATCAAAGGGTTTGAGCTGGCACCCGGAAACTTTAGAGCGGGTATCGACAAATCACCCTCCCGCTTCGGCTCAAGTGTGATCACAAGCCGGACGCTCGCCGTCTGGGTTCCATTCACAAATGACATCTGTGTCTCGGAACGCCGGTTCAGCACATCGAAATCTGCCTGCAATACCGAAAAATCAGCATCCAGGCTCTGGTTCGTATTGCTGGTTTCCAAAATAAGGGTGACGGTTTCACCGACGACCGCACTGCTTCGATCCAGCTTGGCCGTGACACCTGCTGCCTGTGCCAACGAATATACCAGCAACAGAACTACAGCCAGAACCAGGCTACTGATCGACTTGCGTAATTGACTAAAAACCATCTTTTCCATTCCTGATTACCATTTCTCGGACTCATCAGCCGTCGCACCGCGGCGTTCATGCTGATTGTGGAACTTGCGCCTCAACAAGCCACCCGGATCATCCGGAATACGCCGCAGCCATTGCTCCATGGCCTGTGCATCTTCCTCTGACCAGTTTTGTTCCATCTCGGATTCCGAAGGCTCACCGGTTTCCTCGCCTTCGGTTTGCTCATCAGACTCGTCATCACTCTGCTCACCTTCCTGTTGGTCTTCAGAGGATTCCTCTTCGCCCTGTTCACTCTGCTCGGACTCGTCACCTTCCTGTTGTTCGTCGGACTCGCCTTCTGAATCCTGCTGCTCCTGCTGTGCCTGCTCCTGTTGCTGCTTCATCTGCTCAACCAGGTCCCGGTTAAATGCGGCATCCTCCATCTCCGGATTCAGTGCGAGCGCCGCATCATAGGCGGCAATAGCCTCTTCAAACTCACTCAACTGGGCCATGGAGTTACCACGGTTATAGTGGTTGTCCGCCTGATTCTGATCCACCTGTGACCACGATTGACCGGCGTTAACGAAATCACCACTCCGGTAGAAGGCTTCACCCGCAATCCCGGGGTCCTTTGCCAACACCGCAGCATCCTCAGCACGTTCCTGCTGCAGAGCTGTTTGGGCCTGCTGATCCCTGGTGGTCCACAGATCATCCCAAAAACCTGCTTTTGCATCCGTGCTTATCAGTAAGCCGGGCAAAAGTATCAACGGCAACACGAATAGCAGCCCGCGACGAAAGCTGAACGCGACCAACGGCAGCAAGAGTAAAACCAGCCACGGCCCGGCGTCTTTCCAGCGCTCACCCAGTGCATCGTCTTTGCGTGCAAACTCACTTCCATCGACCGCTGCCCACGGTGAATTTGTGGTGCTACCCGCAGTCAACTCCGAGTACTTCCCGCCACCGGCACGGGCAATGGCTTGCAACGCTTCACGTTCAAGACGCGCAACAACGATATTGCCTTTACTATCACTGACAAAACCATCGCCACTGGGAATCGGCGCGCCCTGCACGGTGCCAACCGCCAGCACCGATGTGAAAATACCCCGCTTCGCCAAGCTCGCGGCAACATTGGCAGCCGCGCGGCTGCCACTATCGGAAATCAACAGGATTTCACCCCGGCCAATACCGGAACGCTTCAACAGCTCGGCTGCGAGTTCGAGTGCCCGGTCGGGGCGACTGCCGGAAACCGGAATCACATCCGGACGCAGTGCCGGCAACATATTTTTGATGGTATTGGTATCGCTGGTCAGTGGTGAGACAACAAACGCATCTCCAGCGTATGACACCAGGCCTGTTTGACCCTCCGAAGTCGCCTCGAGCATATCTGACAACCTGAAGTGTGCCTGCGCCAGCCGATTGGGCTTCAGGTCTTCGGCCAGCATTGAAAGCGATAGATCCAGTATCAGCACACGCGCATCGCGGGAAGTAAACGAACTGTCCGGTAGCTTTTGCCAGCTCGGTCCGGCCAGTGCAATCGCGGCAATCAGCCATACCAGTCCTGCCAGCCAGGGCCCGAAGCGGGATGGCTTTTCCGCTCCGTTGCCGACACTCAACCAGCGCAACAGATGAGCGTCGCAAACCTTGCTCCAGTCACCGGAAGGACGACGCAAACGGCGCCACACCAGCGGCAAAATCACGGCCAGTGGCAGCAGCGCAAGCCACAAGGGGCGTATAAAATGCAGTGGCAGATTATCTATCATGAGCCCAGCACACGCAGGTTGAATGGACGGATCGAAAACAGTGCCGCCATCAATGCCAGCACATAAGCGATACCCAGGGGCCAGTAAAACAGTTCATCTACGGGACGGATGGTCTCAACATCACTCTCGACCGGTTCAAGCTCATCCAGGATTTCGTAAATTTTTTCAAGACTCCTGGCATCACGGGCCCTGAAATAACGACCACCGGTCTGGTCTGCAATCGCCCGCAGGGTATCTTCATCAAGATCAGCAGAAGGATTGACCACACGGCTGCCAAAAAAGTCCTGCACCATCATCTCATCAGCGCCTACACCCACGGTATAAACTGTCAATCCATCACGGGCAGCGAACCCGGATGCCTGCAAGGGTTGCACCTCTCCGGAAGTATTTGCGCCATCGGTTAGCAAAATCAGCACCCGGTCGGCTGCCGCATCATCCCGCAAGCGTTTGACCGCCAGGCCGATGGCATCACCAATGGCTGTCTCGCGGCCGGCAAGACCGATCTCTGATTCGTCCAGCAATGTTGCTGTCGTTTCGGTATCAAAGGTTAAAGGTGTCTGCAGATAAGCACGGCTACCAAAAAGGATCAGCCCGACCCGATCACCGTGACGTCGTTGGATAAACTCGCCTGCAACTTTTTTAACGACCTTCAGGCGATTTACCGCAGTATTGTTCAGGACCATATCCTGGGTATCCATGCTGCCCGAAATATCAACGGCCAGCAGCAAATCCCGCCCGGTCACAGGTAGACTCTCGATCTCACCAACCCACTGTGGCCGGGATGCAGCAATAACCAGTAACAACCAGACCAGTGTAGCGACCAGGGCCAGCAACGGTCTGCGCATCCACCTGCCCTTCCCACCCGCCACTGACGAGAACCAGGGTACACGCAGGGCCTGTAAGTCGCCCGAAGCTGAGGCCGGCATCAATAATCGCAACAACCAGGGAACCGGTGCCAGCAGCAACAGCCAGGGCCATACGATGGAGAAACCGGTGGTGAGCAATTCTTCAGCCATGTTGTTTGATCCAATGGCGGGTCAACTCACTCATCTGATCAGGATCGAAATTTGGTGCGGGATCATATGGACCCGAAGCCAGCACAGCAAGTAATTCCACCGATTGCGTGTTTTTCATTTTTTCAATCAAAAAATCTGCCCATTCCTGACCATTCAACGCAGCACAGTGCTGTTCCGGGAAGGCTTTCACTGCAATGGTTTTGAAAATCCGGTTGAGCATGGACAGATAGGCTTGTGGTTCAACTTTGGGATCGAAGGTTACATTCAAATAGTCAACCCAGCCCAGCATTTGTTTACGCCGTTGATGAAGCCTATAGCGTGCAAGCACACGGCGGCCCACCCAGGCCAATAAAACCAGCACCAATAATGCCAGTACCCACCAGCCCGGCGCAGGCGGCCACCACGGCACAGGTGCTGCTGAATGGATATCGCGTAACTGTGATAGAAGATCCGGATTCATACGCCCCGTCCGAGGAGAAAACGCAATTCCCGACCCAGGACTTCTACCGGGTCGTCGGATGTCTTTAATACCATCCAGCCACACTTGTGGCGTTGAAACATACGCCGGGGAACCTCACCATGCTCGGAGCTCATTTGATCAAATTGCCGGCGGGACTGCTCCTGGTGCGTATCGAGCATCGCGCTGTTTTCGCCGTCAGAAATGGGAAACCTGCCCGCAGGAAGAAACTCCTCCGCCGGATCCATCACCTGGCAACCGATCACATCATTGTGTTGTCGCAGACGCGACAGATGACGATGACATTGTTCATCCAGGTTAAAGAAATCACTGATGATCAATACCAGGCTACCTGGACGCACCGCGTGCCGGACGCGCTCAAGCGATACGGAAAGTGGTTGATGACCCTGGTGGGCAGTCTCCGGGTTTAGCCAGTCCACCAACCCCCGGATGACGCGCATGGCGCCTCTGCGACCGCCGGTCGGACGCAATTCACGATGATCGTCAGATGTAAACAGAAACGCACCAATCCGGTCGCCACGCCGCACTGCGGCCCAGGCCACGGCAGCCGCCAGTTGCCCGGCGGCAACGGATTTAAGACGCTTGCGTGTGCCAAAGTAAAGACTGGGACTGGCATCCACTACGACCAGCACCGGCCGTTCTCTTTCTTCCTGAAAAATCTTGGTATGGGGCTTGCCGGTCCTGGCCGTGACACGCCAGTCCATGTTGCGGATATCGTCACCGGGAAGGTAGTTGCGTGACTCCACGAAGTCGACACCCCGGCCACGGAAACGGGACCGGTAAGCACCCGCCAGCGAAGACGCCGCGGGGCTGTGCATCGGCAGGCTCAGCGCGTTGCAACGGGGTTTTAAAGCAATTAATTCGGGGGCACTTAAATGAATGCCATCCCCTGGCGTATCCGTCATGGAACCGGAACCAGATCCAGTAAGCGGTTGACCAGTTCATCAACTGTGACACCATCTGCTTCCGCTTCATACGACAGCAATACACGGTGTCGCAATACCTCGTGTATCACCGCGTGAATATCATCGGGTGAAACAAAATCACGGTCATCAAGCCAGGCCCGTGCGCGTGCGCAACGATCCAGGCCGATGGTGGCACGCGGACTTGCACCATAGCTGACCAGGCGGCCCAGGTCTTCATCCCACTCGCCTGGATTTCGGGTCGCCAACACCAGTTGCACGATATATTCCTGCAACGCCGGTGCCATGTGCAGATCCAGAACCTGTCTTTGTGCGGCAAATACCTGTTTCTGTGTCACGAGCATTGTGGGTTCAGGCTTGATACCCAACTCTTCACGGGCCTGGCCACGGGCCAGTTCAAGGATATCCTGTTCCGCTTTTGCATCCGGATAACCGATCGACACATGCATCAGAAAACGATCAAGCTGCGCCTCGGGCAGTGGGTAGGTACCTTCCTGTTCGATCGGGTTTTGCGTGGCCATAACCAGGAAAAGGGGCGGCATCTTATAGGTGACGCTGCCAACGGTTACCTGGTGTTCGCCCATGGCCTCTAGCATGGCAGACTGAACCTTGGCCGGTGCGCGGTTTACTTCATCGGCAAGGATCAAGTTGTGAAAAATCGGCCCCTGCTGGAATTCGAAAGTACCTTCCTGTGGCCTGAAAATTTCAGTACCTGTCAGGTCAGCCGGCAACAGGTCGGGTGTAAACTGGATACGGTGAAAATCACCTTCGATACGTTCCGCCAGCACTTTGATTGCCGTGGTTTTGGCAAGACCGGGCGCACCTTCCACCAATAGGTGACCATTGCAAAGCAGGGCCATGACCAGGCGTTCCATCAATCTTTCCTGGCCAATGATGAGCTCGTTGGCCACCTTGCTGAGTTTTTTGAACGCCGCGCGTTCCGGGTGTTCTTCTGTTTCTGCTTGTGGCTTTAATTCGGTAGATTCCATGTCTAAACCTGCGGTTGTCGCTCCATTAATGAAGCTGTATGTTTTATAGGTACGATGCCGGGTGTTTTCAACCGTTTATCATCTCTTATATACCTGACGTTACATCAGTGTCATTGGTCACGAACAAACTCGGATTGACCAATTTTTCCTTTAGGAACCTCTGATCAATTCAATAATCCTGTGGATCAACATCAACTGACCAGCGCACCTTGCGGGCGGAAGGCAGTTTTTGAAGTTTCAACACCCACTCATCAAGCTGCCAGTGAAGGCTTGAACGCTTGTTTGCCTGTACCAGCAAATACCAACGGGTTCGCCCGCTCCTGCGCTCCATCATGGCCGGGAAAGGCCCGTATATTACTGCTTCTCCAGCCGGAAAGAACTGTTTTGCCTGATCCAGAAATCGCCTGACATCATCTTTGAGTGGCGCATCTGAGCGCAACAGCGCCTGGTAACTGAACGGTGGCAGACAAGCCGTGCGCCGGTCAGCACAGATATTACCGGCAAAAGCCTCATAACCGGCAGTCAGCAAGGTAAGCAGGGATTCATGCTGCGGATAATGTGTTTGCAGAATCACCTCACCGGGTAACTGGTCGCGACCAGCGCGACCGGCCACCTGCACCATCAACTGCCCCATGCGCTCCAATGCCCGGAAATCAGCACTGTACAGGGCCTGGTCAAGGTTCACTATGACCACCAGGGTTACCCTGGGGAAATGATGACCCTTGGCCAACATCTGGGTTCCCACCAGCAAACTGGATTCACCTTCCTTGACCTGTGCGGCAAGCCGTTCGAACTCTCCCTTTTTGCTTACGCTATCGCGGTCAAAGCGCAGCAGAGGTGTTTCCGGAAAGTTTTTAGCCAATATCTGTTCCAGTTGCTCGGTACCCTCACCGGCTCCCTGCAAGGCATCGGCACCACATGCAGGGCACATCACCGGCACCCGCACGAAGCTGTCACAATGATGACATAACATTCGGTGACTGGCCTTGTGCCAGGTCAGGTTGGCATCACAGTGCTGACATGCGCCATGCCAACCACACTCATGGCACAGGATGACCGGCGCATACCCCCGCCGGTTCAGGAATACCAACGCCTGTTCACCTTTCTCCAGCGTATCGGCAATAGCCTTCATGGCAACCGATGAAATGCCACCGGTCATGGTTTGTTGTATCAGATCAAGCACTCGCCAGCGCGGTTGTGCAGCACCGGTTGCACGCTGCCTCAGACGATGCCAGCTATACCGGCTGTTCACGGCATTACTGTATGTCTCAAGCGACGGTGTCGCGGTTCCCAGCACCACGGGTATCGCCAGCCCGGACGCACGCTTGACTGCCACATCGCGACTGGAATACCGAAAACCATCCTGTTGTTTGAATGAGGCATCATGCTCTTCATCAAGGATGATCATTTGTAAATCAGGCATTGGAAGAAACAGGGCCGACCGGGTACCGATAACCAGCCGGGCGAGACCTCTCCTGGCCATTGCCCAGGCTTGCAGGCGTTGCCCTTCACTGAGGCCAGAATGGGTCACCACCGGCTCAAAGCCCAGGCGCTCCGTGAAACGGTTGACCAGTTGCGGCGTCAGGCCGATTTCAGGCACCAGCAGCAGCACCTGACCACCCTGACGCAGGACCTCCTCAAGCACCTGCAAATAGACTTCTGTTTTGCCACTACCCGTAATGCCATCGAGTAAGTGACATTGAAACCCTCCCCGGCTAAGTTTGATGGCATCAACTGCAAGCCTTTGCTCTTCCATCAATACTGGACCGGGACCGGGGTTCAACCCGGCTGGTTGCTGAATTTCAGAATGAACCCATTGCTGTTCAAGCAAACGGGCCAGGGTTTTACGCCACGTAGGTGCGAAGACACGCAACTGGGTGTCCGTGGCCGGTCCCGCCTGTATCTTTTCAAGCAAGGCAAGCTGAGCTTTTATCCGACCCACGGGTTCCTGCAGACGCGCTTCACCCGCCGGTGTCAGGCGATATTGCACAGGTGCTGGAGGTATTATTCCACCGACCTTTCTGAGCAATGGTGGTAAGGCATTGAACACCACCTCGCCCGGCGCGTGCTTGTAATAACGCCAGCACCATTTAAGCAAACCCAGTAATTCGGCGGTCAATACCGTTTTGTTCCCGTCGGGATAGTCGACAACCACGGCCAGCTTTTCGAGCGGTAAATCACTATGGTCAGAAATCTCCACGACCACACCTACCAGTTTGCGGTGCCCGAATGGCACCACTACACGTTGCCCCGTTTGCGGAGCCGTGCTGTTTTCAGCGGGCAGATAGTCAAAAAGCTGTCTTAACGGCAGCGGCAAGGCGACCCTTAACACCGACTTTTTTGAAGTGGATTGCATAGCGATGAATTCTAGCAGTCAAGGACAGCAAGTTTGGAAATTTCGTCAGTCCGAATGCTCCCGGCATGAAGAAACTATATGATGGTTATGGGGACCAATCTCAGGAGAACGCATTAAACTTGACCTGATCCCTGGTTCAATTTTTAATTTATAAGGAACAACCCTATGAAACATCGAAAATGGACCTGTCTACGTTGCTCCGGCAATCAATATGAAACAGGTGAAGACGGGAGATAACAGCATGCATACTCTTCGGGTTCGGAGCACGACAGTTATATTTACAGCCATTTTCAGCGTATTTGTCACGCAAGCCGGTTTTGCCTGCGACAAAAACCCAACCCTCACCGGCTTGGGAGACGCCACTTACACAGGTATTGAAGACGTACCGGTCACCTTGTCGAACGGACAGTGGGAGGGACTTCCCTATGTGGAGGGCGCTGCGTCCAAACCCCGCGTTGGCCTGCTCAAGGACATCTACTTCACGGGCGATCTGGATGCAGACGGGCAGAAGGAAACTGTCGCCATCCTGTGGCAAAGCGCAGGCGGAACGGGAAGCAATACCTATATCGCGGTGATGAAACCGGAAAACGATGGCTTCGAGAACATCTCCACCGCCCTGATTGGTGATCGCGTTAAACTCAGGGGCGGAAAAATTGATTCCGGTAAAATATACCTTGATGTTCTGCAATCCGGTGAGCGTGACCCGATGTGTTGCCCCACCCAGCTTGCGACACGCACCTGGAGTCTGAATGACAGGCAATTGGAAGAAAATGAAATGGAAGTGACCGGCAAACTTTCCCTGGACGCACTTAAGGGAAGCGAATGGCTTTTGTCCCGTATAAACAACGGACAACTGTTGGCTGAGGACACCGTGGTCACCCTGTCTTTTGATGCAGAGCGAATTTCGGGTAAAAGCGCCTGCAATCGTTATTCCGCAGGCATCGAAGAAGGCGAAAACCCGGGCGACATCCTCATAGGCCCCACCATGGGTACCAGGATGGCATGCCCGGACCACCTGATGAAAATGGAGAGCTTATATCTTGCATCACTGGCACAGGTCACGAGTTTCAGTTTCCAAGCGGGCCACCTGGTGTTAAACGGACAGAAAGAAGATGGAACCGGGGTTTCAATGCTTTTTAAACCTACGGGGACACTCGGCAAATAATGCTATAAATCAACGCGGCGGTTTCGATACCAGAACATGAAACTTTTGCTCAAGTTGTTTCTGATTGCATGTCTTCTTTGTGCAGGGATCTATTTGGCAACACCATTATGGTTGTCATACGTGCTCGCAAGGCAATTACCGGCAGGTTGGCAACTGGAAGAACTGCAAAGCGGCTACCCGGGCCTGGCTGGAATCAATATTGACCTGTTGCGTGTCAAGGGTGAGCTTGGAGTTGCCGACTTATCACTTTCATCATCTGACCTTCGTTTTGAATACCAGGGTCTCAAATCGGATATCGGCCTGATTGTCCTTGATGTCTATTTGCATCCTTCGGAAAAGCTGTCTGCTGACTCTCTCACGCTGGATGACCTGTCGCTGCCCGTTACGAAGTTAACCGGCAAGCTGCCGCAGCTATCAGTCAGTAAAATGCGCGTGGCTTTGCACCAGGTAACAGGCATACATGATAAAGCTGCCCGACCCATGCTACTGGATTTCGAAGCCTTTGATTTAACCCCCCGCTCCGGTCAGGGTTTTCACCTTGCCAGCCAGGTGACCATTGCAGAATTGCAGCAGTTCAGGGGTCAGCTTGATGTCGATGTAAGCCCGAACCTGATCAATGCCATCATGCGCTTCCCAACCGATACAGATTTGGCGCCATGGCTGACCCTGGAGGTTGAGCAGGAAGTACTGCCAGCGAGAACCACGACCCGAATAAAGTCCTTTCTTGACGCCGATTCGGCCAACCGCGAATGGCTTGATTCGGTATTGGCGAGTAGCACTGGACGGGTATTCACCCAAGTGGGTGGCAAACTCGAGATGGATGCGAATCTTGCAGGCCATGAGCGGCAGAGCATTGAAGACCTTTCGCTGACCGGCAAAAACCTGCGATTGGTATCCGACACTGGAGCACTTGACCTCAATGCGGAAATACGGGCAAGCCGTGAAGGGGAAGATATCGCTATAGACCTGTTGACACCGGCCATAATCGAGTACCAGGGCAAGACCACCTGGATTGATGACTTACTCAAGCAGGTTGTTCCGGAATTGCAACTAACACCCGGTTCCCAGGCAAGGGTTTTATCAGAGCTTGGTTCTGACAGCCGTTTTTTATATCGGCCCGGCAGTGAGCCCTCTGCCAGGTTTAACGGTGACATCAAGATCAACCTGAGTTCCAACACAGAAAACCTCACAGTACAATCAAGCGGTATACAGATAGAGGCGGGCGACCTGCACAAACCGGAATCAACAACTGCAGATGGCCTCATTACTCTTGCCTGGGAGGTGAACGCACCCTTCTCCTACACCTCCAAAGACCTGAGGTTGGACGCGGACAAACTGTCTATTACGGCTGAGCTGGAAACACGTGGTGGAAAGCTTGTCAGCAAAGGTAGCGGTGTATTGAATCAGGTTCATTTAGCGGCGCAGGACGTTAGGGCAGAAAAGGTTGAAATATCATGGCAGGAGCTGGACCTCATCGGTCTGACCGGAAAACTGGACACCCGTACACACGGTTTTTCCTCTGAATTTGACAATAAGACATGGAACGGATTCGACATTGATATCAATTACACTTTGCCCGGCAAGAATAATGTTAACGGTGCCGGTGTCGTAAAATTTGACGGTGGACAGGAATTCCCGATTGAATTCACCGGCAACACAGAAGCTCAACGTTGGAATATCAAGCTGTTGCCGGCGATCATCGAGCTGACAAGACTAAGGGAATTACTTTCAGTAGCCCATTATCAGCTATCGGATTCAATCAAGCTGACAGATGGTTTTATCAAACTACAAGGTGATGTGCTGGTAGATGATGAAATCACGGCCAACATGCTGGTTAGTGGTCATGAAGTCGGGGCTTCTATGCTCAAGAGCAGTGCCCACCAAACCAGCTTCACCTTCAATTCCGGTTATGACAAGGCGCCCTGGGTGAGTGGTCCGGTATCCATCGAAGCGATAACACTGGCAGGTGGCATTGATGCATCTCAACTGAGGTCGGAATTTGAACTTGATAGTACCGGACAATTTACACTGAGAAATGTGAGTGCGGAGTTGTTTGACGGTCAACTCAAGCTTGGTAGCGTGCAATTTTCAGAAAACCAGATTGAAGACACCACCATTGAGTTCAGTCACATCAACCTCGGGCTGTTGTTGGCGTATGCCGATATTGATGGCTTGGAGGGAACCGGTTATCTCGACATTTCTCTGCCTGTTGGCAGTGATCAAAACGGTATCCATGTTAAGAACGGAACTTTCACCTCAACTGGCCCAGGCCGGCTTGCCTATACAAAAGAAGGCATCGCAGGTAGCAATATCGGTCTGCAGGCACTGGAGAATTTTCAATACAAGGATCTTTCCGGAACACTGAACTATCAATACGATGGCAGTTACGTGATAACAATCCGTCTTGATGGCAAGAACCCGGATTTGTATGGGGGCCATCCCGTGGTGTTCAATTTGAATGTGAATGGTTCACTCCCCGAGCTTTTCGAGGCCATGTTTATGACCGGGAGTTTTGAAGAATCAATTCTAAAACAGATCAAAAGTCGATAGCATGCCGGCGGCTGTTCAGGCAGAATTCAGGACAAGCTGTTAGTGTATGTCATATTGAAAGAGCAAATCGGTGGTGGTGCAATGAATAGATTAATAATTCTGGTAGCTATATTATTTCTGGCTGTGGCATGCACGCCGACCATCAAGGTTGAGGCGCCCGACAAGCCAATTGAAATCAATATGAATATCAATATCAAACACGAAATCCTGATTAAGGTTGAAAAACAGGTCGAAGAACTGCTTGATGACGACTTGTTCTGATACTGGAGCCTGACAGGGAATCCCCGGACAGAATGAGTTTACCCAGGATAAATGGAAGAAACGGAAGCATGATGATGAATTCGAAAAAATGGATCAGACAGATTTTTGTAATGTTGCTTATCAGCCTAATGACGGTCTCAGTTGCCGTAGCCGCAAGTCAGTTGACTCAACCCAAGGTGGATGGCTTGATCGGTGAGCAGGCAGACGGGTATCTCGGCATTGTGGCGCAAAACGTCCCTGCGGATATCAAGAAACTGGTTGCCCAGGTGAACGCCCAGCGTAAGGCCGGTTATCAGAAAATA
>RCNC010002120.1_pt1 | contig 13247 bp, 9 predicted proteins | sample 2041301 | NCBI WGS metagenome assembly RCNC01 (sample SAMN09708231, study PRJNA481090) | Marine sediment metagenome, whole genome shotgun sequencing project. | biome: marine sediment; feature: ocean; material: sediment; isolation source: Sewage treatment plant 13A marine sediment (STP13A) ... | reverse complement strand
TGATGAGCTTGTTTGTAGACCTTCTTCAGCCGTTCTGTGGAGGTGTGGGTGTAGATCTGAGTGGTGGATAGAGACACGTGGCCCAGGAGCTCCTTCACGGCCATGAGGTCGGCACCGGCGTCCAAAAGGTGGGTAGCGAAGGAGTGCCTGAGAGAGTGGACGCTGAGGTCCTGTTCCAATGCGGCCTTCTCGAATACCTGCCGGACCCCCCTCTGGATGGATCGACGGGAAAGACGCCCACCCTTCGCATTGAGAAGGAGGGCCGCCGAATCGGACGCAGCCCCCCCCCTTACGACCGCCTCATCTCGTCGGTTTTTGTAACGATTCAGGGCCTGAAGGGTCCGGCCGGTCAGAGGCACGATGCGTTCCTTTTGCCCCTTTCCTCTCACCTTTACCTGTTCAGTCCGCAGGTCCATCTCACGGAGATCCAGGTCGTGCAGTTCGGAGAGGCGGATCCCGCTCCCATAGAGAAGTTCCAGGATCAAAAGAGTTCGGGTGCCCTGAAGGGTGTTCTCGGCCGCCCGGGCCTCAGCGAACCGGAATACCGCCTCCACCTCCGAACGGGAGAGGTGGCCCGGGAGACGCTTCTCGGCCTTCGGGGCCCGGACGGCCCTGGCCGGATTGAGGGGAATTCGATCCTCGAGATGAAGGAACCGGAAGAAGCCGCGTATCGATGACAGCTTCCGTCCGATGGTCCGGCGGGATTGGCCACGCCGGAGCAACCATCCCAGGAAACTCCTGAGAGTGAGTCGGTCCACCTCGCTCCAGGTCCAATCGGGGGTTCCCAGGTATTCTGTCAAAAAAGCGGAAAGATCCGTGAGATCCTTCCTGTAAGCAGTTACCGTGTGGGGGGAGAGCTGTCGTTCATGCGTGAGGACCTTCAGGTAGGCCTCCACAGCCTGGCCGGAACCGCCCGACGCATCCGCCGTCAAAGAGTGATGCCCTCGTCAGATAGCCAATCCGTGAAATCCTTCCGGGCTCGCTCAGCCAAGACCTCCCGCTTCTTCTTTTTGTCCCGAATCCTCTTGGGCAACGGATCTACGAGGCCCCAGTTGGAGTTCATGGGCTGGAAGCGCCCGGGGTCTGATTCCCGGAGGTATCGGTAGAGGCCTCCCAACATCGTCGTGGGAGGTGGAAGAGTGGGGGTTTTCCCCGAGAGGAGCCTGTCCAGATTCAGGGCGGCCAGTAGTCCGCTGGATGCCGATTCGGTATACCCCTCCACACCCGTGATCTGGCCGGCGAAGACGACCGTGGGCGCTTCCGGAAGCGCTCCCCATTCCGTGAGTGTTCCCGGAAAGTTCAGATAGCTGTTTCGGTGAATGGAGCCCCATCGGAGGAATTCCGCCTCCTCCAGCCCTGGAATCAACCGGAAGACCTGGGCTTGCTCCCTCAACTTCAGGCGGGTTTGGAAGCCCACCATGTTCCACATCTGCCCCGACCGATCCTCTCTTCTCAGTTGGACCACGGCATGAGGCCTTCTTCCCGTTCGGGGATCCTCGAGGCCGATGGGCTTCATGGGGCCGAATCTGAGGGTATCCACGCCCCGGGCAGCCATTACCTCCACAGGAAGGCACCCCTCGAAAAATGGCACCTTATCGAACTCGTGTCCCTGGTGGAGATCGGCACTCTTCAACGCCCCCAGGAACGTTGCGTACTCCTCCTCGTTCATGGGGCAGTTGAGATAGTCCGAGTCCTCCCCGAACCGACCGGCTTCGAAGACCACCTCCTCGTTCAGGGAATCCCGGTGAAGGATGGGGGCGATTGCATCGAAGAAGGAGAGGCCATCGTCTCCCAACTGCCGGCGAATGGAAGAGGAGAGTGAGTCGGAGGTGAGTGGGCCTGTTGCGATGACCGCTGGACCCGAAGGGAGTTCTTCTACCTCACCCCTGGCCAGGGAAATACCCCCATGGTTGGAGACCGCTTCGGTCATCCCCTTTGCGAAAAGGCTCCGGTCAACAGCCAGGGCTGAGCCTGCCGGCACCTGGGAAGTCCGAGCAACTCTCAGGAGGAGAGAGTTCAGAGCAGCCATCTCCCTCTTGAGCTGACCGTGGGCGTTTCGGGGGTCTTCACTCTTGAAGGAGTTTGTGCAGACCAACTCTCCCAGGTCTCCGCCCTGGTGTGCCGGCGTACCCTTTTCCGGCCTCATCTCCTGAAGCTCAACCTGGTGTCCCTTCTCGGCCAGGTAGATGGCGGCCTCACATCCGGCGAGACCTCCTCCAACCACTCGAATGGGATCAGCCATGCCTTTGCTTCACGTCAGCTTCCCCTGAGCCCTCAAGAGGATTTCTTCCCTTTCGCCGCTTTCCCCTTCCCTGTTTTTCCCGCCGACTTCCCCTTGGCTTTGGTCCCGCCTTTCCCTCGACCCTTCCCCTTGGCTTTTCTGGCCTCTGCCTTGATGAGGAGTTCAACGGCCTCCTCCATCTCCAGGTCTTTGGGGTCCATGTTCTTCGGCAGGCTGGCGTTCAGTTTCCCATCGGTGACGTATGGACCATAGCGGCCATCGAGGACCTTCAAATCCACGCCGGATTCCGGGTGGGGGCCAAGCTCCTTCAGGACCTCGCGGCCCGGCTTGGTAGCAAGGAGTTTCAAGGCCTCGTCGAGCTCGATTTCGAAGAGGAGTGCAGGAGAGGTCAGGTTCCGGTAGTTCCCGGCACTATGGACATAGGGGCCGTAACGCCCAATCCCAACCGTGACCTCTTTCTTGGTCTGTGGGTCGACTCCCACGGGTCGAGGCAAGGAAAGCAGCAGGAGCCCATAGTTCAGGCTCACTTCGTCCAGAGCCATCCCCTTGGGTATGCTGACCCTCTTGGGCTTTTCCTTCCCATCCCCATTCCCGAGCTGGACGTAGGGGCCATAGGGGCCCACGCGGGCCAGGACCGGGAGTCCTGATTCGGGATCGTCACCCAGACTCCGTTCCTGAACCTCCGTTGCGTCGATGGGTCGGGTACTCTGGCAGTCAGGATATGCCGAGCATCCGAGAAACCGGCCGAACTTGTTCCAGCGGACCTGCATGGGACTTCCGCAGAGGTCACAGGTTTCTCCCTCCGCAGCCAGGAGCTCCTTGATGATGTCCTCTGAGTGGGCCATCCCTGTTTCCAGCTGGGACCGGAAAGGACCATAAAAGGCCTCCAGCAGGGCCCGCCACCGGACCTGGCCTTCCTCCACCCGGTCCAATTCCCCCTCCATCCGGCTGGTGAAGTCCACATCGAAGATGTCGGGAAAAACCCGAACCAGGAGCTTCGCCACCGTATCACCGAGGGGGGTGGGGAAGAATCGCCTCTTTTCCACCTCTACATACCCGCGATCCTGGATGGTGGAGATGATCTGGGCATAGGTGGACGGCCGACCGATCCCCAGTTTTTCCAACTCTCGTACCAGGCTGGCCTCACTGAACCGTGGCGGAGGCTGAGTGAAGTGTTGGTTGGGCTGAAGCTCGACCAGACGGCTGACGTCACCCTCAGACAGGGCTGGAAGAGGCTCGAGGTCGTCCAGCCGCTTGTGATCGCCCCGCTCGGTAGTGTCGAGGTACAGGCGGGTGAACCCCGGGAATTTGACGATGGATCCGGTAGCCCGGAACAGAAAGGCTCTTCCCGAGACTCCTGCCAGGTCGAAGTCGGCGGTAGTGGTGTCGTAAACCGCCGGCGCCATCTGGCTCGCCACGAACCTGAGCCAGATCAGCTCGTAGAGGTCACCCTCATCGGGTCCCAGGAAACCCCGGGCTTCCGAAGGATGGATCCGGGCATCGGTAGGACGGATGGCCTCGTGAGCCTCTTGGGCTCCCTTCTGCTGTTTACCCTGAAAAAGCCGGGGGGAGGAAGCCAGATAGGCCTTACCCATCTCGCCCTCGATCCATTCCCGAGCCTGTGAGACCGCAGAAGCAGAGACTCTGGTGGAGTCGGTACGCATATAGGTGATGAGGCCAACCGTGCCCCGCTCCCCCATATCAACGCCCTCGTAGAGCCTTTGGGCAGCCCGCATCGTCCGTCGGGTAGCGAACCGGAGTCGTTTCGCCGCCTCCTGTTGGAGAGTGGAGGTCGTGAAGGGCGGGAACGGGTTCTTTCGCCGTTCCCGCTTCCGGACTTCAGTTACCTCGAAGGGTATGTCCTTGACGTCGGAAAGGACCGCCTGGGCTTCCTCTCCGGTGGAGAGGGAAAATGCCTTTCCTTGGATCTTGTGGAGTTTCGCTTCGAAGGGCTGATCGTCCTTCTCGAGACTGGCGACGATGGACCAGTATTCCTTTGACTGGAATGCCGCAATCTCGTCCTCCCTCTCACAAATCAACCGGAGAGCTACGGTCTGTACTCTACCCGCGGAAAGACCGGGCCGAATGGGTTTCCAGAGGAAGGGGCTCACCTGATATCCGACCAGCCGGTCCAGGATTCTTCGAGCCTGCTGAGCCTCCACCTTCTCCATGTTCAGCTCGCCGGCACTCTCCAGGGCCCCGAGCACCGCCTCACGGGTGATTTCATTGAAGGTCACCCGGTGGAACCGTTCGGGTGTCTTTTCAAAACCCAATTGCTCGGCAACGTGGTAAGCGATGGCCTCTCCCTCACGATCAGGGTCGGTGGCGAGGATTATCTCCTCCGCATCCTTCGCCATCCGTTTCAGATCGGTGAGGATTTTTCCCTTCCCACGAATGGTGACGAACTTCGGCTCAAAGCCATTCTCAACGTCGACCCCCAGCTCCTTCGTGGGGAGATCCCGCACATGACCCACCGATGCAGCCACCTCATACTCTTTTCCGAGGTATTTTCCAACGGTCCGGGCTTTGGCCGGAGATTCTACAATGACCAGGCGTTTTCCCATCGTACCCTTAACCATTCCCATTACGCTTTTGGAGGATGCGTCTGCCCCTGGGCCTGACGCTTCTCGTTTATAAGTCTCTGGATCGTTTCCGACAGTTCCTCGGCCCCGACCCCGGTGGAGTCGAGAGTAATTTCGGCCTTTTCATAATAGCGCTCTCGCTGCTTCAGGAGGCCCCGCGCCTTCCCCAAGGGATCCGCCACCGTCAAAAGGGGACGGGTCGGCCCTTCGGTTTGAACCCTCCTCAAAGCCTCTTCGGCGTTGACCTTCAGCCAGACCGAAAGTGTCCCGTGCCCGAGGCTGTCTAGCCGCCCTGGAGCGATGGGCCACCCGCCTCCCGACGCTAGAACCACCTGGGTGCCCTGGAGCAACTCAGCACCGATTCGTTCCTCGGCGGCTCGAAAAAAGCCCTCTCCATGCTGGCGGAAGATCTCTGAAATGGGAAGGCCCTGGCGGGACTCTATCTCTCTGTCGAAGTCATGAAAGCGCCAGGACAACCGCTGGGCCAGGAGTTCCCCGACCCGGGTCTTTCCACTCCCCATGAAGCCCACCAGAAGGACTCTCTCACAGATGGAAGTCACCGTTCCGTCTTCACTGGTGGGCCCCGGAGTCACCGTTCCCCGAAGCCTCGGGCCCCGAGGTGAGCCAGATACGAATCGAAGTTGCTCCTGGTCTCCCGAAGGGAGTCCCCGCCGAACTTCTCCAGGAAAGCGTCCGCCAGGACCAGGGCTACCATGGCTTCCCCCACCACAGCGGCTGCAGGGACAGCGCAAACGTCGCTTCTCTCGACGGCCGCGTTGGCGACACTTCCATCTCGCAGATCCACGCTGGCCAGGGGTTTCCGGAGGGTAGAGATGGGTTTCATGGCCCCCCGCACCAGGAGGGGTTCCCCGGTGGTCACCCCGCCTTCCAAGCCCCCGGCCCGGTTCGAGTCCCGCCCAAGGCCCCCGGTCCGAGGCTTCTCCGGAGCAGGTACGATGGGATCGTGGACCAGGGAACCGGGATTGAAAGCACCCCGGAAGGCCGTCCCGACCTCCACACCCTTCACAGCCTGCACGGAAAGAAGAGCCTGCCCCAGTCGGCCGTCCAACTTCCGATCCCAGGACACGTGGCTACCCAGGCCTACGGGAACCCCTCGGGCAACGACCTCGAAAACACCTCCGAGGGTATCCCCATCCTCCTTGGCCTGATCGATGGCCCTCATCATAACTTCGGCTGCTTCCGGGTCCAGGGTGCGTACCTCCGACTGGTCGGCGGCACCGTTCAGATCCCCTGGAAGTGATTCCGGGACCTCGGCCTCGATGCCCCCGATGGAGAGAACATGACTCTCCACACGAATATCGAAAGACGCCAAAAAGCGTTTGGCCACCGCACCGCAAGCCACCCGAGCGGCGGTTTCCCGAGCACTGGCCCGTTCAAGGATGTCCCGCGTGTCCTTTCGGTCGTATTTGAACACACCAACCAGATCCGCGTGTCCTGGCCGGGGAAGATACATGGGCCTCAAGGATTTGGGGTTCTCCTCCGGGTCGGGGGGGCCATGGGCCATGGCTTTTTGCCAGTTCTCCCAGTCCTTGTTCCAGATCAAAAGGGCCAGCGGGGAGCCCAGAGTTTCCCCCAGACGGATCCCGGAGAGAACCTCAGCACGGTCGGACTCGATCTTCATTCGTCGACCTCTCCCGTACCCCTGCTGCCGCCGTCGAAGCTCCGGGTCCACATCCCGGGGAATCTGAAGGTCGAGGCCTGCCGGAATCCCCTCCATGAGGGCAACCAATCCCCTTCCATGGGATTCGCCAGCGGTTCTGAAAGAGAGGGTGTGAAGACTCATGGCATCGTGCTGTAAATGGGATTCCGGGGCTTTGGCATCCTGAAGGACTCAGGCTCCTAGGATAGGTGAAGTTGCCCACCTGTCCAAGGGGACCACAAAACGCCCCCGGCGGAAACCGCCAGGGGCGTAGGTGCGTTTCACAGGAAAGGGGCCTTTCACCCCATCCCCGGACTATCGGTTCGGATGGTACTTGAGGATCTCGCTCTTCCTCACCGGCACCACGACTACACCGCCGGCGGACGTAATGGCGAAGAGATTGACCACGATACAGGAGTCATCCGTGATTCCACCCGTCGGAATCGGTAGGGTGAACTCCCCACCCGTGTACAGCTGGGTCGCGTTTCCAATCAGGTTTCCGACTTGGTCCGTCACCGGAAGAGTCGGGCAGGAAAGGCCATCATTGTCACCTGGAAGCGGTAGAATGGCCCTCAAGGGTCCAGTTACGACATCCCTTAGCGTAATCTGCCCAATCCTCGTGAATTTGTAGGTATCGAGAATGTCGATGGTACCATCCCCTGTGCCGACAAAGGCCAGATGTGTATCGGGCCGGTAGACACCATTGAAGTTCTCCAGTGTCCTCTGGTTGGCATGAAGGGGATGCAGGGCGGCGCCGGTTCCTTCCGCAGAACCAGGCAAGTCCACCCTACCGTTCAACTGAAGTTCGGTATCGAAGAAGTAGGCGCTGATTCCTCGGGCCACACCCAGGGTGCCGTCGTAGTTGAGGCCCACACCATGGACGACGTCGGCCGCGTTGATGACTTCGTCCCACACGCGTAGTGTGGCAGACAGATCCGTGGTGTCCCTCTGGCTCGCCCGGTACATCATGACGCGGCCGGTCGGCGTTGTACCTCCTTCACCGATAAGGACCCAACCACCGTCCCCGGAGGCCGTAACGAAGGTCGTGTCGGCGAATCCGAAGGACGGGATGTTCCACCGGGAACCGGCGTCCACGTAAACATCGGAACCCTGGAGTTTCAATCGGGCCCACGCGTTTTCTACCGGGTCGATTTCGGAAGTGTTGGCTGTCGCCTGAACGACCGAGCCGGGAAACCCGGGCACGTGATCGAACAGTGTGAGGCCCGCGAAGTACACCCCGGGACCTACCTCTTCGAACCCTATCCCGATGCTGTCGATGTGGGCGAAGGCCCAGTAATCCACGGTCTCTGCGTTATGACCGTGCTCAACAAACAACTTGGTTTCCGACCGATCCGCACCTTCGGGGAAATAGGCCTTCCTGGCCGTCCCGATGTCTCCCACGGAGGTAGTCCGCGTGGAGAAGACGTAGTTCCCGAAGGAATCCACAGCGATGTACTGGGGTCGATCACTGAAGGACGGTGATGCGGGCCTGGGATAAGGATGAACTCTGAACTGGAACCCGGCATCAGCATTCTCCAACTGGAGGTCGAAGATGACGACGTCGGGGGTGAAAAATCTCTCATCTTCCAGTTCGCTCTCGGTATCGAGATCCACCACAGAAATGTTGGTTCCCCCTGAGTTGGCAACCAAAAGTCGATCACCGCTCCTGTCCAGGGTCATCCCCCAGGGCTCAGACCCAATTCCAATAGCCGGGGCGAATGTTTCCGAATCGAGCCGGAATACCTCGACCACGTTGTTTTCAATGTTCGTGAGGTGGAGGTTGCGGCGTAGGGTATCCACCACCGCATCCATGATCCGGCCACCGGTGGGCAAGTCCACCGTTCTTCCGGAAGCCATCACTTTCGGGGCATTAAATCCCTGCCGGCCCTCGGCCCCCGTTTGCCCACCAGGCAAGGCTGCGCAGGGAAGAGACATGGTTACGCCTTCTTCCACGGCCGCCGCACAATTTCCGTCACCGTCCACCGCAAATCCGGTGATCTCAAAGACCAGCGTATCCGGAAGGTTGAGGTCGTCCACATTAAAGGGCAGGAACTCGAACCGTTCGGCAAGATTCCCGGTCCGGGGAGGGTTGAACACCCGTTCCTGAGTTTGAGTCAGCGTGTCCCCTCTTCGCGGTGACACCGCCCTAACCGTATACCCTACCCGTGCGACACCGGAGCCCTGGTTGTTGTCGGCTCCGGCTACCAACACCTCTATGGGATCATCCAGCTCCAGTCGCTGAGTGGAGAAGGAGGTTACGGACAACTCCGGCGGAGTCTCGTCCCCGATTTCGAAGTCCACGATTTCCATCTGGATCGGTCCGTCCTGACCAACCACCGCCAGCCCGTTTCTGGCGATGGCGGACACCTCGATAAAGCCGGTGATGCCGTCTGGGATCACCACGACCCTGTTCACCAGAACGAACTCCTCCGGAGGGCTGAAGGGGATTTCAGCAACCCAGTCGAATGCCCCAGAGATCTGGATCGTCATATCCAGGACGCCCTCGGGATCGGCAGCCTCGACCTGGAGGTTGAGACTCAGGCCGGATTGGATCTGGAGCCCATCCTCGAGGGTCAGGAAAGTGACCCGGGGACCACCGATGGTCATGGACACGGTATCGGCAGAGATATTTCCACCCGTGTCATATGCGACAGCGAACACGGTGGAGGCTTCCCGAGTCGTATCGGGAGATGCCAGGAGATACCGGCTTACCGTCGTGTCGCCTACGGAGCCTGCGAACCGGACCATCTTGGAGTAGTAACGAACGACGATGGTGTCCGTCCCGAGGCTTTCATCGCCTCGGTAGGAGACACCGGCGAAGAGCACCGAGTCCACACCCACATCGTCCCTGGTATGGGCTACGATCAGAACGGAGTCCCCGACAGGCCGAGCGGCCGGTTCTCTTGGGGTCCGAATCTCCACGCTGGGGCCGGCCCCGTCGGTAGAGATACCGGCCGAGGAAAATGCATTCTGCCCATCACAGGACCAAAGAGCAGCCAGGGCAGCCAGTCCCGTGAAATACGAGACAAAGCGCCTGCGTTTTCGAATGCCGTGAGACATCAAGTTCCTCCTGGTCCTTCCCTAGTTCCGGCGGCCCCGAACGATCGTCGGGGTTACCAGAATCATGAGGTCACGTTGAACCGTCGATTCACGGGTGACGCGGAAGAGGTAGCCAATGATGGGCACGTCCATAAGGAGCGGGATACCGGAGCGAAGTTCGGTCGTCTCGGTCACCGTCAGACCGGCGATCACCACGGTCTCCCCGTCGTCCACCAGCACCCTGGAGTCTGCATATTGCTGCTGGAATACCACACCGGCGTCGGACTCGGCCGTGACCGCTGCGGATCGTTCAGCATGAAGAGTCAAAAGGATCTTCCCCGAGGCGGTGACATGCGGGGTGGTTTCCAGGATGATACCCGTTTCCCGGACTTCGACCTGAGCCGTCGGAATCGATCCCTGGACCGCTCCGGCCTGGGCGTCGATGACCCGGATCGGAGTCTCTTCCCCGACACCCATGCGAGCCGTCTCATTGTCCAACACCGTCAGGCTCGGTTCCGCTTCCACCTGGGTCAGACTCAGGGATTCCAAGGCTTCGATGAAGTTGATCAGGGTGTGTCGCCCGATCACCAAGCTGGTAAGAAGAGTGAGATTCGGGTTGGGGATACGGGCCCGGGCGTTCCCGAGACCGGCAAGGGAACTTCCCCCCAGGGACACGACATCCGTGCCGATGTCCACCTGCTCGCCCGGCAGCTCAATAACCCCGTCGCCGTCGTAGTCGACGGCTCCAGGGGTGATGAGGTTCAGCTGATTCCCCTGGGAATCCTTCAGGTCGTAGGTGACTCCGAAATCTTGAAGATCCGTCCGGTTGATGAACATGATCTTGGCGGAAATGTTGACCTGGGGCGTTTCCTTGTCGAGATCGGAGATGAGCATCTCAACGGCGTCCAAAACCCGAGGAACATCGGTGACGATGAGAGTGTTCGTTGCCGAGTTGACGGAGATTCTCCCGCGATCCAGCGTCAGGAAAGCTTCCACCGCAGACTGAAGCTCGGACGCTGTTGCGTAGCTGATGGAGAAGGTCCTGGTAGCCACCGGCTCCGTCTCTTCCCTCTGCCGGAGGTTCTCCAGGTTGTCCACCCGGATAATCCCCGAGTCCATCTCCCGGGCCACGAAACCATAGGAAGAGAGAATGGCCTCCAGAGCTTCCTCCCAGGGCTGATCCCTGATCTCGGCATTCACCGTCCCCGTCACAGCCGCACCCGGTACGATGGAGCGGTCGGCGAACTCGGCGAAGTGAAAGAGCACTTCGGCAATGGGAGTATTGGTGAACGTAACCCGGATCCGCTCTGCTTCCTGGGGCGGAGGGGCAGGTTGGGAAACGGAGAGGGCTTGGACTTCGGTCCCAGCGGGCGTCGCGCTCCCGGCGTTCCAGGGCGTGAATTCCCCTCCGAAGTTCCTTAAGACCACCCTCAGCTCCTGGTCCCTTTCCAGAACCTGATACTCGACCAGGGCATCCAGTTCGATCACCAGCCGAACGATGTCATTCGAGTATTGACTCGTTCGAATGGATCGTACTCCTCCCCGATCGATATTCAGGAAGTCGTCCCGGGGCAGAGCATGCTCGGCACCGATCAGATCGAGTACCAGGCGGCTCGGGCCTTCCATGGTGAAGTCGCGGTATTGAACCTGCCCCGCCATGGAGATGACGACCTCAGTCCGCTCCGGGGCCGGCTGAATGCTCAGCCCTGTGACCGGCCCTCCTATACTGAGAAGGACAGCAGCCAAAAGGGAAAGGATCGAGGTCATAAGAGGCCTCCTTGACCAGGTCGCTGCAGCTCCATAATTCGCTGCTCCCTCATCCCGAATTCTTCAACGTCGACGACGATTCGGGTTGCTTGGATTTGTAGGATTCGAATGTTGCCAAGGCGATCACCACGCCGTACTCGGTACATCTGCCCAGTCACCTCACCATTCTCCTGCCCGGTACTCCGAGGCCCAAGAAGAGCAACGGAAGAGGCCGGGTTGGAGGATTGGATCACGCTGAAAAGCCTGAGTCCCTCGAAGCGGGGACCGGTATCATCTCCATTCACCAACGGCGCGAAAGGGTTCCTCCGCTCGTACTGGGGATAAAAGAACACCTCCCGCTCGAACACCAGTGACACCGAGTCCGGCCGGGTCGGGGGCGTTGTTTCAGCAGGCGGATCCTGCGCAATAACCTGTTGGGTGCAAAAAATCAGGAACAGGCTTGCGAACACAAAGGATCGGAAAAACGAGGTAATCATGATCCGGTTCCCTCCCCACCCTCAACGGGCGGAATGCCGGCGGCCCCGGGAAGGATAAAGGTCTCGATCCGAAGCCGTGCCGTGAGAGGCACTTCCAGGTCAGGATCGAGGATCTCCGAATCACCCTGGAAGTGCGTCAGTTCCAGGTCTACCGGAGTGATGATGCGGGGAAGCGAAGCGATGGTCGTAAGGAAACGCCCTATCTGGTGGTATTCCCCCACAACCTCGATTTCGTAGGACTCTTTGGTGTAGAACGCCCCAGGTTCATTGGGCTCCGGCCTCATCTCCGGATCGCTGACCCCGGTTTGCCGAGCCGCTGCGGAAATCTGATTCAGGAGGGACGCCACTTCTTCACTCTGAGGAATCAGGCCCTCGAGCCGATCCACGTGGCGTTCGTATTCCTCCAGTCGATCCTCAAGCTCGGTCCCGCCTCTTGCCACGATGACCTGGGCCAGTCGGTTGTTCTGCTCCAACTGCTCCAGTCGGGCCTGCTTTTCCCCAAACTCCTCCAGCCTCGGCGCACGCCAATAAGACCAGAAGAGGAAAAACAGGACCGCCGTCACAACGGCCAGAAGAAGGGCGTTTCGCTGTTTCGGATCGTCAGGTATCAATGCCATTGCTCAACCCGGTCAGCCTAGGATCCCGAAGGGGAGGCGTTTGCCCCACCGGTGGGAATCCCGAATAGGGGGACGGTTTCCAAAAGTTCAGGGGAAGGCTGGTCGAAAAAAGCATCCAGCGAGAACGAAGTCACCGCCCGGTTGAATCCGCCCGAGTCCTCGGAAACCTGCTCAGTCGATCGGAAACGAACGTTGGAGATAAATAGGGACGCTTCCAGGTTTTCCATGAACTGAGTAACCGCGAAGTTGTTCCCCGCTCTTCCATCGATCTGGAATTGCATCTGTTCGCCGAGGGAAACCTGTACAATTTCGGTGATCCAGGTGTAGTCGGGAAGCGCCCGGGCGACTTCGTCCAGGATGTGGGGCCACACATACCGACCCTCATCGATTTCCTGAATGATCGTGGCTCTCTGGAGGATAGAATCCTCCCGGGCCTGCAGGAGGGCATTCTGCGCGATCTCATCCACGTAACGGACCGAATCAGCCTGAGCGGATTCGATCCCTACGTCCAGATCTGCCAGTCCCTGCGTCACCGTCCAATAGAGGTAACCAGCGCCCCCCAACAACAGGACGATCACAGCTGCTGAGCCCAGAACCCATCGGTCCCCGAATCCCCCGCCGAAGCTGGGCATACTGGGAAGGCGGGATCCTAGCGGCCGCCGACTTTTTCCACCTGGTAATAGATTGACCTCAATCAAGGCTCGATCACCTCTTGCCTACGCCCGAAGGGCCAGGCCCAGGGGAAGGAGGAGCATGGGAGACGCTTCCTCCAGGTTGAGGTTCCCCGCCGCACCCGGTCGGACCGGTATTCGTTCGAAGGGGTTCACCCTTTGTGTCTCTATATTCATTCGAGACGCCAAAGCA
>RCNC010002119.1_pt1 | contig 13249 bp, 9 predicted proteins | sample 2041301 | NCBI WGS metagenome assembly RCNC01 (sample SAMN09708231, study PRJNA481090) | Marine sediment metagenome, whole genome shotgun sequencing project. | biome: marine sediment; feature: ocean; material: sediment; isolation source: Sewage treatment plant 13A marine sediment (STP13A) ... | reverse complement strand
ATCGAAGGCTCGCGCAATACCCTGATTATTGGCGCCACCGTTGGCGTCATCGGCATCATCGTGGGCACCATCAGCCTGTCGGGCATCGGCCTGAAGTTCAGCGACATCATCATCAGCCTCAGCGGTGGCTTCCTGCCCGCAGCGATCCTGCTGATCGGTATTGCGTCGCTGGTGCTGGGCATGGGCGTGCCGGTGACCGCAGCCTACCTGATCACCGCGGTGCTCACGGTCGGGTCGGTCTCCAACATGATCGCCATGCAACACTTCGGCATGCCCCTGACGGACATGGAAATCACCAGGGGGATGGCCGAAAATGTCACCTGGGTGATGATATCATCCCACATGATCGTGTACTGGTTCAGTCAGGACTCGAATATCACACCACCGGTGTGCGTGGCCGCCTACGCAGGCGCGGCCATTGCCGGCTCCGATCCCTGGAAAACTGGCTGGACGAGTTTCAAGTTCGCCAAGTTCCTGTACATCGGACCGTTCCTGTTTGCCTACAGCCGCGGTTTCCTGCTCAATGGTTCGCCGATGGAAATAATCACGACCTTTGCCACCATTGCGTTGGCCACCGTGGCCTTTGGCAGCGTAACCATGGGGTATCTGTCATGCGGCATGAATGTGCTGGAATGGATCATCATGGCGGTGGCTACCACGATCCTGTTCTTCCCCGACCTGGGCCATCTTGTCCTGCCGTTCGACCTGCCCAGTTGGGCCATCGACGTGCTGGGGATCGCCCTCTGGGGAACGGTGTTCCTGTTGCAAAAGGCGCGCATCGCCAAGAACCCGAACCTGACGTTGCCGGCTCACGAGCAGAAAAAGTTGCGGGAGGCCGGAGCCTGATTCACTGATGATTGGTGAGATTGAGGGAGCCGTTCTGCGGCTCCCTTTTTCAGGTCAAGCTGTCAAGCCAGTTGGCCACTGCCAGGATGGCCGCTGCGGACCAATTGTTGGCGAGAGTCGGGGCAATTTCCGATTCCGGAAAATCCGGATAGCCGTCGATACCTGCCCCCAGGCCCAGGCAAAGGCTTTCATAATTCGCGAGCATTCTCAGTGCGTCGTCACCCAGATAGCCGCACGGCGGGACGGGAAAATCCGGGCGCTGCCCAGTCTGCCACTGCCCCACCTCGCGCTTGTATTCCTTCAAGAGGCTGATCGTTTCGTATTCCGGATGACCCTGCATGAGCAGCCAGCGCCCCCGCTGTTTTTCCACTGCCAGGTGAGGCCCGACCTCAGAGTTGCTCAATAGAATCTCATAACCAGCGGCAGCAAACTGAGCCTCAGCGACCGCATTGTGGCGTGAGTGCGGCACCGGAACCTCGGCCGGCAGGCCCCGCAACAGGGGGTGGTCCGGTACGACCGACCGGTGACTGAAGACCCCCCACACTTTTGGCGTGACCGGCACGCGGGTTTGCCGGTGCCGGGCTTCCAGCACCGCGTGGGTCGCCAGACAGGAACAAAGGACCGGCAAGTCGGCCGCCAGGGCCCACGCCAACACCTCCACCAAGGGCTGCCAGAATGTCTGTCTTGGCAATGATGGATCGCTGACATTGGCGCCCGTGACCACCAGCACGTCGCAGTCCTCGGCGCGCAGCTCAGTGGCATCCCGGTAGTGCTTCTGCAGGTGGTCGGCGACCTTTGGCCCCCGTTTCAGGGCAGAAAATGTGTACCGCAGCAAATCCAGCTCGCGGCCGGAATCGGCCCCGAGCAGGGCCGCGAATTGGCGCTCGGTGACAATCAGAGCAGCATCCGGCATCATGTTCAACAGGGCAACGCGCAGCTTCATACGGGGCTTTATCCTTTCCCGTGCGAGGTAGTGTCTGCGCAACATCGCTCAGGCCGGGGTTTTTGACACCCTGTTTTTTGCCGCCGGCAGCGAGGATTTGACGGCTGGGGACCACTGCGCTTATCTTTTGGCGGCAAACCTGTTGGGCAGCAGCGATTCGATTTCGCTGCCGCCCAGCCTTGACCCAATGACGCCAACCCATGGTGATATCATGTGCGGCCGCATCGTCCAATCTGTTGCCCCCCATCAGCTCGCCGAGGAGTTCTTCCTCGACATGGTGCCCGATATCCTGCCGCGCTACAACATCGCGCCCACTCAGGACATCGCTGCGGTCCTGCCCAATCCCACGAGCGAAGGGCGCCTGGTGCGCCAGTTCCGCTGGGGCCTGGTGCCGCACTGGTCGCCTCATGCCGATTCGTCCGCCCGCATGATCAACGCCCGCAGCGAAACGGTGTTGGACAAGAGCTCGTTCCAGGAGTCCTTCCGGCAACGGCGCTGCCTCATTCCGGTCAACGGCTTCTACGAGTGGCAAAACCGCAATGGCATCAAACAGCCCTTTCTTTTCCAGTCGCGCGACAAGGGATCCTTCGCCCTGGCCGGTATCTGGGACCGCTGGGAATACCCCGGTGGCAAGGAGCTCAACAGCTGCACCATCCTGACCACGGCGGCCAATGCGGTGATGCGCCCGGTCCACCACCGCATGCCGGTGATCCTGCCCCGCAAGGACTGGGACCTGTGGCTGAAACTGGCGGCGGACAAGGCCGAGAACCTGACCAGCTTGCTGGTGCCCCTGGTCACCGACGACTTGCTGGCCGCGCCGGTGAGTCGCGAAGTCAACCGGCCCGATTTCGACAATCCCCGCTGTCTCGAACCGATCTGGGATGATCCGGGCGGGCAACTCAATCTCTTTGGTTAAGGCGAAAATCATGCCCCTGACGAATGTGACCGAGACCCGACCCAATAATCCTGGCCTGCGCCTGTTTCTCGACAGCGCCGCCCCCGAAGACTGGGCAAGATTCCTGCCGCTCGGAGTTTTTTACGGCGTCACCACCAACCCCCTGCTGCTGCAACGAGCCGGGCAGGATTGCACCCTGCAGAATCTCGAAAAACTGGCGGCTCAGGTGGCCGAACTCGGCGTGCGTGAGTTGCAAATGCAGGTCTGGGGCGAGACCCCGGCCGCGATGCTCGACAGTGGCAGCCATCTCGCCCAATTGGCAGGCCTCGGGCTCGACATCGTCATCAAAGTGCCCGCCACCGAAGACGGCTATCAGGTGGCCCGGCGCCTGGCCGACGCTGGTGCCCGCATCACCATGACGGCGGTCTACACCCCGGGGCAAGTCTTGCTGGCCGCTGGCTTCGGCGCCGCCTACGCCGCCCCCTATCTCGGCCGGATGCTGGATGCGGGACAACCGGGGCGGGATATCGTGCTGGCCATGAACGCGATTTTGCAACCAACTGCCGGCGCCTCGCGTCTGTTGGTGGCCAGCTTGCGCCAGGCGGATCAGGTGGTCGACTTGGCCCAACAGGGCCTGGACACTTTCACTTTTGGCGCGCCAGTGGCGGCCGAATTGTTTGCTTCGGATCTCACCAGCCAGGCAGCCGCGCAATTTCAGGCCGCTGCTTTGGCCATGAACGGACAGGATTGAGTCCACATCACACGGAGGGAATAACGTGTCGAAATACATCATCATCGCAGCCTTGGTCGGAGTCCTGCTGGGCGCCACCAGCGCCGGCGCGCAAAGTTATTATCAGAAAGAGTCCAGCCTCTACGTCGAACTTTTTGGCACCGGTGGCGAACTCTCGGTTCACTTCGAAAAACTCATCACCGGCAATTTGACAGCCCGCACGGGCGTGGGCCTGATGGGCGTTTCGTTCCGCAAGGGGTACACCATACCCTTTGGCATGAGTATTCTGCTGGGCAAAGATCGCAATTTCATCGAGTTGGGCGGTGGCGGCACGTGGATCGATTTTGACGACAACGGCACCGAAGACGTGCTTTTTGATTTGAAAGAAGACCAGATGGTGGGCCACGCCATTGCCGGCTACCGCTTCATCGGGGACTATGGCCTGACTTACCGTCTGGCCTTCACTCCGGCCTTCACCAAAGACGGGTTCAAGCCCATGGGTGGCGCCGCGTTCGGCAAGAGTTTCTAGCGGTCCAGGTACTGGGCGAACAGGCCCGCCAACAGTTCCGGCACCAGCTTCATGCGTTCGGGCGTATCGACGTAGGCCACCCTCATCTGGGTGCGACCGGGGTTCGGTGCGCCCGCTTCTGTTTTGTAGAAGCCGGACATCGGCGCGGTCAACAGCGTCATCGCCTGGCCGTCGATCTGCACGGCGCCTTGCTGGGCGCAGAACAGCACAAAATCCAGGGCGTCGAAATCCGCCGGCGCGATGTTGCGCACATCCACCACCGAATAAATGCTCGCGTCGGGGCTTGAAACGATCACGCCTGGCATCAGGTCGCGGGTGCGGGTGGTGAAGTCCTGCAGCATGGCGCGGTAATATTCGCGTTGCTGATTGTACCAGCGGTGCAGGTGGGCGTGCGACTCGTGGGCCAGGCCCCCGAAGATGTATTGCCCGATCACGTTGCTGCACAAGCCGGCGGTATTTTCGGCCACGGCGCGGGCGTGGAATTCGGCGTTGTCGGTGACTAGTCCCCCGATGCGCAGACCACACGCATTCCAGACTTTCGAGGACGTCTCGATGCTGATGCGCCGACCCGTGATGCCCGGCACGTCGTCTTCAGTCAGATTCCACACACTGACCGGTTCGTCCTCGGTGTAATACAACTCTCGGTAAGCTTCGTCACTGATGATCCACAGGTTGTGCTCCACACAAAGGCGGGCCAGTTTGACCAGCGCTGCGCGTTCGTAAAGCTGCCCGGTGGGGTTGTCGTAGGGAATGATGACCATGGCCCCCGGGCGGTGCTTGACGATCGTCGCCTCAATTTCCGCTTCGGAGGGCAAACCGAAGCGGCCCTCTTCATCCATGATGCGGGTGATCGAGACCGTCTCGCGCCCCAAACGTTCGGCAAAGGCGGTGTAGTTGGTGTAGGCCGCATCGATCAGAAGCAGGGGCTGCTCATTGGTGCCAGCGGCGCCGCAGCAGCCCACGATCACCAGCTCCATGCCCTGGCTGCCCCCGTCAGTCACCTGGCAGTGCAACGACCCGGTGTCGCAACCGCTGGACGCAATGATGTTCAGGAAGGCGTCATTGGTCTCGGCCAGGCCCACGGTCGCCGAATACTTGACCACGCCATCGGCGAAAGGTGTGCCCGGAGCGGTCAACGCCCCCAGGCGCGCCTGCATCGCCGGATGCATCGGCAAAGAGACGTTGCCGATGGCCACGTTCACGTCCTGGGTACTGTCCTGCCGTTTGGCAAATTCGATCTGGGCCATCCGGATGACCGAGGGCTGGCGGCTGGCGAAATGGCGGGACAGGCGGGGCGCTGGCATGGGCTACTCCTTGGACGGGCTCGGCACAGTAGGCTGATATTCTCCAATATTAGGTCCCACGGAGCTGTCTTTCAATCCGCAGGGGCATATTTTTGCCCAATTTTAGCCTGCAAATGGCTTCGAAAGCCAAATTCAGCAAGCACACCCCCTCCTGATGCATTATAATGGCATCAGAGTTTTTGTCACAGCCTGTTAATTCAGGATCAAGACACTGTTCCCACTGACGAAAACGACACAAATCCAAGACCTTAGCACCCTCGTCCCCTTTGGAGACGTCCCTTGAGGAGACCCGCTTGAGCTCGTACTCAATGACGCACCTGAAACAGCTGGAACAGGAGAGCATCCACATCATGCGTGAAGTGGTCGCCGAGTTCCAGAACCCAGTCATGCTCTACTCGGTGGGCAAGGACTCCGCGACGATGATCCGGCTGGCCCAGAAAGCCTTCCATCCCGGCAAGTTTCCTTTCCCCCTGATGCACATCGACACCGGCTACAAATTTCCCGAGATGTACGAATTTCGGGATCAGCACGTCAAGGACATCGGGGCCCGGCTTATCGTGGAATCCAATGAGCCCGCGATCGAAAAAGGGGCCCACCCTTCGCGCCTCGGCAACGACAAGTGTTGCCAGCAGCTGAAGACCCACGCCCTGCTCGGCTCGCTGGCCAAGCACGGCTTTGACGCCGCCTTCGGCGGCGCCCGGCGCGACGAGGAAAAATCACGGGCCAAGGAGAGATTTTTCTCGGTCCGCGACGAATTTGGCCAGTGGGATCCCAAGAACCAGCGCCCCGAATTGTGGAACCTCTACAATGCGGACATCTCCGACAAAGAGAGCGTGCGCATTTTCCCCCTCAGCAACTGGACCGAGTTGGATGTGTGGCAGTACATCAAGCTGGAAGAAATTCCCCTGGTGCCCTTGTACTTCTCGCGGCCGCGACCGACCATCGAAATGGGCGGCATCATGATTCCCTTCGAATACGCCCACATCATTGACCCGGACGGCAAGATGGGCCTGACCGCCGACATGGCCAAGGAGGTCCGTTGCCGGTTCCGCAGCCTCGGTTGCATCCCTTGCACGGGCGCCATCGCTTCCGAGGCCGAGACCATCGACGAGATCATCCAGGAAGTGGTCGACGCGCGCCGCAGCGAACGGGAAAACCGCATCATCGACCTGACCAGCGACTCCTCCATGGAGCAGAAAAAGCGTGAGGGATATTTCTAAAATGAGCGAAAAAATGGACCTGACGGCCTACGAAAACAAGAGCCTGCTGCGCTTCACCACCAGCGGCAGTGTGGACGATGGCAAAAGCACCCTCATCGGGCGCCTGTTGTACGAGACGAACTGCATTTTCGAAGACCAGTTCGCTGCCGTGGAAAAGACCAGCAATCAGCGCGGCAACGACCGCGTTGATCTGGCCCTGCTGCTCGATGGCCTGGCCGCCGAACGCGAGCAAGGCATCACCATCGACGTGGCCTACCGGTACTTCACCACCGCCAAGCGCAAGTTCATCATCGCCGATACGCCAGGCCATGAGCAATACACACGCAACATGGTCACCGGTGCTTCGACGAGCGAGTTGGCCATCATCCTGATCGATGCGCGCCACGGCGTGGTCACCCAGAGCAAGCGCCATGGCTTCCTGATTTCGCTGCTGCAGATCCCCCATCTGGTGGTCGCGGTCAATAAGATGGACCTGGTGGACTACAAGGAAGAGGCCTACCAGAAGATCGTGAAGGAGTATTCCGAGTTTTCGCAAAAGCTCGATATTCACGACATCACGTTCATTCCCATCAGCGCCCTGGACGGCGACAACGTGACGACCCGCAGCGCCAATACCCCTTGGTATGAAGGCCATACGTTGCTACACATGCTCGAAAACGTGCACGTTTCGGCCGACAAGAACTTTGTCGACTTCCGTTTCCCGGTGCAGAGCGTGATGCGGCCCAACCTCGACTTTCGGGGCTTCAGCGGCAACATCACCTCGGGCACCATCAAGGTCGGCGAAGAAATCGCGGCCCTGCCTTCGGGCAAGTCCTCGCGCATCAAGTCCATCGTCACCTACGACGGCGACCTCGAAGAGGCCTTCGCCGGGCAGGCTGTCACCCTGACTCTCGAAGACGAAATCGACATCAGCCGTGGTGACATGATTGTGCGCAAGAACAACCTGCCCCACGTGGCCAGCGAGTTCGATGTGAATCTGTGCTGGATGGATGAGGAGCCCATGAACTCGCGCTCCCACTATCTGCTGAAGCACACCACGCAGAAGGTCAAGGCCTACGTCTCGGAGATCCAGTACAAGATCGATGTGAACACCCTGCACCGGCAGGAAGCCGAACAGTTCGAACTGAACGAGATCGGGCGGGTGACCATCAAGACCGCGCGGCCTTTGTTCTTCGACAACTACCGCATCAATCACGGCACCGGCAGTTTCATTCTCATTGATCCGCTGACCAACCACACCGTGGCTGCGGGCATGATCCGCGGCGAAGCGCGCGACGTGAAGGGCAGCACCCAGACCAAGCACGCCGAAGCCCAACGCTCGACCAATGTGCGCTGGGAAGGCGGCATGATTTCGGCCGCGGACTGGGAACGCCGCAACGGCCACAAGGGTGCCGTTTTGTGGTGCACCGGATTTTCCGGCGCCGGCAAGTCGACCGTGGCCAAGGGCCTGGTCAAATCACTCTTTGCCAAAGGCCATCAGGTGATGATGCTCGATGGCGACAACGTGCGGCACGGGCTGTGCGGCGATCTGGGCTTCAGTGACCAGGACCGCTCGGAGAATATCCGCCGCGTGGGCGAAACCGCGCGGTTGTTCTATGAGCAGGGCAACATCGTTATCTGCACGTTCATCTCACCGTTCCGCGCGGACCGCAATTTTGTGCGCTCTATTTTGCCCGAGGGAGCCTTCCACGAGGTCTTCATCAAGTGCGACATCGAAGTCTGCAAGCGCCGCGACCCCAAAGGGCTCTACAAAAAAGCCGAAGCCGGCGAGATCAAGGACTTCACCGGCATCGACTCGCCCTACGAAGAGCCTCTCGAGCCGGAAGTCACCGTCGAGACCGACATCCACAGTGTCGAATCGATTGTGGAGCAATTGGAGCGCTTTTTGAAGGACCGGAAAGTGCTGTAGCCCAACAGGTTCCGATTTTAATATTTCAAACCTCAGCATTATATCGTAAAAATGTGGTGATTCGTCACCACATTTTTGCTATAATCACTCCCGTCAACCGCCCAACACTATTCGCCCGACCTTCCCCGGGAGACATGCATGAATCTCCGGATGGCCACGCCATTGGTGCTGCTGATCTGCACCTTGGCCCTGGCCGGCAGTGCCCCTGCCGGTGCACGCGCCGCCGGTGACGCCCACCTCATGCCTGCCCATCCCCGCCTCATCGAGCGGGTCGGCAACCGGGAAGTCGCCCGCCTCCACCAGGCCCAGTACACACCGGAGATGCGGCGCGACCTGAATCGGGACCGCCCGGCCACCAAATCTGCGGCAGTCCTGGGCACCGGCACCCCGCTGATCGTGCTGTGGGACTTCAGCGACCAGATCGCCGATCTGGCCAGCCATCCGGCCAGCGCGTACGAAGCCATGCTCTTTTCCACCGGAATCTATCCCACCGGCAGTCTGAACGATTTTTACCTCGAGGCCAGCTTTGGCAATTTCGGAGTCGGCGGCCAACTCATCGGCTGGCAGACCGCCGGCAACACCTACGCCAGTTACGCCAACGCCGATGGCAGCCAGGATCCCAATACGGCGCGGGTCATGATTCAGGACATGATCGCCCAACTGGACGCCACCATCAACTTCGCCGACTACGACAGTGATCTGGACGGCCTCGTCGACGGCCTGTTTTTTGTGCACGCCGGCGCTGGGCAGGAAGAATCCGGCGACCCGGCCGACATCTGGTCCCACTCCTGGAGCTTCGGTGGCGGTCTGCCCACCAACGATGGCGTGTCGATCGGCCGTTATTCGGTTGAACCCGAAGAATTTTCCGATGGCAGCCAGATCACCGTCGGTGTTTTTGCCCACGAATACGGTCACATGATCGGCCTGCCGGACCTTTACGACACGGACTACTCCAGCGCCGGTATTGGCCAGTGGGGCCTGATGTCCGGTGGCAGTTGGACCCACCGTCCCGGTGATCAGCCCGGCAGCTCGCCGGCGGCGCTGACCGCCTGGAGCAAAATCCAGCTGGGCTGGCTCACGCCCACCGAGTTTGTCGGTGATGCGGCTGGGCTGGTGCTGCCTCCGGCCAACACCAATCCGGTGGCCTTCAAGTTCTACAAGGCCGGTGACGCCGGCGGCGACGAATATTTTCTGGTCGAAAATCGGCGCCGGCTCGGCTTCGACGAAGGCCTGCTGGGCCGCCAGATCGATCTGGGCCTGCCCGACCCCGAAGGCATGATCATCTACCACGTTGACGAGTCCATGAGCGGCAATGCCACCGATGCCCACCGCCTGCTGGACGTGGTGGATGCCAGCCCCTGGTTTGGCCACAATGGCGACTACCACGAAAACCTCAACGCGCCGACCGCCGACTACTCACGGGTTTCGGGGTACAACCGCGGCGACAACGGCGACCTGTGGCCGGGTTTCACGTCCTTCTCGGCCGACAGCACCGACTGGAGTGGTGTTCGTGACCGCGCCACCTTTGGCAGCAATTCCATTCCAGCGACCACCACCTATGACTGCTCTGCCACAGGTCTGGCCCTGACCAACATCGCCCTCAGTGGAGTCGACGTGGTTTTTGATCTGACCCTGGCCGCTGTCGCGCCGCAGCAACCGGTCCTGGCCCGGGCCAACGAGTGGAATTTCGAACGGGATGCTGCCGACTGGCAATTCTGCAACAGCTACGCCCACCTCGACCAGACCCAGAACCAGAATTGCGGCGGCAACCAGGGTCTGTGGTTTGGATCCAACGGCTGGGACAACTGCTCCGGGGCGGGCTACGGCAACAGCTGGAATGACCACGCCACCGTCACGGTGGGCGTGAATGTGGCGGCCGGCCCACAGGTCCAGATCAATCACAAGTTCGAGCTGGAACCCGGCTATGACTACGCCTACCTCGAAGTGCGCCCCGCCGGTATCAATGGCGCCATATGGACCACGCTGGCCGCCTACACCGGTTTCAGTAGCTGCGTGACCAACAACCACACCATTCCGGCGAGTGTCCTGGCCGCCGGAGACCCCGACGGCAACGGCACCGCCGCCGTGGAAGTTCGCCTGCGCCTGGCCACCGACGGGGTCTGGTCCGCGCAAGATGGCAGTTTCTGCGGCCTCGGTTGGTGGGTGGACGATTTTTTGGTGACCCAGATGTACGCCTCGGGCGTTGAGTTGCCGGGCGCAACGTTGGGTGTGGCACTGTCCAATCCGGTCCCCAACCCCTTCAACCCGGCCACTGCGTTGGCCTACACGGTACCGGCCGGTGCGGGCTCGGTCAGCCTGATCATCTACGACCAACGCGGGCGGCAGGTGCGCACCCTGGCTGTCGAGGCTGACAGTGGTCGTCATGAGATCATCTGGAATGGGCGGAACGACCAGGGCGGCGCCGTGGCCAGTGGGCTCTATTTTGCCCGCTTTCAGGTCGATGAAGTGGTCGAGATCCGCAAAATGGCTCTGATCAAATAGCTTGCCCATTTCCTATCATTATGATAGGATTTTTTCAATTACTGAATAAAATTTCCATTTCCCGTTCTCCCAGCCGAAGGAGAGCCTGTGAACCAGGACCAACAACAACTCCACCAGCGAGTCGAAGCCCTGGAAAATCGCCTGGCCAGCCTTGAAACCGCCCTGGCCACCGGTCCCTCGGCAGAGACATCATCTCCGCCCCCGCCGACTCCCGTTGCCGATTTTTCCATCACCAATGCCACCGGCATGAGCGGCACCCACATGGTGTTCCTCCTGGGTCGTTCCATCATGGTCCTGGGCGGTGCATTCCTGCTGCGTTTCACCACCGAAAGTGGCGTCTTGCCCCCCTTGGTGGGATTCGGACTCGGCTTGACGTACGCCCTGGTGCTGATCGGGCTGGCCAATCGGGTCGGACGGCAGCAAGTCGGCGCAGGGATCGTGCACGGTTTGACCGGTGTGCTGGTCGGCTACCCTTTTCTCTACGAAACCATCGTTACTTTGAAACTTGTCAGCCCGACCACCGGCGGCCTGGCCTTGGCTCTGCTCACAGGCGCCGGCATTTTCACCGCCTGGCAACGCCATATGCGGCTGCTGGCCTGGGGCTTCACCTTTCCCGCCCTGACCCTGACGGTTGCTTTGGGGTTTGCCACCGAACGCCCCGTTTTTTTCGGTGGTCTGTTGTTGGTCCTCGGTGCGGTCACGGTCCTGCTGGCTTACACCCGCGGTTGGCATTGGAAACGTTGGGTCGTAGCTGGCGTGGCCAATCTGGTCGTTTTCCGGCTGTCAGTGATGGCGGCCGACCAAGCACGTGACGCTTCGCCGGGCACCCTTTCGGCGACGTCCGTACAGGCACTTTGTCTGGGTCTGATGGGCGTCTATCTGGGACTATTTGTCTTTCGCTCTCTGGTGCAGGGGCGAGGCGCACGCGCCTTTGACGTGGTCCAATCGGCCGCGGTCCTGTTGGTCGGATTTGGCGGGGCCTTGCGCCTCAGCGAAGCCACTGGTCGTGGAGGGCAAATACTGGGCCTGGTGGCCCTGGCGGCGGGGCTGGTCGGCTATACCCTGGCTTTTACCGTCATCCGCCAAAAACACGGGCGGGGGCGTGGATTCTTCTATTTTGCCAGCCTGGGACTCATTTTTCTGCTGCTGGCCAGTCGGGCCACTGCCCACGGGGCCATGCTCAGCGGAACCTGGTTGGCCCTGGGTCTGGGCATGGCCGCTCTCGGCGGGCGCCTGGACCGGTTCACCCTGCGCACTCACAGTGTGGTTTACCTGTTGCTTGCGTTGATCCAGACCCGGCTGTTGATCAGCAGCGTCGACGCATTCACCGCCGGAGCAGACACGGCCTGGCACCAACCGGGCCTGATGGGACACGTCGCTCTGGTGGTTACTGCGGCGGCCGCCCTGCTGCTGGCCCGTCTGCGAGGCGACCGGGAAACCAATCGCTGGCGCAAGGCCCCGCGCCTTTTGGCTCTGCTTTTGGTGCTGCCCGGCTTGACCCAGATCACAGTATACGGCCTGGTCACGGTGGTGGGCGAGGCACCGCCCCAAGCCGATCCTCAGTTCGTGGCCGCCGTACGTACTGGAATATTGTCCCTGCTGGCCATCGGACTGGCTCTGCTGGCGCGGCGCCCGGCAATGCAGGAACTGCGTTGGTTGGTGTATCCGGTGTTGGTATTGGGGTTGGCCAAAGTCGTGGTCGAAGATTTGCGGCTCGGCGATCCGTTGGGATTGTTTTTCGCTTTTGCCATGATCGGTGGGGCCTTGATCCTGGCGCCGCGCTTCATGCGGCGCCAACCGGTCTCAGAGGTTCAGTAGACGCAACCGGTGTTCCATTTCCTTCAGGGGCATCAGGTCGCCCTTGCGGCTGGCCACCGCAATGCCGCGGGTGAAGACATCGGCCGCCTCGGCCTGGCGCTCCAGTTTCTCCAGCACCCGGCCCAAGCTGGCGTACAGGGGGCTATTCTGATCCTGCTGAACCAGCGCCCGCTGCAGATACTCCGCCGCCGCCTCCGGTTCATCCAGCGTATCGAGTGCCTGCCCCATGCCCATCAGGGCCAAGGCATCATCCGGATCAATGTCCAATACTTCGGCAAACATCACCTTTTTGCGCTCGGCATCCTGCTGGCGCACCTGGCGCTCCTGCGCGGCCATGGCCGCAGCCTGTTCGGGGTTCACCCCCACGCCAAACTTCTTCATGGTGCCCAGCGCCTTTTGGTGCTCGGCCTCTTCCTTCTCGCCGATCTGCATATAGAACAGGGAAAGATTCGTATGCACCATGGGTTCTTCGGGCGCGACTTCTTCCAGGCGACGGAAAATGTCGATGGCCTCATGGTACTTGTTCAGTCGGCCCAGGATCACGCCCAGGGCC
>RCNC010002118.1_pt1 | contig 13251 bp, 4 predicted proteins | sample 2041301 | NCBI WGS metagenome assembly RCNC01 (sample SAMN09708231, study PRJNA481090) | Marine sediment metagenome, whole genome shotgun sequencing project. | biome: marine sediment; feature: ocean; material: sediment; isolation source: Sewage treatment plant 13A marine sediment (STP13A) ... | reverse complement strand
TATCCCCTGACCGACCAAAACAGTTATGTGAAGGTGGTCGAGGATGCCGATGGCGACGGCATCAAGGATGTGGCCGTGGCCGGTCAGATGGATAGTCTTTTGCTACTCAGCGGTGCAGACGGAAGCGTGCTGGACCAAGAATCTTTTCCCAGTGGCAGCGGTACGGTACAGCCGGGCGAGTTCAACAATGCTGCCGGCGGCGACATCCTCACCAACTCTGGAAACAGTGTCTATGCCCTGTCTTTTTCAGGGGTAACACGGAACGATCCTCCCGCTAAACCTACCCTGCTCAATCCGGCTGACGAGGCTGTATTTGGTGATTCCACGTCCATCATGCTCAAGTCCAGCGCCTTCAGTGATCCGGAGGGTGATGCTCAAACCGGGTTGACCTGGACGCTTGTGCGGGAAGACTCGGAAGAACCTGTGGGATCATTTCCCGTGACGTTCACACAGGGGCCGTTTCCCAATGAATACCAAATCCCGGACCAGCTTTTCGAAGGCCTGAAATACACGTGGCAGGTTGGGCATAAAGACGATCAGGACCGCGATGTGTGGTCCGAGGAACGCTCCTTTAAAATCGGCACCTCCGTGCCCGAAACCCTGGAGACCATCAAAGCCGGAAAAAGTCTGGGAGATTTCGGAATGATCTCCATCGTTCACTGGCCGGACAACCCCGACCCTAAGGCGTTGTTCAACATCAACTACGACCCCAACAATTATCGTATCGGCGCATGGGATCCGGAACAGAATCGTTACATCGAATTCGGCAATGGTCTTGAGATTGAGCCGGGCAGGGCGGTCTGGATTCTCACCAGAGATCCGCTTGAAGTCAATTTCAACGGCGTTCCAGTGAGCATGACAGAATCCATGGAGGTCTGTCTGCACACCCATCCATCCACAGGGATAGGCTGGAACATGATCGCACCGCCCAATGCAGCTAATTATTTGTGGAATGAGGTTCTGGTGGGGCGCTTTACAGACGATGACAATCCCATCATTGTGGATCCCGTACCCGTAACGAGTCCTGTAGCATCCACGCTTATCAACCATCGCATCTATGAATGGCAAGGTGGTGAATATGTAGACCATCGGCTCGATGAAGACTTCGTTTTGGAGTTTTACAAAGGGTATTGGGTCAAGGCCATTGTAGATGGCGCTTATCTGGTGTTTCCTGTGTCCGCCCAGGTAGCGGGTCTGTCCACACCCCGAAACACCGTACTGGGTTGGAAAGGCAAAGCCGTGCAGTGGGTAAAAAGCATGATGCCTACCACCAGTGAGGCCATCGCCGACAATGACTCGCCGCCCATGCCTATGGGGGAACTGGATAAGAATACAGAGCCTATTTTCGAAGGATGTTTTGTCGGTGCAATGGGACCTTGGGAGCGGAGTGTCCGATAGCAACCAAAAGGATTCAAAATTGCCACCGGCCGTACAGATACAATCCTTAGGTATATGGTTTGAATGGATTTCGCACTCAAAAGGAAAAGAGTAAGGATGTGCCACCAATAGATGGTATGGGCTGGAGCGTGAACACTGCATTACAATATTGCTGACTACTAATTAGAAGGTACTACGATGAAACGTATTTTTTGCTTTTCGATTCTCTCCATGTTGTTGTTCTGCCTGGTCGTAACTTCAACTATACTGGGAGCTGATTTTTCCCCCCAGTCAATCATCAATTCGGATGCAACCACGGCCTTTTCCGTAGTTTCGGTGGACATTGATGGTGATGGCAACTTAGATGTGGTATCAGCATCGGACGATGACAGCACGGTCGAGTGGTATGGCAACACCGACGGTAAAGGCACCTTTAGCGGTTCTCAGGTCATATCAAGTACGGCCACCGGTGCCCGGTCGGTATTTGCTGCGGATATCAACAAAGATGGGAATGTGGACATTTTGTCGGCTTCTTGGGGACCGACGAACGGGCCCAATCCCGGAATGGCATTTGCCTGGTACGAAAATGCATACCAGGGCTCTCCACCCGGTAATTTCGGACCGCAAAACGTCATCGCACTTCACTCGTCACCCATATCCGTGGTTGCCGCCGACCTCGACCGGGACGGTGACCTGGATGTGATTTCAGCATCCTATGGTGACAATACCATAGCCTGGTATGAAAATGGAGGCAACGGTGGTTCCTGGACAGAGCGCGTCATAACAACCCTTGCAGACGGTGCTTGGGATGTGTTCACAGCGGATTTGGATAATGATGGGGATCTGGACGTGATCTCAGCAGCCAATTGGGGAAACGATGAGAACGACTATATCAATGAAAACGGTGTGGCTTGGTATGAAAACAGGCTTGATGAGGCTTCAAATGATTTTGGGCCTCAGCAGGTGATATCAGCGGCGGCCGATGGGGCCCGCGTCGTGCGTGCGGCCGATCTGGATCAGGACGGCGATATGGACGTGGTCTCCGCTTCCTGGTTTGACGGGAAAATCGCCTGGTACGAGAACCGGGGAGGTGCCTTCGGCAACCCGGCATCCAACCAGAACATCATCGCCACGGCGGAAGTCTATACCCAGGCGATGAACGTGGCCGACCTGGACAACGACGGTGATGTGGATGTTTTATACGGATCCTGGAAAGAAGACGATCCGGAATCCGGAGAGCACAAAATTGTGTGGATGGAGAACGCCAACGGCAGCGGTACGTCATGGACCAGCCACGACATCAGCACGGCCGTCGACGGTTGCCAATCTTTATTCGCCGCCGACCTGGACAACGACGGTGACCTGGACGTGCTGTCCGCTTCCCAGGATGACAACAAGGTTGCTTGGTATGAGAATACCATCTCCGGCAACGCTGCACCTACAGCGCCGGATCAGCCCTACGCGGACAATCCGCCTGATGAAGCTACCATACCGGAAGGCAGCTCAGTTGCTATTGAAACGAGTCCTTTCAGCGATTCAGATGGCGATAGTCATTTGAAGACCCACTGGCAAGTCTGGCGTTGGGACACGGAAGTGCCCTTGGCGGGTTATCCCCTGGAAAGCACCCAGGATCTTGTGCTACACCAGATCACGGACATCCTGGAAAAAGGCTTAAAATATGGCTGGCGAGTCGGGTATGAGGATGCAGACAACAATGTCACCTGGTCTGAGGATTACTCCTTCAAGGTGGGTAATTCCATGCCCGAAACCCTGGAGACCATCAAAGCCGGAAATAGCCTGGGCGACTTCGGCATGATCTCCATCGTGCACTGGCCGGACAACCCCGACCCCCAGGCCGTTTTCAACATTAAATACGATCCTCAGAACTACCGCATCGGCACCTGGGATCCCGAACAAGGCCAATACATCGAATTCGGCAACGGCCTGGAAATGGAACCGGGTAAGGCTTGCTGGATCCTGTCCCGGGATGACCTGGTGGTAAACTTCAACGGCGTTCCGGTGAGCATGACGGCAGACATGGATGTCTGCCTGCATACCCATCCTTCCACTGGAATGGGCTGGAATATGATCGCACCGCCCAACGCAGCCAACTATCGGTGGAATGATGTCCTGGTGGGGCGCTCGGTGGACGGTGATCCTGATCTTGAGGTGTTTCCCGTGCCCGTAACAAGTCCTGTAGCGTCCACACTTATCAACCATCGCATTTGGGAATGGCAAAATGGCGATTACAAAGACCATCGGCTCGATGAAAACTTCGTGTTGAAGTATTACAAAGGGTATTGGGTCAAGGCCATTGTGGAGGGCGCTTATCTTGTGTTTCCTGAGTCCGCCCAAGTAGCGGGCCTGTCCACACCCCGGAACACCATGCTGGCCTGGAAAGGCAAGGCAATTCAGTGGATGAAGCGCCTGCTGCCGGCTCCCAGTGAAGCCTTAGCGGACAACGACACCCCGCCCATGCCCATGGGATTGTTCGATGACAGTGTAGATCCCGTGTTCGAAGGGTGCTTCATCGAGACGGTAGACAGTGGTCGGTAGTCTGTGGTCGAAGACCTTGAACCGCAAAGACGCTAAGGACGCAAAGAAAATGATTTTATTAAAACCTTTGCGGTCTTTGCGTCTTGAGCGGAGCGAGCGGTTAAAAGATCTTGACGATTAGCTGTTACCGCCAAACCATAAATAAATCTTGTAGATCCTGTTAATCCTGTCAGAATATTTTAGCTTTTGCCTCCCAGCCAGCCATGTCGGCTCTTTTTTCAACGATATATCAGCCATGATTTCACCTGGGAATACCCTGAAATTCTAAAATTTCACTTCTTCTGAAGTCAACTCCGCTTTTTATTTGGTCCTGCATCTGGTATATGTGCCGTGGCTAAAATATGGCTTCGGTTGAAAGCAAAAGATAATTTTACCGCCCACTTCGTTAGAGTCGCAGAGGGCGCAGAGATTTTATATAGGAAATGGCATGATGTTTTAAAGAAATTTATCTCTGCGTTCTCTGCGCCTTGCGGTGAATTAGGTTGCACTAAACGTGAAAAACATGATCGACAAATACTTCAAACAGAACGTGTTCGGCATCTCGAGCGTCGAATTTTTGTGGGGCCTGGGACTGCCGGTGGTGATCGAATCCACCTTCCTTCAGCTTTTTCTGAAAAGCCTGGGTGCTTCGAGCCTTGCCATCGGGTTCATTCCAGCCTTTTTTTTCGTGGGTTGCTCGATTTTCGGCCTGCTTTCCAGCTATTTCACCTCGGACATGGCTTTCAAGCGCAATGCGGTCATTTTGCTGCATGTGATCTCTGGCGTGTCCCTGCTCTTTTTCGGCTGCGTACTTTTTGTGTTTGGTAAGATCCCTTCCATCATTCTCGTGTTTTTCATTTCATACGCGATTTTCTCGGTGTGCATTGGCATGACCGTGCCGGTGTGGCTAAACTATGCCGTGAACATGTTTTCCGCAGAACGCACGGTCACGGGTTTTGCTTACATGATGATTGCCCAGCATGTGGCGCGGTTGATCAGCAGCGTTATGATTGTACAGTGGGTGGAGAAATATTCTTTTTCGTTGAAGGCGTCGTCGTTGATCTTCATTGCCGTGGGCATATTGTTCGCACTCAGCGCCGTATTGTTTCTGTTTACCCGGGAGGTGACCAGGGATGGGGAGAAAAACAGCCGCGGGGGTTGCTCCCTGGTCCGTTATACTGTTGATTCTGTTCGCGATATAGTGAAAAACAGAAATTTTCTCTATTTTCTGGCAGGGGACATGGATTATTTCGTGGTGGTGACGGCCATCTCCTTTTATGCCAACTATGCCACTTCCTTTTGCGGGATCAGGCCGTCAATTGCCGCGGGCATGTTTGTGGGCTTTCTTTATACCGGAGCCATCCTCACCAATATAATGCTGGGACCTATGGGGTACCTTCGGATACGGAACAAGTACATTCTTTCCAAGGGTGCCGCGGTTTCAGCCCTGGTTCTGATTATTTTATTCCAGGATCCCTGGAGTTTTCTGTTGGCATCTTTTCTGTTCGGGGTGAGCCGGGGGACCCGCTCCATCGTATTCGCACCGGCTGTGGGGAGGCTGTCCGGCCTGAGCGACGCAACCAGCTATTTTGCCGTGGCGCCGTTGATAACCCTGGTGTTTGCCACGGGACTGCCCCTTATATTTGGAAAATTTCTGGATTATTTTGCATGGATGGAGGGCGATTCTTACAGGATCGTTTTCGGTGCGTCAATTGTGCTGGTTGTGGGCACGCTCTACTTTTTGCTAAAGGTCGATTTCAAATAACCTTTGACAGGATTAACAAAATTAACAGGATTATAATAAAAAAGAGTGCTGTCAGCTATCAGCGTATAGCCGCCTTGTACCTTATACCGTTTACCTTATACCCATTTCTATCATGTAAATCCTGTTAATCCTGTCAAAAATAAAAAAAAGCGAATCACCTTTTTTCTGAAAATAAAGGAGAAACCATCAATGCAAGATCTGACCTATCGATCGGCAACACAGCTGTTGGAGGACATACAGGGACGGCGCATCAGCTGTGCCGACCTTTTGGAAGCCTTTATCGAGAAGATTGAACAGAAAAACCCGGACATCAATGCGGTGGTGGCTACTGACTTTGAGGCAGCCAGGAACCGTGCAAGGGCGGCGGATGAGGCCCTAAAAAAAGGTGACAACTGGGGGCCTTTGCACGGGTTGCCTATGACCGTCAAAGACTGTTTCGAGGTTGTGGGCATGCCCTGCACGGCAGGTTTGCCGGTGCTGAAAGACTATATGCCTGACCAGAATGCAGATGCGGTGCAGTCGCTGTTGGATGCGGGTGCCGTGGTCATGGGCAAGACCAACGTGCCCATGGGCGGTATGGATTTCCAGAGCTACAACGATGTGTATGGCCAGACCAACAATCCCTGGGATGTCTCCCTGACACCGGGCGGATCGTCCGGCGGGGCTGCTGCTGCAGTTGCCACCGGTATGACGTCCATGGAATTGGGCAGTGACATCGGTGGTTCCATCCGGTTGCCCGCACATTTCTGTGGCGTATTCGGTCACAAATCAAGCTTCAATATCATTCCCAAGCAGGGCCATATACCGCTACCCCCGGGGGTGTTTCCATTGGATTATGCAGTCGGTGGTGACGTGGTGGTTGCCGGCCCCATTGCACGTAGTGCACAAGATCTTGACCTGGCCATGGACCTGCTTGTCAGGCCTGACAGGGCACAACGTCCTGCCTGGCAGATCAACCTGCCCTTGCCCCCTAAAAAGCGTCTCAACGACTATTCCATGGGTCTGTGGCTAGACGACCCGTTCTGCCCCGTGGATGCGGCGGTCGGAGATATCCTCCAGAACCTGGCGGACAGGCTCGCCAAAGCCGGGGTCGATGTAAAGGAAAGCAAACCCGATATTGATTTCAGCCACAGCCATGATGTCTTTGTGGCTCTTTTCTCGGCTGTGGGAGCGGCGGACCTCCCACGCAAACTGTATGATCGCCTGGAGGCCGAGGCTGCTGAAACCGATGAAAAGGATAAAGGACCTCGCACGCTTTTCGCCAGGGGTGCCACGCAGAGCCATCGCAACTGGTTGAAAATGGATCGCGAACGTCAGAAGTTACGCCATCAGTGGGCCGAGTATTTCAAAAAGAAAGATCTGCTGTTGTGCCCGGCAGCACCGGTACCCGCCTTCCCGCATGACCACGACGAATTTTACGGCCGCACCCTGCCGGTCAACGGTGAGGACCGATCCTATGTCAAGACCCTCTACACCTGGTCAGGCCTGGCCGGTGTGGCCCAGTTGCCCGCAACGGTTGTGCCGGCAGGGATTTCACAGGAGGGCCTTCCAGTGGGTGCCCAGATAGTGGGTCCCTATCTCAACGACCGGACAACCATTCAGATGGCCGGATTTATCGAAGACGAGATGGGCGGGTTTGTTCCTCCTTTTTAAATTTCACCGCAGAGGCGCGGAGTTCGCAGAGGATTTATCATAGCTAATAGTTTGAATTGCCTTGATAATAAGATCATCCTCTGATAAATTTAACTTCGTGTTTTCATAATTTTATTTTAAAACCTTCGGGTACGGACATCCATTTTCCAGGGAGGCTTACTTGCCCATCAAATCCAAGGCGTTGGAAGCCAACATTGCTGACTACCACGTGGACGTGAGCATCGATCCCAAGTATGCGGCCCTGCAGGAGGCCATGTCCAAATACTACGGGATTATGGAAGGGTTGGGCACCTTTTTGAAGGAACTGTCCCACCCTTATAAAAACTGGCAGTTCATCGTCAACGAAGCCCGCAGCTATTCCCTGGACTATTTTCATCTACTCAAAACCCACCCCCGTGGCGACGAGGCCGCCAAACTGCTCATTGGGATCTTTCAGGATGCCATCCAGGCTGAATGCCTGGCATCCACAAAAATGGATGCCGTGGACAACCTGCTGCTCTACCTGCAGAAAATCATCAAGGAGTCAAAAGAGGCCCAGGATACATTTGCATTGGTGGTGATGGCGGCTTTCAGGGACATTCGACAGTACGACTACGATACATTTTTCCTCTTTGTTAAAAGCTTCTACCAGCTTAAACGCCTGGCCGATGTTTTCCTGGATAATATGCACACCGACGACATGGACTACACCGAGCTCAACCTGCTGCTGGCGCGCTATTTCGACCACACCTACAGCTTCTGGATCATACAGAAAGACCCGAGCGTCTGGTTCGAAGAAGAAGTGGAGATGCTGGGCCCGGGCAACGAGTGGCACATTGTTTTTAAAGATATATCCCGGGCCAGGTTTGGATCGTGGAAAGAGGCCCTGGATCGTATCGCATTGCACGGCGACCCCCGGTCGGCCGAGATGCTGAGAGAGTTGGTTACCCTGACGGGCTATAACCAGATTGCCGACATGTACCGGGAAATGCCCCAGAAGCTGTTGGACGCCGGCAAGGGCAGCAACAAAGGCAACCAGTGGAAGATGATTTTTCTGTTTCTGATCATGAATATTTCAGAATTGTCCATCATCCACGAGGAGGCCTTGCGGGATATCAACCGCACCCTGACCTGGCTCATCGGCAACGAAACCCATTTTTATATCCGCAAACTCATGGAGAAGACGTTCTCCATTCTAGAGAAACAGACCGATACATTCCCGGCCACTGCCCTCAGTTGCGTTCTGAACATGGGCAAGGGGATTTATCAGACCGAGGACAGTGAGCTGGTAAACGAGTTCGTAGAGCAGGTCATTGACCTGGGTTTTCAGGCCCCTATGATCAGCGGGGTGGGCGACGACTGGCAGGTGAAGGTCAACCCGGCCCACATTCTGAATATACGCACCTGGATGGAGCTTATCGATCTGGGGCCCAAGCGTTCAATCCGTTTGATTTCCTGCCTGATTATTCACCTGTCCCTGTGCGGGGTGTTCATCAAGGACACCGACCTGTTTCCCCGGGACATCACCCATATCCTGAACAGCAATATCGCGCAGGTGTACAACTTGATCAAACAGATCGCGCGGCTCTTTCCGGTTTATTTCAACAATATCGGCGCCGAGGGCAAACTGCGCGACATCTCCACCAGGATCGATGAGATCACCCACAGAAAGGACGTGCTCATCCACTTTTTGCGCAAGCAGGCCCACGTGGAAAGCAGCAACCTCATCATGGGTTTCATGGAGGCTACCCTTAGGTTCTGGGAAACCCGGGACAAGGAAGTGCTTAAAGCATATGTGCCGCCGGTCATCTACAATCGCATCGAAGAAAATGGGAAGTACATCGAAGGCGTACACAAGACCGTAACGCATCTTAAACAAAAGGGTGTGGCTTTGCCCACGGGTCTGATCGGCGTAAAAGAAGAAACAGTGAAGGCCATGTTGTCGGATGCTACCGGGGTGGCGGACGAAGATGTAGAACGCGTTGTTCTGGCTATTTCGTTTTATAAGCACTTGCACCAGAAGTACAACCTGGACTTCATCGAAATCAACAATCACATCGCCCAGTTGAAAGCTGGAGCTTTTCCGGGGCTCGACCAACTTGAAGCCGCCCTCGAAGAACCGCAACTCGATAAAAAAATATACCAGATGATGGATTATCTCGAGTTCCTGAAATACCTCATTCTGTCCAATGAGTCCTTTGAGGTAAAGGAGGATATTTACAAGAAACGGCATTTTACGGTGGATATCCCCTCCATGTACGGCAGTTACCACGAAATGAAGTTCGATGCACTGGGGTTGACCTTTCGCCTGGAATCCATTGTGAACACGCTTTTTGAAGAACTTGTGGATCAGATCGATCTCAGCCTGATCACCAAGGCCACCTTTTTCCAGATTCATGATCGCTTGAAACTTTTTGACAAGGCGTTGCGCATAGAGGGCATCCATTCCGTGGAACTGGAGCGACAGCTTGAAATGCTGGCTCACTCCCTGGAGGCAAGGGGCTTCACCTTCACACAATACATCGACATATTCAAAGGGTTTGCCCAAGCGGTCAAGAACATCATCAATGACTATTTTGCCAATGTGCATGGCCAGAATCTGACCCGTATTCTTACCAAACTGTCGCCGGGGGCTATCCTGGAGCGCTATCTTCCCAAGGACGGGATGCAGGACAAAGAAAAAGCCCGGCACCGAATCTCGGAAATATTTTTCAGGGACCGGATTGCTTTCACCACCGGCCTCCAGCAGTTGGATTTATTTCTCAGCCGAATCCTGAACACCCTTTTCCAGCAGTCCAACAAGCTCCCCAAGGATCAGCTCCAGCAACTTTTGCTCTACGACCCGCAAAACGCCATGACCTATATTCACGATGTGGGCCGACGGGTTTCGGGTATCATTCACCTGGGCAACAAAGGGCTGAACATGGCCAAGCTTAAGTCCTTTGGCTTGCCGGTACCGCCCGGATTTATCATTACCACCGAGGTTTTTCGCTGCTGGGAGATCATCGAAAGCTACTTGCCGGCCGAGGAGAATTTCAAGGAACAGGTGAAGAGGCACATCCGCGTCATAGAAAAAGAGACCGGCCGCAAATTTGGGAACCCCGGAAACCCGCTTTTATTTTCCGTGAGAAGTGGTTCCTCCATATCCCAGCCCGGAATGATGGATACGTTCTTGAATGTAGGCGTCAACGAGGAGATTACCCAGGGGTTGGCAGCTATCACCGGGAATGAATGGTTTGCCTGGGACAACTACCGCCGTTTTCTGCAATGCTACGGTATGTCCTTAGGGATGGAGCGTGATGATTTCGATGCCATTATAAGCGAGTTGAAACGCAGGGCAGGGGTGCAGTTCAAGAGAGACATGTCCGGACAGCAAATGCGCAAAGTGGCCATCACCTACAAGAACCAGATTAAGGACTCCGGCATAGACGTTCCCGATGACCCCATGGAGCAATTGTTCGTAACCATTCGCAACGTGATCGCGTCCTGGGAGTCTTCCAAAGCCAAGACCTACCGGAAAATTATGGGTATTTCCGATGACTGGGGAACTGCCGTGACCGTGCAGACCATGGTGTACGGCAACGTTTCCGAGCAGTCAGGTGCGGGCGTCTTTTTCACCCACAACCCGCGATGGTCCGGAGACAGTCTCAGATTGTGGGGGGATTTCACCATCGGCAACCAGGGGGAGGATGTGGTTTCCGGGCTGGTCACCACCCTGCCCATTTCCATTACCCAGCAGGACATTGAAATGCGGGAAACCGACATCACCCTGGAGACAGAGTTCCCTGAAATTTACGCAACCATGAAGAGCTGGGCTGTGGAACTCATCGAAAAAAAGGAGTGGAGCCCGCAGGAGATGGAGTTCACTTTTGAAGGGCCTTTGCCCGGCAACCTTTATCTTCTGCAGACCCGCGACATGGCCATGCGTGAACGTAAAAAGGTGGTGACGTTTGAACCTGGGGACGTGGATAATGAAAGCATACTGGGCCACGGTATCGGTGTGTCCGGCGGGGCCATGAGCGGGCGTCTGGTCTTTACGCTGGAAGAGATTGACAAATGGCGGAGTCTCGAACCTGACACGCTGCTTATCTTGGCTCGGGGCGACACTGTTCCCGATGATATCAAGGAAATTTATGCATCGGACGGGTTGCTCACCGCGAGGGGCGGGGTGACCTCCCATGCGGCAGTGGTGGCTCACCGGTTGGGGAAAACCGGGGTGGTGGGGTGCGGCAGCATGCGCTGTGATGAAAAGGAGAAGATCTGCGAGTTTTCCTCACTGAGGATGGGGTCCGGCGACTATATCAGCATTGACGGCCGGGAGGGGTCTGTATACAGGGGCAAAATTCAAGTTAGCCTTGCATGATAATGAATTTCAGCCGATCTCGTTGAGATCGGCTGAAATTCATTATGTAACGCGGCTTCGCCGCTATAAATTTTTCATTACATTGCTCGGGTATCTGATGCGTGCAAGACTAACTTAGTGCGATTTATCTTTTATAAATTATCATGCCCTGATGTGCACCATGAAGCATGAAACTATTGTTATCACAATATTACGCATAGGTTCATTTTGCGAAAATTCATGAAAAATTAAGAATACTATCTTTGTGCCCTTTGTGCCTTGAGCGAAGCGGGTGGTGATATCAAGGGGTATTGAAGATTTTTAAGAAAAGGATATAGGGGGTATTGACATGGGCGATTCAGATAGCACAAGCGATTTGAAACTCGGGGTCAACGGTTTCGGACGGATCGGCAAACTGACCGTTTGGCATCATGTGGCCCGCAAGTATTTCAAGGAGATTGTCGTCAATATAGGGCGGCAGGCTGGGACGTCGCTCCAGGACATTGCCCATTATGTCCAGCGGGATTCCACCTATGGGCGGCTCCACACGTACCTCTACGGCCAGAGCGCGCAGCCGGTGGTCGACGCTGTGGACGAAAAAAGCGGCAGCATGGTCCTGGATGGCACACGCGTTACATTTCTGCGATCCCATCGAAATCCCGTGGAGATTGGATGGCGGCAAGAAGGCGTGAACCTTGTGGTGGAAACAACCGGGCAATTTCTGGATCCGACCCTGCCGCCGGAGCATGGCAAAGGTTCTCTGCGGGGGCACCTGGACGCGGGGGCCATAAAAGTGATTGCATCCGCCCCTTTCAAGATCAAGGATCAGGGGCAGGCCATGCCCGAGGATGCAGTGACGACGGTCATGGGCATCAACGACAACGATTATGACCCCCGGCGGCACAGCCTCGTATCCAACGCATCCTGCACCACCACGTGCCTGGCGCACATGATAAAACCCCTGTTGGATGCTTTTGGCCCGAATAAAATTCTTTCCGCCTCCATGGCCACGGTACATGCAGCCACGGGTTCGCAGGCGGTGCTGGACCGCCTACCCAAGAGCGGCAAGATCGACCTTAGAAAAAATCGCAGCATCATGAACAACATCATTCTAACCACCACCGGGGCGGCCAAGGCCCTGAGTCTTGTCATACCAGCAATGAAGCAGATCGGGTTTATTGCAGAATCAGTGCGAATACCCACTGCCAGCGGATCTCTTATCATCCTGGTGGTCAACCTACAGGAAGAACTGGCTGCGGAACCGATAAAGCGGGATCTTATAAATGACATTTTCCGTCAGGCCGCTGACGTCGATCCCAAGGGATACCTTTACTACACGGACCAACAGAATGTCTCGGGCGACATTGTCGGGTTTCCCAGGGCTGCCGCTATCATCGAAGGCAATGAAACCCACAGAAGGACTGCCGAGGTCACTATCGATCTCGAGAAGGTGCCGGGTATCGACAAGGAGATTGTGGCCACGCTGAACAAAACGGTATTGCGGGTGCCGGTCACCCAGACCGTCATTTACGGTTGGTACGACAACGAGATGGGCAGCTATGTGAATATGCTGGGGGATCGGACGGTATCCATCGCCGAG
>RCNC010002117.1_pt1 | contig 13252 bp, 10 predicted proteins | sample 2041301 | NCBI WGS metagenome assembly RCNC01 (sample SAMN09708231, study PRJNA481090) | Marine sediment metagenome, whole genome shotgun sequencing project. | biome: marine sediment; feature: ocean; material: sediment; isolation source: Sewage treatment plant 13A marine sediment (STP13A) ... | reverse complement strand
AAGGGTGACCGAGTGGAAACAGGTGATGTGCTCGCGGGCCCGGCAGGAGTACCACGCAGAACGGTGCGTACTCCCGCATCAGGCCGCATCGTTGGGATAAACAAAGGCCGAATTCTCCTAGAATCCTTTGGTCAAGTGTTACAGATAAAGGCTGGCTTTCCTGGAAAGGTCATCTCATCGGATGGGGCGCAAGCTGTGACGATTGAAGCGATAGGCACCTTGATCCAGGGCGTCTGGGGCAATGGGCTGCAGAACTACGGCGTCATGCGCTTGGTGGGTGATGGCCCATCCTCGCGGCTGCAGACAGATCAGTTGGATGTCAATCTGCGCGGGGCAGTCCTGGTCGCGGGGATATGTAATCATCCGGCGCCGTTTCATCAGGCGACCGAACTCTCTGTTCGCGGGGTGATCCTGGGCGGGATGCCATCTGAATTGATCCCGGTTGCACGCAGGTTGCCTTATCCGGTTTTGCTCACCGAGGGATTCGGGGAGCATCCCATAAATGCGGCTGCGTTCAATCTTTTTGTAAGCAATGTGGGGCGCGAGGTCGCGGTTGATGCAGGCTGTGCCTGGCCGCAACCCGGACAACGTCCGGAGGCGATCATCCCGCAACCCTCCAGTCGTCAAGTGTCTCATCCTGATCGGGTGGTATCGTTGAAGCCGGGGGTGAGAGTACGGGTTTTGAAGCCGCCTTATCAGGGGGAAGTCGCCGTGGTTAAAGAGGTGCTTAAACGCGTCGAGACGTACCCTAGCGGAATACGGGCAAAAAGCGCAAAGATCGAAATTGATGGAGTTGGAACCAAAACAGTTCCACTCGTGAATATCGAGATACTGCAGTGAGATTCGAGCAGGTGGTGGCCAAATCGCGGAGCGAATAACTGCGAGCAGGCCCATACAAGCTGAGGAGTAGAGACCATGGCAGAAGAATTTGATGTAGGCGGTCCATTGCCCGAGGAATCATCTAATCGGACATTCGTGATCGCAGCTGTCTCGCTGGGTGGTTTGCTGGTTCTAAGCATGATCTGTCTGTTGGTCTATGCTTTGGTGCTGGCGCCGCGGCAGCAAGAGGCTCGCGCCACAGACGTGGTGCTCGTCAACCAACAAAACACCGAGGAAGCGTTGACGCAAACCGCTGTCGTTGTTGAACGGACGCCGTCACGCACACCGATCGTGACTGAGCTACCGGACGCAACAGCGACGGTGACACCTACGCTGGTGGTTGTCCTTCCAACGGACACACCGACTCCATTCTTGACCTTGCCTACCTTAGCGCCGGAAACAGCTACAGCTGCAGCTCAACTGACTCTGGCTGCAGGGCAGGGAGGCGGTGGAGAAACGCCAACACCAACGGCTCTTCCTGCAACCGGTTTCGCAGATGAAGTCGGAATTCCGGCATTGGCGCTGGCGGGCGGATTGCTTCTGGCTTTAATATTCATTGTACGCAGTCTGCGGACTCGTGTCACTACTTAGTAGCTAGCTTTTAATCACCTGCTCGACAACTGAACTGCTCGTGGCAGGGTCAGCCTGATGTTGACCCTGCCTTCTTGTGTGGAGATTTGATGGCGAAAAAAGTCACTCCTTTTTCCCATCAATCCAATCCTGTTCCCGTTTCACGATGGATTTGATCTTTTTCTGGACATCTTCGGGCAAGGAATTGACGGTATGCGTTTCCAGGATCCGATCCACTTCCCTGGCAGCCTTGTCTTCAAGAGTCAACCGGCCGTTCTTCTCCCACAGGGAGTAAGGCCCCTTGTCGAACAGCTTGGAGTAGAACGGCTCCTTGTAGTGGCGCATGGTATGGGGATGCTGAAGAAAGCTGCCCGTGGGCCCCACCTCGTCGATGGCATCCAGGGCCAGGGTTTCGTCATCCACGACGACGCCCCGGGTGGCGGCGCGCAAAAATCCAATCGTCTCGTTGGCCATCACCTGAAGCGGAAGCGAGCCCTGAAGGCCCGAGTCCATGAAACCCACATCGTGGACGATGTTGGCGCCGTGAAGCAGGGCGGTCATCAGGCTGATGGTGCATTCCATGCCGGCCTGGTGGTCCAGCATCTTGGCATCGGTGGAGCCGCCCAAACCGAAAACGGGAAGGTCGTAGTGTTTGCCCATGCTGGTGGGCACACCCTGCTCGTCGGCCAGCACGTAGTTGCCCACCATGGTTTTCAGGTTGTAGGGGCCGCCGTTCCATCCCGGAACGGCGATGGGCGAACCGTCGCGGACCAGTTGCGAGAGCACCACCCCTAAAAGGATGCCGGCGTTCATGGAGGCCATGCATCCGGCAATCGTGGCCGGTGAGTTGACGCCGCCGGCATTCAAGGGGATCCACAATTGGGGCAGCCCTTTTTCGGCCAGATAGATGCACTTTTGCAAGGCCTCCTGGTTGGCCACCAGCCCGGATGTCACGTTGATGTAGCAGGTGGCAAAGGGAAAACGCCGGAAGGCATCCGGGCCCCCGGCCACGGTTTCGCACATCTCAACGGCGGCCACACAGCCCTCGAAATCCGGCGAAACGAACACAATGGGCTTGGTGGTGTTGTTGAGCATCACTTCCATCTGGTAGCGGTCGTAGATGCGCTGGTCAACATCCTTGGGCAGGAACAGGGACATGACGAAATCGATTTCAGGCAAGAAATCCATCACCGTGGCGGCGGCCACGACATCCTCGAGCACCGGCGCCCGGCGTTTGCCCGTATGGTGGTCCAGCACGGTCAGGCAGTCCGAACCACCGCCATAGTAGGTGTTGTATCCCCAGGCACGGATGGCGGGTGTTTTATGGCGGTCGTACAGGGTCAGACGGCGCGGTGCCGAGGCCAGCGCCCGGGTCACCATGTGTTCGGGAATGCGGATGCGGATGCCGTCGGCCGAAGCGCCGCCGGCCACCAGGATCTCCCGGGCCTTTTCGTCGTGGACATCCACACCGGTGCGTTCGAGAATCTCGAGTGTTCCGATGTGGATGCGATCGCATTCCTGATGGCCCATGCGGGAATAGCGGGCGCTGGTCAACCGGTTTTCATGGGTTGGTATCATGTGTCACCTCTTTTTTGATATATCAATTTTTATTTAAGTTATATCAATTACTATTTTGTGGAAACCTGAAAGTCAATTTTATTGTTGCACATATGCCGGTTACTGATATTAAAAAGGACCCTGAACCTGATCTCAAAAATAGTCTAAGTGCCCATGGCAGCGTTATGAAACGGCTCAACATGCTCACATACTAACTGTATGCTGCGCTTTTTCGCCGTTGCATGCCTTGCCCTGAACCCTGATCCTTATTTTTGAAACAGGTTCATATCGAAAATCACACGCAATCGCTAAACCATGGAGCCCCCGATGCCTCAAAAAACCAACGTGCGCACATCCAAAAACCAGATTTACGCCACCCTGAGAAGTGAAATCATTCTGGGGCACCGCAAACCCGGCGAACGGATGGCCGTCGACGACCTCAAGGCCCGGTTCGGCACCAGCGTGACCCCGGTGCGCGATGCGCTGCAGATGCTCAACCAGGAAGGGCTGATCACCATCAAGCCCCGCTCCGGATATTTTATCACCCAGATCACATTGAAAGCGCTGCGGGACATGCTGGAACTGCGGGAGATTCTTGAGACAGCCGCCGTGGAACGGGCCGCCGAGACCATCACGGATGCCCAGCTGGCGGCACTCAAAAAGGTTCACGCCGGTTACACCGGAGACGACGACCAGGCTTACACCCGCTACACCGATGAAAACAGGCGGTTCCACTACCTGCTGGCCCAGGCATCCGGCAACCAGGAGTTGGCCCTGGCCCTGCGGGGTATACACGACAGGCTGGCCCGCTTCATGGTGATCCGCCACGCGGGAAAAAGTCTCGAAGAGATCCACGCCCGACTGATCGATCGGCTGCAGGCCCATGACGTCTCTGGCGCCCGAAAGGCAATCCTGGACGAGGTGGGCGAAAGCCGGCGGGCCATCATGGATCGAATCATGCAGGAAGAGGCGGCGTACTGGCATGTGGGGGCGGGGGGAGATATGGGAAACGGATAATCATCCTTATGCATGACTGCGCAGCCGGTCCGAAGAGAGTGATGATGCGACAACAAATTGTCGAAACCATTGAAACGATGGTTGAACAAACAAATCAACAGTCAGATATGGCATCCGCCTGGAAAACGCCGCTGGTGGGGTTTGCCGACGCCGGGGATCCGCTATTCGGCGAGCTGAAAACAGTCGTCCGCCCGTCCCATGGATTGCCCGGGGATCTTTTACCCGGCGCATGTACGGTGATCGCCTATTTTCTTCCCTTCGATCCGGCGATCCCCCGATCCAATCATCGGGGCTCGTTCAGTTCCGAGTCCTGGGCCGTCGCCTATATCGAGACCAACCGCCTGATCGCCGGAATCAATGAACGGGTCAACCGGCTTCTGGAGCATGGGGGATTCCGGGGCACCCGCCTGCCGGCCACGCACAATTTTGACGAAGAACAGCTGATGAGTGACTGGTCGCACAAGCATGTGGCCTATATTGCCGGCATCGGCAGTTTCGGGCACCACCACATGCTCATTACGGAAAAGGGATGCTGCGGACGACTGGGAAGCATGGTCACCGATGCGGCCATTGAGCCCACGCCACGAACCGAACGGGAGCGCTGCCTGTTCAAGTTCGACGGTTCCTGCCGTAAATGCGAAAAGCGCTGCCCGGCCAAGGCCCTCGAAGCGGATCTGTTTGGCCGTCACGCCTGCTACGATCGGCTTTTGGAAAATGCCCGCCTGCACGAGCGCCACGGACTGGCCGATGTCTGCGGCAAGTGCGCCGCCATCGTGCCCTGCTCTTTCACCGATCCGGTGAAACGCGCCACCCGGAAAAAACGGTCAGATCGCTGAACCTGCCGGGCAAGCGGCCCATCCGAACTCATGACGCAGCCAAGAGGATGGATCATCGGTTAATCACTTAGGTTTCACAACAGGGATCTGTAGCGTTTTGGCCGCCGTCGCTCATGGTATAAAACTGAACGTCTGTGTCGGAAGCCACTACCGTTGAGCGGGTTCCATCCTTCTTAACCGTGCCATCGGTTTTTTCTTCTTAGGGATTGAGCCCAGTATATTGTCCCGGTGACTGCCGCCCGATGGCGCGGCCACACCCGCAACTGTCGAATTTGTTTATATGACAGACAATAGAGGACTGAAGCCGTTTGATTCCACTTTCCGTAATCGATATTCGCGACCGATCGATCGTGATCAACCCGTCAGTTTCCATAGAATCGATCGCAGAGGTGATGCTGCGCGTTGGAATGTCGGAGAATTCTTCGAAAATACCGTCTTGGCGGATCGTTCCGTCCTGAAATTGCCCATTGAGCGGATTGCACATGAAATAGAGGATATTGATTTCCAGGTTGTTGAATTTCATATCACACCTCTTCGCGGTCTCATGCGGTTGGTTAGCGAAAAGAAACGAAAGCTGAACAATGCGTCAACCGCAGCCAATAATTTCAACAAGAATCAGGCCAACTATCCAAAGCGTTGACAAACCAATGAATTAACGATGTAGGGCGTGAAATCCGGCACTTCACGAAAGATCAATAATTTGAGAAAATCAACTATTTGAGAATGAATATCAAAATTTTGATGCGAAAAGGTTGGTGTGCCTTAGCCGGAGAGGGTGCAGTGCTTCTGCAAGGCTACTTGGGTGGTTTGTGGATATGCATTCGCTTCATTCGCTCGATCAGCGTCGTCGGTTTGATCGCCAACAATTGTGCGGCGCCCGCTTTTCCGTATATTTTCCATTGGCAGTGGATCAATGCGCCAATCGTGTTTTGACGCTCGAATTGTTTTAATTCCGCGTCAGTCATCACCTGTCCGTGCAAATCGCCATCCGGCATGCTGACCGCCGGCAGGCTCTCACTGAATTGAACTCCCGCTTTGATAAGACTGAAATTCAGATCATTAGATCGGGCAAGAATCATCGCCCGCTCAATGGCATTTTCAAGCTCCCTGACATTGCCTGGCCAATGGTAGGATTGCAGATCGATCAGGTTGGCTTTGGTCAAACGGGGACATGGAACATTCAGCTCTCTGGAAAGCTTCTTGGCAAAGTGGGTGGCCAATGGCTGAATATCGGTTTTACGGTCTTTCAGGGGGGCGATCTGAATGGGAAACACATTCAGCCGATAGAACAAATCGTCTCGGAACCGATTGGCCGCGACTTCCATTTGAAGGTCCTTATTGGTTGCGGCGACAATCCGGACATCCACCTTCCTGGTTTTGTCCTCTCCGAGGCGCTCGTATTCACCTTCCTGTAGAATGCGCAGCAGCTTGCTTTGCAGATCAAAAGGGATTTCACCCACCTCGTCCAGAAAAATGGTCCCGCCGTCGGCAGCCTCGAACCGACCGATCCGATCTTTTACCGCACCGGTAAAGGATCCTTTGACGTGGCCGAAAAATTCGCTCTCATAGAGCTCTTTGGGAATGGTCGCACAGTTCACCTTGATCAGGGGCTTTTCTTTTCGGCTGCTGTGCTTGTGAATTTCACGGGCGACCAGCTCCTTGCCGGTACCGGACTCACCGTGAATCAGGACATTGGCATCGGTGGGAGCCACCAGTTCAATCTGCGAGATGACGGTTTTTATCGGATGACTGTCGCCGATGATGGTGCCGTATGCGTGGGACGCGGCAAGTTCCTGTTTGAGAAAAACATTTTCAGCCTGCAGCCGATCCTTCAACAGCCGGATCTCTTTGGTTCGCTCGGCAACCAGTTTTTCCAGCTCATCGTGTGCGTTCTGGATCGCCTCTTCCGCCTTTTTGCGTCTGGTGATTTCAGATGCCAGGTTGTGGTTGGCCGCCTCCAGGGAACGGATGTAGACGGCACACTGGCTTTCCAGATTCCTGCACTTCTCCTTTAAAAGGTGAAGATCTTCCGGCTGATTGATGGGCGATGCAACCATGCGGTGCTCCAGGATGGTTTTGATCGGTGCAGGCCGTCCAAACCTATGGGCTGTTAAACTCACCGATCGAAACGGGACAAATGGGTAAACAAGGGTAAGCTACTACAGGATTAAAAAAAAACAATGCGCAGGGTCTTCCTTGACAATTCCCGGGCGGCCGACTTATTATTCGCTTTCAAAAGCGCCTAAATAATTCTTAGTTGTTGGCTCTCCACAATTTGATGGTCCCCGTTCGTCCAACCCTTGAAGAGAAAAGGTGAAACGTGCAGCCGATCGACGCCAACGCCCTCTTATCCCCATGGCAGCCTGGTATGTTCACCCTGACTCTGTATGCCGTCGTCGTCATCGCGCTTACGATTGCCCTTCTCTTTCTCTCCCGCTGGCTGGGACAACGGTTACCCAACGATGAAAAACTGCGCGTTTACGAAAGCGGCATCATCCCCACCGGTCAGGCGAGACTGCGCTATCCGGTGCCTTTTTTCATGGTGGCCATCTTCTTTTTAATTTTCGACGTGGAGGGGGCCTACATCTTCTCCTGGGCGGTGGCCAGCCGTTCGCTGGGCTGGGCAGGCTGGTTCCAGATCGAATTTTTTATTGCCGTACTGATTGCCGGTCTGGTCTACATCTGGGTGAAAGGAGGCCTCGAGTGGGGTCCGCATCGCGATTGAATTCCGATATCGCCCTGGCCAGTGTGGACGTGGTGGTCAACTGGGCCCGCAAGTACAGCCTGTGGCCCATGTTTTTCGGCCTCTCCTGCTGCTTCGTGGAAGAGGCCACCGTCTTCACCGCCCGCTATGACATGGCCCGTTTCGGCGCCGAAGTCCTGCGGCCCTCGCCCCGTCAGGCCGACCTGCTGATTACGTCCGGAACCATTTTTAAAAAAATCGCCCCGGTAGTCCTGCGGCTTTACGAGCAGATGGCCGAACCCAAGTGGGTGATCTCCATGGGATCGTGCTCCAACACCGGCGGTATGTATGACGCCTATAGCGTGGTCCAGGGGGTCAATCAAATCCTGCCAGTGGACCTTTACATCCCCGGGTGCCCACCACGGCCCGAGGCGGTGTTGGCCGGGCTGGTCAAGCTGCAGGAGAAGATCGTCCAGGAAAAACCGGCCCGCCCGATCTTTCATCTTGCCGGCGGCACGCAGGGCACGCAGCAGCCGGTGCTGGTGGACGGCGTTACCAAAAGCCGCGATCCGCGCGGCCCGGGAATGACCGGCACTGCCATTCGGGGCACCTCGGTGATCCCGCCGGATTTTACCGGCAACCGTAGCGACGGGATGTGGACCCCGCCGCCGGCCGAGCAACCAACCACCGAAACGGACCGGCAGCTTGCCGAAAGACTGCGCCAGCGCTTTGGCGACGCCGTTCGCGCCGTATCGCCCACCAGTGACATGGCCACCTTTGCGGTCAGCCCCACAGCCATCCGGGAGGTGCTGGCCTATTTGAAGAATGATGCGGTACCGCGATTCCGGAGGCTGGATGACCTGACCGCCATCGACGAATCGGCCCGTCGCAACCGCGAACCGGGGCACGATTATACCGTGGTTTACCATCTGCTGGCCTTTGACCCGCCCACCCGGCTGCGCTTGACCGTGAACCTGGCCGGCGAATCCCCCTCCGTCCCCAGCGTCACCGGTATCTGGCCGTCCGCCGCCTGGTACGAGCGCGAAGTCTACGACATGTTCGGCATCGGCTTTGACGGGCACCCCGACCTGAGACGGATCCTGATGCCGGACCACTGGCAGGGCCACCCGCTGCGCAAGTCCCACCCCGGCCGGTCCACAGAAATGGATCCTTACACGCAAAGCGATGCCCGCCGGCTGCAGCCACGCGACGGCGGCCTCTTTTTCAAAGGCCGCGAGGGGCGGCAGGACCTTATCGTTAACGTGGGCCCCCACCATGTGAGCACCCACGGACTGATCCGCTACATACTTGGCCTGGACGGGGAAACCATCACCGACATGGATATCGAGATCGGCTACCATCATCGGTCGGTGGAAAAGATCGGGGAGCGGCAGACCTGGCACCAGTTCATCCCCTACACCGACCGGGTGGACTATCTGGCCGGGGCGGCCAACAACCTGCCCTATGTGATGGCCGTGGAGAAGCTGACCGGCATCGACGTGCCCTCTCGTGCCCAGTGCATCCGCGTGCTGCTCAGCGAGCTGTTTCGCCTGAGCAACCATCTGGTCTGGCTGGGCACATATGCCCATGACGTAGGCGCCATGACCCCGACGTTTTACACCTTCCGGGAACGTGAAATGATCCTGGACATCGTCGAGCTGATCACCGGCGGCCGGCTGCACCCCTCCTGGTTCCGCATCGGCGGTGTGGCCGCCGATCTGCCCGAGGGCTGGAAAGCCGCCGTGGACGCCTTTACAAGCATCTTCGACCGGCGCATGGATGAATACGAAGCCCTGATCACGCACAATCCCATTTTTCGGGCACGGACCCTGGGCGTGGGCGCCATCAGCCTGGAAGACGCCGTGACCTGGGGGGTCAGCGGCCCCAACCTGCGTGCCTGCGGACTGGCCTGGGACCTGCGAAAGGCATTCCCCTACAGCGGCTACGACCAGTTCGATTTCGACATTCCCACGGCCGAGGGCGGCGATTGCTTTGCCCGCTACCTGGTGCGCATCGAAGAGATGCGCCAGAGCCTGCGCATCATCCGCCAGGCTGCCGAACAGATGCCGCCGGGACGCACCGTCACCGACGACTACCGCTATGTAGTCCCATCGCGCAAGGATATGCTCACGGATATCGAAACCCTGATCCACCATTTTATCAATGTGACCCGGGGGCCCAAAATTCCCAGGGGCCAGGCCTATGTCGCCTGCGAGATCCCCCGCGGCGAACAGGGTTATTTTGTGGTCAGCGACGGGCTCGGCTATGCCTACCGTATGCGCATCCGGGCGCCGGGTTTCGCCAATGTGCAGGCCCTGCCGCTGATGGCCAAAGGTTGGTCGCTCTCCGATCTGATCACCATTATCGGGTCGGTGGACTACATACTACCAGATATCGACCGTTAAAAGGACAGTGCCGTAAAACGTTCGATATCGGCGTTACGCGAACGCCTCATCGCTGCGGCGTACCGTAAGTACGCCTCGCTCTTCGGAATTCGCAAGCCTTGATCTCGAACGTTTTACGGCACCGTCTGAAATTGGTTTTTTTAAGGGTTTATCGCGTATATGCTTCCGGAAAAATTAAAAAGCGAACTCACCGCACAAATCGGCCGGGTGGCCCATCCGCGAGAGATGGCCATCGACGTAATCAATGCCCTGCAGGACCATTTCGGCTACTTTTCCGACGAGGCGCTGACGCAGGCGGCCGACCTGCTGGGCATGTCGCCGCTGGAACTGGATGAACTGGCCACCTTCTATACGTTCATCTACCGCGAGCCGGTGGGAAAGCACGTCATTCACGTGTGCGACAGCCTGATCTGCTGGATGGAAAACGGTGAGAACCTGGTGGCGCACCTGTGCGGCCAGTTGGGTATCCGCATGGGTGAAACCACGGCCGACGGGCTGTTCACCCTGCTGCCGGTATGCTGCATCGGCTACTGCGACCGGGCCCCGGCCATTTTGATCGACCGCAAGGTGCATGGCCCGCTGACCATCGAATCCCTCGATCGGCTGATCGACACACTTCGGGAGAATCATTCTTGACCGCAACCTATCCACAGGTGCTGCTCAAACACCGCAAACCGGACCGCATCACGACCCTGGCGGAGTACCGGGAGGCAGGTGGATATGAGGCCCTGCGACAGGTCTTGACCGAAATGGACCGGCAGGAGGTCAAAACCCGCCTGTCAGATGCCCTCTTGCTGGGACGCGGCGGCGCCGGGTTCCCGGCCGGCATCAAAGTGCAGACCGTGGCCGAAGACGCCCCATTTCCGCGCTATATGGTGTGCAACGCCGATGAGATGGAGCCGGGCACGTTTAAGGATCGCGTGTTTCTACATGCCGAGCCGCACATGCTCATCGAGGGCATGACTCTTGCGGCCTATTCGATCATGGCATCCCACGGCATCATCTTTATCCGGCCTGAATATGAAAGCGCGGCCAGAATCCTGGAGCGAGAAATCGACATCGCCCGTCGGGAGGGATTGCTGGGGGAACGTATCCTCGACAGCGATTACGACTTCGAGATCGTAGTGCATCGCAGCGGCGGCCGCTACATCTGCGGTGAGGTGACCGCCCAGATCAACGCCCTGCAGGGCATCCGGCCCAACCCCAAGCAACCGCCGCCCTATGCCACAGACAAAGGGCTGTGGGGCAAGCCCACCCTGGTGAACAACGTGGAGACCCTGGCCTGCATTCCCCATATCGTTAGAAACGGGGCGCAGTGGTTCAAGGATCTGGCCTTGTCGCCGGAGGCCGCCGGCACCAAACTCTTCTGCATATCGGGCAAAGTGAACAAACCCGGTTGCTACGAATTGCCCCTGGGCATCAAACTCTCGGAAATCATCGAGACTTGCTGCGGCGGCATGAAGGACGGGGCCACGTTCAAAGCCTGCCTGCCGGGCGGGGCCTCCACCGGATACTTGACCCCGGACCACTACCATATCGCGATGGATTTCGAGTCCCTGAAAAAGGTAGGCAACCGCTTGGGAACCGGGGCTGTCATGGTGTTCGACCACCACAACTGCATGGTGGCCGCAACCTTGAACCTGACCGAGTTTTTCGCCCGGGAGTCCTGCGGCTGGTGCACCCCCTGTCGGGAGGGATTTCCCTACCTGCGGGACCTGTTGTGGCGAATCGAAAACGGGCAGGGGGGGGCGGATTTCATTCCCATGATGAAGACCATGTGCCGACACCTGTGGAAATCATATTGTGCCTTTGCTCCGGGCGGGGTGGCTTCCATCGAAAGCCTGCTGGTACACTTTGAGGACGAGGTGATGGCGCATATAGAGGGTAAGGGATGCCCGTTCAAGAAATGAAGCAAAGGGCATCTTGCGGCCCAGGGCGGCGTTCTCCCATTTTCACAATCCTCGACGTAGCCCTGCTACGCCTGCGGTTGTAAAAATGCTGCGGCCTTGCCCTGAACCACAAGCTGGCCTTTCCACTGCAAATGTAGGAAAATAGTTTTGACAACATCCGAATGAATCGACGACCTTTTTGGTCGAGTCATGAGAGAACATCGAACGCCAAACAACCGTTTAGAAGGTTTTGTAAAAAGGCCGAGATCAAGGCTTGCGAGTCCCGAGGAATGAGGCGTACTGATCGTACGCTGCAGTGACGAGGGATGAAGCGTAACGCAGATATCGGGCTTTTTATGAAGCCGCCAGGTTGAATATTATGCCCAAGCTTATCATCGACAATCGGGAGATTGATGTCCCCGCCGGCACCAAGGTGATCGAGGCGGCCGAACGGCTGGGCATCATGATCCCGCGTTTTTGCTATCACCCGGCCTTAGGATCGGTGGGGGCCTGCCGGGTCTGCGCCGTGGCCTTTACGGAGGGGCCGGTCAAAGGCGTTCAGATGAGCTGCATGATCGACGCCCAGGACGGCATGGTGGTTTCCACCACCGATGCCGAAGCCGTGGATTTCAGGCGGCACGTCATCGAATGGCTCATGCTCCACCATCCCCACGACTGTCCGGTGTGTGACGAAGGCGGACACTGCCTGCTGCAGGACCTGACCGTCGCCGGCGGCCATGGCCTTCGCCGCTACCGAGGCCTCAAACGCACCCACAACAACCAGGACCTCGGACCGCTGGTCCAGCATGAAATGAACCGCTGCATCCAGTGCTATCGCTGCTCGCGGTACTACCAGGAATTTACCGGATACAGGGATTTGGGCGTGATGGGCATCGGCAGCAGGGTCTACTTCGGCCGCAGCGCCCCAGGGGTATTGGAGAGCCCCTTTGCCGGCAACCTGATCGACATCTGCCCAACAGGCGTTTATACCGACAGGCCCTCACGCTACGTCGGGCGGCGCTGGGACTATCAACGTCAACCCTCTCTGTGCATTCACTGTTCCTTAGGCTGCAACCTGACGGCTTCGGCCCGCTACCGTCAGGTCATGCGCCACGAGGCCCGGTTCAATGGTAAGGTCAACGGTCATTTTATCTGCGATCGAGGCCGCTACGGATACGCCTACGCCAGCGCCGTCAACCGACCCCGGCAGGCCATGGCCGCCGGAACCATTGGGGCAACCGCCGATATCCTTGCCGGTGCACGGGAAGCCATCGAACAGACGGTGGAGCGATATGGCCCCGTCAGTGTGGCGGTCGTGGCTTCGCCACGCAGCAGCCTGGAAACCCTGGCCGTGGCCAAACAGGCCTGCGGTCGGCATGGATGGACCGGTCTGGCAGTAGCGGGCACCGCCCGGCA
>RCNC010005592.1_pt1 | contig 13258 bp, 7 predicted proteins | sample 2041301 | NCBI WGS metagenome assembly RCNC01 (sample SAMN09708231, study PRJNA481090) | Marine sediment metagenome, whole genome shotgun sequencing project. | biome: marine sediment; feature: ocean; material: sediment; isolation source: Sewage treatment plant 13A marine sediment (STP13A) ... | reverse complement strand
GAGTCTGAGTGCTCCATGAGGGCCTTTCCGGTTGAACGGGTTAAGGCCATGATAACCTGGGGTCCCGGCCCTGGCGAGACCGGATGCGCGGCATTGCCTGGAATCATGGACAGCCCGCGAAGGACGCCTTATGCTGAACCCTGCGTAATCCACCATCCAGACCTGTCACCGAGGTGTCCCAGGCGTTGAAATTCCGATCCACATGTCTGTTTCTGTTGTTGGCTTTACTGGTTTCGGCCGGTTCGGTCGAGCCTACCCGTGCGGAATCAAACCAGGATTGGGAGTCATACATCGGCTGGCAAATAAAATCCTTTAAGGTGGAAGGTTTACCCAAGAGTATGAAGGGCGATCTGGCCAATGGCCTGGCCCAAACAGGTAAATGGAAACTCCTGACCGGCACCGTTCGGCCGGAGTTTTCCGTGCGCCTGCTGGCGGAGGATCTGGCCAGGATCCGCTTGTTCATGGCTCAGAACGGCTATCCGGCGGCAACGGTCCAGCCGGTAGCCACCCCGAAGCCGGAAGCCAGGCAGTTGGAACTGGTGCTCAAGGTGACACCGGGGGATCCGGTGCGAATAGGCCGGGTCGAAATCGATGGGTGGCCGGAGAGGGTGCCCATGCCCGACACCGATGAGGCCGGGATTCTTGCTGTGGGAGATATTGTCAGGGATGAAAAGGTCGAACAGGCGCGGGTCCACCTGGATCATCTCCTGCTCGACGCCGGGTATGCCGAGGGTTCCATCACCTCGGATCTTATGCCGATGGCCCTGGGGACGGTGGCGGTCCACTTCCAGGTGACCCCGGGTGATCCCTACAAGATCACCGAGGTCGAAATTGTCGGCTGCAGTGAAGACCTCATGAAAATTGCCCACCGGGTTCTGAACATTTCACCAGGGGCGGATTATTCCCGGCAGTTGCTCATCAACGCCTCGTTGGACCTGCGCGGCACCCAGCTGTTCAGCATGGTGGTCCTGGAGACGAGTCCGGTCGGGCCCGGCCAGCTCAAGCTGACCGCCAACCTGGGCAACGGCAGGATGAGAACCCTCGAGGCGGGTGTGGGCACCTATACGGACAACCCCTGGCTGGTACGGGCTGGATGGCGTCATCGGAACCTGTTCAAGCATGGGATCGGTCTGGACGTGACTGGGGTGGTGGGAACCCATCGCCTGGGTATCGGTGCCGGCGTCAACTGGCTGGGGGTTCTTTCGCCCCGGGCCCGGACTCGTGCTGGTATAGGGTTCCTGATCGAGGATGAAGATGCCTACCGCTCCAGGGAAAACAGGGCCGAGCTCGTGCAGTCTTTCCGGCCTCGCAATCGTGACATCTGGAACGTCGGGCTCACCGTTTCCTACACGGATGTGGACCGCCGCAATCCGGAGGCCTCCGATATTCCCGAAAGTCAGGGCCGGCTGCTGGAACTGTGGACCGACGTGAAATGGGATCGCACCAATGATCCTTTGTTTCCCAAGCAGGGCTATTATTTGAAGACTTCCTTTACGGTGGCTCCGCCAGGTTTCTTTTCCGAGATTCCTTACGTGTCGGTCCAGGGTGACGCAACTGCCTACCAGGCCCCTCTGGAGCCGGTGGTTTTTGCCGGCCGGGTCCGTGTAGGTTGGGCCAAACCCTTGGGAGAAGCCCTTTCGGTTTTGGCCACCCGCCGGTTTTACGCCGGCGGTTACAATACGCACCGGGGGTATGGCCGACGCAAACTCGGGCCCCTCGACGCCGCCGGGGATGCCCTCGGTGGTGAATTCGTGGCCTTGGCTGGACTGGAGATGCGGTTCCCCCTGGTCTGGATCCTCGACGGGGCTGTATTCGCAGAGGCTGGACAGGTCTGGGAAGTGCCCCAGGAAGCGACGCTCAAGGGAGTGCCGATGGCCATGGGATTCAGCCTGGACTTGCGCACTCCACTGGGCCCGGTGCGGGGGGGCTACGGTTGGAATGTTTCCAACCAGATCGTGGGGCAACCCAAACATATTTTCCATTTCGGGATCCTTGGCAGAAAAAGAAACCAGGCGCAGACGGAACAGGGAGTGCTCCGGTGGTCCCAGCGATGGCTCCGTGTCGCGCGCCGGATCCTGGTGGGTACCTTGCTGGCTCTGGTTGGATTGATTTTCATGCTGACGATCGTTTTCCTGTTCGCCCCAACCCGAACCGCGGTGCTCGGCTGGGGTGTGGGGTTGGCCGATGACGTCTTGCCCGGAAATTTGGCTGTTCGCAAGGTTGATTGGCCGGCCCTGGGTCACCTGGTTTTTGAGGATGTTGTGTGGGTCTCGGATTCGGCTTCAGCGCTCGGTGACACATTGGCCGATCTGGCCAAGCTCGATCTCAGTCTGGATCTCGGCGCCTTGAAACACAGGGACGGCCGGGTCGAATCCCTGGTCGTGGACGTCCGCATGTCACAGCCACCACGGATACGACGACCGAGTCGGTTCCCGATTCCCTGGCGTCGGTAACCGACCCGATCGAGTTTCCCTACCTCCAGCCTGGAGGCCTGCCGGGATTCCCGTCGGTCGTTGTGGACCAACTGGATCTCAAGGTAGACCGGGCTCGACTGGCTCCTGGAATTACCATCAAGGATCTGGTGCTTTCCGCCCGGGCTGACGCCCGACCGGATGAGCCGGCCAGCCTGGTCATCGACCATGCCGGAGCCCGGGTGGTTACCGCCGTCGAGGATACTTCGGGGATCCAGGAGTGGGAGATGGTTATCGAGCACCTGAGGCTGGGGTTGGTCCTGGGATTTACAACCGATGCTTCAGGTGACTGGACCCTGGACACCGCCGCGCTGGACAGTTTGAACCTGGAGTTGGCGCCCACGGAATTCCGCACCACCCGGGATATCCTGCAGGCCAGTGAACCGGTTAGTTTGAAGGCGGTGGCCAATATCGCCAGGCAAGGCCGAGAATACCTGGGTCATTGCGACGGCAATTTTGTATTGCCCGGTTCGGCCCATTTCCAACCCTGGCTGCCGCCGGATTTTCCGCATGAGAAGTTTGAATCCGTGGCCGGGCATTTTGTCGTTGACGGTAAATACTCCGATCCCCAGGCCGAGGGGAAGCTCCGCCTGGACCTGGGTTCCAATTCCTGGATTGACCGGGGAGTTATCGCCGCGGGCGCCGAGGCTGACGTCGACGCCCTCAGGGCCCACGGTGTAAACGAACTCACCGTCCGTCTGGATACGTTTGACGTCGTTCTTGAAGGCATCGATGTAAAGGCCTCTGGAAATTGGAGATCTGGGGATTTTGATTTGGACTTGATCACAGCCTTGACTGACTTTCACCTTATCGGCCTGTTCGCCGAGGGATTGGATCCGAACCTGGGTGACCTTTTACAGGATCCGGGATCGATGAGCCTGAATGCCGACGCCGGGGTCGGCAGGATCGGCACCGAGTATTCCTGCCGTCTCGATTGTGATTTCGATCTGCCCGGGGCTTCCCATTTCCAGGCGTGGCTTCCGGAAGATTTTCCTCATGAGGATTTCGAATCCCTGGTCGGAAAGCTTGCCGCGGTCGGGAACTGGGCCGACCCGATGGCCAGGGGTTCTGTCCGCCTGGATCTGGGAGGAAATACCTGGGCGGAAAAAGGGCTGGTCTCGGGCAACGCCACCGCGAACATCGATTCGGTGAAAACCGGGGGTCTCAGGTATCTGACCGCCCGTCTGGACACGCTCGATCTGGCCCTCGATGGCTTACAGGTCCAGGCCTCGGGAGGATTGGATCCGCAAAACGTGGTCCTCGATCTGGAGGGGGAGGTGACCGACTTCCTCATACCCGGTGTGTTTGCCGGGCCCGCCCTGGCCGATGTCGAACTCGACATTAAGGTCGATGCCACCGTGACGGGTTCCCTGGACCATCCCGAAATCGATGCCCAGGTCGGCGGGAGTTTTCTCCAGGAAAGGATCACCATTCCCGCTTTTGATTTCACGCTCGTGGGGGACCGCAGCAATGTGGCGGCCAATCTGGCGGCCGGTGGCGGACTTAATTTTGAGGGCACGTCCATTGATTCGGTTCGTGCGGAAGTCCGGGGAGAAATGGCCGACCTGGACAGTCTGACCGCCAACTTCGGCCTGGCCGTCTGGCGGGAAGAAAGCCACCTCGCACTGGGAGGGTCGGTCTCGGGTGATACGGTACGGGTGATCCATCTCGATTCCCTGGTCACGGTGAATTTTGGCAAAAAGATAAGAACCAGGGGCCCGGCCACGCTCACGCTGGGACCAGGGCCGAATGTCTTTGAACTGACGGAACTGGAATTGACCGGTGAACCGGGCACCATCAACCTGCGAGGATTCTGGAACGAGAACAGCAGGGACCTGGACGGGAGTATCGACCTTTTGGTTGGGGAGGAACTGTTGCAGCAGGTCTTCCCTTCAGAGCTTTGGTCCCTCAACGGGGGTGTGGACCTGAAACTGGAGGCCACCACTGATCTTGAAGGAGGTGAAAATGATACGCGGGTGGCAGGACGGGCCAGTGCGTTTCTGATGCCCCACCGGGATGAACCGCCATTTGGCGTCGCCATGGAATTCACCTCTCTGGGAGGAGCCGGGGCCGTTCTCAACGCGGACTTTGTTCTCAGTTCGGCGGACACCTCACTTCTTGAAGCCCAGCTCGTTTGGCCAGGACGGCCGGGTCCGAAAACCGGGTTCTGGAATCCTGATCCCGAACGCGACCTGGTCCTGACGGTGCCCGCGCAGAAGCTGGATCTGGACCGGATCAACCGCCGGCTGCCCGATGAGGTAGTCCTGGACGGGGAGTTTGATATCGCGGGCGAGGTCCATGTCTTTCCTCCCCACAGGGGTGAAACGGAGGGAGGGCCGCCTTCGCCCCAGCCCCCGCAGGGCAGCGTCGAGGGAACATTGGGCTCGCCCGATCTGCGGATTGATTTGCCCAACCGTTCCTTCCTCAATACGGTCGTGGGTGCGACCGTCAGCGGATCCTTGGCCGACCCCAGGGTAGCTGCGAGGGTCGAGGTGAAGTCGGGATTCATCCGGATTCCCGAAATCCCCCGCAACCTGCACCAGGTCGAAGGAGTTTCCCTGCTCTGGGCCCTAAATGACTCCATCCTGGCGTTGGCCGATTCCAACAGGACCGACGACCGGTGGGGCGGCACGGTCGGCGGATCAGGGGACAGCCTCGGGGTTTTCCTGCGGCCCGAACAAACCGGGCCTGCCTTGGAACGGTCCGAGCCCCCGGCCTTGCCGGATCTGGATATCGAAGTTGCCATTTCCGACAAGCTCAGAATTATCGGTTACGGCGCGGATATAAAACTGGGTGGCCAATTCAAGGTTCTGCGAGGTTATGACAAGGACAGTCAAAGGGAACATCACGATACCCGAGGGAACCCTCAAGATCATGAATCGGGTGTTCAAGTTCGAGCGCGGCACCATTAAATTCACCGAGTCGGTGCCGGCCAATCCCAATCTCGATCTCATGCTGGAAACACAGGTGAATGCCTATCTGCTGAGGGTCCTGGTTTCAGGGCGGGCCGCGGCCCCGGTCATCGAATTGACTTCGGAACCGGATCTGAACGAGGAGGACATCATGGCCGTTCTTTTGTTCGGGCAGCCGATGAGCGATCTGGACGGTGATCAACGTGGTCGCATGCAGGAGGAGAACGACCCCAGCCAGGAACTCCAAAAAAATCTGGCGGGCCTGGCCATGGCCTTTGGTACCCGCGGTCTTCAGGACTCGATGAGCGATTCCTTCGGGGTGGATGTGGTTTCGATGGGCTCTGACTCCTCGGGCGGTAGCACACTCATGGTGGGGAAATTCATCACGCCGGACATTCTGTTGAAGTACAACCAGTCTCTGGAAAACAGCGGCACCTACTTCATGACCCTCGAGTATTCCCTCAACCGCTATTTCAAGATCGTGTCGACGTATGGGCAGGGGGAGGAAGCTTCGGGAGCCGAGGTGAAATGGTCCAAGAGGTATTGACAAGAGGTATTGATCCTGGGGGCAGTCCGCTTCCATCCAGGCATAAAAAAACTCCCTGATCAGGGAGCAATAATCAACAGGCGGTAATAAAAAAAAAGAGCGGGGAGGCTGGGCGAATCAGGCGAGATGAAATTCAGTTGTCCGTCCAAGTGCCGGTGCTGACGTTAAAGATTCGGTAGAAGCCTCCCCGAATGTTTTACAATATCAGAATCCCTGACCATATAGCCAGAAAAAACTTCATTAGGAATGCTTTTTTTTGAAAATGTAAATCTACTTTGGAACCAAGCCCTTGTCATTTCAGGGGTTTATCTTGGGCCTGCAGGACGGTGATACTGTGGCCGGGGACGGTGATCCTGGCCGGCTGAACGGGGGCCGGAGCCCCATGATTCAGGATGTCGTTCGGCGAGGCCAACGAGGTGTCGATCACCCGGGCCCAGGGCCTTTTGTCAGGCAAAGGTGGCAGCTCGAATTCAAGTTCCCTGGTATCGGCGTTGAGGGCCAAATAAACATCTGGACCCAAGTCGAATTGTTCGAGGGTGAAGGCCAGAAAACGTGAGGCGCCGGTCCAGTCGGGCCGCCCAGGCTCGGTGCCGTGCCAGGAAATGTTGCCTCCCTGTTCATGATTGGTGGCCTTCCAGAACCGGTTGTCTTGCAAAAGTCCCACCGATTTGGTGAAGCGGATCAACTCCCGGGTGAAACGGACCAGGTTCGCGTTAGCACGCAGCGAATCCCAGTCGAACCAGTTCAGCTCATTGTCCTGACACCAGGGGTTGTTGTTGCCCTGGCGAGTGTGGCCGCACTCATCGCCCATCCAGAGCATGGGGGTGCCGTGGGACAGCATCATCAGACAGAGAAAATTGCGGACCTGCTTTTCCCTCAAGGCCGAGATCACCGGATCGTCGGTCGGACCCTCTATTCCACAGTTCCAGCTCAGGTTGTCGTTGGCGCCGTCGGCGCCCTGCTCACCGTTGGCGTCGTTGTGTTTCTGATGATAGGAGACCAGGTCACGCAAACTGAAACCGTCATGACAGGTCACGAAATTGATGCTTTCGAAGGGCCGATCCTGAGGCCGAGCAAATAGGTCGGGGCTACCGACGATGCGGGCCATGAGAGATTCGATGGTGCCTTCATCCCCGCGCAAAAACTGGCGTACGGTGTCGCGAAATGGCCCGTTCCAGACGTTGTACCGCTCTCCCGGAAAAGAGCCGACCAGGTTCAGGCCGCCGGTGTCCCAGGCCTCGGCGATCAGCCGGGTCGCCGCCAGGGTGGGATCCGATTCGATGGCCCATAGCACCGGGGGGTTGGTCAACGGCTGGCCGTCTTCGCCCCGGGCCAGGGCCGCTGCCAGGTCGAAGCGGAAACCGTCAACATGCATTTCCCTGACCCAGTAGCGGAGCGAATCCAGGATCATTCTGCGGGCAACCGAATGGTTGGCGTTGACGGTGTTTCCGCAACCGGTGAAGTCGGCGAAAACGGCGCGGTCTTTTTCCAGCATGTAGTAGGCGGAATTCTCGAAACCCCGCCAGCTGATCACCGGGCCGTCGGCGCCGGCCTCGGCGGTGTGGTTGTAAACGACATCGAGGATGATCCGGATTCCTGCCTTGTGCAGGGCCTTGACCATATCCCGGAATTCCGTGACGGGACCTATGGGGGAGCGGTCTGAACTGAACGGTGCGTGGGGCGCGAACCAGGACACGCTGCTGTAGCCCCAGTAGTTGGTCAGTCCCTCGGGTGCGTCCTGCGGGTCGAAATGATGCACGGGCAGCAACTCGACAGCCGTCACACCCAGTTCCGTCAGATAGTCGATCTTCCGGGTCAGCCCCGCATAGGTCCCGCGCAGAGGTTCGGGCACCCCGCTGGAAGGGTGGGCCGTGAAGGCGGCCACATGCATTTCGTAGATGACCTCGCGCCGGCGGGCCGCCGGCAGAGGCCGGTCACCCTCCCAATCATAATCCGACGGGTCCACCACCACGCTGCGCAGCGCACAGGCGCAATTGTCGCCGGAACGGCGGGCGGCCTGACGGTCGTAAATGTCCTGGCCGACCACCGCCAACCCGTAGGGGTCCAGAAGGGTTTTTTCAGGATCGAACCGGTGGCCGTCTGCCGGTCGTGAGGGTCCCTGCACGCGCCAGGCATAGATCTGACCCGGGCCCAGGTCCGGTACGAAGAGGTGCCAGTAGTAATTGGTCCGGTGGTTTTCGGGATCGAGATCAAAAACTCGATTCGGGGCCGGGTCATCCGGGCGGTCGAAAAGGAGAAGCTGGACCGCCTGGGCGTATTTGCTGAAAACCGCGAAATTGACCCCTGATTCCAGGACGGTGGCGCCCAGAGGAGCGGGTGTTCCGGTTTGGTGGCTGTCGGGTCTGGATGGATTCAAAATTACCACCGCGAAAGGAAGAATTTGGTTTTTAGTGATTTCGCTCGCAAAAATAACCCCATTTCCCGGCCTGGTCATCATGTAATCCGGTTAAAGGGGCCCGGGCCTGGGTCGATGTACTTGTAGAGCCCTCAAAACGGATAAACAACCGCCAGTGCTTGGGAGTTGCTGGATCATGTTACTCGATACTCTGAAGGCCCTGAACCTGGCCGGAACCGAAGCCCTGGAAACAAGCTGTGGATTGTCGGTGGATGGCCGGGAGATATCCCTGGTCAGGGAAGGCAGGCAGACGTTTCCTTCCCTGATCACCTTGAGGATCAAGGGGTGTCCCCTGCAGGTTGTCCACCTGGGGTGCGACGAATCCTTGGCCGCGAAGTTGGCGGAGAAGGGATCCGGTAGCGCCGAAGGGTCGGGTCTGGATTCATTTGCCGGCAGTTTCCTGTCCCACCTTCTGGAAAAGTTCGACGACCGCAACCCGCGCGGTTCGGTGGAATACCTGAGCGAGGATCCCGCCCCCTTGCAGACCAGGGGAGTGCGCACCTTCCAGTTTGGTTTGGAAACGAGGCAGGGCCGGCTATTTCTGCTGGCGGAGGTTCCTTCCCGCGCCGAACTGTCACTCGCCAAGGGCAGCGAATTCTTGACCAGCATGGAGTCGATTTATCTTCCGGAGAACTGGGGCGGCAGTCAGAAGCTTCCGGATCAGGAAGCCGTGAAAAATTTCCTGACCTACTTGCGCAAGACCGAAGGCGACATCTATCTGGAAACACCCGCCGGTGACGGAACCGCCACCCTCAACTCCGGTCTGTTGATCGAGGTTTGCCAGTTCAACGACAGGCCCGCTCTGAAACTCATCACCGACTTCCTGGATCCCGCCCAGGGTATTCCTGCCCCCGGGTCGGCCGTCAAGGCCTGCATGGGAATAGGTGACCGGTCCTTGGAGTTCACGTTGACCTACCAGGCGCCCGCTACTCACGAGTTGGCTCCGGGCGCGCTGGTGCCCTGCGCCATTTTTTCCGTGCCGGGAATGGTTATCATCGGCCAGCGGCGTCAGACTTTCCGAGTTCACTTATCCGGAATGGTCCCCGTGGAAATCGTTCCCGCCGCCGAAGGTTCGGAAATCACAACGGAGTCCCAGGGTGGGTCAGATCCAGAGGTGATCCGGGGACGTTTGGCCGACCTCAGCTTTTCCGGGGCCCGGATCATTGCGGAGCATCCCCAGCTATGCTCGGGCCTGGACAAGGACCGCTGGGTGGAATGCCACCTGTTTTTCCCAGACATGGACCAGCCGCTGAAGGTCATGGGCATCGTCCGGCGTTCCCTCGTGGGTCCGGCGGACAAGGACCAGTGGCGGGATGACCTGGGAATCGAATTCCTGGTTCCTGTGGGAGGGGATCGGGCCTGCCTGGATTTCATCCGCCAGTTCGTCCTGGAGGTACAGCGGAACCAACTGGCCCAAAGACTTCAGGTCGCCAACGTTTGAACCGGCCTCCCGGGAAAAAGGCTGGGTTGATCGGAGCAGGTGGGCTAGATTCGAACCGATACCCGGAGCAGCCCTTATTGAGGGGGATGTTTCCCTAGCGAAGTTCCGCCAACAGATCCGGTCGCCGTGTTGCCACTTGCCCTGACAGTCTGCGGTTTTTTTCTCTTCCTTCTTTTTTTGGGCCTGTTTTTCGTTTCCCTCCGGGAGCGAGAGATGACCGCCGTCCGCCGCAGCTTGCTGCTTGCGGTGGCGATGCCGGTACCCTTTATGGTCCTGGCCTGGATTCCCATTCCCGGAAGCTCGGTTGCCGGGCCGGCCCTTCTGGGCCTGACCCTGGGTACGGCCCTGTTGCTTCTGATTCCCACAGGCAAGCCTCGAGGCCTCGCCGATCCCCAGGCATCAGCACGCATAGATGAACGGACCGTCATGTTTTCCCGCGCCGCCCTCGAACCCGGCAGCGACCGGTTCGAGGCTTATTACGGCCACTACCCCGAACACCGTTCCGGGGACGACCGCTTCCGCATGTTGCCGGGTTTGATGTCCCACAAATCCCGCCACTATGAACCGCTTTCTTTCGCCGCCGCGGCCGGCAGCTTCGACGCCGTGGAAAAACTCGCCGCCCTGGTCGAGGGGCCCGCAGCTGCTGAACGGGTTGATGTCGATCCGGTCGTGGCCGGCCGGTTCCTCAAGGGATGGGCTCAAAAACTCGGTGCGGTCGCCTGCGGGGTTACAACCCTGCGGGACTATCACGTCTACTCGGTCAAGGGCCGGGGCCGGGACTATGGAAAAAACATCGATCTGATCGGCGCCGAGGGACACAAATTCGCCATCGCGTTCACCGTGGAAATGGACCACGCCAACCTGGGCACTTCCCCGGCGGGTCCGACCCTCATGGAATCGGCACAGCAGTATCTGGAATCCGGGGCCATCGCCGTGCAGATCGCCGCCTTCATCCGGCGGTTGGGTTGGCGGGCCGAAGCTCACATCGACGCAAATTACAAGGTCGTCTGCCCGCTGGTGGCCAGAGACGCGGGCCTGGGGGAGATCGGCCGCATGGGCCTGCTGATGACTCCGACCCTGGGGCCACGGGTCCGGATCGCTGTGGTGACCACGGACATTCCCCTGGAGACCGATTCGCGAAACTTCGATCCTTCGGTTCAGCATTTCTGTGGGCTCTGCCGGAAGTGCGCCGACATCTGCCCCCCCGGGGCCATTCCCGCCGGCGGGCGCGAGATGATCGACGGTGCCGCCCGCTGGCGCATCGACCAGGAGGCCTGCTTCGCCTACTGGTGCGTGTCCGGTACTGACTGCGGCCAGTGCATGAAGGTCTGCCCCTATTCACACCCCGACAGTGCTCTGCACAATGTGGTGCGCTGGGGTTTGAAACGGTCATGGTTGTTCCGTCATTTCGCTCTGGGCATGGATGACCTCCTTTATGGAAGACGACCCGGACCACTGCCTCATCGGTCCTGGCTTCCCCGGCGAAACCATCGTTCCCCAGTTCCGGAAAGCCGGTTTGACGATCCCGGGCCCAATCGTTAACCTGATGTATCCCCGACCGCTGAAATAACCTTCTGCCGGGCCCGATTCAGGTTGGGCCGTGGAGTCGTCATGATCGATCTCGAGCGCTTGAACGATCACTCCCGTCAGTTCGCCACCCAGCTTTTCAGGCGCTGGCCCGAATGGATCCAGCACGCCAGGTTCGACCCCTACGAGGATTTTGAAAAGGAAGCCCTGCTGATCGAAGTGCCCCGTCCGGTCGATGGGTCCGGTCACGGACTTTTCATCACCACCAGCGAGTGGGAGATTTCCGTGGGTTTCGGGGAAAATTTCCATACCCGCTTCGGGATCAGCGGGGAAAATTCCGGTGGAAATTTCTACGACGAAGCCCTGGGGTTCATCGAGGACTTCGTGGCGGAACGTCTGGTGGTGGCCATCGCCTACCAGGAAAAGGAGTGGCTGGGGTCCTGGAAAATCGATCTGGCCAAGGAGTCCCTCGACGAGATCGAGGTGGGCCCGGGGGAAACGGTCAAGATCCGGTCCTGGCTCGGAACCTACAACCGGGAGCTTCAACCCGCCGAGGGCCATTGAAGAAAACCCAGGTGAAGGTTGAATCACAGGGTGGAATCCCTATAATCCAATAAATCATCAACTTGAGAAAAGTATCCATGCGGGGTTGGGCCCCCGGGGACCGAAATGTCCATGACCTCCTATAAAAGAGCCCTGTTGATCGTCAACCCGGTGTCCGGGCATGGGCGGGGTTTGCGCCTGGGGCAGCAGCTGCGCGCGTCGCTCGAGTCGCGCGGGACCGTCTGTTCCGTGCGGGTAACCAGCGGGCCGGGGGACGCCCAGCGCTGGGCCGGGGCCGCGGGTGATGAACCGGAGGCCGGGAATTTCGACCTCATTGTCGCCATCGGGGGAGATGGCACCGTCAGTGAAATCGTGTCGGGGCAAGCGCGGTCCGAAGTGAAAGTTCCGATAGCCATCGTGCCCGTGGGGACGGCCAACGTGGTGGCCATCGCCCTTTCGCTTCCTTGGTTTCCCGGCATGGCGGCCGGAAACATCCAAGAGGGGCGGATGGTTGCTTTCGACGTGGGATTTCTCCCCCAGCTGGACCGCCACTTCCTGCTCATGGCCGCCATCGGATACCCGGCACGTGTCATTCAGGATTCGCCCCGCCGCCTGAAGAACCTGTTCGGGATTTTTACCTACATCGGTGCCGGTATCCGCAACGCGCTGAAACTGGACGAAGCCCGCATATTTATCGAAGATGAAAACGAAAAGGTCCACGAGTTCGAGGGGAACACCATTCTCTTGTCGAACATCGGCAAGATCGGCGACATCAACCTGAAGGTAACTCCCGACACCAGCGCCCATGACGGCCTGTTCGATCTGACGGTGGTTTCGAGCCGCTCCTTGTGGGACGTGATCGCCGTCCTGTTCCGCATGCTGACCTGGCGGTACAAGGGGACGTCACGGCTCCATCATTTTCAGGCGCGCAAGGTGGTCATCGCCACCGACCCGCCGGTCCCGGTCCAGGTGGACGGTGAAGACATTGGTTTGACACCCCTGGAGGCGGAAATCGTCCCCGGCGGGGTACACCTGATCGTCGGGGCCCGCTATCGAGAAAAAGCGGACGAAGGCGGTTTCCTGGATGAATTCAACCTGCCCCAGATGTGGCCCAAGAATCGGGACTGACCGGCACTACAGGCGTTTGCCTATTGCTGAAACGCCCAAAATCCAGTATAATAATCCAAGCGGACCGGCTCTTTAATGTGTGCAACATCTTGTTAAATTAAATTTTGAGAAACCGCGCACTAAAACAGCTTCGGCTCGCACTGGGAGGGCTTCCACGATGCTCTCCCTTTTATTTTGCCATCAGGTATTTATAGCAGAATTTGGCCTATTTCCCTGTGTTGACTATTCTATGGCCGCGGTCCGGTTGAATTTTCTTGTGCCAAGGATATGTGA
>RCNC010002116.1_pt1 | contig 13259 bp, 13 predicted proteins | sample 2041301 | NCBI WGS metagenome assembly RCNC01 (sample SAMN09708231, study PRJNA481090) | Marine sediment metagenome, whole genome shotgun sequencing project. | biome: marine sediment; feature: ocean; material: sediment; isolation source: Sewage treatment plant 13A marine sediment (STP13A) ... | reverse complement strand
AATAGTGTCCAGATGTCTTCGCAATTCGCCCGCAGCAGCAGGTAATTGGTGCTGTCACTGCCAGGGTGTTTATCCAGCCGTTGCGCCGACTGGTCAATACCCACGACCAGGTGCCCCGGGTGGCGTGCCGCCAGGGCGGCAGTGCTGTGGCCCGTGCCACAGAAGGAGTCCAGCACCAGCGGGCGCGGATTGGCCGCCAGTTCGCGGCTCAATGCCCGGTAGGCCTGCCGGTTGTGCTCAGACACCATCGCGCGATGGCGTGTGTTGAGGTGCCGCAGTACCACCGCGGCCAGTTTGTGGTGCAGGTGGGGCTGATTACTGGTAACCGGGGGTGAGTTAGCCTGCAAGACCTTCTAGCGCCTCCAGAATGCGCAATTTATTTGCCATGGGTTTGATGTTAGTCACTGGCGCTGCGATCATAACCCCCGATAATTAGCATATCCACTGAAAGTAAGGCCTCTCATGCGCGACGATCTGCGACCCTACTGGGTCAAGAAGTGTTACCTCAAGTTCCGGAATTGGTATGTCGGGTATTTCCTCGGCCCGGAGTGTGCCTACCTGGGCCCTCATCACAACATTATGAAACCCTGGTATGTGCAAATATCAGGCAATAACATTCGTATCGGCCGCTGTTTTACCGCAATTGGGGAGCCCGGTAACCGTGTTGAAGTCGGGGTGTGGGGACGCGGCGTCGGTCAGGGCAGTATCTCGATCGGCGATGGCTGCCTGATGAGCCCGGGTTCACGCCTCAGTGCCAGCGATGAAGTCATCCTGGGCGACGGGGTAATGCTGGCCAATGGCGCCTATGTCACCGACTCTGACTGGCACACTATTTACGACCGTATGGTGCGGGAGGAATCCCCAACTCCGGTGCACATTGGTGACAATGTGTGGCTGGGAGACCATTCTACGGTACTCAAGGGAGTGACCATCGGTGAAAACAGTGTGGTCGCGGCCCGTGCGGTAGTGACCCGGGATGTACCTCCTAACGTGGTGGTTGCCGGGAGCCCGGCGAAAGTGATCAAGGAGCTTGATCCCGAGCGCGGCTTCCATACCCGCATGGACTATTTTGCTGATCCGCAGGGTCTGGATCATTTTTTCGATGCGGTGGATCGGCAAGTGCTGGAGGGCAACAGTTTCTGGCGCTGGTTATGGTCGGTGCTATATCCGCGCTCCCGCATGCCTTGAATGAATAGCGGTGGCCCGGACAGTCCACTGCAAACTACAGTAGTTGCAGAGGCTCCTCCTGCAGGGCGGACATCTGTTCACGTAGCTCCAGAATGTGATCGGCCCAGTACCGTTCTGTATTGAACCAGGTAAAGCTGCGTGGAAAAGCCGGGTCTTCCCAGCGGCGCGCCAGCCATGCGGCGTAGTGGATCAGGCGCATTGTGCGCAGGGTTTCTATCCAGCGGATCTGGCGTGGGTCAAAGTCACAGAATTCGCTGTAGCCCTCAACCAGTTCGGACAGTTGCAACTGACGGTCTTGTCGATCGCCGTTGAGGAACATCCATAAGTCCTGTATTGCAGGGGCGGTGCAGCAGTCATCGAGATCAACAAAGTGTGCGGTTTCATCGCGCCACAGGATGTTGCCCACGTGACAGTCACCGTGCACGCGTATCATATCCTCTGCCTGTACCTCACTATAAATTGTAGTTACTCGCTGCTCCAGGTCTGCGGTCAGGGTTTCGTAGGCGGGAATCAAGTCTCGGGGAATGAAGCCATTGAGTAAAAACTCGCGGCTTTCGCTGAGCATCCTTGTTACCAGCATGGTGTGCCGGTGCTCGAAGGATCCCGCCTTACCCACTCCGTGGATACGCCCCAGGGTCCGACCCAGCACCAGCATGTTATCCAGGTTGTCCAGCTCGGGCGGGTAACCGCCGCGCCTTGTAAACAGTGCGAACTGGAAGCCCTTGTAAGTGTGGAGGGTGGTGCCTTTGTCGTCCACCAGGGGCGCTACCACCGAGATGTCCGCATCCTGCAGTTCCAGGCTGAAACTATGTTCCTCCAGTATCTGCGCTTCGCTCCAGCGTTGTGGACGGTAGAACTTGGCGATCAGCGGTGTGTCATCTTCGATACCCACCTGGTAAACCCTGTTTTCATAGCTGTTTAAGGCCAGCAGGCGAGCATCGCTTAGATAGCCTACGGACTCCACCGCATCAATCACCACATCCGGGTGGAGCAGGTCATAGGGGTGAGTGTTCATGTCGGGTCCGCCGTTTCCATTAGTAAGGCCGCACTCTTGATTTGTGCGAATACATTGTCGCCTACGCGCAGTCCCAGCTCGGTGGTGGATTTTCGCGTGATGCGTGCCAGCAGGTACTGCGACCCGAGGGACAGGCGCAATAACAGGCGGGGCGCGTCGCTGTCTTCAATTTCACTGATAGTGACCGGGAGAATATTCAGGATACTGCTATCAGTGGGTCGCTGTCGGCAGATGCTGACATCTCGCGCTGGAATGCGCACCCGGCGAGTCTGCCCCGGGGCCTGTGGCAGGTGATTTACCAGCAGCGGCTGACCCGCGACATCCATGCGGGTCAGGCCGTACTGTTCGTCGTGCCCGGCGATAGTGGCTGACACTATGGCCGCGGCTTGTTCCTCATGCGACAGGCGGGTATCGAGCCGACTGCACAAATCCAGCATTGATCCCTGGTTTGTTATTTGCCCCTCGTCGAGCAGTACCAGGTGATCCGCTATCTGGCTGACTTCCTCGATATCGTGGCTGACATACAGCATGGGCAGCCGTAATTCCTGTCCCAATTGCTGCAGGCACTGCAGGCACTGCTGGCGTGCCGCCTGGTCCAGGTTGGCCAGCGGTTCATCGAGTAACATTAGCCGGGGATTTGATAACAGGGCCCGGCCAATCGCCACGCGCTGTTTCTGTCCGGCGGACAGCCTGTCGGTCTCCTGTGAGAGTAATACCGTGAGTTGCAGCAAGTGGATAATAGCGTCGAGCTTGTCTGCGGTGCGACTGGACTGGCGCTTCATTCCGTACTGTAAATTCTGCAGTACATTGAGATGTGGAAACAGGCGTGCATCCTGGAATACGTAGGCGATACCCCGTTTCCAGGGCGGTGTGTGGTGGCCATGTTCCTGCCATGCGGTATCGCCCAAACGTACAACGCTGTTCGGCTCGGGCCTGCGTAAACCGGCGACGCAATCCAGCAGGGTGCTCTTGCCACTGCCACTGGGACCATGGACAGCGGTCACACCGTGGGCGGGGACTTCACAATCCACGGATAACCTGAACCCGTTGTCTCCGGCACAGTTGATGTGCAGTGCCAGGCTGCTCATGCCCGCACCCGCCAACTGCCCTGTCGGTCGCTGCGGTAGAGGATGAACAGCAGTGTGAGGGAAAATAACACCAGCGCTCCGGCCAGTCGATGCGCTTCGGCGAACTGCAGTGATTCCACATAATCATACAGGGCGATGGACAGCACCTGGGTCTCCCCTGGAATGTTGCCGCCGATCATCAGGACCACGCCAAATTCTCCTACGGTATGGGCAAAACCCAGACTGGCGGCCGTGACGAAGCTGCGCCGGGTCAGTGGCAGTACTACAGAGACAAACTGATCCAGTGGTCGTGCACCCAGTGTGGCTGCGGCCTGCAGCAGTCCCGGTGGTACCCGTTGGAATGCGGACTGCAGGGGCTGCACGACAAAGGGCAGGGAGTAGATCACTGAGCCTATTACCAGGGCGCTGAAACTGAAGGCCAGCTGGGAGCCGGTGAGTTGCTGCCACCAGTGGCCCAGGGCGGTGTCTGGCGCAAACATCAGTAGCAGGTAGAAGCCCAGCACAGTCGGGGGCAGTATCAGCGGCATGGCGACTACCGCTTCCAGCAGGGCGCCCAGGTTACCTCTGCGTCTGGACAGCCACCAGGCCAGTGGCGTGCCCAGGATCAGCAGTAGTACAGTGGTTATCGAGGCCAGTGCGAAGGTCAGGTAAATCGCATCCAGCTCTGCATTATTCAGGGACACGGTTCGTAGCCGGCTTGTGTGATAAGTGTGCGCACGTTATCACTTCTGAACCAGTTCAGGTAGGCATCTACGTTTGGACTGCGCCGCAACACCACCGCGTGCTGTGCCAGCGGTTGATGCCACGCTGCTGGAATGATCGTGGCGGTTGCAGGTGCGATTGCCTGTGGGATCAACGCCAGTTCAACCGCGCCACTGTGCCAGAATTGGTAGGCCTGGATGACATTGGTTCCGCGCACCAGCTTGCGGCTTTCCCCGGCGCTGAATTCGGCCCTGGACAAAACCTCCATGGCAGCCCTGCCATAGGGCGCGGTGGTGGGATTGGCAATGGCGAGGCCCAGCTCTGGCTGCGCCAGATCGGTCAGCTTGCCACTGCCACCGGCCAGTGCCAGGCGCCCGGTGGCGTAGCAGAAAGGCTTACCGGCGCTGTCATGGCCGGATAGTTTGAGTTTGGAGGGAGTGGTGCTATCGGCGGCAAAAAACAGGTCGAAGGGCGCACCGTGGTTTATCTGGCTGGCCAGCACACCGGTGGAGGCGCTGCTAAAGACTACCCTGATACCGCTTTGTTGCTCAAACTGCTGGCTGATGTTCTGTAGTGTGGCCTTGAAGTTGGCGGCCACCGCAATGCGCACAGGCTGGGCAGCTGCCACAGACCCCCACGAGGGTGCAGTCAACAGCAGGTACAAAAGCGCTGCAAGGCGCATTGGAAATCCCTCGGAAACTTCTGGCTCAGCTGCCCGGTGCGGCTGTACGCGCCAGGCACCAGACTTCAATGTGGCTGGCTCCGGCAGCGCGCAGTGCCTGGGCCATCACTGTCGCGGTCGCACCGGTAGTCAGCACGTCGTCCACAATGGCAAGGCGCAGGTTGTCACAGGGTTCCCGCACTGTAAAGGCTCCCCTGAGATTGCGGGAACGTTGCCTGGCACCGATGCCCGATTGGGAAGCGGTGGCGCGTCGGCGGCGGACCAATCGATCTGCCACCCGGCATTCCCTGAGTTCGGGGCAGGTGGCGCGCAGCCGGTGACCCAGCAATCCCGCCTGGTTGAAACCGCGTAGCCAGCGCCTGCGCCAGTGCAGGGGCACAGGTACCAGCATATCCACCGGGGAGCAGCGTGGTACCTGTTGTCGCCATAATGAGGCCAGCAGGGTGGTGAGGTGCTGTTGTTTGCCATACTTCCAGCGGTGAATGAGGTGGGCTAATTGTTCGCTGTACAGCCACGGTGCGATCACGCGATCAAAGGGGGGCGGCGACTGCAGGCATTGGCCGCAGTAACGTGCCGCGCTGTGAGCCGTAGCCTCAGGCAGGGGTATGGCGCAGCGCTGGCAACAGTGGCGGTTCAGCGGTATTTCCCCCTCACAGGGCAGGCACAGTGGGATCTGTCGATGGCTGGGCAGACCGCACAGGGCGCAGTCATTGGGGAATAACCCGTCGAGAGTATGGCGATAAAAGCTGTTAACCAGCATGTGGTCGCCAGGTTGACAGGATCAGTGCGGTCGCTATCATGAATGCTTGTCTCACTTGGTTTATCCTACGGTTTTCGTTATGTCCTCAGCTATCGCCGCAACAGCGCCGCAATCTGCTTCCTCATCCGCTCAAATTCGCCACAATTGGTCCCGTGCAGAGGTTGAAGAGCTCTTTGCACAGCCCTTCAATGACCTGTTGTTTCAGGCGCAGACAGTGCATCGCCAGTATTTTGACCCAAACCAGGTCCAGGTGAGCACCTTACTTTCCATCAAAACCGGCGCCTGCCCGGAGGATTGCGCCTATTGCCCCCAAAGCACCCGGTATGACACGGGTCTGGAGGTGGAAAAGCTGATGGAAGTTGAAAAGGTGCTGGAACAGGCCCGGGCGGCAGTGGCCTCCGGTGCTACGCGATTCTGTATGGGTGCCGCCTGGCGCTCCCCCAAGTCCCGTGATATGCCCTACGTGGTAGCCATGGTGAAGGGTGTGCGTGAGCTGGGTCTGGAGAGCTGCATGACGCTGGGTATGTTAACCCCGGACCAGGCACAGGAACTGGCCGGAGCCGGGCTGGATTATTACAACCACAACCTGGACACTTCCCCCGAATTTTATGGCGATATCATCACCACCCGGACTTATAAAGACCGCCTGGATACTCTGGACCATGTGCGTGATGCGGGCATGAAGGTCTGTAGTGGCGGTATCGTGGGCATGGGTGAACAACAGGGAGACCGGGCCGGCTTGCTGCAGCAGTTGGCCAACCTGCCGCAGCACCCCGAGAGTGTGCCGATCAATATGCTGGTGCGGGTTGAGGGTACGCCCCTTGAAAACGAGGCAGACCTGGACCCTTTCGAATTTATTCGTACTATCGCGGTAGCCCGTATCATGATGCCCGCCTCCCATGTGAGATTGTCGGCCGGTCGCGAAGAGATGAATGAGCAGATGCACGCCTTGGCTTATTTCGCCGGTGCCAATTCGATTTTCTACGGTGAAAAGCTGCTGACCACACCCAATCCACGGGCGAATACCGACATGGCGTTGTTTTCGCGGCTTGGTATCGAACCCGAGCAGCGGCAGGTGGAGAAGGTACCGGAAGCGCCCAGCCCGCAGTTTTATAATGCCGCTGCCAACTAGGCGGGTGTCATGGGGGCATTTCCCGAGCGTCTCGGCAGGGCGCTGCAGCAAAGACGTCAGCAAGGCCTGTATCGCGACCGCCTGACCCTGGATTCACCCCAGGGTCCGATTGTCAGGATGGGCGGCAGGGATTACCTCAATTTTTGTAGCAACGACTACCTGGGCCTGGCGGCTCATCCCCGGGTTGTTGAGCGCCTGCGCAGTGCGGCCAGGGAATACGGGGTCGGCAGTGGCGCTTCCCACCTGGTGTGCGGCCACAGTGCGCCGCATCACCAGTTGGAAGAGGCCCTCGCGGATTTCACCGGCAGGCCCCGCGCCCTGTTGTTTTCCAGCGGTTATATGGCCAACACAGGCATTCTCACCACCCTGCTGCAGCGCGGTGATCATGTGTTTGAGGATCGTCTCAACCATGCCTCGCTGTTGGACGGGGGCTTGCACAGTGGCGCCCGTTTCCACCGTTTCCCGCACAATGATTTAACCGCGCTTGAGGCAAAGCTGCGGGCCGCCGACGGCCCCAGGCTGGTGGTGGTGGATGGGGTTTTCAGCATGGACGGCGACAGCGCGCCGCTGGCGGCTCTGGCTGCAATGTGTTCTGCCCGGGATGCCTGGCTGATGGTGGATGACGCCCATGGTTTTGGGGTGCTGGGTGAGCGCGGTGTGGGCAGCACCGAAATGGCGGGACTGGTGGCCGACGACGTGCCAGTTTTGATGGCGACGCTGGGCAAGGCCCTGGGAACCGCGGGTGCCTTTGTCGCTGGTAGCGAGTTGCTCATTGAGGGCCTTATACAGCAATCGCGAAACTATATTTATACCACGGCTATTCCCCCTGCGGTGGCTGCAGCAGGCCTTGAGGCCCTGTCGCTGGTGCAGGAGGAACCCTGGCGGCGCCAACACCTGGCGGCCCTGATAACCCGTTTTCGCGACGGGGCCAGGCAGCTGGATTTACCCCTTTTGGACTCAAGCAGCGCCATCCAGCCCCTGTTGCTGGGGGATGCAAAACGCGCGGTGAGCCTGAGCCTCATGCTTCGTGAACGGGGCCTGTTAATAAGCGCCATCCGGCCGCCCACTGTGCCCGTCGGCACCTCGCGCCTGCGTATTACCCTGAGCGCCGCACACAGTGAAGCACAGGTCGATCAATTGTTGGGGCAGTTGGCTGACTGTTGGCAGGAGGCCTGAATTGTCCCTGGCGTGCGAATACCTTCCCGCAGAACAGGGTGCACAGCAAGAGCTTGTTTTACTGCACGGCTGGGGCGCCAATCGCGAAGTGTGGCGCCCCTTGTTGGCGCTACTGCGGCCCTGGGCCAATGTGACCCTGATGGATATTCCCGGTTGTGCTCCGGGCTGTGCAGTCGAGGCTGAGGCGGACCTGGAGCAAACTTTGGAGCGCATCCTCCAGAGCGGTCCCGCCCGCGCAGTTTACGTCGGCTGGTCCCTGGGTGGGCAACTCGCCCTGGAGCTTGCCGCCCGGTTTCCCGAACGCGTTTCGGCGGTAATCACCGTATGTAGCAACCCCCGGTTTGTGGCCGCCGGTGACTGGCCGGGCATGGCAGCGGCGGAGTTTTCTGATTTCTTTAGCGGGGTGCTGGAGAACCCCGGGGACGCCCTGAAGCGCTTCGACACCTTACAAGTTGCGGGCTCTTCACGGCGACGAGAGTTGCTCCGCGAGTGGCGAAAATCGCCACGGGCGCCGGCCTGCAGCGAGCTCAAGACAGGCTTGGAATGGCTTGGTGGCCTCGATCAACGGCAGCTGGTTTCCAGCCTGGCCCAACCCCAATTACACTTGCTGGCCCAACATGATGAGCTGGTGCCTGTGGCTTGTAAGCAAGCGCTCGCTGACCTTGTAAGTCAGGCAGACTGTGGAGAGGTGGTGCTGTTACCGGAAACCTGCCATTTAGCTCCGGTAGATTCCCCCGCCTTGTTGCAGCGGGAAATCCGCGAATTCCTGGCGATCAATGACCTCCTGATTTGCAACCCGACCGCGTCATCAGAGGTGGATAAAGCGGATGTGGCGATGTCCTTTTCCAGGGCTGCCACAGCCTATGATTCTGTCGCGCGGCTGCAGCGCGATGTTGGGAGTCAGTTGCTGCTGAGCCTCGATCGCTTTGCGGATGAGCCGGGCATTATCCTTGACCTGGGTTGTGGTACCGGTTCCTTCTACCCCGAATTGCAGCACCGGTTTCCAGCTGCACATTACATCGGCTTGGACCTGGCCAGCGGCATGGTGAATTACGCACGCGATCGCTGTCCCGACGATTGCGATTGGGTGGTGGCAGACGCGGAGGCTATACCGCTGGCCAGCGACTCGGTGAACCTGGTTTTCAGTAGCCTGGCGATCCAGTGGTGCTATCGCCCTGAACATCTATTCGCCGAGCTGGCCAGAATATTGCGCCCTGGAGGTTGTTGTGTGTTTACTTCTCTGGGTCCGGGTACGCTCAGGGAATTGCGCGCGGCATGGTCCGCTGTCGACGCTCACCAGCATGTGAATCACTTTTTAAAGGCCTCGCAGCTGGAACAGGCCGCCGGGAAAATTCCTGGCATCCAGCTGGATATTCATAGCCAGGACTATCGGATGGAGTACCAGCGGGTGCGGGATTTGTTGGCGGAATTGAAGACACTGGGCGCGCACAATATGAATCGAAGTCGGCCTGCTGGCCTCACTGGTCGCCGTGCTCTGCAGGGCATGTTGTTGGCGTATGAGGAGTGGCGTGAGGAGGGTTTACTGCCCGCCACTTATGATGTCATTTTTGGGGTGCTGGAGAAAATATGAGTAAGGGCTGGTTTGTCACGGGAACAGATACGGAGGTGGGTAAGACTGCTATCAGTTGTGCCCTGTTGACCGCCGCTGCCGGCGCTGGCCTGAGCACCGCAGCGGTGAAGCCGGTGGCGGCCGGTTGCGATGCCAATGGCCATAATGAAGATGCCCTGCAATTGATGGCCGCCATGACCGAGACCCTGGACTATAGCCAGGTGAACCCCGTCGCACTGGCGTCCCCGGTTGCGCCCCACATCGCTGCCGACCAGGAGAACAGGCGTATGCAGGCGAGTCGCATCGCCGGTATTTGCCGCGGTGTCATGCTCGGTGGCGCTGACTTCGTGCTGGTGGAAGGAGCCGGCGGTTGGCGAGTGCCTATCAATCCAAGAGAGACCCTGGCGGACGTGGCGGTGGAATTGCAGGTGGGGGTAATTCTGGTGGTGGGAATGCGGCTGGGTTGCATTAACCATGCCTTGCTCACCGCTGAAGCCATCCGCCGCGATGGCCTGGAGTTGGCGGCTTGGGTGGCGAATCAGCCCGGACCCCGTATGTCCTGCCACGAGGAGAATCTGGCAACACTGCGGCATCTGCTGCCGGCGCCATTGCTGGGAGATGTCCCTTTGCTTTCTCCATGGAGGGCAGAGCAAGCGGCCACATACCTTTCAATTAAGAGCCTGATGAATGAGTAAGCGCTAACTTACATAATTTATTCCGACTCTATATAACTCCTTTTCACGACTGCAGGCTGCTTAAAACGCAAAAAGATATTTGACTTCCCTGTGTATTACAGGACAATGTGTGCGCTGAACACATGGCGGGAACGCGGCTCCTTTGAGTGGCTGCTCCCACTGACAGAACTATCAAGAGGAAGAGACCATGCCAGACTACAAAGCACCCCTGCGCGATATCAGTTTTGTCATGAACGAGTTGCTGGAATCCGAGAAGCTCTACCAGACGCTGCCAGGCTATGAGGAAGCGACAGAGGACCTTATGAACGCCATCGTGGAAGAGGGCGCCAAATTTTCCGAGAACGTTTTATCGCCCCTCTACCAGAGCGGCGACGATGAGGGTTGCCACTGGAGCGCCGAGGGCGTAACCACTCCCAAGGGCTTTGCCGAGGCCTATCACCAATACGTGGAAAATGGCTGGCCTGCGCTGAGCGCGAGCGTGGAATCCGGTGGTCAGGGTATGCCGAATCTGATGAGTATTGTGATCAACGAGCTGGCCGGAACGGCCAATTGGTCCTGGCTGATGTACCCGGGACTTAGCCTCGGTGCGCTGAAAACGGTTGACGCTCACGGCGACCCTGAGCAGAAAGAAAAATATCTGGGCAAGCTGGTTAGCGGTGAATGGACTGGCACCATGTGCCTGACAGAAGCGCAGTGCGGCAGTGACCTGAGCTTGTTGCGCGCCAAAGCCGAGCCGCAGGCAGATGGCACCTACGCGATAACGGGCACCAAGATCTTTATCAGCGCTGGCGATCACGATATGGCGGAAAATATTATCCACATCGTGCTCGCGCGCCTGCCGGACGCACCTCCCGGCACCAAGGGCATTTCCCTGTTTATCGTGCCCAAATTTAAGGTTAATGACGATGGCAGCGTTGGGGAGCGCAATGCGCTGCAGTGCGCGTCTATCGAGAAGAAAATGGGTATCAAGGCGTCTGCCACCTGCGTCATGAACTTCGACGGCGCAACGGGCTATTTGATTGGACCGCCCAACAAAGGCCTGAGCTGCATGTTCACCTTCATGAATACCGCCCGCATTGGTACCGCTATTCAAGGCCTGGCCCACGGCCAGCTGGCATTCCAGGGGGCGCTGTCTTATGCCCGGGAGCGGCTTGCCATGCGCAGCCTGACCGGCCCCAAAAACCCCGATGGCCCCGCTGACCCGATCATTGTGCATCCGAATGTGCGTCGCATGCTGCTCACGCAGAAGGCCTTCGTGGAAGGCAGCCGCGCGCTCATTTATTTCCTGGCCCAACTTGGCGACATTGTGGACCGTGGCGATGAAGAGCAGGCCAAGCAGGCGGATGACCTGATGGCGCTGCTAACCCCCATCGGCAAGGCCTTTGTGACCGAGACAGGTTATGAGGCCGCTAATATAGGCGTGCAGGTATACGGTGGGCACGGTTTCATTAAAGAGTGGGGCATGGAGCAAATCGTGCGCGATGCCCGTATTTCTATGCTGTACGAGGGCACCACGGGCATTCAGGCGCTGGACCTGTTGGGCCGTAAGGTGCTGGGTAGCGGCGGCAAGCTGCTGCTGGGTTTCACCGAGATGATTGATGAGCTGTGCGCAGCAAATGCTGGTGAGGAGAACGCCGATTTCACCAGCGTGCTCAAATCCTACAAGGATGAATGGCTGGAGCTGTCGATGAAGATTGGGGAATCTGCCATGGAAAATCCCGATGAGGCAGGTGCGGCAGCCGTGGATTACCTGATGTACAGTGGCTATATCACACTGGCATATTTCTGGGCGCGTATGGCCATATTGGCGCGACAGAAAATTGCTGCAGGTGAAGGTGATGGCGATTTCTATGAAGCCAAGATCATGACCGCGCACTTTTTCTTTGAGCGCCTGTTGCCGCGCACCCTCGCGCACAAGCAGCTCATACTTTCAGGTGCCGAGAATCTGATGGACATGCCGGAAGCATTGTTCGACCTGTAACACTTATATTGCCGGCGAATTACGCGGCTGCCGCGTGACTTTGCCGCTTTGCAGGGGGAGAATGGTCGAAGCTTTTCGGCCACTCTCTTAAAGGTGTAGATGTCCAAACCCATGAGCAAAGATCATTCTCGAGACCTCGATCGCAGCTACAGTAATAAGCTGCATCCTGAAGACCAGAAGAAGGTAGACGAGTTTATCACCCGCGGTGTCAATTCAGTGCCGCGCAAACCTTTTCGTCCGCTGCGCTTGTTGCTAATGCTGATTGTGGTGGTGATGGGCTTGAGTATTTTCAGCCAGTTCCTGGCCCGCTGGGCGGGGGTATATTAGGCCCTTCGAACATTGGTTCCCGGTCACTCTTTTGGTATAGTTTTTGCCTCAAAATCGGTGTGTGGCGCAGCCTGGTAGCGCACTTCGTTCGGGACGAAGGGGTCGGAGGTTCGAATCCTCTCACACCGACCAATAAAATCAATGAGTTACGTCCCTTTCTCTCTTCCAGTCAAATCACAGTCATAGCGGGATTCCTGCTGGGACGCTGATTCGCAGTGGTAGGTAAAGTCCACATGCACCACATCATCGAAGCCAACACTGGCATCACCATCGAAGTCCAGGGCATTGCTGACACTATCGCCCAGGTGCTTCTTGAATCGCCCCCAACTCCCTGGACACTCGCCAGCCGTTTTTCGTACTGCGCTTCATACTCTACTGGTGACAGCTGATTATTGAAACCATGCCGACGCCGAGTGTTGTAAAACATCTCAATGTAATTGAAAACATCACTTCGTGCCGCTTCTCTAGTCGTGTAGATGTGTCGGTGAATTCGTTCGCGTTTGAGTAACTGGAAAAAGCTCTCCGCAACGGCGTTGTCATGACAGTTGCCACGTCGACTCATACTTCCCTCCAGGCCATGCTGCTTTAGGAATGCCTGCCATTCATGGTTCGTGTATTGGCTATCTTGATCTACGACTTGCTTGACGGCTTCTATCTTAAATTCGCCCGGGTTACTCTTGCTGCTCATAATCTCCTCTGTCATAGTCATTTTGTATGACTGAAAGGTGTCTAGCAAACTGGGGGCGATTCAGCCATTCTTGAGTTAAAAACTCAAGGGTAGTTCACCCTCTAAATCAAGGAGTTAAATATGGAAGTTCTTTATAGTGTTCTATCATGGGGCTCACCAGTTGGTCTGGCTTTATTCTTTTTCTTTTCTTGCTCTGGAACTGGTATTTTATTTTGGGGCCTGTCCCATCTTATAAAAAGTAACAGAAAGAATAGT
>RCNC010002114.1_pt1 | contig 13274 bp, 7 predicted proteins | sample 2041301 | NCBI WGS metagenome assembly RCNC01 (sample SAMN09708231, study PRJNA481090) | Marine sediment metagenome, whole genome shotgun sequencing project. | biome: marine sediment; feature: ocean; material: sediment; isolation source: Sewage treatment plant 13A marine sediment (STP13A) ... | reverse complement strand
TCGACCGACAGCTATGGTTTGCGCACGCGGGCTTTCATCCGGGCCAATCCAACCTTGGCGGTGGTGCCCATGGTGGAATACCTGCACGAAGACCGCCCCCTGGCCGCCCCTTCGCCCATTGCCGGCCTGCACCTGGACGGCTACCTGATCAAACTGGGCACGGGGCTGAACTGGTATCCCGACCCGGATCATTTCCTGGTCCTGAGTATGGACTACGTACACGGCGAAACCACCTACCTGGTCACACCCGAGGGCGGCAACCCCGTCATCGAGGACAGCAGCCGCTGGAATTCGGTTTCTTTCAATCTCGGCTTCGAATCACGCTTCCAGTACTGGCTGACTTTTCGCGGCTCTTTGCGCTACGAACCGGTCGATCTGATGGTTCTGGATCCGGCTGATCTGCAGAATTTCGCCACCTTCATGGTCAACTTCGGCGCCGCCATCCAGTTGGGAAATTACGACCTGGACCTGGCCGTGACCGACCAGGAACCCCGCTCGGTGACCGGGTATTACGGACATTCGCTGTTCGACAATCCGGCCACCTGGGTGACCGCCAGTTTCAGGCGGCAATTCTAGCCCGCTGTTGACGCCGAGGCCCAATTGCCCCTTTTTCATGGACCCGCAATTGCCCGCCCCCACCTGCCCTGCGGAACCTCGCTGCCCAGACCGTGTAAACGGATGCCCCACTCCGTCCGTCCTCTGATATGAAAGCGAGGAGGACCCTGATGTGTGACCAGCATTATGACAAAACTGATCTCGAGCGGGATCTGCAATTGGCTCAGGAAGCCAGCGCCGGCAATGACGATGCCTGGCGTCAAATCTATGACCTAACCCAGGCCAAACTTTACAATTTTCTTTGCTACCAGACCGGTGACCGTGATGTCGCGCGAGATCTTCTGCAGGAGACCTACGTGGTGGCGTTCACCCGTCTGGACACTTTTCGCGGCCAAGGCACCTTGTTGGGCTGGCTGCGCAAGGTGGCGTTGAGAAAGTGTCTGGATTGGCGGCGGCGGGTCAGTTTGCGGGTGCGCAAGATGGCGGCTCTGGCCCGCGAAATCACTCCCCTTGCTTCATCCGGCGTGCAGGAGTCGTTCCCCGGCCTTGGCGATGGAATTCAGGCGGCGTTGGATCGCCTGTCGTCAAGGCAACGGGCAGCGATTCTCCTGCGCGAACTCGAGGACCAGCCCTTTGCCGTGATCGCCGATACCCTCGGCTGCAGCGAAGCGACGGCGCGGGTCCATCACCACCGGGCGTGCCGCAATCTCAGGCAGTGGCTTGAGCAGGGCGATGACCTCGTCTTTGGCGGCAACGCAGGAGGAATATCATGAAGACCAATCTGAACCAGAACCAGTACCAGATGAATGACCACGAGCGCGAAAGCCTGTGGCAGGACATCCGGCACGAAACCACGGCCCCGGCCGGGCCCAGCACCCAGCGGGGGTCTTTTCGGCCGAGCCTGGCGGTGACCGCCGTTTTGGCCACTGTGACGCTGATGGTGGCCTGGCACCAGGGCAGTCGGCAGGTCGGGCAACAGGAACGGGAATCGTACGGGACTCCGGTGGTCATCCTGGAATCCGACACCGCGCCCCGGGCGACGAGCAAGGCTGCTGCCGCACCGGCCCTGTCGGTTTTGTCCGGTCGCATCAAGGACAAGGAGTCCGGCGAAGCGCTGGCCTATGCCAACGTCATGATCCGCGGCACCACTTTTGGCGTGATCACCGATTCGCTGGGCAACTTCCGTTTCGAGAATCTGCCCGCCGGACAGGAGATTCAGTTGGTGGCCAAGATGCTGAGCTATGAGCCCTTCAATGTCGCGCTGGCGACGCCGGACAAAGGTGATTTGAAGCAGGAAATCGAAATGCGGCCCATCATTGTCGAGACCCTGCAGGCCTTTGATGTCGAAGGGGCCGAGTACATGGTCGAAGTCAGAAGTTCGGTCTCCGAACACCGGGTCAGCTCCGAGACTTTCAACAAGTACGCCATCGATTCGGTCGAGGAGGCCTTGAGCAAGAAGGCCGGCGTGGTGATGAGGAGCGGTGAAATTCATACCCGAGGTGGACGCAGCGGCGATGTGAGCATGTCGGTCACGGGCCGGCCGGCGCCTCCGAAGTCGAGAGAAGTCGGGCCCCCTCTTTCGCCCAGCGGTGCGTCCAATGGCGCGACCGAAGGCGCGATCATGGGCTCAGTCACCGGCGGCACCACCGCGCCCAACGGCGAACAGGTCGAGTTGATGTACTTCGAAAACTTCGGCGTCAACCCGTTCGTGGCCACCGAAGACGACGCCCTGTCGACCTTTGCGGTCGACGTGGACAACGCTTCGTGGACCCTGGCCCGGAACTATCTGGCCCGCGGCATCATGCCGCCCAAGGATGCCATCCGGGTCGAAGAATTCGTCAACGCCTTTGATGCGGGTTGGCCCACGCATACCGATCAGCCCTTCCGCATCCACACCGAAAGTGCGGCTTCGCGCTTCGGCGACGGCTACCAATTGCTGCGCGTCGGGATCGTGGGCCAGGACCTGGACGACGCCGGCCGCAAACCCGCCAACCTGGTGTTTGTCGTGGACATATCCGGTTCCATGGACCGCGAAGGGCGGCTCAATATGGTCAAGCAGGCCCTGCACATTTTGTTGGACGAGTTGGGTGAAGGCGACAAGGTGGGCCTGGTTGTGTACGGAAACCGCGGTCAGGTGCGCCTGCCGTTGACCGACATCAGCCAGCGCAAGAAAATTGCCGCCGCCATCAACGGCCTGCGTTCCGGGGGCAGCACCAACGCCGCTGAGGGCCTGGAGCTGGGCTACGCCATGGCGCGCGAAAACTACGACGCGGGCATCATCAACCGCTTGGTGCTCTGCTCCGACGGTGTGGCCAATACCGGTGCCAACACCGAGGCGGGCGGCATCCTGAATCTCGTGCGCCGGGCTTCTGACGAGGGCATCACCCTGTCGACCATCGGCTTTGGCATGGGCAACTACAACGACGTACTGATGGAGAAGCTGGCCAACCAGGGCGATGGCAACTACTACTACGTTGACCAGCTGGCCGAGGCCGAACGGGTGTTCCGCGAAAATCTGACCAGCCTGTTGCAGACTATCGCCCGCGAGGTCAAGGTGCAGGTCGAGTTCGACCAGAACTTTGTGCAACGCTGGCGCCTGTTGGGCTACGAAAATCGCGACGTGGCTGATGAGGACTTCCGCAACGACAAGGTCGACGCGGGCGAGGTCGGCGTCGGGCATCAGGTCACGGCCCTTTACGAGCTGAAGCTGACTGAGCAGGCGGATCAACTCAGGGCTGCCAAGAGCGGCGAGCGCCTGCCCACCCCGGCCTTCCTGGCCGGCACCATCCGGGTGCGTTACGAGGCTTCGGCCCACGACCTCGCACACGCCGGTGAAGTGACCGAGATCGAGCAGGGAATCCTGGTCAGCCAAATTGAAGGCAATTATGCCGCTGGGACGCCCTGGATGAAGGTGCAAACGGTGGTGGCGGAGTTTGCGGAGATCCTGCGCGGCAGCTACTGGGCCAAGGGCAACAGCCTGGCCAACCTGGTGCCGGTGTCCGACGCGCTGGCCAAGGAGTTGCCCGGCGACGAACAGGTGCAGGAATTGGCCCAGATGATTCGGCAGGCGGCGGATCTGGCGGCCAAGGATGACTGACAAGGAAGACTGACAACCCCGACAGCAGCTCCCGGGCCGGCGGCCAAAACCGGCCCGGGAGTCGTTTGTCAGGCGTCGCTTTCGAGTTCGGCCCGGCGCTCCCGTTGGTAAAGCAATGACACCGCCAACAGCAGCACGCCGAGAGCCACGAAAGCTGCGATCCGGTAGCCGCGCGCCAGCGATTGCATATCCACCAGGAAGACCTTCAGCACCGTCAGGCCCAGCAGCGACATGCCCAGGATTCGCACCGGTTTGAAGTGGCGGGCAAAGCCGATGGCGATCACCGCGCCGGCGTACAGCCCCCACACCACCGACAAGGTGAGTTGGCTTTTGAGCACCAGGTTGGCCGTTGGTCCCACGCTGCCCAGTTTGAAATAGGCCAGCACCTCGAGGGACACCTTGACGAAAAACAGCAGGACGGCGGTCACCAACAGGGGCGTGGACAAACCCCGCTCGGAGCGGCCCAGGTCAGCGGCCGAAGCCTTCACCCGCCAGGCCAGAACCAACAGGGTCGCCGCCAGAACCGCACCCTGCAGGAAGGGCAGGTTGAATACGGGCCGGTAAGTCTGCACCAGATCCACGCCCAGGGCCAAGGACGTGCCCACCGTGCCCAGCAGGGCCACACCGAGAACCGCGTAGCCGGGGCGCCGCAAAGCCAGATACCGCGTGCGGATTCCGCTCAGAACGATGGCCAGACCACACACCGTCCACAGCAGCAACAACCACAGCCACTGATTTGGCTCGGCCTCAAAACCGCGCACTCTTTCGCGCCATTCGAAAAACCCGATCATCTCGACCGACAGTTTCCAGACCAGCACCACCACTGAGACGACCAGAAATGACGAACGCCCTTTCCGTTCACCATCCCGCAGGCGGTCCTCGTAGCGATGATAGGCCCAGAACGTCCACCCCATCAGGGCCAGGGCCACCAGGCCGACCAGGAACTCACCGTTCAGCAAAGGCTGAAAATTCCTGATGCCGCCATTTGAAGCAGGGTTGTCCAGGAAGGTGACGCGGAAGATGCCAATCACCATGACGGCCAGACCGGTCAGGCGCTGCCAGAAATCGCGTTCGCGCAGGCCCGAGACCATCAATACGCCAGCCAACAGGGTCCAACCCATCGTCACCCAGGCCGTATCGAGCAGCACCGGGACGGCCAACAGGGCCAGGGCCGCGCCCGTGGTGTGGGCCAATCTTGAGGCCGGGTCCGCCCCGCGGCGGGCCTTCATCCGGGCGCTGAGGATGAAGTAGATAAGCGCCAATCCCGCCAAGGCTCCGCCCTGGGCGCCGGTTCCGCCGACCGACAGCATTTCGTGACAGAACAGGGCATAAAACAGGCCGTTGGCCGTCAGGACCGCCGCGCGGGCCAGGCTCCAGAAGCGGGCCTTTTCCCGCTGCAACCAGGGTGCCACGGCAAAAACGAGCCACGAACCGGAGACCGACAGGAAAGACCACAGGTCTTGGCGCGGTTGCCATGACCACCACGAAGTCACCAACAGCAAAGAAGAGACGAATGCGGCCAGAGGCAGGCCCGCCCATCCGCGCCGCAATCCGACCAGCACGGCGCCCAGATTGACCGCCACGATGTAGGGCAGCACGGCGTCAAAGACAGAGGCGTCGTTGTTCAGGCCGATCAGCACCACCGGAGTCAGAAACGCGCCGATCAACGTCAGCGAAGCGATGGTCAACGAATTGCGATTGAGGGCCAGCAACGCACCCACTGTTGCGACCACCAGCAGCAAGGGAAAGACCACCGGCAAGGGCACCAGATGGTGGAACCCGTAGGCAGCAAACATCGCCAGAAAGAGCAACGCTATGCCACCACCCAGCAGGCCCAGGCCCAGGCCCAGAAATTTTTCGGTACGTGAGCACAGCCTGTGGCCAACAAATCCAAATACGATAGCGACCGCCAGGCCAATCAGGACCTGGGGCAAACCACTGAGTCCGCCCTCGCCGAGGTCGACGCCCAGGAAGAATGCGGTGCCGAAGAACAGGGCCAGGATGCCGGCCCAGGTCAACCACTGCCCGCCCAGGATCGCTTCGAAGTCGACCGCCTGGCGCGGCGGAAGCGGTGCGGCGGGTTTCGCTTTGGCTGGTTGCGGGCGCGGGGCCGCAGGCAACGGTGATGTCGGCGCAGATTGGGATGTCGGCGCAGATTGGGATGCCGGCGCCGATTTGGGTGCCGGCGCAGCAACAGCGGGCGCCACCGGTGCAGCCGATGTAGCCGGTGCAACCGGTGCCCGACGCGCCGACGACAATTCCCACAGTTCGCGCTGCAAAAGACCCGCACGACGGTAGGCCACGGTGGCGATGATCAGCCCGACAGGCCCCGCCAAAATGAAGAGAAAGCCCAGGACGACAAAGAGGAGTTCCACAACATCAACCTCCTGTGGGGAACCGTGATTCGGCACTGCGCAGTCCGTGCCTGACTTTTCTCGTCAGGCGCACCAGGGTGCGATATTCGCGTTCACTGAGCCCACTCATGACTTCGGAAACCATGTCGTAGTAGGCCGGATTCAGTTCATCAACCAACTCACAGCCGGCTTCGGTCAACGTGATGTGATACCGGCGGCGGTCATGGGGCACCGCGTTGCGGCGAATGAGTTTCGCTTTTTCCAGCCGATCGATCAGGCCCGTAACGTTGGACTTGTCGACCAAAAGACGATCGCTCAAATCGTTTTGGCTCAACGGGTTTTCACTGTGATGCAGCACCATCAGGAGATTGAACTCGGCCTCACTCAGAGGGGCTTGGCGGAAAAATGTCCGGGAGGTTTTTTTGAGCATGGTGCCGGTCCAGAGCACGTTCATCAGCGCCTCGTGGGCCGGATTCCGAAATTCAATGGGGATGTCATTGGGCAAAATGGGCATGAGCGGCCTTTCGTTATGTTTTTAATAGTTTACTTTATAACTATTACATACGCAACCTTTTTTTTCACCGTCGGTATTGCGCCGCAACCGGGCCCCGGCGATACTGCTGGCAAGCCGCCCATCATCGAACCAGCGACCGGGAGCACCCTTGCCCACCACCATCTTCACCAGCCCCTGGGAATTCGCCATCACCTGCGCCGTGCTCATCGTCGCGCAGATCGTCTATGTGCTGTTGGGTTTTGGATCCGGCCTGGTTTCGGTGGGCGCCCTGGCCCTGGTATTTCCTGAACTCCAGGACGTGGTGGTCTTGCTATTGCTGGTGAATCTGCCGGCCGAGCTGTTCATCTCCTGGCAGTCGCGGCGCGGGATCCGCTGGCGGCCGATCATGGGCCTCGGCATTGGCATCGCCGCGGGAATCCCGGTGGGCGCGAAATTGCTGAGCACCACCGATCCGCAGATCATGCTGGCTGTGCTGGGTTGGTTTCTGATCGGGGTGGGCCTTCTGTTCATCAAACTGCCGCCCGATGGGCGCTTCAAGCCCCACGCCGCGGCCGGCCCTCCGGCCGGCCTGATCAGTGGCGTGCTGACCGGCCTGTTCGGCACCGGCGGACCGCCGCTCATCGTGTGGTACCACCTGTCGGCCGTGGGCAAGAGCGCCTTCCGGGCCAACCTGATGACGATTTTCCTGTTGATGGCGGTGGTGCGCGTGCCCAGCTACGCAGCCGTCGGCCTGGTCACCGGCCCACGCTTGTGGTCATCATTGCTGGTCATGCCGGCGGTGCTGCTGGGAGGATGGATCGGACACCGCCTGCACGTGCAGGTTTCCGAGCGCACATTTCGGCGCCTGGTCAGCCTGGTGCTGGCGGTGATCGGCGCGGTGCTGCTGATACGGCAATAGGCTAGAACGAATACCCCACGCCAACCCGCAAGACCTCGGTCTTGAAGCCTTCTTCGGGCGCATCGATAGCGGCCAAAGGATCATCGGCCTTGTTCGCATTCCACAGGGGCAGATTCTGGTCGTCGCGCAACAACTGGCCCACCGCACTCTTGGACCAACGCACATCCAACAGCACCGGACCCACCGCCAGGGACGCCCCCACGTGCACGATCACATCAGTTTCCTTGTAGCCATAATTCTGGTTCGGTTCGCCCGGGAAATCCGACCAGCTTTCCTTGACCTTCAGACCGATCGATCCGCCCACATAGACCCGGGGCACGAAAGACAGATTTGGCACGCTGGCCCCCACAAAGACTGCCGGTTCCAGCACGTGCAGGGTGACCTCGGCATCTTCGACGGCAAAACCCGCGACCGGGTCCGAGAACGGCGTGGGCTGGCTGCCCTTTTTCTGCACGTAGTCCAGCGCATAGCTGAGATCAAAGATGGAATCGTGCAGCGGCACGCTGTTGCCGACGCTCAGGTAGATTCCGTCGCCGTCATTGTGCAGGCCCACATCGGAACGGGTCCACCCCGCGCCCAAATTCAGGGCCGTTGCCGGTAGGGGTGTCACCAGGACCAGGGTCAATACGGTCAGCACCAACAAGGGGCGACCAATGGCGTTGAAATTGAGGGATTTCATGACTGCTCCGGGCTGAATCGGTTTGCGGACTCGACTACGGGCGATGGGCTACGGGCTACGGCTCACAATACGGGAATCTGCGGCCGGGATCAACGCACCAGCGCCATGGCCTTGACGCGGGTCTGGCCACCGGCCACCAGGCGGACAAAGTAGGTGCCTGAGGCCACGGTGCGGCCCCGGGCGTCGCGCCCGTCCCAGCGGGCGGTGTGAGCACCGGCGGACAGGGTCTGCTCCACCAGGGTGCGCACCAGGCGGCCTTTCACGTCGTGAACCCTGAGGCTGACCGGGCTGCGGTCGGGCAGGGCGTAGTGGATCACGGTTTGCGGGTTGAACGGATTGGGCACCGCCCCGGCCAATTGCACCGCGCGGGGCAAATCTGAATCGGGCGCCGCGCTGGCCACCTCGACCGTCAATATCAGCGGCACCAGCATCACGGGCTGGTTCGGGTCATTCGACGCGATGTTCAGCAACGCCAAGTGGGTTCCCAGCGCCAGGTCCGCCGCGTCAAAGACCAGGCTGATCGGCGTGCTGTGCCCGGGCTGGACAATGCCCGCCAGAGGGCTGACCTGCACCCAGGGCAGGAATCCCGGCGGGAAGATCTGCACAGCCAGGCCGTCGTGGAGGTAGGTATTGTTGTTGTAAAGAACCGTCAGCCCGTCCGATGCGTCGGAGTTTTCGATGCCCACGGTGCAGTGGCCGGTGTCGCTCACCTCCCGGTACTGGAAGGTGACCGAGCCATTGGCCTTGAGAATGACCGCAAAAGTTTCCGTAGTCGCCGTGCCATACCGCACCACATCCTGGAACTGGACAACGAAGCGATCAGCGTCCGGATCAGCCCAGTAATAGATTTCCCCACCGGCCGAAGGATTCAGATCATCCCAGAACGGGGCCACCACATTGTCCGGCACCGAATAACTCGGTAGCACCGGGTTCACGTAGGGACTGCTGGTGGACGTGAAGCTGAGAAAGCCGTTGGTAGAGATGCGCACCGTATCGAACATCTGACCATAGAAAGTCATGGGAAAGCCCAGGTCAAAGGCGCCCAGACTGATGTCGTCACCGGTACCGGCCAGACTGCCGACGGTGGAAATCTCCACCCAGTCATAGATCGGTCCTTCGGGGTCGTCACTGTCGGTCCAGGTGTAGCCGAAGGTGTCGGGGCCACCACTGCCGGCCGGAACGATCCCTGGCGTCGGGATCAGATCCTTTTCGCCCTTGGCCAAGGCGCCCCGTGGTGGCACATCCGGCCGGATGACCTTCCGGACGACCTTCCGGGCAGATTCTTTCTTGCCCAACGGGGTTGCCGTCAGCGAATAGGTCAGGTCTTCGCCACCGGTATTGGTGATCGTCAGCACCGCCGTTGAGGTCGAGTCGGGATTCAGGGTCGGAATGATCGACACGGCATCCACGGCCAGTTCGGGAAAAAGCTCCACCCCGGTCAGCGGCCATTCGACCAAATCGATCCAGGCCGCATCGCTGCCCGCACTGAACGCTTCGTCCTTGGTGTAAACCCATCTGAAGGTGTGGTTGCCCTTGGGCACAGTGAGCACAAACTGGGTCCAGGGCACTTCTCCCGTCCAGGAGCCGACGATTTGGTCATCGAGCAGAAAATACAGGAAATCGAAATTGAACTCAGACGAGACCTTCAGCCAGAAGCTGAGATCGCTGTCGGCCGAGACAAAATAGTCGAGATACAATGCCGACGTTTGCCCACTGGCCACGTCCGCGCTGCGGGCGCTGAACGTTCCTTCGTAGACTTCATTGAGGTCGATTTGCCAGGGAAAATCACCCGCAAATTGCCAGGCGTAGGAGAAGAAGGTGCCGGATTCAAAATCTTCCCAGGTCAGTTCGGGCAGGTCGAAGTCCACGGTCACGCCCGAGACCAGGTCGACCGTCTGGATTTCGAAACCGAGGCCGGGAGCGGACGCGCGCACGCTGAAAATCCGGCCCGTGCCACTGGGCAAATCCACGCTGTAAAAACCGCTGGCATCAGTCAGCACATCGGGCACCGGCGTATCCATGATCATGATCGTCGCGCCGTCGACCGGCAACAGATCCGGGCCCCGTACCGTGCCGTTGACCGTGGCGGTCGGTTGGGGCGCCATCACCAGGTCACCGTTGACCGTACCGCCATCCGGAATCGTCACGCTGACCGAGTTGTCGAAATAACCGAAGGCCGAACCGGTGAAAGTCGCCGGCCCGGCGTATAAAGTCAGGCTGTAGTACCCCGTGGCATCGGTGTAGTCCAGATTTTCGGCGCCATCACGGCGCACCAGAGAGTTGGCAACGGGCAGGCCCGTGACCCCGTCGGTGACCGTGCCACTGACGGTGCCAAGGCCGCTCATGACCGCCTGCACCGCCGCGTAGGCATCCAACTTGCCATGACCGTAATCGTTGTCCTGCCCCGCGTTGCCCAGGTCAACGGCCGTATTCATCAGGATGTCCTTGATGGTGACCACGTCGACATCGGGGTTGGCCTGACGCATCAGCGCCACAACGCCCGAGACGTGCGGACTGGACATGGACGTGCCGCTGCGGATGATATAGCCGCCGCCCGGCAAGGCGCTGTAGATGGTGTCGCCGGGGGCGCTTATTTCCGGTTTGACGGCGTAGACGCCGCCGCAACCAGACGGCCCGCGGCTGGAAAAACCGCTGATCAGGAAAGGCGCATGATTGCTGGTCGAGCCCACCGAAAAGCAATTGTAGGGATTGGCGGCGCGGTCGGCGGGCGAGCGCACCGTGCTGGCGATGGGGCCTTCGTTGCCGGCCGCCCAGACCAGCACCACGCCGGCGGCTTCGCAGTTGTCGATCAGGTCCCACCAGCGGCTGTCGCAATCGAGATAGCCGGCAAAACTTTCGTTCACGCCCCAACTGTTGTTCACCACATCGGGCACGTCGTCGGTCGTGGTCGGGTCACCATCGGGGTCGGTCATGAATTCCAGCGAAGCGAGGATCGAATTGTCGAAGATCGCCGTGGCGGCCTGGATGCCGTTGGTGGCGATCCAATGCGCACCAGGGGCGACGCCAATCGTATCGCCCGCGGCCACACCCGTCACGATGCCCATCACATGGGTGCCGTGCCCCTGCACATCAACCGGCACGGCCGGATGGCCCAACTGGGCGGCATCCAGCCAGGCTTGCTCAGGTGGTCCGAAATTTCCCTGCCAACGCGACCCATAGGCCGGATGACTGGCGTCCACCCCGCTGTCAATGATGCCCACCAGCACGCCGGTGCCGTCGAAGCCCAATTCGTCCCACACCCGGCGGGCACCAATGGCCACCACTCCCGGGGCAATGCCGATGCCCGCAGCCCCTTTGGTTGCCGGCGCCTGACTGGAAACCGGCGCGATCAACTCGGGCACCAGGTCGGCCTCGATGCGCAGCACATCGTGGCGACCGGCGAGGTCGCGCACCGCGGCCACCGTACCAGTCACCACGATTCCGTTGACGAGCCAGTGCGGAGTGAAACCGAGGATGTCACCAGCGGCCTTGTTGGCGCTCAGGGTGTTCAGCAGGTCTTGTTGGGAGGTTCTCGAAAGCTGCTGCAGATGCCCCACGATCGTCTCATGGCGCAGGCTGCGTCCGGCCTTGGCGGCGCGCAGATTCTGGTCCAATTGGGGCACGTCCACCTGGTCGCGCAGCACCACCAGGACCTTGATCACATCATTTTCGCGTTGGGAGTCCATTTGGCGCACCAAACCTGGCGCCAGGGTGCCCGCCAGGGACGGCAAAGCCCCCAAAAGGCAACAAAACAGGACCAATGAGCCCAAAATGCCACGGCGAACGAACAAGACATACCTCGGGAGGAATGCTCAAAAAGGGTGAGTTTAGATCATTATACCCTATTGGCGGCAGGCTGGGAAGAGGGCCAGGCCAAACAGGGGATCAGGTCTCCCGCCGCAACAGCAACATCGTGATGTCGTCACCGACCGGTTCGTCGCCGCGGAAATCGACCAATTCCTGCTGCAGTTTGGTGCTCAGGGCATCCAGATCGGAGTTGCGCTCGGCGATCAGGAACGCTTCGAATCGTTCTTCGCCGTATTCGTCTTCGTCCCGCTCGCCGCGCTGGGTCTCGGGGATGCCGTCACTGTAGAGCGTGACCATATCACCGGGCTGCAGGGTGAACTCGCCGGTTTTATATGGGAAGTCGTCCAGGATCCCGACCGGCATGCCCGTGGCCGCGATCTCTTCGAGCGAACTGTCGGCCCGCACCACATAAGGCGGATTGTGACCGGCGTTTACGTAGCTGACATGACCGGTTTCCGGTGTCAGGTATCCGACGAAGAAAGTCGTGAAACGCACCGAGTCGGTGCAGGCAAAAATGCGCTGGTTCAGCCGCATCACCATGTCCAGGACTTCCCAGCTTTCCTCGATCATGAATCGCGCCCACGACAGGATGTGGGAGACCAGCAGCGCCGCACCGAGCCCCTTGCCCACCACATCGCCGATCAGGAAGGCGTAGCGGCCGTCGCTCATGGGCATGGCGTCATACAGATCGCCGCCCACTTCAAAACACGCCTCGAGACTGGCGGTGACTTCGTAACCCGGACACGGAGGCAGTTTGGCCAGCAGGATATTGTCCAGGATGCCGCCCGCCGTCTCAATCTCCGCATCCTGGCGGCGTTTTTCTTCGGCCAGCGCATGATAGCGGGAATGGGTGATGGCCACGGCGATGACATTGGCCAGCATGGTGAAGGCCGCCAGTTGGTCTTTGGAGAAACGCTTACCGGCACTGGAATCGTCGGCGTAGAGCAAGCCGATCACTTCTTCGTTATCGAACAGGGGCACGGCGATGGCCGAGCGGATGCCCTGGCTGACCATGCTCATCATGCCGCCGAAGCCGGGGTCGTTCAGGGGGTCGGAAGTCAGGAAGGACTTCCTCTTGTCGATCACCTGCCGCATCATCGTCCGGCTCAAGGCCAGGCTGGTATTGGCGCCCTGCCCGCGCACGCGCGATGCCTTGTTCACCGGTTCTTCGGCTTCTTCTTCCAACAACAGGACAAAAATCCGCTCGGGCTGCAGCAACGCCGTCTCGACCAGATCAATGATCGGTTCGTACATCTCTTCGGGTTCGCGGGGAATGGTCAACAGGTTGCCGGCATCAGCCAATACCCGAAACAGTAGGGACTGCAGATCGCGCTTGTCGGTTCGGCCCCGCTGGACTTCTTCCCAGGTCA
>RCNC010002221.1_pt1 | contig 13281 bp, 13 predicted proteins | sample 2041301 | NCBI WGS metagenome assembly RCNC01 (sample SAMN09708231, study PRJNA481090) | Marine sediment metagenome, whole genome shotgun sequencing project. | biome: marine sediment; feature: ocean; material: sediment; isolation source: Sewage treatment plant 13A marine sediment (STP13A) ... | reverse complement strand
GCCCGATCATTGCAGACAGGTAGACAAGGATGATGAACCAGTCAAGGGAATTCATTCCGCCTCCCTTTCAATAATTGCAAATTTTTAAAAAGAATTTTTGATATGTAATTCGTTTAATCAGCTCCCGCTATACTTTTTTATCTCAATTCATAAGCTGCCGGCATCCATCAGATTTGCACCCATGGAGCACCCCCTCGCGGTAACGGTAGAACCTTGTAAATTCTCATCCCGATAGATCGGGGTGGTTTATGAATTGAGATAGGTCGTTCATCGAATTCGATGACAGCCTCGAATTCTTGATAACATCTTTGGCAAATTAAATAAATGATCTTGTAAAAAAATGTAGGCGCATAAGATTTAATTCTGTGAATTTTGTGCCGGAACATTTTCGCCCCCAAGCCACCAAATCACAAACTTAGGTTGAACGGTTGTCAAACAATTTTGCTTTGGGTCTTTGCGCCTTTGGGGTTACTCTTCCGGCTTATCCGGATTTGGAATTTTCATAAAATAAAATTACTATTTGACTAACAATGCTGCCGGACATATTGTTTAAAGTATTCAAAACAGCGACATAGGGGCAGAAATGACGAAAAAGAAAAAACTACGGTTCAGCCTATCGACAAACATCCTGATTGGAATGTTCCTCGGCATTGCCTGCGGGATCTTTTTCGGGGAAAAGGTGGCCTTTCTGCAGGTAGCCGGCAACGCTTTTATCAAACTGCTGCAGATGACGATCCTGCCGTACATCCTCGTTTCACTGATTAATGGTATCGGCGGATTAACCTTTTAGCAGGCCAAGCAACTGGCTAAAAAAGGCGGACTGCTGCTGCTGTTGTTCTGGGCAATTGCCTTTGCCATGATTTTGTTGATACCGCTTTCGTTTCCGGCATGGGAATCATCTGCTTTTTTCAGTACATCGCTGGTGGAAACACCGCCGAAGGTTGATTTTCTGAGCCTTTATATCCCCTCCAATCCTTTTTATTCAATGGCCAACAACGTGGTACCAGCGGTGGTTCTGTTCAGCATTCTGCTCGGTGTGGCCCTGATGGGGATCAAGGATAAAGACGTTTTATTAAAAAGTCTGGCGACCGCATCAGAGGCACTGGTCAAGGTTACCTCTATCATTGTCAAGCTCACCCCGCTCGGTGTGTTTGCCATATCGGCCGCTGCCGCCGGGACGCTGACCGTTGAGCAATTCGGACGGCTGCAGGTGTATATTGTCAGTTTTAACCTGGCTGTGCTTCTGTTGACCTTCGGCATTCTGCCGCTGTTGTTGATTCCGGTAACCCCGTTCAAATATCGCGACCTCGTCGGCATGTCCAAAGATGCGCTGGTGACCGCCTTCACCACCGGAAACCTTTTTGTGGTGCTGACGGTTCTGACGGAGAACTGTAAAAATATTTTTGATAAATACGATCTGAAACGTGAAAAAACCGACACCTATATTGACGTTCTGATTCCGATTTCCTTTAATTTTCCCAACCTCGGTAAACTGATTATGCTGCTGTTTGTCCTTTTTGCGGTCTGGTTTTCCGGCGGTTCTCTCAACCTCGGCCAATATGGAACCTTCATTTTTTCAGGACTGCTCAGTTTCTTCGGCGGGGTGGATGTGGCCTTGCCCTTCATGATAGACCTGATGCGGTTACCCTCGGATATGTATCAGCTGTATGTGGTCACGGGGGTTATCAACGGACGCTCGTCCACCCTGCTGGCCGCCATGAATTTGCTGGTCTTCACCATGATCACAACGGCATCTTTGACCGGTACCATGAAAATCAGAAAGCAAAAAGTACTGATGTGCGCCCTATGATCTTTGGCCCTGACAGTTGCCGTCATCCTGGGAAGCCGGTTGTATTTCAGTGCGGTTGTCAAGAATGAATACCAGAAGGATGTGGTCGTGGCGAATATGCAGCTGCTGCAGAATCCGGCACCTTACCGGTTGTACCGTGAAATTTCCGAAATAAAGGTCGACCCCCAGTTGCAGGAGTTGACCCCCATGGAAAGGATCAATAAGACCGGTACGATCCGGGTGGGTTACGATCCCGAGCAAATGCCCTTCTCTTACTTCAACACGGTTGGTGAATTGGTTGGTTTCGACATCGATATGGCCCATAAACTTGCACGAGATTTTGAATGGAATATCGAATTTTTACCCATCCATAGCGATACATTGGCCAAACAGCTCCAAACGGGAGTCTATGACATTGTTATGTCCGGCATCGCCATGACGCCCGACAGATTGAATAAAATGGCGTTTTCAACCCCATACCTCGATACGACTTCCGCCTTGATTGTCGAGGATTTTCGCAAGGACGAGTTCGACACGGTTGATAAAGTGCGCAAACTGCAAAAACTGATAATTGCCATTCACGCAAGTGACAGAAATCTGAAAGAAGGGCTCAAGCAACTTTACCCCAACGCTCAAATTGTGACCCTGGACTCACCAATCGATTATTTCGAGAAGAACATTCCGAATCTGGATGCGATGATGCTGACTGCCGAAGGCGGATCGTCCTGGACCCTGCTTTACCCAAAATTCCATGCCGTCGTGGTTAAACCGGAAACCCATAAAATTCCGCTCGCCTATCCCATCGCGGCCGGAGACCTGGTGCTGGCCGACCTTATCAACAAATGGATTTACCTGGCGAAAGACAGCCCGAGTTTCCGAAGGAAATACGATTATTGGATCATGGGGGTTGGGGCTGAAGAAAAAAAACCGCGCTGGTCGGTGGTGCGCAATGTTCTGGGATGGGGGCTTGACGAAGAAGAAAAGAAGGAAAAGGAGGAGGAGTCCACTGCCGAGAGTAAAGAGTGAGGCTCAAGTCCGGGGTTAATGCTCCGGCCTCTGATTAAATGCTACCTGGAGTGATGGAGTAATGGATGGCGGTTCAATGTCTTTACCCACCGGCGCCACCGCAACAATAATTTTCCTGTTTTTAATTGTATCCATACCATCACCCCAATATATAGTGTGGCCTATAAAACAGAAAAAGCGTGGGATTATAGCCACATCCCACGCTTTCTCATATATCGCCCTGACTGAAAAATGATAGCTGTCCTAAAGTGATTAGAGTAATCCGTGGAATAATATCGACTCCAGTAGATTCCTATTCTGCACTTATCCCGTCAGCCTGTCAGTCCAGCAGCTCCATCAATTTACCGCAGCACGGTGGGATGCGGTCCCCAGCCTTTAGGTTGACATACTTGTTGCAAGTCTGGCAATAGCAGGTGCTGTCCTTGTCCACATAGACTGCTGGATATTCATCATCGCCCTTGTCGCCTTCGACGGCGAAGCTGGCCGTGTTGTTTTTTGCAGGAACATACTCACCCACCGGCACCAGCTTCTGATTGAAACGAGCACAGTCCACCAGCATCCGCCACAACCCTTCTAACATGGTCTTCTCATAATCGGCCTCGGGCGTGAATTCCACCAAGGTTTTACTTAATTCGATCTTCATCGGTATTCCTCCTAAATTTAGAGTTAAACTTTACAAGGGTAAACTCAATCGGCTCCCGGCAATAAGGATCAAGCGCTGGTTTCATCACGAGCGCCCAATTCTTGTCGCGACCTTCAATATCATGAAATATCAAAAAGTCAAAGAATAAACCGTACCGGTTATTACCCGGATCGTTTCTTCCTTGCCGAGGTCGTCATCGACCAGTGGATGCCAGTGCTCGGGAACGGTCTGGTCGGGTAACAGCGCCAGAACTTTTACACTGATCCGATCCATCTGAACCATTGTAAAAAAAACGGAGCGACACGCGGCGCAAGCGCCTGCGCTGCGCGAGCGACATCCACAAATATTCAATTTGCAATCTTCAATTTCCCGATAAAGCAGGATTTACGCTTCGCTTCAACCCGCTCGTTCGGATTAGGCTTGCAGGTCCGGAATTTTTAAGACTCCCCTCAACGTGCCGGCAATTTCATCTAATGCTTCCCTGGCTTTGTCCAAGCGTGTGGTCATTCGGATAAACGCATGAATCATACCTGGGTAGCGCGACAGCGTTACGTTCACGCCGGCTTTCTGCAGCCTTTTGGCATAGGCTTCGCCTTCATCGCGCAGTGGATCGTACTCGGCTGTAACTATAAATGTCGGTGGAAGATTGTCGAGGTTTTCGGCCTGCAAAGGAGAAACATAGGGATGCTTTGCTTCGCTCTCATCTTTGATATAATGGTTCCAAAACCATTGCATTAGATCACGGGTAAGCATATAGCCCTCCTTATTTTCTATATATGAAGGCGTGTTAAAATCGTAGTTGGTAATCGGGTATATGAGGACCTGCAAATCAATGCGGGGTCCTTTGCGATCACGCGCCATCAGCGCGACAACTGCTGCCAGATGGCCTCCGGCACTGTCTCCTCCCACAGCCAAGCGATCAGGATCTGCTTGAATCGCATCTGAATTTTCAGCTACCCAGTTTGTGGCCGCATACGCATCTTCTACCGCGGCCGGGTGGCAATGTTCGGGGGCCAGGCGATATTCGACCGACACTACCAAACCGCCGCTTGTTTTTGCAAGCGCGTGGCAAACCCCGTGATGGGTATCAAGATCGCCGATTACCCAGCCGCCGCCGTGGAAATAAACGAGTACCGCAAACGGCGGATCGCCCGCAGGGTAGTAGAGTCTTATCGGAATTTCACCATCCGGGCCGGGTATGCTGCGATTTTCAACCCTTTTGACGGTCAATAAAGGATCGGCCGGAGGCGCCAGGTCCAGCATTTGCTTTCTGGCCTCTGTCGGTGAAAGATCTTGATAAGCCGGCAATCCCAGCGCCGCAGCTTCTGATAGAATTTCTTTAACTTGAGGGTCTAATGACATAAGCTATTTTCCCTTAGTGCTCCTATTCATAATTACGATAACATATTAGCGGTAATATTTTTTCCTGCAAACGCCGCCGCTGGCCTGAAAAGCGGGCAGTCTAATCGAGAAAGAAACTTTGGCCTTGTGTTACAAATCAATGCTTTCATATTAGTATTGAAAAGCGAATATCGAATGTCGAATATCGAAGGAAGGCATTCTATCGATTTTAAATTAAATAGACAGAGCGCAGCGACTCCATCCTTCCACATTCCACATTCCGACTTCCGACTTCCGCATTCGTCAAATGTAGTTTCATATGAGGGCACTGAGTGTTGAATGGATTCAATTTTAATTTCTTTAATTCTTTTTCTTTGCTATAATCCATTTTACTGCATCACCTTCTTCATCCAATCGGCATACTTCTTTATTCCTTCCTCAACGCTGTATTCAGGCTCAAACCCGAGTTCTTCTCTGGCCCGGCTGATATCCAAGGCGCCACAGCGCTGCATGAGCTCACCGGGCCCCAGTTCGACCTTGACCTCAAATGATGAATACTTGCGGGCAAGCTCGGCCACCCGCCCAAGGCTGGTCGGCACCCCGGTGGCAATGTTATAAATATTATGTTTGACCTCTTTAGCCTGATAAAGCATGGCGGTTCCCCGGGCCGCATCTTCGATATAAGTAAAATCCAGTTTCTGATCGGCACCTTTGTCCATCGCTAAGTCTTCCAATCCTTCCAACGCGCCGAAACCCAGCCGATAGAGCCTGATAAATCGGGAGGGCCATTTGCCCTGGCCGTAACAGAAGTAGACCCGGCTGATTCTGAACTCGAACCCAAAGGTATTGGCGTATTGTTGCCCTAAGAATTCACAGGAAGCTTTGGTCGAACCGTAAAGATCGCACGGACTCGGCGGATACCGGTCTTCGGCAACCGTTCCGGAGACTGCCCCGTAGACAGCGCCGGTACTGGTATAAACGACTTTGGGAATTTCAAACTGTCTGGCAATCTCCAGAATATTGTGGGTCCCGCCGATGTTGAGTCTCACATTGCCGTAGGGATTTTCGAGCACCAATTCCCCCATGACCCCGACGGTGTGCAAAATGCCGTCAATTTCATTGTTATACTTTTTAAAAATTTCAGTTAAACACGGAAAATCCATCACATCGCCTTTGATAAAAGTGATGTTTTGGGCGACCTCGGCCAGATGATCCGGGACCATCGGGTTCGTGTCAAACAGAATTATCCGCTCCCCTTCTTTGGCCAGAAAATATGCAGCCCAGGAACCAATATGCCCGTGTCCGCCGGTGATAAAAACAGCCATGTTTGATGTGCCTCCCTATGTTCCTTCTTTCACCAACCGTTGCAGGCTTTTGCCACATCCATTCAGGTATCTAATTTCCCTGCAGTGCCGTTCTGCGACATTTGCCCTATTTTGGCCCCATAAATAGCATGTCCTGTTCTCTCAGTAAAGCCCGTAGCCTTCCGCTTTCAGGAATGTTTTTTCGGGTTTTGAATTTTTTCCCACATTTCTCATCAATGTCGATCATTCCGCAGTACAGGAGCGTAGCGGAAGGAAAAAGCCATCTTGGCAACCAAACCCCATTAGGTTATTTCAGATGATTATTTTTTGTGCAAATGGGTGCTTCAATAGGATGATCATTGGACATAAGTGAAAACCTTCGACGTGCGGTTCGATTTGAAAAGCCGGACTGGATACCGGTCATCTTTCATATCAACCCGGCGTGTTGGTATCACTACCCCCATGAGGCGCTCCAAGCCTTGATGGCGGAACATCCCCTTTTATTTCCGGGCTACACCCCGGTGGATAAGATAGTGCCGGATATCTCACCGGTTCAACGTCAAGATCACCCGTTTACGGATCCCTGGGGATGCGTCTGGACGACACGCGAAGAGGGGCTTACCGGCACGGTAACAGGACATCCCCTGGCGGATTGGCAACTATTTGATGCCTACATACCCCCGAATCCGGAAATTACCGATGGGCATTCAGCGATAGACTGGGGGAAAGCCGCCCAAAAAATAGAGGACCAAAAAGCAGCCGGTGAACTGGTCCAGGCATCGCTGCCCCATGGCCATACCTTCTTGCGGTTATGTGATATCCGGGGTTACGAAAACCTTGTCATGGATATGTTTGAAAATAACCCTTGCCTGGGGCAACTCATCGAGATGATCGCATCCTTTAACTTCTTTGTGGTTAAACGCTATATCGCGCTTGGTGTTGACTGGATCGGGTATCCGGAAGATTTGGGGATGCAGGTCGGCCCGATGATTACACCCGCTCACTTCCGTCAATTCATTGCACCGGTTTACCGGCGGCTGGTTGCGCCGGCACGCCAAGCGGGCTGCATTGTACATATGCATTCCGATGGGGACATCCGGGTGTTGATTGACGATCTGCTGGCCTGCGGTGTCGAGGTGTTCAATCTGCAGGATTTGGTCAACGGTATCGACTGGATTGCGGATAAGCTCAAAGGAAGGGTGTGTATCGACCTTGACGTGGATCGCCAGAAGGTCACGCCTTATGGCACACCGGCCCAAATCGATGCCCTGATTCGAGAAGAGGTAGAAAAACTCGGTTCACCACAGGGGGGATTGATGATGATATACGGTCTTTATCCGGGCGTACCGCTGCCAAATGTAAAAGCATTGATGGATGCAATGGAAAAATACGCCACTTTTTATTCGTAACCAATCAACGATATTCGTATATGCGCCGGCTAAACAATTATCACAAACCCGACTAAACAAAATAAGGTGCTTGCTAATACATAGGTTGTGCGGTTCAGGGTTCAACGTTCAGGGTTGAAAACCTCCAACCATTTCATATTAATAGAGTTTTATCATCAGCATGTTCATAAAGCCGTTTCACCCAACGGGTGAAAGAGACCAATCCTAACTGTTGAGTGTAAAGTTACAGAAATCAGCATTTTATAACCTTTGAACCCTGAACCTAGAACCGATCACTTTAGGTAATAATGAACGCCCATGAGCGGACGCTAAACTTTATTCAGCAAAAGCCGATCGATCGGTTGCCGTTTCATCCCATTATTATGCGCTTCGCAGCCCGGCATGCCGGTGTGCAATATCGCGATTTCTGCCTCGATTACCGTTGTAAATGCGCGGCCATGCTAAAATGTGCCCGGGACTTTAAAATCGACTGGGTAACGGTGATGTCGGACCCCTATGCCGAAGCGGAAGCGTTCGGGATGCTTATCGACTACCCCGCCGATAACCTGCCGATACCCCGCAATCTGCTAATCATAGAACCTGAGGATATCGACGATTTGATTCTCCCCGAAGTAGAGCAGAGCCCGCGACTTTTAAACCGTGTCAATGAAATTGCGCGCTTTAAGCAGCTTATCGGGGACACCTATTTTATCGTGGGCTGGGTAGAAGGCCCGCTGGCCTGTTACGCCAATCTGCGCGGGTTCCAAGAGACCTGTATGGATCTGTTCGAACACCCCAGGGCGGTCGCCCGGGCCGTTGACCTGTTTCGTCGGACCGCTTTTGATTTCATTGCCCGCCAAATTGAGGCCGGCGCCCATTGTATCGGGATTGGAGATGCCGTCTGTTCACAAATCGGCCCTGAATTTTATGCTCAATATGGGTTTCCGGGTGAGAAAGAGATCGTTGATTTTATCCAGTCCCGCGGTGCGTTGGCCAAGCTGCATATTTGTGGCGACACAACCGCGATCTTGCCCATGATGATAAAAACCGGTGCTGATATCATCGATATCGATCATGCCGTAACTGAAATGGCCCGTTTTGCACCGCTATTGTCGAAACATCAGGTTTTTAGCGGCAATAGTGATCCGGTAAGCGTCATTCAGGACGGTAGTGAAAAAAGCATCACTGAAAGTGCGCGTAGGGCCTGCCGGGCATCGGGTGGCCGCTGCATCATATCCGCCGGCTGTGAAATTACCCCAGATACCCGTAATCAGAATTTAATGATTCTGGGGGACACCGCCCGAAACGGTTGAAATATTGAAATAATGGAGGAGAATATGAAAAAATCGAAATTAGGAATCTTGATTCATGGGGCCGGTTGGGTGTCAACCCAACATATCGAAGCGTATAAGAACAATCCCTTCACCGAGATTGTTGCCATTTCCAGTCGAACCCTGGAAGGCGCCCAAGCACGTGCTAAAGACGAGGGGCTGGATGTTCCTGTTTTTGATAATTACAAAAAAGCGCTCACGGCACCCGGGGTGGATATTGTGTCGGTCTGCACACCCCAACATCTTCACGCCGACAATGTGATTCTGGCAGCCCAGGCTCAAAAACATATCGTCATTGAAAAACCGGCCTGCCAGACCCTGGATGAACTGCAGCGCATGCAGACCGCGGTCAAAAAATCTCAGGTCAAAACGATCGTCAGTTTCGTATTGCGTTGGAACCCGCTTTTCCAAATGCTCAAGCGCATGACGCGCGATGATACATTCGGCGAAATATATAGTGTCGAAACCGATTATCAAAGTTACTGTGGTGATTGGTGGGGCGGATTTCCCATGGGTCGTACTGTCGCCATGGGGGGCAGTGCATTTTTAACCGCCGGTTGCCACGCCATCGATGCCCTACGCTGGTTTGCAGCCCAGGATGAATACAGCGCCGCGGACCCAGCGGAAGTGTTTGCCTATCAAGGGGGCAAGCGCGGGCAATCGACACGCCAATACAATCCTCTCACCAATGACTGGCATGAGGGCGATCCCCTTGAATTTCCCGGCCTGGAGATGGCGCTCGTTAAATTTTCAAACGGTGTCCTCGGCAAGGTTTCTGCCAATTTTGAATGTATTCAGCCCTATGCCCTTCCGATCGAGATTTTTGGCGACAAGGGCACGGTAAAAGATAACAAGGTCTGGTCCCATAAATACCCGGGACAAAAAGATTGGATCGAATTGCCGACGATTTGTCCCGATAATGCGGATGTATCCCACCACCCATTTCAGGGTGAAATCGATCATTTTGTAGATTGCGTCCGCCATGATCAGGAATCCCATTGTAATTTGGATGATGCCGCCAAAACCCATGAAATTGTATTCGGAGCATTTGAATCATACCGAACCGGGCAGCCGGTAACGCTGCCTTTAGCACCAGAATCGTAACGCTGGAATTGGACATGAGTCTTATTTAGGAATTAAGGGATTGAGGAATTTAGGGATTGAAGAAATTCCATCTATTTTCATAGTATATTATGAGGTCTGTACGCTAATAATTCCAATGAGTATCCGTTTCTAATCGGAAGCGGAAACCAAAACCAAAGGAGGTACACCATGAAAAAATGTTTTTCTGCGCTGGTAATCTTGTCATTCATCCTGGCTCTTTTTGTTTCGCCCGCTTTTGCCGCCAAGGGCACGATCGGTTATGTCGTCCCTTACAAAGTCGGCTATTTCTCCAGCTTCGTAAATTCGTTCGAGTCGGTCGCCAAGGCTGAGGGCTACAAGACGATCCAGTTGCATCACGAATACAACGCCGCCAAAGAAAACAAGGCGATCGAGGATCTTATCACCATGGAGGTCGATGCGATTCATGTGGTATCGGTCTCACCGGCGAGTGCCGAGTACTCCTGCCGTCTGGCCAACGAAGCCGGAATCCCGATTCAGGTTTCCGACAGCGGCATTCTTGAAGCCAAGGGCAAACCCTTTGCCAATATCGATTTTGACTGGATCGATTTGTACGGTACGGTCGCCCGCAGTATCCGGAAAGAAGTAAGCGGTGACCTTGAAGTCATTTGGATTCAGGGATTTTTAGGCACACCGCCGGTTATTATGGGGATTGACGGCTTTAAGTCGGCGCTGAAAGATCTTAAGGGTATCAAGCTGGCCACCGATATCCAGGAAGGCAAATATGCTACGGCACCATCGTTGACGATAACCAAGGGCCTGGTACAATCAGGGGTCAAGTTTAACGTGGCGATCGGCGCTTGCCAGGAAATTACCGAGGGCATTATCCAGGGGCTGAAAGAGGAGGGCGTTAATCTGGAGGATGTCACGATTGTCTCGGTCAATGGGGGTCCCATGGACATTGCCAATATTAAAAAAGGAAAGATTGACTATATCCTCAGCCATTCGCCCGGCGTCGAAGGCCTTGCTTGCGCCAGAAATATCGCCAAGTATTTACAAGGCCAACCGTACGCCAAGAAGGTGATGATGCCGATAGCATGGGTTGGCCAGGAGAACTGGGAAAAAGACCTGATTCCTTGGGATGTGGATGCCAGCTGGCTGCCGGTTGTGGATGAATATCTGAAAACCGGAAACTTCAATCCGGCGCTCAAAAAATAAGCCCGACAGGAGTGTTAAGTTTGCATACAGGTAACGTCCTCGAAGCTTTGAAGGTCAGCAAGCGTTATCCGGGGGTGCTGGCCCTGGATAACGTTGAGTTTGATTTAAAGCTTGGGGAAGTACAAGCCCTGGTTGGCCAAAATGGTGCCGGCAAATCAACTTTCATCGAAATAATTGCAGGGTCGATACGGCCCGATTCGGGCCGTATTGTACTGGGCGGCCGGGAACTCACCCATCTTGACCCGGCCCTCTCCATCGAGCTGGGGATTCAAACCGTCCACCAGGAAAATCAGCTGGTGGAAGAATTGTCGGTTGCAGAAAATATTTATCTCTACAATTTACCTACAAGCCGTTTCGGGTTTGCCAGCCTTTCCACCTGCATCCAGGCCGCCGATAGGCTGCTGCAGGAATTGGGCATCCATATTGACTCCAGCCTGAAGCTGATTGAGCTGACTTTTGTCGAAAAGAAGCTGATCAGTATCGCCAAGGCGTTTTCACGTCAAGCCAACATCCTGATTCTGGACGAACCGACCGCATCGTTGGATAAAACCGGCAAAACCATTTTATTCGATATTATTAAAAAATATACCCAAAAGGGCCTGAGCGTCATTTACATCTCGCATCATCTGGGCGAGATTTTCGAAATATGTGACCGGGTCACGATTTTCAAAGATGGTCGCAAAATCGCTACCACTTCCGTAAAAGATACCGACATGACGACCATCGTGCGTGAGATGATCGGCAAGTCCAAAACCACGCTGACCAAACGCGCTTCCGGACCCGAAAGCAGCTCTACAACCGAGTTGCTCGAAGTGGTTGACTACTTTCAGCAAGGCGTCGTGAAGCATGTCTCTTTCCAGGTAAAAAAGGGGGAAATTTTTGGTCTGGGCGGGTTGGTCGGGGCCGGCCGATCCGAGCTGGCGCGCCTGATATTCGGTATGCAAAAAAAAGATGGCGGACAATTGATCTACGGCGGGCAAGATATTACCCCGGCCGATCCCAGCGACGCGATTCGCAAAGGGATCGGTTACCTAACCGAAGACCGGAAACTGGACGGGCTTATAACCATGCGGCCAATTTTCGAGAACATCAGCGTCGTTGAACTTTCGAAAAGCAAGGGCACATTCTTAAATCTATCCAGGGAAAAAGATCAAACAGGAAGCATGTCGCAGCAACTGGCGGTAAAAACGCCTTCCATTTCTCAGGCGGTCATCAATTTGAGCGGGGGCAATCAGCAAAAGGTCGTGGTTGCCAAATGGCTTTATGCCGAGTCGCAGATTCTTATTTTTGATGAACCCACGGTCGGTATCGATGTTGGCAGCAAAAGTGACATCTATAAATTGATGATCGACCTGGCGCGGCAAGGCAAGATCATCATTATGATATCTTCGGATAATCCGGAGTTGGTTTCCGTTTGCGACCGGGTGGGTGTCATGCGATTCGGCAAACTGGTTAACATCCTGGCAGGCGATCAGATTAGCGAAGAAAACATTTTAAAATATTCCCTGGGCGTTGCTGAAAAGGATTAACTGAATATGAAAAATGGCCTGATTGCGATTGTCGGTAACAAAAAGAACCTTAACCAGTCGGTAATGCTCATCATCCTCATTTTTGTACTCTGTGTTATCGCAACCATCGTCAATCCCAGGTTTGTAAGTCTTCGCAATATCATTAATGTTTTTCAGCAGATTTCAGTTCTGGGCATAATCGCCTGTGGAATCGGAATGTTGCTTATCGCCGGCGAGATCGTCGGTGGGGTATCAGGTGTCCCTGATGGGGATTATTTTGGCCATGATCATCGATAAAGTCGGCGGACTGGATCCGGCCGGCAATATGGGTTGGCTGGTTCCGTACGCGATGCCGTTGGCTATAACCGCGCCGTTTGTGGTGGGGGCGATCCTCGGGTTTATCAATGGCCTGGTGGTGGTAAAATCCAGGGTAACTTCGTTTATAATTACCCTCGGCTTTTTATCGGTTTACCATGGTTTGGCGCTGTGGATCAGCGGGGCTTCTTCCTACATGCTGTTCGGCAAGTTCGAGCTGCTGGGCCGCGGCAAAGTCTTCAATTTAATCCCGGTGGCGATCTTCTTTTTTATCGGCGTGGTAATCTTGACCCATGTCATTTTGAAATATTCCAAATATGGGCGCTTTTTATACGCAATCGGCGGTAACCGCCAAG
>RCNC010002113.1_pt1 | contig 13284 bp, 16 predicted proteins | sample 2041301 | NCBI WGS metagenome assembly RCNC01 (sample SAMN09708231, study PRJNA481090) | Marine sediment metagenome, whole genome shotgun sequencing project. | biome: marine sediment; feature: ocean; material: sediment; isolation source: Sewage treatment plant 13A marine sediment (STP13A) ... | reverse complement strand
GATTGAAAAGGTCCGCCTGCTTAATCCAGACCGTATTGCCCTGTTCGGCTATGCGCATGTGCCGACATTTTCAAAACGCCAGAAATTGATCCCTGACGCATCTCTTCCCGGCGAAGAAGCACGTTATTTGTTGGCACAACAAGCGGCCATTGCATTCAAACAAAGCGGCTATGAGGCCATCGGCATTGACCACTTTGGCAAGCCCGATGACGCCCTCACAGTGGCTAGCAAGGCGGGCCGCCTGCGCCGGAACTTCCAAGGCTACACCGACGACACCTGCCCAAGTTTAATTGGGATCGGCGCGTCTTCTATTTCGCAATTTGCCCAAGGTTATGTGCAAAATGCATCTGCAACCGCCGCCTACATCGAACGGGTCGAGGCAGGCGTGTTATCCGGTCATCGTGGCTATCAAATGACAGCCCAAGACCGCCTGCGCGCGATGGCGATCAATATGTTGATGTGCAATTTTGAAATTGATTTGGACGTTCTAGCGACGCATGCCGATGCGGCGGACCTCGCGCCTGTTCATGCGGGTATTGTGGCGGATTTCGCTGGTTGCGTGGTCCAAGAAGGTTCAAAGATCACGATCACCCCTGCGGGCCGTCCACTGACACGAATTATCGCACAGCGCTATGACGGGTTCAGCGATATCGTAGCGCAGTATTCGCAGGCGTCTTGATTTCCCGTCCTTTTGGGCCAAGTCTCGACTTAGCATAAAAAGGGCGCGGCCGTGGACATCATCAACATCATCTTTGCGATCCTCAGCATCGGCCTTGGCTGCTTTGGTTGGCTGGCGCCGCGCTATACCCTTGGTGCGCTGGATCTTACGATGGGCGAAACCACGATGGGCGCGTCCGAAATTCGTGCTTCTGTGGGCGCACTATTTGTCGGCATGGGCGTCGGTGCCTTATTGCTCGGCACCCCAGAGGCGTATGTCATGCTTGGATTTTGTTGGTGCGGTGCAGCTATGGGGCGGCTGACGTCGCTTGTCCTTGATGGATCATCGCAAAAGAAATGGGTCTATTTCATTGTCGAAGCTGGCGTAGGTATTCCCGCGATCTTGCTCAATATCTAGATCGGATATTCGATCACTTCTAAACCGTCATCGGGAAATGGTCGTTGCAGTTTCAACGCGTCTTCAACGGGGGCGGTCAACCAGTGTTGAATTGCCTCTGGGCTGCGCAAAATAACGGGCATCGCCTTGGGGTGAATGGGGCCAACGATATTATTGGGCTCAACCGTCAAAAACGCAAATAGATCGTTTGTCGTCTCGCCCTCTTTGAGGGTCCGCACGGACGTCCATTCAGTCCAGATACCCGCAAAGAATAACGTGCGCTGCACACCGGTTGGTCCAAACCAAACAGGTGTGGGGCGTTGTCCTTTCACAGTCTGATATTCCGAAAAACTGGTGAAAGGCACGACGCAGCGATTGGCAGGTCCCAACCACCGCCGCCAATGCGGCGAAGTCGTGTTGCGCACGTTCGTCACACCTTTGTCGGTCTTCTTGCCTTTGAGAACAAATTCAGGCGATGGCATGCCCCAACGCATCATGCGCATCGCGCGGCCTTGTGCCTCTTGAGTGACCACGGGAGCCGGATAATCGGGGTAAATCGCAGGAAGACTAGGCAAATTGCCTGTATCATCGCGCCAAAGTTTAACCAGATCGGTGATCGCCGCTTGGCTGGAAGTCATGGAATAAAGGTTACACATGCCCTGAAAATGGCACGGCTACATGGTGCAATCAATGCCGCAGGCCCTTGCGCCGCCTCATCCAGTTGCCTATCTGTAAGGTGTCCTTCGGGACTATGGACATAAACGCGCTCGTAATAAGCGGATCGGACCCGGGGGCGGTACCCGGCGTCTCCACCATCACGGCTCATTTGGCCAGCGAGGGGACGAAATAGGATCGACGAACGTCTAAAGGAGTTTGCTTTGGCTCGGTGAGTTACCACCGTTATCGGTACAAATTGTATAGTTGCAAATGACAACAATGCACCGATGGCAGTCGCAGCGTAAGCTGTGCCTAATATCGAACCTTAACTCCTTGGGTTTTGCGACCTAAGGCGGGGTCCGCAGGTACCTGGCAACAGAAACCTGCACCTAATCCCCCCAATTATACAGACAACTAGCATTTCAGAGCATGCACTTTGTTATGACTTGCAATGGATCGAAGCTGTGCGCACGATGAACATATGACGTTTAATCGCCTTGTTTTTGCAGCATTTGTATCCTGTGCCCCCATCATGGCGCAGGCCTGTGACACGGCATTGATACTGACGATTGATGTCTCGAACTCTGTTGATACGGCCGAGTACCGCTTGCAAACCGACGGTCTGGCCGACGCCCTGCAAGACCCTGAAATTATCGATGCGATGGTCGCAGGCGGCACCGCGGTCGCGGTTGTGCAGTGGTCGGGTGTGGACAAACAGACCGTTTCAATCCCTTGGACACATGTGCGCAGCGCATTGGATGTGCAAAGCCTGTCCAGACAATCACGTCTGCTGGAACGTGCTTTTGTGCTGTCAGACACGGCACCGGCAGAGGCAATTTATTTCTCATTACGGCTATTTGATCAGGTCCCGCAATGCGCACGTAAAGTCATCGATATCTCGGGCGATGGCACGCCGAATGCCGGCACTGACGTTCGCGCGGCACGTAATCTGGCCGAACGCCAAGGGGTGACGATCAACGCGATTGCCATAGAATCAATGGGACTCGCAATTACGAACTTCTTTCGCGGCGCGGTCATAACACGCAACGGCTTTGTCATGACCGCCCGCACCCACCGCGAATACCCCGCGACTTTGCAGGCGAAAATCCTGCGCGAGATCAGCCGAATTTTTGGCTAGACTTGACCTCGCGCATCACTTCTCGCATTACTAAGCGATGGGGTTTCGCGAACGCCCCGTGAGGCTCCGGCCAAAGCGTCGCATCCACTGACCACTTCAGAAAGGATGCACCATGGCTGCTTATAACGAAATTTCACCCGCAAACCTCATGCGTTTAATTGGGACCCCCCAATGCCCGGCAATCGTCGATGTCTGTATTGACGAAGACTTTGCCGATGACCCGCATTTCATTCCCGGCGCGTTTCGCCATCCCCATAGCGATCTTGAAGGGTTGGCAGCACGGCTAGGTGATCACGATGCTGTCGTAGTTTGCCAAAAGGGGCTGAAACTTTCGCACGGTGTCGCCGCTTTTTTGCGTATCCAAGGGACCCCTGCCCAAGTCGTGGCAGGTGGCAACCTTGCATGGCGCGATGCGGGATTGCCGCGCGTGCCAGCGGCAAAAATTCCTGCGTCGCTTTGGGTCACACGGCACCGTCCCAAAATTGACCGGATCGCTTGTCCGTGGTTGATCCGCCGTTTCATCGACCCTCAAGCGCAGTTCCTTTTTGTACCACCTTCGGCTGTGGCAGGAGTAGCCGAAAAATTCGGCGCGACGCCCTTTGATACCGACATTGCCCCGTGGACCCATGACGGCGAAAAATGCACCTTTGACGTGATGATCGCGGCCTTCGGCCTTACCCATCCTGCCCTTGAAGCGCTGGCTTTGATTGTGCGTGGCGCTGATACGGACCGCCACGATCTTGCGCCACAAGCAGCTGGTCTGCTGGCGATATCTGTCGGGCTATCGCGGATGTACCGTGACGACACGCAGCAGCTTGAGGTAGGCATGACACTTTACGATGCTCTTTATCGGTGGGCCCGAGATGGCCAAGACGAGGGTCATAATTGGCCAAGCGGGACCGCGCAATGATCAATGAGATGGTGCGCGTCTTTGGGCGTATCGGGCTTTTGTCGTTTGGCGGACCAGCAGCACAAATCGCGTTGATCCATCAAGAAATGGTCGAGAAACGCAGTTGGCTGTCTGAGGCACAATTCCTGCGTGCCCTGTCGTTTTGCATGCTTTTGCCCGGCCCAGAAGCAATGCAACTGGCCACATACGCGGGTTGGAAAAAGGGCGGCATCATCGGCGGCTTAATCGGTGGCGGTTTGTTTATCTTGCCCGGTGCGATTGTCATTGCACTGCTTGCGCTAACCTACGGGGCCTATGGCAATTTGCCCGTGGTTCAGGCGCTTTTTCTAGGCGTGAAAGCAACTGTTGTGATCATCGTGATTGCCGCACTCCTGAAAATTGGCAAGCGCGCGCTGACCAAGCCATTTCATAAATGGCTGGCTGTAGCTGCTTTCGTGGCGCTGTTTTTCTTTGCGCTCCCCTTCCCTTTGGTCGTCTTGGTTGCCGCATTGTTTGGCGCAATGGGCCAGATCACGGACGAAGAAAACATCCCACTGCCATCAGGCAGTTTGCGTAAAAGTGCCGCTATCCTATGCATAGGCGGCATGCTGTGGGCCGCACCAGTCGTTGCGATTGCCATTTCTGAAAATCCCTTCCTGATGGAAGTCGCCGTGTTCTTTTCCACACTCGCGGTCGTCACCTTTGGCGGGGCATACGCGGTGCTGGCCTACATGACACAAGAGGTCGTGGTGACGTTTGGCTGGCTCAGCACCGCGCAAATGATGGACGCACTGGGGCTGGCAGAAACCACGCCCGGGCCACTGATCTTGGTGACGCAGTTCGTGGGCATGATTGCAGGATTGGCCGAAGGCGGCATTCCTATGGCGCTTGTTGCAGGTGTTTTGACCCTCTGGGTGACGTTTGTGCCGTGCTTTATCTGGATTTTCGCGGGCGCGCCTTTGATTGACTGGTTAGAAGGACGGCCCCGCCTGCGCGGTGCATTGGCCGCGATTACGGCAGCAGTTGTAGGTGTCATTGCCAACCTATCTGTGTGGTTTGCCCTGCATGTGTTTTTTGGCACCGTTGATCCGGTCAATTTTGGCCCAATCCAAAGCATCGTTCCGCAATTAACAACACTGCAACCCATTGCGGCCCTACTCGCACTGATTGCAGGCTACTTACTGTTGTGGCGGCAATGGTCGCTAACGCTGGTATTGCCTGTTTGTGCGGCACTGAGCCTCCTTTTCAGCGGTCTGTCCGGATTGATCTAAGCCTGCCCCTTTTCACTACCACCGAATCCCTTATGCTACCTCCAGACGCCAAGGAGAGTTGCACCCGTGAACACCACCATCGACTACGGCAACCTGATGCACCGCGCCATGCGCGGACTAATTCAACAGGTCCTGAATGGGATTAAAAAAGACGGCCTGCCGGGACAGCACCATTTCTTTATTACCTTCGATACGATGCATCCCGATGTGGAAATCGCCGATTGGCTGTCTGACCGTTACCCCGGTGAGATGACAGTCGTCATCCAGCATTGGTTCGCCGATCTGGACGTCACAAACGAAGGCTTTACGATCACGCTGAACTTTGGCGACAATCCAGAGACGCTTTATATCCCCTACGATGCGATAAAGACGTTCGTGGACCCGTCGGTCGAATTTGGCCTGCGCTTTGAAAGCCAAGACGAAGAGGCAGACAGCACTGCCAACGAAGTCGAAGAAGCCCCGATGGACGAAATGGTCGAAGAAGAAAATGATGACACGCCACATGAGGCCGAAGTTGTCAGCCTTGATCAGTTTCGCAAATAAAGTGACCCTTAGAACAGTGGTCTAGCCATCCTGCACCATGCAGCGGCCCATTGCGACATTGTGGTTCATCCCACTGCTACCTATAGATAAATCGACATTTTGACGAAGGGCACCACCATGACCGAGACACGTACAGAAACCGACAGCTTTGGCCCACTTGAGGTCCAAGCAGACCGTTATTGGGGCGCGCAAACACAACGCTCGATCATGAATTTCCCGATTGGCTGGGAAAAACAGCCCATCGCAATTGTGCGCGGACTTGGTGTGATCAAACAAGCCTGTGCGATTGCGAACAAAGATCGTGGCAAACTGGACGCTAAACTGGCAGATGCAATCATCGCCGCCGCCGCTGAAGTTGTTGCAGGCAAACTTGACGATCATTTCCCGCTGGTCGTATGGCAAACAGGATCAGGCACCCAGTCGAATATGAACGCCAACGAGGTCATCTCGAACCGCGCGATTGAGATGCTGGGCGGCTCGATCGGATCCAAAGATCCGGTGCATCCCAACGATCATTGCAACATGGGGCAGTCGTCAAACGACACCTTCCCGACCGCGATGCACATCGCTGTGGCCATGACTGCACATGATGTCCTGCTGCCAGGATTGGCAAAACTGCATGCAGCACTTGAGCAAAAGCAGCAAGAATTCAACGATATTATCAAGATTGGCCGCACCCACACCATGGACGCGACACCAATGACTTTGGGTCAGGAGTTTTCTGGCTACACTCATCAGGTCGCAATGGGCATCCGCCGCATCAAAGCCGCCCTGCCCGCGATCTACGAGCTTGCTCAAGGTGGCACAGCCGTCGGAACTGGCCTGAATACACCAAAGGGTTGGGGCGAAAACGTCGCGGCACATATGGCCGAGATCACAGGACTGCCCTTCGTTACGGCGCCGAATAAATTTGAGGCATTGGCGGCACACGACGCATTGGTCGAAATGTCGGGCGCTTTAAAGACAGTCGCCTCCAGCCTTTACAAAATAGCGTCCGACATTCGGATGCTGGGGTCCGGTCCGCGCTGCGGTTTGGGTGAATTGATGTTGCCTGAAAACGAGCCCGGCTCGTCCATCATGCCTGGCAAGGTGAACCCGACACAGGTCGAGGCAATGACGCAGGTCTGCGCACATGTCATGGGCAATGATGCCGCTGTTGGCTTTGCAGGCTCACAAGGGCACTTTGAGTTGAACGTGATGAAGCCAATGATGGCCTATAACGTCTTGCAATCTATGCAGCTTTTGGGCGACGTATCCGTCACATTCACCGACAACTGCGTCGCAGGCATTCAAGCTGATCGCACACGTATCGAAAAACTGATGCGTGAATCGCTCATGCTGGTCACGGCCCTTGCCCCCACTATCGGTTACGACAACGCGACCAAAGTCGCAAAAACGGCGCATAAGAATGGCACGACCCTCAAGGAAGAGGCGATCAAGCTGGGCTTTGTGGATGCCGCCACTTTCGATGATGTCGTTCGGCCCGAGGACATGATTGGTCCCAAATGAAGCCAGTGAATTTGAATCAGGCGCGCAAGACAAAGACGCGCGCCGAAACAAAGGCCAAAGCAGACGCAAATGCCGTCCGCTTTGGCCGCACCAAGGCGCAAAAAGTCCTTGAAGCAGCGCAAGCTGAGCATGCCAATCACCGCTTGTCACAGCTAAAATTCGAGGACGATTGATGGCACACACGCGGCCAGTCAAACGGTCTCTCACATTGCGCGGTCACCGCACAAGCGTGTCACTTGAGGATATATTTTGGGATGCGTTTCGGGGCTATGCCGAGGCCCAAGGGCGCACAATCAACGGGCTTGCCGCAGAGATTGACGCTGCACGCGGGGACATTGGTCTTGCCTCCGCAATGCGAATTTATGTGTTAGAATGTGCCTTGGCCCGTGATCACTTGCCAGAATAAAGCGCGCCGCGCAGTGTCGAAATCTCGTTGCGATCGTGAATTTCGCTCAATTGCAATGCACCGGGCTTTAGATCAGGGGCAGCAGCTGTAGTCTTATCAAAAAGCCTAGCAACCTGTGATCCGTCGAGTTGGTGCTTTGCTGTTGGTTCGACTGTTTCTTGTACTTTTTTGCGTCCAAAGAGTCCTGCGAAACCGCGACGTTTGGATCCTGATACTGATGTCGTCATAATAAACTCAAATCATTAAAAAAAAGATGTTACTCGCCTATACAAGCTTTATGCCACAACCTTAGGTCACACGTAAATCACAAAATGGGCGTATTTCCGCCACTTTTCGCCTAAGGCCCTTTATTTGTTGCAAATTAATTTGCCACTGTCGCCCACTGCCCCAAACGCACCTAGAGATCGCTACATGCTCACAGCGCACACTGGCAACAAAGATCAATAATTGTTTCCGAAATGGAAACCTAACGCGAGTCGCGCTTGGTAATACGTAGCCAAATTCCATCTTTTGCGCGCACAGTCAGATGGGCTACCGGGACAGGCACATGTTCATCAGACACAGAAAATTCGTAGGTGCGCAAAAGCCGCGCAAGCAGCACAACGCCTTCGATCAAGGCAAACCCAGCACCGGTGCAAATGCGTGGACCTGCAGAAAACGGCATGTAAGCATCGCGGAGGCCCGCCTTGCCATTTTCGGTTTCGAAACGGGCAGGATCAAAGGCGTCAGGCGCATCCCAAAGCCGGGCGTGACGATGCAGGTGCCACGGCGATAAAACCACCTGCGCGCCCGCTTTGATCGTACGTCCACGGAAATTTTCGGCCTTTGATGCCTCGCGAACCATCATGGGCACAGGCGGATATAGCCGCAGGGTTTCGCGAAACACATCACGGGTGTCTTTCAGGCCTGACAGCCCCGCAAATGCGCCATCATAGCCCTGCCCTTCAGCCGCCAGTTTATCCTGCCACGCAGGGTTCTGCGCGAGCAGATACAGCGCCCACGCCAACGCCGACGCGCTTGTTTCATGCCCTGCCAAAAAGAAGATTGCGACCTGATCGACCATCTCATCAAGATCAAGGGTATCGCCTGTGACAGGGTCCTTAGTGGTCAGAATTTTGGTCGCCAGATCATCAGGTGCGTTACCAGCGGCAATCATCGTTAGGCGCTCTTTGGTCAGTTTCGTAATCAACCGCCGAATTGCCGCAGCCGTCTGGCGTGTTTCAGAGCGAAAGAAACGCGGCATCCATGCAGGTCCGCGCACAAATGCGGCCAAGTTCAAGATCGGCTGCGTGCGCTGATACGCGCGGAACGCATGGAACACCTCTTGCGCCGTTTCATCCTCAATCTCGATCGAAAATAATGTCCGGAAAATCACATCGGCAGCAATGTGGCTGGTGATCGCCTCGATTTCTTGTGGGGTGCCGTCTGCTTTGGCACCTAGCCGCGTCACACCCGCATCTGCTGCTGCCAGAATTCCCGGAAATGTGTCCCGCAAACGCCCGCCTTCAAACGCAGGGTCGATAATCCGACGTTGGCGCTTCCAGACCTCGCCGTTGGTCAGAAAAACGCTATTGCCCAACAAGGGGCGCAGCCCTGCGCTAATGCGGTCGGACTTTGGAAAAGCATCAGGGTCTTCAGTAAGAACCTGTTTGATCAATTTGGGATCATTTATCAGGTAGCTGCGAAAGAACGGTGTGCGAAATTCTGCCATCCATGCGCGATATAACTTTGCAGGTTGTGCAGATAAGATATCTTTGCGGAACAGCCGCATATACCGCCACAGCGACACCTTATCAGGCCGTGCCGCAGGTTTTGGCGGCAGTGGTGGCGGTGCATCGATCACGGCTTCATCGACCTGTACTTTGACACAGGCACATCTATGCGTGACTTTGATGGTTTACGCCCCGCATATCGATCCTGCAGCAGGATTGGCCCCGCTGTGATTTGAAAATAGTCATAGTCCTTAGGCTGATCAAAGGCGCAGAGATACTGAAAATGTAGCCGGAAAAACCGCCAGCGCAGTGCTTTCCAGCGTGCAGCCGAAAGGCTTTGGGTGAAGGCCGCAGAGATCACAAGCGGCCATTGTTTGTTGTCAGGCGCAACCCCCGTCACCGCAACCGGATCACACAGCGCAAAGCAACACCCGTCACCTGGTGCGGTCACATCCACCCAAGTCACATTTGATGCAGTGGATAAAAACGCCAAGTCACGGCGCAATTTGTCGGCTTTTGGCAAAAACGACACCATCGGAACTACTTGGCCCAGCGACAAAAACGCGAGCTTTGGCCCATCAATTGGGACCCGCCCGTCGCGGATCAAATCGGCAAGGATCGACACGGCCAGATGTGCGCCTGATGAATGCCCAACGATCAGAACCTCTTCGATATCTTCGGACAGGGCATCAGCGATCAAGTTCCCGAAATCGGCCATGCGCGCCGCAAGCGCGGGTGGAATAGCCCCTTTGTGATGCGCCGAAAATGCGTAGTCATGCATCAGGTAGTAAGCAAATAGTTTGTTGTCGATGGATTTGAACCACCGCAGAATGGTGACAGTGATAACAGCCAGTAACGCCCATTCGATTGCCCAAATGCTCCAATCAGCGATCGTGAAAAACAAATTGTCACCAGTTCCAATGAAGCGGTGCAACATCCGCCCGACATTTTCACCGACAAATAGTCCAGCGCCAAGTCCAGCGGCCAATTGCCCCAAAAGCATCAGCACAGGGTAAAGGGCCGCAATCACTGGCCCTTTGCGCATCCACATCAAACGGCGAAGGGTGCCAGTCGCGATATAAATCCACGCGGTTTGAAGCAGTTGCAGGTACGTCGCAGGGATCGACTGCGCCATGCTGTTGCGCACAATGTCAGACCAAACCAGAACATCGACTTGCGCCGACACGTCCTGCCCTGCAATCCGCGCAGTCACGTTCCAGCGAAATGTATCTTGGGAAGGTGCCGCCTGCAGGCCAATCTCGTAGCCGCTGATCTGCGCCTGTGCGCTGCCTTCTTTGCGGTACAGCTCGCGGTAGCGGCGGGGATGAATGGGATCATAGCCAGGGATATGAAAAACCCGTCTCTTTTTGACCCGCGTGATATCTGCGCTCATCCCTGCCTCTTGCTGATGCGTGGCATCACGTTAGCGGATCAAGGCGGAAAGGATAAGGGCTAGCCGACCAAAGCAAGCGCTGGAAAGCGCTCGAGCAGCCAGTAACTGAATGCAGCGAATTGTCCGGTCAGCATCATCAGGCCAACGGTCCATAAAAGCAGGCCAGAGGTACGTTCAATCCGGTCCATGTGCCGCTTCATCCATCCCATCACACCTTTGAGGCGTGGAAAGAAGGCGGCGACCAGCAAAAACGGGATACCGAGGCCCAAGGCATAAAACGCAAGCAACACTGTGCCGCGCGCCACATCGGCCTCTGACGCAGCAAGGCTTAGGATCGCACCCAAAATCGGGCCAAGGCACGGCGTCCAACCGAACGCAAAGGCAAGACCGAGCAAGTAAGCCCCAAAGGCAGATCCACCTTTGTCACCCGCATCCACGCGCAATTCACGGTCCAAAAAGCCGATGCGAAAGACACCTACAAAATGCGCGCCAAGGATCATCACCATCGTACCTGCAACGATGATGAAATATTCTTGCACCTGCAGCATCATCCGACCCATTGTCGAAAAGGCCAGACCTAGCAGCAAGAATACGGTCGAAAGCCCCATCACGAAAAATACAGCCGAGACGAAAACACGGCGGCGCGCCTTGCCTTCTTCTTCCATTTCACTGACGGACACACCGCCCATATAAGCCAAATATGGCGGCACAACTGGCAGCACACAGGGGCTTAGGAACGACAAGAGCCCCGCAAGCATCGCGATCACCATCGCGGGCAGCAAAGCGGCATCAAAGATCAGAGCAGTATCAAGCATGGGTGTTCCTTCTTACCCTCTATCTAAGCGAGCGAAGCCAAGAGGTCACTGCAAAACCGGTCACAAGTTGGTGGACAAAATGAAACATCACACTTAGTTCAATATCATGGAATTTGATGCTGATCTTGATGCAAAGGGCTTGCTGTGCCCCCTGCCCGTTTTGAAAGCGCGTAAGCGGTTGCAAGCGCTTGAAGTAGGTCAGGTTTTGCGGGTTGAGGCAGATGATCCGGCCGCGATCATCGATGTGCCGCATTTCTGTAATGAGGCGGGTCATACGCTGGTCAGCACCCAAGACTTGGATGCCACGCAGGTCTATTTCATCCGCAAAGCCTGACTAAGGATTGCGTCGAAGTTAGCGTCACCTGAAAAGCCCACGCTTTCCGCCAGCGCCGTATCAAAAAGTGTAGGCCACGTGCCGACGATTGCTTGAATTTTTTCGTCAGGTGCCAAATCAATCAAATCAGCAGCAGCCCCGGAATATGCCCGCAAAGCATCGATCATGTCCGCAATCCGGACTTGTAAACCCGGTACATTGACCGCGCCGTAAATTGGCCAATCAGCCACGGGAACCGATGGCGCATGCCACAAGGCGGTGACTGCCGCGTCAGGTGACGTGACCCACATAGCCATCTGCGGATCAACGGGACAAATCGCAGGCAGGCCTGCAAGCGGTTCACGGATGATGGACGACGCAAATGATGACGCCGCCGCATTCGGCTTGCCCGGACGCACAGTGACCGTCGGCAAACGCAGTGTGCGCGCATCGGCCCACCCACGCCTGCGGTAATCAGCCATGACCAGTTCCGCCATCGCTTTGGTCACGCCATAGGTGTTTTGCGGTTGGATTTGGGTGAATTCTGTCAAAGGCTCTGCGGGGCTGCCACCATAAACGGCCAATGACGACGTTCCAATCAAGAGAACCCCGGGTGCGGCGTCTTTTGCGGCTTTTAAAACAGCCGTCGTGCCGCCCAGATTGACCCGCATTCCCAGATCATAGTCGGCCTCTGCCTGCCCGCTGACCACTGCAGCGAGGTGATAGATTAAAACTACATCATCGGGCATCTGCATGCGCACAGCATCGACATCAGAAATATCAATAGCTGTAAAAAGCGCGTTTTCAATTGTGGGCACAACGGAACCGGAACGATCCCACAAATGCAGTCTTGGATTGGAAAGACGCTGCCCATTGGGCAGCGTCACACCGTCTTCACGGATCTTTCTCGCAAGTGCCGCGCCAAGAAAGCCGCAGCCCCCTGTGATGACGACACTCCCAGTCATTAGCGCCCGAGTGACCACCAGCCCTTGCGCTTAGGCTTGTCAGAGGCAGGTTCTGCTTGAGCAACAGGCGCCGGAGTTGGTTCAGGCACTGGCGCGGGCACAGGTTCTGCGACAACGGGTGCAGGCTTTGCGACTACAGCCGTAGGCTCAGGTGCTGCTTCAGCGACAGGTGCGGCTTCGGCTTTTGGCTTGGCGCGGCTTTTGCGCTTTGGCTTGGGCTTTTCTTCCGCGGCTGGTGCTGCAACGGCATCTGTTGCTGTCGCATCGACTGGTGCGGCATCTTCTGCTGCAGGTTCTGCGACAGGCTCTGCCTTTTTGCGGCGCACGCGCTTTTTCGGCGCAGGCTTTTCCTCGGCCTCTGGGGCTTCGGCGGGTGCAGCTTCTACTTCAGCTTCGGCGGCTGGCGCGGCCTCTGCATCAGGCGCGGGATCGGCCTTTCTGCGGCGGTTGCGTGTGCGCTTTGGCTTTTCGTCGGTAGCAGGTGCTTCAGCATCTGAAACAGCGGCGACTTCAGTTGCAGCATCAGCATTTTCAGCGGCACCTTCTTCGGATTCGCCATTCTCGGCCTGCTGACCTTCGCCATCGCGGTTTGCACCGCCCCGACGACGACGACGCCGAC
>RCNC010002216.1_pt1 | contig 13288 bp, 13 predicted proteins | sample 2041301 | NCBI WGS metagenome assembly RCNC01 (sample SAMN09708231, study PRJNA481090) | Marine sediment metagenome, whole genome shotgun sequencing project. | biome: marine sediment; feature: ocean; material: sediment; isolation source: Sewage treatment plant 13A marine sediment (STP13A) ... | reverse complement strand
CCGCGCAAAAGGCCAGCTCTTCATCAGCGCGACAGTTCGATCAGCAGATCCGTTATCTCAGGAAGATGTGAATGAGCTTGATCTGACGCTGGAAGGCGCTTTGGGGCAGCCAGTTACACTTGATGTGATCACTCTACCAAGCATCCAGTCTGACTGAGAAACTTATTCAAATCATTCTGGGAAAATAGTTCTGGGACAGATTCTCTCCAGATTTTTTTGATATTCTTCTAAGATTGGTCTCATTGATTTGTGATAAGCTTGTATGAATTCCCCATCTGTTATTTTCTGGGGAGATATAGTAATTAATTGGAGATTAGTATGAATAAAAAAACTTGGGTCCTGATCGGTATTCTCGGCGGCCTGTTCCTGGTAGTGGGTGCTTTTTCAGCAGGAGCAATCGTCGGTAATTTAATTATTCCCAAACCTGATCTGGGCTGGCTGGAAAAAACAACAGCTACCCAACCATCCTCGACAGATGGAGACTCAACAGCCGAAATCACAATGGATGAATTATTCTCCCCATTCTGGGAAACCTGGGACATTGTTCATGACCAATATGTCGATCAACCGGTTGATGACCAGGAAATGATGAGGGGTGCGATCAGTGGCATGCTTGAATCATTAGGTGACCAGCATACTGCATACATGAATCCAGACCAATTCATGCAGGCTAATATTCCCATGGATGGCGAATATGAAGGCATCGGTGCCTGGGTAGATACCTCAACAGAATACCTGACCATCATCAGCCCCATGCCCGGATCTCCTGCGGAAGAAGCCGGATTACAGCCAGGGGACGAGGTGATCGAGATCGATGGAGAGGACATGTCTGGGTTGGATGGTTCACTTGTTATTCGCAAAGTGCTTGGTCCAGCTGGATCAAGTGTGGTTTTAACCATTCGGCGAGAAGGTGAAACAACTCCTTTTGAGGTGACCATTATCCGGGCCGAGATCACAATACCCAGCGTGGAATCCAGGATGCTGGATGACGACATTGGATATGTCGCTATCATGACGTTTGCCGCGGATACCCAGTCTGAACTGCAAGATAACCTGGAAGAAATTCTTGCTGAAGATCCGGTAGGTTTGATAATCGATCTGAGAAATAATGGTGGCGGTTATTTACAAACCGCTGTTGAAGTTGGATCCGAATTCATCCTTGAGGGAATCATCCTCCATGAAGATTACGGCAGCGACGATGAGTTGATTGATTACCGAGCCTCTAAGAACGGCATAGCAACGGATATCCCTCTTGTACTGTTAGTGAACGAAGGGTCTGCATCTGCCTCAGAGATCGTGGCCGGCGCCTTCCAGGATCATGAACGGGGACCGCTGGTAGGAGCGACCACGTTCGGAAAAGGCTCGGTTCAAAACTGGATCTCCCTGGATAATAATCAGGGTGCCGTCCGGGTAACCATTGCTCGCTGGCTGACACCCGACAAACGCCAGATCCATGAGGTCGGGCTTGTGCCGGAATATGAAGTGGAGTACACCGAAGAGGATTTCCTTGCTGATCTCGATCCCCAATTGGACAAAGCCATCGAAGTGTTATTGGATCTGGTCCAGGATTGATAAAAAGGAATAAAAGAGATGTTTTATTGGAATCCCCAGTACCTGCTGTATATGGCCCCGGCAATGCTTTTGATGTTGGCCGCCCAGTGGTACGTTAACTCAACCTATAAAAAATGGGGCCAGATTCGGAGCCAAAGTGGTATCAGCGGTATGGAAGCTGCCCAGAGAATTATCAGGACAGGAGGCTTGAAGGAAATGGCCATCCATCAAGTTCCAGGACAGCTAACGGATCATTATGATCCCCGAAAGACTGAATTGAGCCTTTCTGCCAACGTATACCAGGGAAGTTCAGTGGCCTCGATGGCCATTGCGGCCCATGAACTTGGCCATGCCCAACAGGATCAAGAAGGGTATTTCCCCCTGCGGATTAGGTCTATGCTCGTTCCTGCTGTCAATATTGGATCGACCTTGGGATGGATCCTAATTATGGTCGGGCTGGTATTGAATGTGATTGGAATTGCCTGGTTGGGAGTTTTTGCCTTTTCAGGCGGAGCGATCTTCGCTCTGGCTACTCTTCCTGTCGAGTTGAACGCTTCCTCACGGGCCAAGGTTTTATTGAGAAACAGCGGCATTATCACTTCGCCCGAGGAAGAACGCGGAGTGAACCAGGTGCTTAACGCTGCTGCGCTGACGTACGTTGCATCTCTTTTCACTGCAGTGATGCAGCTTCTTTACTGGATATCGATTGTCGCTGGTGGAAGAAGAAAACGGTAAAAAATAAAGGGGACTTAGTCCCTTAAAAATCTATCATCTGACATTTTCTTATTTATCTTTCCCCGGCTACTTTCCAACCAGCCTATCCTCACTTCTTCCTGTTCGTCAAAGTCAGGCACATAGGGCTTGATGTCCAGCAGCGGGGTGCCATCCAAAATATCCAGATTTTCAACTTCGAGGATATTCCCTTCAATAGCCACCAGCTTCACAACTGAGATCCCAATCCCATTGGGTCGGCGGGGCGCCCTGGTAGCAAATACTCCATGCTTGACATCATCCAAAAATGGTTTGACCAACAAATCCGGCGATTTGGCCTGGTGGAAATAATACACCAAAATCACGTGAGAAAATTCCTCCAGGTCCTTAAGCCCTTCTTGAAAGGACGGGTCCAACACTACAGTGCCTTTTACACCTGCTGCCGCCGCAGGTTGAATGGGCATTCCCGCCAGCTCCTGATGGGGGCTGTGAATAATACCGATCGGTTGAAAGGTTATCTCATCATTAGCCATTAGATTTACAACTCCTATGCCGCCAATTGGGTGATCAATCTGACCCCTGCCTTGTGAACCTGGCGGAAGTTAGCGCCCTGCCCAACGGCAGCCAAAACGGCCGGGATATCCTCGACAATCGATCCCGCCAGCAAGTTAACCCCATATTCTGCCATTACTGGACTCAAAGGTGTTGAAGGTCCCAGAACCAAAATATAAGCTTCCGGTTTGCAGAGATCCAATAAACCCTGCAGGGTATGGTTAATGAAAGTCATCCCAGTTATGGCAACCAGATCTGCACCCGGAAGAACCTCCGGGGCTGCTGAGGCCGGCAGGTCTTTTCCTGAGGGGTTTAGATCCAGCACAGTAAAATCTTCCAACTCGGTCCTGAGATGATCTGCAAATGGAAAATGCCCGATCAGAACTGCTTTTTTCCCCCGACCGTGCTCTAGAATGGCTCCTTCCGCATTCTGATCTACCCATCGGGAAGGTTCCTGGGGAAGTAACGCATTAATGGCAGCGCAACCGACACTGCGTCTAAGAGGAATATCCGAATGGATCCAATCCGCCAATTCCAGGCCAGGAAGAGATGCCAGGTGACCAGGCTCCGGGATGGTGGGCACCCCCGTATGAGTGTGATCCACCTCAAGAGTAGACGCGAGGCCGCACTGGAATCCATTGTTTTTTTCCACAACGACAGCTGTCCAATGTAATCCGATCCTCACTTCGCGGACAGGGCTATCAGGTAGTTTTTTGATAATGCTGGAATACATATTCACCTTTTAATACTACGATTAATTTGACTAAATCAATTATAATCCTCACGGAACTAAAATCGGGGAGTTCCGTATATATAAATGGCAAAGAATCTTCATCAGATAAGAGGGAAAATATTGGACATCAAACTTCTCAAAGGAGTTTGACCAAAATACCCCCTCACGGTATAATGTCACGTCGGTAGTTGAAAATGAACTTCGAAGGAGTCACAAGAAGATGCCAAAACGGACCTATCAACCGAAAATCAGACGGCGAGCCCGTGTTCACGGGTTCCGAGCTCGTATGAAAAGCAAAGGCGGACAAGACGTATTGAAGCGGCGTCGCCTGAAAGGCCGCTATGTGCTTGCTCATACAAAAAATAATCACGTCAAGAACGTTAACTGGAATAGTTAACCCTGGCATGACCAAGTTCCCGTGGAACGGAGATTTCGACTAACAAGTTCAATTGAGATTCAGCGGGTGCGGCGATCAGGTAAATCCTACGCCCATCCGCTTCTCGTTTTGATATTACAAGCTGGGAACGATCCTAATTCCCGATTTGCAGTCACAGCAGGAAAATCCATCGGCAATGCAGTACAAAGGAACCGGGCCAAGCGTTTACTCCGGGCAGCATTAGGGGAAGTGATAACTGATTTCCCACCCGGATACAAAGGTATCCTTATCGCTCGAAAACCGCTGGTGGACGCTAGCTGCAGCCAAACGAGTGCAGCATTGAAATCCCTGCTGAACCAGACCGGAATCGTTTCCAGCAATTAAAATGGATAACCAGATCAGTTTGGAACACCCAGAACATATTCATCCTACTCAGGATCCGTTATTAAAGGATCTTGATGTGTCGGTTTGGACGATTCTTCGCTTTCCTGTCCTGGCGCTTATCCTGCTATATCAAAAAACCCTCTCCAAGGCACTGCCTGGGAACACCTGCCGGTTTTACCCCAGCTGTTCTCACTATACGTACCAGTCAATTTATAAGTATGGCGTCCTGAGGGGAGGATTAATGGGAACATGGCGTATTTTGCGCTGTAATCCCTTTTCAGAGGGTGGATTTGACCCTGTAAAATAGATCAAGTATCAAAAGAAAACTATGATAAAAAATAAAAAAATCCTATTCATCATTATCCTGGCAATAGTCGCCCTCACCCTGGGTTCTTGTACTGGACGGCGTGTTGTAGCAACCGGTTGGTCTGGCATTACTGTCAATGAGGAGACAGTTTATTTCTCCTACGGGCCGCATGCTTATGCGCTTAATCTTAAAAACGGCGCTCAGCAGTGGCAGTTCCCGGCTGAACCAATCAACGGTGTTGATTTTTACGCCGCACCGGTACTGGCAGACGAAAACAGTCAACTGCTGGTTGCTGGTTTTGACAGCGTTTTATACAGCGTGAACCCGGTCAATGGATCAGAAAACTGGTCCTTTGTGACTGCTGAAAACCGCTATATCGCTCCCCCTCTGGCTACAGAGGATGGAATCTTCGCTGCCAATTCAGATAACAGCCTTTACGCACTGGATTTAGACGGCCTGCTGCAGTGGGAATTTGAAACCGAAGACCCGCTCTGGGCTTCACCAATCTTGTCAGAAAATTGTGGCTGTATCTACCAGGTATCCATGGATCACTATTTATATGCTATCAATCCAGAAAATGGAAAGTTAGTCTGGAAATCCGAAGACTTGGGCGGCCCGATCGTCAACAATCCTACCATTTCCGAAGATGGCTTGATCTTGCTTGCCACTTTTAATAACGAAGTCATTGCCCTCGATGAAGAAAGCCATCAAGTTGAATGGCGTTTTCAGACATCTGACTGGGCCTGGGCTACACCAGTGATTGATGGTGATCAGGTCTATGCCAGCGACATATCTGGCACTTTTTACACTCTAGACCTTCACAGCGGTGAATTATTATGGCAGGTCCAACCAGGTGGTGGGATCTACTCCTCCCCGTTGGTGCAAGATGGAATGGTCTACTTCTCAACTGATACCAGCAGTCTGGTGGTTATCAGCCAGGAAGGTGTTGTCCAGCGAAATCAACCTGTAGAAGGAAAATTGTATGCTAGCCCTGTAGGTGCAGGAGACAAAGTACTCCTGGCACCCTCAGAAGCAGAATATTTCCTGGTAGCGCTCAGCGAAAGCGGCGTTCAGGTTTGGGGTTATCCCCCACCCAAATAATTAGTCTTAGTCGGATAGTCCTGACTTTAGAATCAAAAATAGGAAAAAAACTATGTGGGATGCCTTTATTAGCTTAATGATTAACGCACTGCTCTTCATTTACAACTTGATTGGGCAAAACTTCGGCTGGGCCATCATAATCTTCACCGTCCTGGTGAGATTAGTGACCTATCCGCTGACAGCTAAACAAATGAAAAGCAGCAAAGCCATGCAAGATCTTCAAAGTTCCAAAGAATGGAACGATATGCAGGCCAAGTACAAAAATGATAAGGAAGGCCTGGCTCAGAAGCAGATGGAGATTTACAAGGAAAAGGGCATCAGCCCCTTTGGCTCCTGTCTTCCCTTATTGGTCCAGTTCCCGGTCATCATTGGTCTTTATCAGGCGATCATCCGGACCCTGGCAGTGACCCCGATCCAGCTGGTGAATCTGTCGAAACATATTACCGACGGTGCCAACTTGATTCCCATCAACAGCCAATTCTGGTGGATGGAGCTCAGTGAACCGGAACGATTGCCCATCCTGGGTGTCGCAGTCCCTGTCCTGGCCATCCTGGTTCTGATCACCTCCTATATTCAGACCAAAATGGTCACCCCCACCCCCACCGGCGGCGCAGGGGATAAAGCCCAGGGCGCACAAATGACCCAGGCAATGACCCTCTATATGCCTTTCTTTATGGGATACCTGGCAATGACTTTTGCCTCTGGCCTGGCGTTGTACTTCATCGCCACAAATCTGGCAACCATTGCTCAATATGTAATCACTGGGCAGGCAAATTTCAAAAACATACTCCCTAAACTACCAAATTTTAGCCAGCTCGGTAAAAAATAATCATCGGAGAAGGCTTATGAAGAACAATCGCGCAACCCTGGAAGTTATAGCTAAAAGCGTCGAAGAAGCCATCGAAAAGGGTTTATCAGATCTGGGTTTACCTCGTGACGCAGTCGAGATCGATGTTTTGGATGAAGGTGGATCCGGTATCCTCGGCCTTGGTTCACGCCAGGCCCGTGTGCGAATTTCTATCTTAGGACAAGGCGACGATCAGGAACTGGAAGAGGTTCAATCGCCTGTAAAGGAACCAAATACAGATCAGACTTTGAACCTGGTTGAAGAAATCGTATCCGAGCTGCTGGAAAAGATGAACATGGAAGCATCTGTAGAAGCCAAGTACGGTGAAGAAAGCGACAAATTACCTCATACTCCTATCCTGGTAGATATAACTGGCAATGATCTAAGTGTTTTGATCGGCCGACGCGCAAAAACACTCAACGCACTGCAATACATAACACGCTTGATCCTAGGAAAAGAACTCGAACACGGCATCCCCCTCAGCATCGACGTGGAAGGTTACCGCGAACGCAGAGAACAGCAGGTTCGGCAATTAGCCCGTCGGGTTGCAGATCAGGTAGCCGATACCAAACGGGAACAAGCCCTGGAACCCATGCCGCCTAACGAAAGGCGATTTGCCCATCTGGAGCTGCAGGATGAACCCCTGGTATACACAGAGAGTGTGGGTCAGGAACCTTATCGGAAGGTAGTGATCCATCCGAGTGAGTAAGAAATAAATAGATATCATCGCCCCCGCTTCAATGCCGGGGCTTAAAAAAAGCCCCCTCTGGGGGCTTTTTTTTATTGGCTATATCCCCCTATCAGGTATAATTCAGCCATGAACCGCCCAGCTCCTGATTACCTGATTTTCGGACACATCACCCAGGATCTGGTAGAAGATGATACTCGTTTAGGCGGAACAGCATTTTTCAGTTCAATACTCGCCCGGCGATTAGGACTGGATGTTGCCCTGGTCACCTCATATAACGCCGATCTTGATCTGGAAGCCCTGGACGGAATTCAGATCATAAATCAAAAAGGGCAAGGAACTACGGCCTTTAAAAACATATACGGGGCAGCAGGTAGAACCCAATACCTGTTGGATAGAGCCAAGAGTCTGGATCCCTCCCTGATCCCGGACAGTTTCCGGATGGCAAAGATCGTTCATCTGGCTCCAGTCGCCAGAGAAATAAATTTAAAAGCCGGGAGAAAGTTCCCAAATTCTACACTGGCTTATTCTTTGCAAGGATGGTTGCGGAATTGGGATGATGCGGGATTAGTCTTTCCAGCTCCTCTTCCAGAACTGGACCAGGATGGACCATTGGATGGGACCGCATTCCTGAGTATCGAGGATCTTGGTTTTGACAGGTCAGGCCTTGATTCAATACGGGGTTTATTTCCGGATCTTGTCCTCACAACTGGAAAACAAGGGGCTGAGCTGTATACCAATAATGAAATGCACCTAGTCCCCACAGAACCTGCCCGGGAAGTGGATCCAACCGGTGCCGGTGATATATTTACAGCAGCATTTATAATAGCGAAGGGTATCTTGAGTAAATCTCTCCATGATTCTGCCCGCTTCGCAAATGCTCTGGCAGGGATATCAATCACCCGTCCAGGCAAAGATGGCATACCAACTGTAGAAGAGATTACTGAAATACAAAAGGTTTATTAATTTATGGGATTTATCTATACCATTGCCAACCAGAAAGGCGGCGTAGGCAAAACCACTTCAACCATTAATCTGGGCGCATACCTGGCCTATTACGGAAAGAACGTCCTTTTGGTGGATGTCGATCCCCAATCCAATGCCACTTCTTCAGTTGGCATCGATAAACAAGCAGTAAGGGGTGGCACTTACCAGGCTTTGTTGGAAGATGGTAATATCCGGGATTATATTCTGCGCAATCCCAAGCTCAAATTGTCCATCCTACCAGCTTCGCCTGACCTAGCTGGCGCTGAAATAGAGCTTGTGAATGAGGTCGGACGGGAAACTCTTCTTAAAAGAAAGCTGCTTCCCCTGGCAGAAGACTATGATTACATTCTGATCGACTGCCCCCCTTCCCTGGGTTTGTTAACCCTGAATGGACTGGTGGCAGCTGTAGACGGCATCCTGATCCCGGTCCAATGTGAGTATCTGGCCATGGAGGGATTGGGTGACCTGATCGCCACTATCGAAAGGGTCCGACGGGTAATCTCTCCTGACTTGACCGTCCGAGGTGTGATCCTGACCATGTTCGATTCTCGAACTAACCTGGCCAATGATGTAGTTGAGGAAGTGAAAAAACACTTCGAAGACAAGGTGTTTGATTCCATTGTGCCTCGCAGCGTTCGTCTGGCGGAAGCACCCTCATATGGAGTCCCCATCTCACTTTATTCACCTGGATCGATCGGGGCAAAAGCTTACCAGGAACTGGCCAAAGAACTACTACTAGGAGATGGCCACCAATTACCTGCGGTATAATTGGAACTAGCTAATTAATCCACCAAAATAAGTAATTTGTGAGTAAATAAAATCTATGGCAGCCAAACGACCCGGTCTCGGAAAAGGCCTTGACGCACTCATTCCCTCGCATCCAGAAGGTGAAATCCTGGAAGAATTTGGCGGTGTACTGGAAGTACCGCTAGCTTTGATCTCCGCCAATCCCCACCAGCCCAGAAGATCTTTTGACGAGGAAAAACTAAAAGAACTGGCTGCTTCCATCAAAGAACACGGCATTATCCAACCGCTGGTGCTTTCTATCCAAGACGTGGATGAAGAACAAAAATATTCTCTAATCGCCGGTGAACGGCGTTTAAGGGCTGCCCACCTGGCAGGCCTGAAAACCGTCCCAGCTGTATTAAGGGAAGCAGATGGCCAAGACCACCTGCTGCTGGCATTAATTGAGAACGTGCAGCGAGCAGACCTTAATCCGCTTGAAACCGCTACCGCGTATCAAAGCCTGGCTGTAGAATTTTCACTCTCCCATCAGGAGATCGGAAAACGGGTTGGAAAAAGCCGCACTGCGGTAACTAATACTCTGCGTCTTTTGGATCTGCCCGATGTGGTCCAGCAAGCAGTCCGAAAAAACCAGATCAGCATGGGCCATGCCCGGGCTCTTCTGGCTTTGCCTACGATTAAAGGGCAGAGCGCTGCCTTGCAAACCATCCTGACCCAGGATCTTAATGTCCGCCAAACAGAATCACTGGTGACCCGGTTAAAAGGCACAAAAAAAACCAAGCCTCCCAAAAAAGATTCCAAATCCCCCGAATTAAAAGCACTGGAAGAAGATCTGCAGTCCGCTTTAGGGACCAAGGTTCGCATCACCCGCTCTAAAAAAGGAGCCGGGACGATCACGGTCCACTATTACACGGATGAAGAACTGAACACCTTGATGGATCAACTCCTCAAAAAGTAATTATTTTAAATATCATATTCCGGAGATCAGTATGGATTCTTTAACCCTGATCAATGCCCGTATATTCACCATGGATGGAGGCTCTGCTGAGGTTTCCGGACTGGTCATCGAAAATGGCAGCATCAGCCACATACTCACTGGAACAGAAGGGCAGGAACCCCCTTCCCGGGGTAATTTCTTGGACCTGGGCGGCAGAATCGTCCTACCTGGATTAATTGACAGCCACCTTCATTTGCGAAAGTACGCTGAAACCCTGACAAAGATCAACTGTGAAACAAAAACTAAAACAGATTGTTTGGAAATAGTCCGAGAGAGAGCACTAATCACTCCTCCCGGGGAATGGATCCTGGGACACGGCTGGAATCATAACAACTGGCTGGATGGATATGGGACTGCCGTTGAGTTAGATCAGGTCGCGCCTGACCATCCGGTTTATCTGACGGGGAAATCACTCCATGTATCCTGGGCCAACTCAAGAGGGTTGTCATTAGCCGGGATCGATAAAAGAATACAAGATCCACCTGGCGGTGTCCTGCAGCGGGACGCCGATGGAACCCCAACCGGAATCCTATTCGAAGAGGCCGTAAAGCTAATTGAAGGGATTATCCCGACACCCACAGTAGAACAGGTCGCTTCTTCCATCCTGAAAGCCCAGGATTCCCTCTGGAAAATGGGTCTCACGGGAGTGCATGATTTCGATCGGGAATTATGCATCCAGGCGCTTCAATTATTAACTCAAGATGGTCTGCTTCACCTCCGAGTCCAAAAAAGCATTCCGAGTGAATTTTTGGACCAGGCCATCGAGTTGGGATACAAGACCGGCGAAGGGAACGACTGGCTCTGGTTCGGCGGTGTGAAAGAATTCATGGACGGCGCTCTTGGCCCCCAGACAGCAGCGATGCTGGAGCCATATCAAGGCTCTAGGGAACTGGGCATGCTACTAAAATCAGAAGATGAGATCATACAACTGGGACAGAAAGCCGCCGACCATGGTTTGTCACTTTCCATTCATGCGATTGGAGACCTGGCAAACCGAACGCTGATAAATGCCCTGGAAGATATTCGCTCTTATGAAAAGGAATCTGGTCTTGTTCCTCTTCCCCACCGGATCGAGCATGTCCAATTACTTCATCCAGCGGACCTGCCGAGGTTGGCAGAACTAGATATCATCGCCTCCATGCAGCCTATCCATGCTACCTCGGATATGGAAATGGCAGCCGCCTATTGGGGAGAACGCACCGCCTTCGCCTATGCTCCAAAAGCCCAATTCGATCAGGGAGCACTGGTGATCTTTGGGAGCGATGCCCCAGTCGAAAGCCCCAACCCCTGGTTTGGTATACATGCCGCAGTGACAAGGCAGCGGATTGACGGCGCTCCCGGACCAGATGGCTGGCATCCGGAAGAGAGGGTATCACTTCATCAGGCCCTTGCGGCTTTTACTGTGAACCCTGCCCGGGCAGCCGGGAGAAAGAAGTCGCAGGGAAAACTCGCTCCAGGATACTGGGCAGACCTGATCGTGCTCGATAAGGACCCGTATAAGTGTCCCACTGATGATCTACCGGGAATACAACCTCAGGGCACGATGGTTGCTGGAAAGTGGGTCTACCGAAATTTCTGATAAATTTTGTGGTCATTTTTTATCAAGAAGACTGGGTTTCTGAGAAAATAAAGATAGGCTTAGGATCATCACTGATGGAAAAGTCGCTTTCCAGTTCTGTCATCCTGAGCAGAGCGAAGGATCCATATTCAGCACCAATACCTAAACCAGAATCTTTTCTAATACAATCTATCCTCACAGCCCTCTCAATATGGATTCTTCCGTTTCGCTCCGCACAAGATCAGAATGACAATTGCTAATTAATTATAAAAACACCTCCTACAAGAAATTCGTAAGGAGGTGTTATGTCTTGGGTTTCTTAACTCAATTGTTCCGGAGAAAACTTACAAGCTACAAGTGTTTGATATAAATCCTGCGGCGTTTATGCTGACGGGTGTCGAAATATCTCCACTGCGACCAGACTTTCTGATTGCTCTCCAGCTGGGGATTGACGTGAACGGTTTTCACACCATGTTTTTTGGTAGCTTCAAATAGGCTGACCATCATCAACGCATTCACGCCCTTGCCCTGTAACCTAGGAATAACTGCCCCAAGGTAAGTATCGATCGTATCAAACTTTTTCAACGCTCCCAGTAAATGGATAAAACCAAATGGGAAGAGCTGGCCGCGGGCCTTCTGAATCGCTCTGGACAGGGAAGGCATGGCTATCGTGAAGCCAACCATCTTTCCGTTTTCGTCCAGCAAAACCGGTACCAGGTCCGGGACCACGAAACCAAAATACTGCTTTACATAGGCTTCCCGTTGTTTAGCGGTCAGGTGAACTACGCCATACAAGTGGCTATATGTTTCATTGATCACCTCAAATAACTCCGGAGCATATTTCAATAATTCTTTTTTGTTTTTTGCTACAAAAACCTGCAGTTTATAACGTTTTTTGACCAGTCCTGCTATCCGAACGATCTTTTCATCCAGCTCATCGGGCATGGTAACTAAATGCTCATACCAGTCGACTGCTTTGCCGTATCCCAGCCGTTCCATATGCTCGTGATAATATGGCGGATCGTGCCGGGTTGCCAGTGTGGCCAGTTCGTCAAATCCCTCAACGAGCATACCTTCTCGGTCAAGATCTGTGAATCCCAGGGGGCCGTGCACTGCTGTACAGCCCAATTCAGCTGCCCATAACTCCACTTTATCCATCAAAGCATCGACAACATCAGGATCGTCAATGAAGTCGATCCAGCCAAAACGCATATAGTCCTCACCCCAGGTCTCTGTGTGCAATTTGTTGTAGATCGCCGCCACCCGGCCAACAATCTTATCTCCGTCATATGCCAGGTAGTAATGGGCCTGACAGTGGTCAAAAGCCGAGTTTTTATTATTCATCTCGTCAAAATCCAGGGCCGGCACCCAGGCGTTATTTTCCCTGGGGATGGAATGTGGAAAACGGATGAATTTCTTTAACTCCCGGGTTGTAGTGATTTCTTTGACCTGGATGCTCATACTTTCTCCCTCCACCTATCTGAGGCGTATTTTTTCTAAATTCAAAATTCGACAGTTCATGGATTATAACTGAAATCGGAGTTTGAAGATGCGGAAAGGAAGAAGGTGAAAGGGGAAGTTTAAGGTATAAAGCTATTATGGGTGTGTTCTTACACAAAGCATGATTTACAATGAGAACCTGCTGCAACAAAGAGATTTGACTTTATAGACAATAACAGCGAATTTTACAAATTGAAGAATTTTTATTCAGAAACAAGAGAGGATTCTTATGGAAATCATCAAAAATTCCCT
>RCNC010002112.1_pt1 | contig 13290 bp, 10 predicted proteins | sample 2041301 | NCBI WGS metagenome assembly RCNC01 (sample SAMN09708231, study PRJNA481090) | Marine sediment metagenome, whole genome shotgun sequencing project. | biome: marine sediment; feature: ocean; material: sediment; isolation source: Sewage treatment plant 13A marine sediment (STP13A) ... | reverse complement strand
CGTTATCCGGGACTGGTACAGGGTGTCAGGATCTTGAAAAAGTACAATTTTATCAGCAGGTTAGGGCTGCACTCATGTATGAAATGGGTGTATGGTAAGGGAAGCATATGGATGAATAAAAACCTGAAAAGAAGAAAACCCAGGCTATGGATATTAGATCTTTATAAACTCTGCTATTTTGCATCCCTGCATTAGCCATCCTGTTTTTTACATTATATTTGCACAAATTTTGTGAAGGCTGTTTCCAATGGATTTATATCAAATAATATTACAGGCTGTCAGTGAATACATCAGGGATACCTATGCCATTGAATTGGATGTCAAATCCCTGCAGGTCCAGAAGACAAGGAAGGAATTTGAAGGAGACCTGACCCTTGTTGTTTTTCCATTGCTCAGGATCACAAAGAAATCCCCCGAGCAAAGCGGAGAGGAAATTGGTACTTTTCTGAAAGGATCCCGCCCTGAAATTGAGAGCTATAATGTCATCAAAGGATTTTTAAACCTGAGTATCAGTCCGGCATTCTGGCTGCAAAAACTAGCCGAGATTGAGGCAAACATGGAGCATGGAAGAAAAGAAACCCCTGAGGATGCCCCCATCTATGTAGTAGAGTACTCATCCCCAAATACAAATAAGCCATTGCACCTGGGACATATCAGGAACATCATTTTGGGCTACTCAATCTCGCGGATACTGGAAGCAAACGGTTTTTTGGTAAAAAAGGTCAACCTGGTTAATGACCGTGGCATACATATCTGTAAATCCATGCTTGCCTGGCAGAAATGGGGAGATGGAGAAACACCCGAAAGTGCCGGTTTGAAAGGTGATCACCTGGTTGGGGATTATTATGTGAAGTTTGACAGGGAATTTAAGTCCCAGGTTAAGGAACTGCTTGAAAAGGGGATGCCCGCGGAACAGGCAGGAAAGGAGGCTCCGCTGCTCCGGGAAGCCCAGGAAATGCTCCGGCAGTGGGAGGCCAGGGATCCCGGCGTCACGAGCCTTTGGAAAGAGATGAATGCATGGGTTTACGAAGGATTCGACATCACTTACAAGAGGCTGGGCGCCTCTTTTGACAAGATCTATTATGAGTCGGAGACATATATGCTGGGTAGGTCAATTGTCCTTGAGGGACTGGCAAAGGGGATACTTTATAAGAAGGAAGATGGCTCAGTCTGGGCCGATCTGACTGACGAGGGACTGGACCAGAAATTGCTGCTCCGTGCAGATGGAACTTCGGTGTACATGACACAGGACCTGGGAACAGCGCAGCAGCGCTTTGCTGAATATGAATTTAATACCCATGTATATGTCGTTGGAAACGAACAGGATTACCACTTCCAGGTCCTGGCCCTGATTTTGAAAAAACTGGGCTATGAATGGGCAGACCGGCTGGTACATCTGTCCTATGGCATGGTTGAATTGCCTGATGGAAAAATGAAATCACGGGAAGGTACCGTGGTGGATGCGGATGACCTTATGGATGAGATGTCTGAAACGGCCAGGACCATGTCAACTGAACTGGGCAAGCTGGATGGATACGCAGAAGAAGAAAAAAACGAAATATTTACCACGGTCGGTCTTGGTGCATTAAAATATTTCATACTAAAGGTCGATCCCAGAAAAAACATGACATTTGACCCGGTGGAGTCGGTGGACTTCAACGGGAATACCGGGCCATTTATTCAGTATACCTATGCCAGGATCCTGTCTGTGCTCAGGAAGGCTGAGGAAATTGGACTGAAACCCGGGATATTGGTGGACCAGGATCCGAATCCGAAAGAGCTCGACCTGATCAAGAAGATATACTTTTTTCCCGAGGCAGTATTTGATGCCGGACAGGAGTTGAATCCTGCTGTTATCGCAAATTATTGTTATGAACTGGCCAAGGAATTCAACCAGTTCTACCATGATTATTCCATCATGAATGCTGAAAGCCAGGACAGTCGAAGGTTCCGGCTCCTGTTATCAGGGATGGTAGTCCGCACCATCGCTACCAGCATGCACTTATTAGGCATAGAGTTGCCAGAAAGAATGTAAAATAGGAGAAACATCATATGTTCGAGAGTTTATCAGACAGGTTGGATAAGTCCTTCAAATTGCTGAAAGGGCAGGGAAGGATCACTGAAATAAATGTAGCAGAGACCCTGAAAGATGTTCGAAGGGCACTGCTCGATGCAGACGTTCACTTCAAGATCGCAAAGACTTTCACTGATACTGTTAAGGAAAAAGCATTTGGTGAGAAAATCCTGACCAGTGTGAAACCTGGCGATATGATGGTTAAGATCGTCCATGATGAACTTTCCAGGCTGATGGGCGGGGAGATGGAGGATATTAACCTGAAAGGCAATCCAGCTGTAATCCTGATCGCTGGACTCCAGGGATCTGGAAAGACGACATTTTCCGGGAAACTGGCTCTGCACTTGAAAAATAAAAAAGGGATGAATCCCCTTATGATCGCCGGAGACGTATACAGGCCTGCCGCCATAGAACAGCTTAAAGTACTGGGTGAGCAGGTGGATGTTCCGGTATTTACTGAGGATGGTAACAAAGATCCTGTAAAGATCGCAAAAGCTGGTATCAAATATGCCAAACAGCAAGGCCGGAATGTGGTCATCATCGATACAGCCGGACGGCTTGCCATTGATGAACAGATGATGGCAGAGATCGAATCAGTGAAGAAAGCTGTAAGTCCCCAGGAAATACTTTTTGTAGTGGATTCAATGACAGGACAGGACGCTGTGAATACCGCCAGGGAATTCAATGAAAGGCTCGATTTCAACGGGGTTGTACTCACCAAGCTTGATGGCGACACCAGGGGAGGGGCTGCCCTTTCGATACGCTCTGTGGTCAACAAGCCGATAAAATTTGTCAGTGCCGGCGAAAAACTGGATTCCCTTGATGTATTTCACCCTGCCCGGATGGCTGACAGGATACTTGGCATGGGTGATATTGTATCACTCGTGGAAAGGGCCCAGGATCAATTTGATGAGGTGGAAGCCAGGAAACTACAGAAAAAGATAGCCAAGAACCAGTTTAACTTTGATGATTTCCTATCACAGATACAGCAGATTAAAAAGATGGGTAACCTGAAGGATCTGGCCGGCATGATCCCTGGCGTTGGCAAGGCAATGAAGAACCTGGATATGGATGATGATGCCTTCAAGGGGATTGAAGCCATTATCCACTCAATGACTCCCGATGAACGGTCAAATCCCACCATTCTGAATGGAAGCCGCCGGAAGCGGATCGCATTTGGCAGCGGAACGACCATCCAGGAAGTAAACAGGCTGATAAAACAATTCGGGGAAACCAGGAAAATGATGAAAATGATGTCAGGTGGAAAGAACCTGTCCAAGATGATGGGTGGTATGCAGGGTGAGATGCCCGGTCCCCGGCGATAAAAATACAGGCAGTAATAACCATTAAACCAATATACTATTATGATGTTAATCGACGGTAAAGAAACAGCTGGACAGATCAAACTTGAAATTGCCCGTGAAGTGGAAGATATCATAAACAGTGGTGGGAAAAGACCCCATCTGGCGGCTGTTCTTGTCGGAAGTGATCCTGCCAGTGAAACTTATGTAAACTTCAAGGTAAAGGATTGTGAACAGGTGGGATTCGAATCAACCCTGATCAGGTTTGACGAGGACACTTCCGAAGCCAAACTCCTTGACAAAGTTGATGAATTGAACAGGGATGCTGAGATCGATGGTTTCATAGTACAGCTTCCACTGCCTTCCCATATTTCTGAAGCAAAGGTTATAGAGTCCATTGACCCTTCCAAGGATGTTGACGGGTTCCATCCTGTAAATGCAGGCCGCCTGCTGATCGGCTTGCCCTGCTTTGAATCTGCCACCCCCGCCGGCATCATCGAACTGATTAAAAGATACAATATACCCACCAGCGGGAAGCACTGCGTGGTGATCGGCCGGAGTAATATTGTAGGGAAGCCCATTGCTGCCCTGCTGGCACAGAAAAGGGACCTGGGCAATGCAACGGTCACTGTTTGCCATAGCCGTACAAAGGACATCAAGGAAATGACCCTGCAGGCAGATATAATCATTGCTGCCATGGGACAGCCTGGATTCCTGACAGAGGACATGGTGCCCCAGGATGCCGTAGTTATCGATGTTGGTACCACCAGGGTTAAATCAGATAAAACGAAATCCGGTTTCAAATTAATGGGGGATGTGGATTTCGACGCTGTTGCTGCCAAGTGCAGTTATATTACTCCTGTACCTGGTGGAGTGGGACCCATGACACGGGTCTCCCTCTTGCTGAACACCCTGAAAGCAGCAAAAAAGGAGATCTATCCATGATAGACCTCCTTATCACCTGCCTAGGGTGAACCAATCCTAATCAGCGTGAATTGGGATCATACTCAGCAGGTTGATATCCTTTACATCAGAATAGTCGTACTGGTATAATCCATCTTCGCCGATCATGATCAGATGCTTTTCAATGGGTATTACATCAAATGTGTTGATCTCCGTAAAATGGGCAAGCTGGTTCGCATTAAGATTCAGGGGATCGCTCGCGTCGTAAACCTTCAGGCCGGCATCCCCGTCACAGATGAATAATATGCCCTGTTCGATTCCCAATCCATGCGGATTATGCATCGGATAAGACTTAATCTTGATAGGGCTTGACAGTTTATGAATATCCACAATCTCAAGCTGGTTTGCATCAGTTTCACAAATATTCCCTGTCCTCAACGTGATATAGGCATAGTTTCCTTCCACAACTACGGGGTCACAACTGGTTACATGCCAGTAGGTAGACACAAAGTCCGGATTGACCGGATCCTTCAGGCTGTATATATACATCCCTGTCATGGATCCAATGAACAGGTGTTCCCTGGCAATAAAGACCGTTTCAATGTTCCAGCCTATAGGTGTGCTTCCGGCTGATATTGGGGAAAGCTCATTATTGATATCAAACATATGCAGGTTTGACTGGTCAATTACATAGAGAATATCTTCATAAATGATAAATCTTGCCATGGAGCCTCCTGTGCCTGTTGCCGATCCGCCACCTGTTCCATTGGCACTGGCAAAGGACACCATATCCATCCTCATTGAGGATTCCCACATCTGGGTGGGGAACAAAAGTCCCTGATCGGGCCCGTCCAGCTCTTCCGTCACCTCTTCAACATTCCAACCTACGACAACACCCTGGGATTCATCAACCATACCTACACGTGTCCCTGCTTCATATGGAGGAAGGGACCAGGAAAAAAGATCTTCAAACCTGGCTACTTCTTTGATATTATTCAGGTCAGAAATATCAATGGCCACCAGGTCTACATATGAATCAGCGTACAGTATATTATTTTTAATGGCCATATCAATGTTACCTGGAATCTTAATGAAGCTGATCACTTCCGGATTCGCAGGATCCGCATTATTGACCACATGGATTCCTTTCCTTACTTCATTTACCAGGATAAATTCACCATACAGGTAGATCTTGCCTGGCAGGCTGATCTCCACAGGAGCTGTATCCGCTACCGCTGTGCGAAGGTCTACATAGGACATGTATACAGGGTTATTCACTTCGTATGTCTGAAGGAGCTTGTCCTGGCAACCTGCCAGCGACAGAACAGTTAGCATAGAGGCGAACACCAGGCAGGTTTGGATTTTGTCTTTTTTCATTTTGCGGGATTTGATTTATATAGTAGATGCAGTATCCGTCCGGGAGGTTGCGTACATGTCCCCTGTTTGTTTATGACGCAACCATTTGCGGCTCCCTGACATCTATGAATTGTACACAGGATCTAAAAAGGACTGAAATCATGGAACAGTTAAAGCAACCAAGGCAAACCTATTTATTTCTGCTTATGATGTTTCTTGGTCTCTCCTGTCTGACCAACCTGGTTGCCCAGAAGCAGGAAGTAGATGCAGTTTACCTGAAGAATGGTGAAATTTACCGGGGAAGTCTGCTGAACCATCAGGATGTGAACAAGATTTTGCTTCAGACCCTATGCTGGAATACCATGATTTTTGAAGCCGGGGATGTAGACCACATTGACATTGAAATGGTGAATGCGAAAAACAGCCGATTGCATGTTCCATCCAACGGATATTTTAACCGGACGGACCTGGGAGTGCTGATTGGAACAGGGAATAATGAAAAGAACGCCATTTTCAGTGCCCAGATGGTAAATGGATATAAAATTAACAGCAGGTTCTATCCAGGTCTTGGCATTGGCATTGAGTTCTATGAGCAGGCCGTAGTCCCCCTGTTTGCAGACATGTCATACCATTTTGGCAGGAATGTGCTGTCACCATTTGTCAGGGGAAGTATTGGTTATTCTTTACCGGTTGAGGATCCCCCTGAAACCTGGGGTGTGAGCACGAATAATAATGGGGGTTATATGTATGCAGCGGGACTGGGAACATTTATCCGGCTGAACGGGCATAATTCCCTTTCTATATCCCTGGTATACCGTTTTCAGAGCCTGAGGTCAGTGATTACACAGGATTGGTCTGATGAGGTACTGAACCTGAATAAGCAATATAATCGTATTGCCTTCCGGATCGGATTTGTATTTGAATAAGCAGGGCTGTCGCTTCCGGATATGTGGCTTTGTTATTGACCGGAAATCCTTTATTTTTACAGGAAGACTTAAGGATGATGCCAGGAGAATCCATCAGATCAAAAGCAGGCTTTATTACTATTATTATAGTCATGCTGTTTTCATTCAACAACTGTGTTGAAGAAGATAGCAACGGGCCTTCCGCTGCAGGCTGGTCTAGCCTGGATCCTGCATCTATTCCACTGAGACATAGAATGAACTATGCAAACCGGGAAAACCTGGTGAAAAACCCATCCTTTGAGCAGGGAAGGATCATTAATGTTGACAGCAATACTGTCTCCAATAATATAAGCGGATGGACATGGATTGGCAACAATGTCCAATGGGTGTCAGTAGGGGACAGTTCCGACCATAGCCCGGAAGAAGTCCATTCTGGTGTATATGCAATCAAAATTCAAAGGGGAAGTGCTGACGAGACCATGGGCCAGGGGGAAGGTATCATCAGTGATTTCATCCGGATCATCCCCGGTAACTATGAGTTTACATTCTGGATCCGGCTTGAGGATATTCATTCTTATCAGGAAAGAAGAGGGACCCGTATCGATGATGCCATTGATATCCGCTTACTTTTTTATGATAAAAACAGGCTGCCGATTAGCGGGGAAACTTATAATTCTCAGCGGAACGCCAACATTGACCAATCTTTCAAAGCTTTACCATTCGCAGGTTTCTGGAATATTGACAGCCTGGACTGGTCACAGGTCAGCGGCCGGACTACCAATGACTACCTCACCGAGGGGGATGTCCCTGATGAAGCAAAATTTGCAAAGATATTTTTCGGGTTAAAAGGTACTGGCATCGTGTGGATTGATGATGTTGATTTCAGGTATTCCAAACGAAATTTCACTTCCCTTGAAAAGTCTGAACGCTTTTTTGACACAACATTTTCGGCCGTAGACATGCTGGTTCCTGGTCCAAAGGAGGCCGTGGGAATGGATCCTTTGGTTTATCATTATCCTGGGACTGACAGCCTGCCTTATCCTGTTATCGTTATACCCGCACAGGCATCCCGGCAGACGGCTGCAGCTGCCCAATTGCTCAAGAACAGGCTGGACATGCTTTTTAAAAGGCTTTACGGTTCAGCATATAAATCAAAGGTTATGATAAGCTCCAGGCTCCCGGATAAGGTCATTGAGGGCGGGGGACTGGTATTCAATATTGGTCAGCAACAACTATCAGGAGGCCGGATATCGGAATATGAACAGGGATACATCATACAACCAGACGTAATATATCCTAATCTCGTCCACCTGATCGGATCAGATGCTGAAGGTAATTTTTATGCTGCCGTAACAGTTTCGCAATTATTGGATGACAGCCGCTATGTCTATTATCAATCCAGGATATTGGATTATCCTGATATCCCACAGCGGTCATTTCTGGTATCGGCTAATTCTGCCTCATCAGATGAGCAAGCCAATGGAAATAACCTGGACGATATGCTAATGCTGAAAATGAACCGTGTGTATCTTGAGTATTACCAATCCAGGAATATGTGGGAACGAACGGGGACTGCTTACCTCCGGGGCTTGAGCGAAATCGGCAGGGAGGCCGGTAAACATGGCATGATACAGCTGGCCCAGATGGTTAATCCATATGCCTTCCTGCCTGCATCAAGCCAGCTTGATTCAATTGATCCGGGCTTAACAAACAGATGGATGCACAGCAGTTCTTCCAGTTTATCGAAGCTCCGCTTGCGGTTCAAATTGGGACTTGAGGCCGGGGCATCCACGCTTGTGCTCTGTGCAAATGATCACCTTCCCTACAAAGGTGGTCACTTTCTGGATTTTAGCCTGTATGCGGAAAGAGACCATGAGAAATATATAAACCTGCAGCAGGCACATATTGAACTGATACATTTCATGACTGAATCAACAGGGATAGCAAGACCTGTAAATTATGAATTCATCCCTCCCTGGTATGCCAATGAAATGGTTGACCAGAGCAGGGGACGGGGAGAACAATATCTCAGGGATCTGGCGGATAATATACCAGATCAGGTGAGCATCTTATGGTCTGGTCCGTCTCAGCAGAGTTATTCAGTCGATGAAGCTGATTTTTACCGTTACAAAGCACTCACGGACAGGAAGCTGATAATATGGGATAACAGCCTTAATGCCCTCCCGGTTATTTTAAGGGATACCAGCCTGAGCATGAGCCTTTCCCTGAAACTGCGCACATTGAATGTGTTTGAGCCTTACCAGGTAAGATTTATCGGTCGTTCAATAGCGGACCGCCAGTCTGGAAAGATCATAATTAACAGTCCCCTGGAATCAGAACTGATGAAAATAAGGATTGCAACAGCAGCAGATTATATGTGGAATACCCAGACATATGATCCTGACCTATCCCTGTGGAAAGTTCTCGTATCCCGCTACGGACGTGAGGCAGCGATGAACCTGTACCAGTTCAATGAATCCTATATGACCCTTTTTGGTTCACTGACCTCATTAAAGAATGGCACCGGAAACCAGCGTTTTGCCAGGCAGATAAAAGACAAGCTTGAAATCATGCAGGAAACCCTGGCAATCCTTGATGGACTGATACCTGATCAACCAAGATTACTGAACGAGTTAAAGAGCCTGAAACTGGAGATGGAACATACCTTTGAAGAAGAGATGGAAGTGATATCCACCCAGGTCATGGCCGATTTGGACAGTATTTAAATATCCCGTAAATATTGCTAATTTTGACTCCGTAAACAGACTTTGCAGGATGGATAAGGAAAAGGATTATTTTCAGGAAGATGGTGAATTACAGGATATTCTCGGTCGATTTGAGAATATGTTGAACCAATTGGAAGCTTATTTTTTCGATGTACACGAATTTGAAAGGATAATTGATCATTACCTGGATACTAACCATTTCACGAAAGCCATAGATGCAGTTCAATTTGGGATCAACCAACATCCCGGATCGACAACCCTGCTTATAAAAGAGGCACAGGTGTATGCAGAAAAGGGAGAATCTGCCAAAGCCCTTAAGAGGGTCAATACCCTGGAACATATCGAAGAATCGAATATTGAGATTTTCATGCTCAAAGGCATGATCCTGAACCAGCTTGGAAAGGTGAAAGAGGCTAAAGTTGCATTCGAAAAGGCACCTGATCTGAGCTATGAAAACCACGAGGAGATCCTGTACGATATTGCCCTTTCATTTGAGTATATTAACCAGTACAAGATCGCCGTGGGCTACCTTGAAAAAGCTTATAAAAGAAACCCTGAGAAACTGAATATCCTGTACGATCTTGCTTACTGTTATGACCGGCTGCATGAATTCGACAGGAGTATCAAATACTATGAGATATACCTTGACCATGAGCCGTTCTCGGAGAATGTTTGGTATAATTTGGGACTCCTCTACTTTAAGAAAGAAAACTTCAACAAGGCAGTAGAGTGCTATGATTTTGCCATTGCCATCAATGACCAGTACTCCTCAGCTATCTTTAATAAGGCAAATGCCCAGGCCAATCTGGGAGAATACGAAGCAGCTGTTAAAACCTATCAGGAATGTATCCTGATTGAACCGGAGAATGTGCTGGCACATTGTTATATTGGTGAATCCCTCGAAAAACTCGAAAACTACCAGGAGGCTATACAGTGGTACGAGAAATCCACCGTGATTGATCCATCATATTCAGAAGGCTGGTACGGAATTGCCGTGTGTTACCTCTTCCTGAACTCGTATAATGATGCATTGTACTTTGTTAACCAGGCCATTTCCAAGGATGAAGAAAATCCGGATTTCTGGTTTACCCTCGGTAATGTCCATACCCATCTTGGATCTCAAACTGATGCAATAAAAGCCTATTCACAGACCACAGAACTTGACCCGTATGATGATGAAGCATGGCTGAATCTCGCTCACCTGAATTTTACGCTGGGGGAGACAGAAAAGGCCATCACCGTATTGAAAGATTCCTATAGTTATACCTTTGATATCCCCATCATAAATTATCACCTGGCCGGATACCATTATATCATTGATAAATCTGACCAGGCCCTGAAGTTTTTTGAAAAGGGTTTGAAACTGGATTATGCCGATTTTAGATCCGTCGGAAAGATCAGTCCCGAATTACTGGAAGACCCCGATTATAATGAACTGATGGAAAAGTATATCCCATCCCGGAAATCTGGAAAACGAAACTAGCACCAAATCATACAGCATGAACCAAGATTTACCCCATATCCCCGAAAGGGCCCTGCAGCCAAGGGAATCAGGGCTTACCATGATGATGGACAAAGGATTGAGCATCAGGGAAGCTGAGAACTTTATCAGCTCCAGTGCAGCATATACTGATATCGTCAAATTTGGCTTTGGAACCGCCTTGATCAGTATGGGATTGGAAGAAAAAATAAGTCTCTATAAATCAGCTGCCCTGAAACCATATTTTGGAGGCACCTTATTTGAATTGTTCATAGTCCGGAACAGGTTCGATGATTTCCGAAAAATGCTTGACAGGTACCGGATCGAGTTTGCCGAGGTATCTGATGGGTCCATGGCCATTCCCCATGATGAGAAACTTGAATACATCCGGAAACTTTCTGAACAGGTGACCGTTCTTTCAGAAGTCGGATCAAAAGTTGCAGGCGTGGAAATCCCCAATGAGCATTGGGTCACTATGATGAAAGCTGAACTTGCAGCAGGATCCTGGAAGGTTATAGCAGAGGCAAGGGAAAGTGGAACCATTGGGATATACAAGAAAGATGGTTCGGCCAATACCAACCTGATCGATGAGATTGTCAGGCAAATAGCAGTAGAGGATGTGTTGTGGGAGGCACCCAACAAAAACCAGCAAGTATGGTTCATCCAATTGCTGGGAGCTAATGTTAACCTGGGCAATATTGCACCCAATGAAGTGGTATCACTCGAGAGTCTGAGACTTGGACTCAGGGGGGATACATTCTTTAATTTTTTGCCAGATTCTTTTCACGATAAAAAATTATGATTAAACGGCGATTAAGTGATTTTGGCGTACTGGTCCTCAAAGGCATGGGAATGGGTGCAGCGGATGTTGTACCAGGAGTTTCCGGCGGGACCATTGCATTTATTACCGGTATTTACGAGGAGCTGGTACACTCTATTAAAAATATTAATTTCAGAACCATCAGTACACTGTGGAAAGAGGGGCTGCCGGCATTCTGGAAGGCAGTGAACGGCAGTTTTCTGTTGTCGGTGGTTGGGGGGATACTGATCTCGGTCCTGACCCTTGCGAGAATTCTTGAATACCTGCTGGTAAACCATCCCATCCTGATCTGGTCATTCTTCTTTGGACTGGTTGTCGGGTCCGCCATTTTCGTGGCACGGTCTATTGAGAAATGGAACACCTGGACTATCATCAGCGGAGTGGCAGGTATAGCCATTGCATGGATCATTACCAGCTTTACCCCGGCCGAAACCTCTGAAGCTTACTGGTTCATTTTTCTGTCCGGTGCACTGGCTATCTGTGCCATGATCCTGCCTGGTATATCAGGGAGTTTTATCCTCCTTCTGTTGGGTAAGTACCAGTTTATACTGACTGCCCTGAATGAAGGAAAAATAAGCATCCTAGCTGTTTTGCTGACAGGGGCTTTGACAGGAATCATCGCCTTTTCGCACCTGCTTTCATGGCTGCTTGAAAAGTTTCACCACCTGACCATAGCCATGCTGGCGGGGTTTATGATCGGTTCATTGAATAAGATCTGGCCATGGAAGATCACTGTGGAAACCTATATTGATTCCCATGGTGAGATCCAACCTTTGCTGCAGCATAATGTCCTGCCAGCGCGTTTCATTACCGAGACAGGCACTGATCCTCAGATACTCTGGGCCATACTTCTTGCATTGGCAGGATTTCTGCTCATCTTCATGTTTGAAGGCATATCCAAGAAACAAAACTGATGAAGCACCTGGGACTGATAGGCTATCCGCTTTCCCATTCATTTTCTGTAAAGTATTTTACTGAGAAATTCGACAGGGAAGGGGTAAGTGAATTTGAATACCATAATTATCCCATTCAATCAGTTCAGGAGCTCAGGCCATTGATCGAAGAAAAGGAAGAACTGATCGGACTCAATGTTACCATACCCCATAAAAAAGAGGTGATGCCGCTGCTGGATGAAATCGATCCTGAGGCTGCAGAAATTGGTGCTATTAATACAATAAGGATAAGGAGATCTTCCGGGAAGATCCACCTGATGGGCTACAATTCAGATGCCTATGGATTCAGGGAATCACTGCTTCCCCTGCTTGGAGCAGGCCATCAATACGCCCTGGTACTGGGAACGGGAGGGGCCTCAAAAGCAATTACCCATGTCCTGGAACAGCTGGGGATAAATTATCAATATGTTTCACGTACCCCGGCAAAGGACCAGCTGCATTACCTCGACCTATGCTATGCAGTTATTAAAAAGCATACACTCATTGTCAATACCACACCACTGGGTACCTATCCGAATACATCGGCTTTTCCGAACATACCTTATGACCTGGTCACTTCAGGGCATATTCTGTATGACCTGGTTTACAATCCTCCTGAGACTGAGTTCCTGCGGCTGGGCAAGCAAAAAGGGGCCACGGTCATGAACGGTCATGAAATGCTTATCCTCCAGGCAGAAAAATCCTGGGAGATATGGAACCTTCCAGATTGATCTAAAGGAAAGGCATGTAATCCTGCCATCCAAACAAGAGGTAAAAGAAATAGTGAATAAAT
>RCNC010002111.1_pt1 | contig 13290 bp, 13 predicted proteins | sample 2041301 | NCBI WGS metagenome assembly RCNC01 (sample SAMN09708231, study PRJNA481090) | Marine sediment metagenome, whole genome shotgun sequencing project. | biome: marine sediment; feature: ocean; material: sediment; isolation source: Sewage treatment plant 13A marine sediment (STP13A) ... | reverse complement strand
TCAGCGCCACAGGTAGCATCGCCTTCCTTATCGCCACCACAGGAAGCTTCACCTTCCTTGTCGCCGCCACAAGAGGCTTCGCCCTCTTTGGCTCCCTTATCGCCGCCACAAGAGGCTTCGCCCTCTTTAGCGCCCTTGTCGCCGCCACAGGTGCCTTCACCGGCGCTGAGCATGTAGCCCGCGGTCAGCGTTGACATGGCAAATGGGCTTTCAACGGTATCTGCGCTTGCAATGCTGCTCGACAGAGCGAATGAACCTGCAAGTGCTACGCCAACGGCCAACGCGATCGGCTTTGCTATTTTCTTCTCGGACATTATTTGTTCTCCTACTGGGGTTGGTTGCCCAAGCTGGGCATATGGATTGGCGGGCAGCGCACTAAGTGCTCCACGTCACCGATTTCAATACTCTTTCTTCAATTAAATCGAGGCGTTCTTCCCGAACACCGATGATGGCGATGCTACCGCTGCCGACGGGCAGGATTACGCCGTGTACCGTGTCACCTTCCAATGGCAACGCGCTCGGTATTTTCTCTTCCGGCATCAACAAGATCGTTACCGGACCATGCTCACCCTGAATAACGAGGTGTGGTACATCCTTACCGTTGATCTCGCAGCTCTGCGCGTACGTTATCAGGCCGGCGCTGCGATCCATGCTGGCAATACTTGCGGGCACGACCGAGCGGAACCGCTCATCGCTGACCGCGACGTCCGTGACGACAAGAGCATTGGGCTCGTGGTCAAGGTGTGCGAGCACGTCTTCGGCCAGTGTTCGATTATCAACACCAACAAAACGAATGCCTATCAGCGCCGCAACAACAACCGTGGCCGCCATCGCAAACCAGGTGGGGGGCGAAAATCGTCGTCGCGAACCCAGTGACACAACATTGCTGGTTTCGATTTCCGGCAACTCCGGCATGTTGAGCTCGGGGACGTTCAGCGACAGAGCGCGCAGGATTTTATCGTCAAGTGCGATCATTTCCTGCCGATACGCCTGGCAAGAGCTGCACTCACTCAAATGGCCCGCGCCTCCGTCAAAAGACGGATCGCCGGAGATTGCTTCTCTGTATTCGTCGCAATTCATGCTGTCACCATCTGCTCTCTAAGTTTGGCGCGTGCGCGATGCAGCCTTGTTAGAACCGCACCTTGCTTGAGCCCCATCTGTTCACCGATCTCGTTCGTGCTGAAGCCCATCAGGACCTGCAGTACAAGCGGCTCGCGGTAGTCGTCTTCAAGTTCGTAAATTGCTTCTCGCATGTCGTCGAGCTCGTCATTTGGTTCCTCTGCCAACAGCGCCGCCTGCGACGCCGTTAAGTTGTCTATGTCCACGGTCTCCAGCCTCTTGCGTTCGAAGTATCGTGCGTTTTCCCGCCTCACAATCGTCAGCAACCATGGTTTTGCTGCCGCGTCGTCGCGCAATGATTCCAGCGATTTCCATGCTCGTAGCAGCGCTTCCTGTACGACGTCTTCGGCAATCGTCTTGTCCCGACTCAGCCAGGCCGCGTAGCGATACATGTCCCGATGAAATACACCCACGATTTGATCAAACCTCTGACGCCGTGAGGCGGCGGTTTTGCTGCTATGCATAATCAGTTGACCCGTACCCTTGTGTATTTATTACTGAATCGGCAAAGAAACTGCGGCTCAGACGTGGAAACCCTGTCTAAATACAGGGAAAATGGACAATTATTGTGTTTATATCCACTTGCTATGAGTACATCAAATATTGGTCAGTTCCCTCAGGTTCGTCTTCGGCGTAGCCGGCGCACCGCCGCATTGCGAAACCTGGTCGCAGAAACCGCACTCGGACCCACGGATTTAATTTACCCTGTTTTCGTTCTTGATGGCCAGAAACGCATCCAGGCGGTGCCCTCTATGCCCGGAATTGAGCGCAAGAGCGTCGACGTCCTGCTCAAGGAGCTTGAACGGGTGTCGGAGCTCGGAATACCGGCAATAGCGCTTTTCCCGGTGATCGACGCCGAGAAAAAGAGCCTTGATGCTGCCGAGTGTGCCAATCCGGACGGGCTCGTCCAAACCACGGTGCGCGCGGTAAAAGCGGAATTTCCTGACCTCGCCGTGATGACAGATGTCGCTCTGGATCCCTACACAACCCACGGCCAGGACGGCATTATCGATGACGCCGGCTACGTGCTTAACGATGTGACGGTCGCCATGCTCGTCCGCCAGGCGGTGTCCCATGCCGATGCGGGTGCTGACATCGTCGCGCCATCAGACATGATGGACGGCCGCATTGGCGCCATTCGCAGCGAACTTGAAGCCCGGAGCCATAGCAATACGATAATTCTGGCCTACGCCGCGAAATACGCATCATGCTATTACGGGCCTTTCCGCGATGCGGTCGGATCCACACTGAATCTCGGCGACGGTGACAAATCAACCTATCAGATTGCGCCCGCCAACAGCGATGAGGCGTTGCGCGAGGTCGGCCTCGACCTGCAAGAGGGTGCTGATATTGTCATGGTCAAGCCGGCGATGCCGTATCTCGACATTATCCGGCGCGTAAAAGAAACGTATGGCGTACCGACTTTCGCCTACCAGGTCAGCGGTGAATACGCGATGCTAAAAGCGGCGGCCGACAACGGCTGGCTCGATGAGCGCGCAGCTGTGCTGGAATCTTTGCTGTGTATCAAACGAGCCGGCGCCAATGCTATCTTGTCGTATTATTCGATGGCTGCGGCAACCTGGCTGGCTGAATGAGCGAAACAACCATCATCGATCGCTACGGTGTAATGGGCTACCCGGTTTCTCACAGCCGCTCGCCCGTTATTCACCGTCTGTTTGCGCTACAAACTGAGCAGGACATGCAATATGAACTGTTGCAGGTCACGCCGGAGAAACTCGAGACCGCCGTTCGTCAATTTCAGCGCACGGGTGGCAAAGGTCTCAACATCACGGTACCGCACAAAAGCACTGTAGCCCGCCTCGTCGACAAAACCAGTGAGCGCGCCGCCACGGCCGGTGCGGTCAATACGCTTTCGTTCAGGGACGGTGAGATCCACGGCGATAACACCGACGGCATCGGCCTGTTGCGAGACCTTTCAGTCAATCTTGGCGTCAACCTCGAGGGTGCGAACATACTGCTACTGGGCGCGGGTGGCGCGACTCGCGGCATCGTCGGCCCGCTACTCGAAATGAGCCCCGCCTCACTGCGAATCGCTAACCGCACGCTCGACAAGGCACAGGAGATCGCTGAACATTTCGCGCGATCCGGGCCAGTGACTGCCTGCCGCTTCAACGTTGTACCGGTATCAGAGCCCTACGACCTCATTATCAATGCCACATCCGCCGGCTTGCAGGGGGACACGCCGCCGTATCCCGCGGCCGCAATCACAGAGCAGACCTACTGTTACGACCTGTCCTACGGACTCACCGCCACACCGTTTAGCGTCTGGGCTCGCGACAATGGCGCAGCTCACTCGGTTATGGGCTGGGGGATGCTTGTCGAACAAGCGGCCGAATCGTTTCATATCTGGCGAGGCATTCGACCCAATACGGCGCCCGTCCTCAAGCAGATGCACATCAACGCATAGTGACGAGCTCTTCAGCGTTTGATGGGTGAATCGCGACTGTATCGTCGAAATCTGCCTTGGTAGCACCCATTCGCATCGCAACCGCGAAGCCCTGCATCATTTCATCGGCTCCCTCACCGATGACGTGACAACCCAGCACGCGCTCATCGTCTCCGGCGACCACCAGCTTCATAACGGAACGTTGCTTCTTGTCACCCAGTGCGTAATACATTGGCGTAAAACCTGACGAGTAAACTTTCACAGCATCGCCATACTCAGCCCGCGCTGCGTCCTCTGTCATGCCAACCGTACCTATCGGCGGATGGCTAAACACGACCGTCGGAATCAGCTTGTAGTCGAGGTGGCGGCCGTCCATTCCCCCGTACAGCCGATCAGCGAGCCGCCGACCCGCCGCGATCGCCACGGGCGTAAGTGCCGGGCGGCCTGTCACATCGCCAAGCGCGAATATATTCTCAACATTGGTTTGTTGAAAGTCGTCGGTCAGAATGAAGCCGCCGTCGTCCGATTGCAGGCCTGCATTACCGAGCTCCAGGCTCGCCACGTTCGGTGACCGACCAACGGCCCATAAGAGACAGTCGACAGGCCCGAACGCTCGACCGTCTTCTGCATGAAGCACGAGCCCGTCGTCTGTCTGCTCTACTGACGAGGGGATCACGCGCGTATCAATGCTGACACCGTCCTTTTGCATCGCTTCCATCAGCTGCTCGCCGAGCATCGAGTCGAAGCTCCGGATAATGCTGTCCTTGCGAACAACCATCTGCGTCTCGCTGCCCAGCCCGTTGAAAACACCGGCAAGCTCGACCGCGATGTAACCGCTGCCAGCAACCAGAACACGGCGTGGTCGTTCTTCCAGCTCGAAAAAGTCGTCCGACGTAATGCCCAGTTCGGCGCCTGAAATGTCGGGCACGATCGGTTGCCCGCCGGTCGCTACGACGATCCGGTCTGCATGATATTGCACGCCCTCAACCGCCACGGTATGTGCATCAACGAAACTAGCCGCGCCGGTGATAGTTGTAACGCCGCTCTTATCGAGGTTGTTCTCGTAAATTCCGTTCAGCCGATGCACGTAGCTATCGCGACGAGACTTGAGCGCCGCCCAGTCGTGCCCGTTAACGGCAACATCGAAGCCGTAGTCTGCCGCATGCGCGAAGTGGTGCGCATGACTCGCCGTGTACCACATCACTTTCTTTGGCACGCAGCCGACATTGACGCAGGTGCCCCCAAGTGGCCCATACTCGATGACGCCAACAGTTGCGCCGTACTCTGCCGCTCGCCGCGCGTGTGCAATGCCACCGCTGCCGCCGCCGATAACAAGCAGATCAAATCGATTAAGCACTTACTTTCTCCATGAAAACCAACCAATAGCGTGTGCTAACATTCTGCGCCTTACTGGAACATCAGCCATTCGCATGACCAACCCTTTACTCGACACCTCGTCGCTGCCGCGATTTGGTGACATTTTGCCTGAACACGTTGCGCCAGCGCTCAGCGAGCTTATCGCAGCGCACAGGGAAAAGCTCAACGAGCTTCTCGACAAATCCGATGACCCGACATTCGAGTCGCTTGTCGCGCCGCTCGAGGATATGGACCACGAACTGTCGCGGGTCTGGTCACCGGTCAGCCACCTGCAGGGCGTGCTTGGATCTCGCGAGTGGCGTGATGCCTACAACAAGGCCTTGCCCTTACTGACCGAGTACGGCACCGAATTATCACAAAACTCGCGCCTGCAAAAAGCCTACGCGGCTGTCGCGAAGGGTCTCGAGGGCGATGTCAGCCCAGCGAAGAAGAGTGTCGTCGCGCACGCCTTGCGCGACTTTCATCTCGCCGGCGTCGATTTGCCCGAAGCTGACAAGGCGAGATTCAAGGCCATCATGCTGCAGCTGGCCAAGACGCAGGCAGCTTTCGAGCACAACATCCAGGATGCGTCAGATGCCTGGAGCCTGCACATCGATGACGAAGGCGACCTCGAGGGACTGCCCGAGTATGCGGTACAGCGCGCCGCCGCTGAGGCCCGTAAACGGGACCGCCAGGGCTGGCTGCTGACGCTCGACTACCCGACCTACGACGCGATCATGCGACTCGCCGAGAAGCGCTCGCTGCGCGAGGCGCTGTACAAGGCGTGGGTAACGCGTGCGTCGGATAAAGGCGCCGACCCGGCCTGGGACAACAGCGACAATATTGCCGAGATCCTGTCGCTACGCCACGAGGCGGCGAACCTCGTCGGCTTTAGTAACTATGCCGACTACTCCCTCGCAACGAAGATGGCTGATACAACGGCCGAGGTAATCGACTTCCTTCGGCAGCTCGCGTCACGCTCCCGGCACGCCGCCGAGAAAGAACTGGTCGAACTCACCGAGTTCGCGGGTCGAGCACTTGCGCCCTGGGACGCCGCTTTCTGGCTTGAAAAACTGAAACAGAAGAAGTACTCGATATCCAACGAGGAGCTGCGGCAGTTCTTCCCGGCACAAACAGCGATTGATGGCTTGTTCAGCCTTGCGGAGCGGCTCTACGGCGTGACACTCAAGCGCGAGGCCGGAATTGCGACGTGGCAAGAGGACGTGCACTACTACAGCGTTCGCGATGAGCGCTCGGTTCTGATCGGCGGCTTTTACACCGACCTGTTCGCGCGCAGCGGCAAACGCAATGGCGCCTGGGTCGATGAGTGCGTTAATCGCAAGAAACTCAACGCGCATACGATTTTGCCAGTCGGCTACCTTGTGTGTAATTTCCCGCCGCCAGATGAGAGCAATGACAAGCGCTCCCTGTTGACTCACGATGACGTCGTAACGCTGTTTCATGAATTCGGACACATGCTGCATCACTTGCTAACCCGCATTGACTACCCGAGTATCGCCGGCATAAACGGCGTTCCCTGGGATGCTGTGGAGCTGCCAAGCCAGTTCATGGAGAACTTTGCCTGGAACTACGAGGTGCTGGAGCAGTGTTCTGCGCACGCTGAAACAGGAGAACCGCTACCTCCGCATTTGTTCAAAAAGCTGGACGAGAGCCGGCACGCCGGTGCCGCAATCGCGATGATGCGCCAACTTGAGTTTGGCCTCTTCGACTTTCGGCTGCACGCTGAATACGACCCAGCAGCGAGCAAGACGGCCCTGGATCTGCTCACCGAGGTTCGCGATGAAGCTGCACTGATACCGCAGCCCGATTACAACCGGTTGCCGCATGGCTTTTCGCATATTTTTGCTGGTGGCTATGCCGCCGGTTACTACAGCTACAAGTGGGCCGAAGTGCTGGCTGCGGATGCGTTTGGCGCTTTCGAAGAAGCTGGCGTGTTTGACGCGGAGACAGCGCATCGTTTCCGCAGCGAAATTCTGGAGGTTGGCGGCAGTTGTGACATCATGCAGGCCTATATCGCTTTTCGTGGCCGTAAGCCTGGTATCGATGCCCTACTGCGGCAAAGTGGGATAGCTACTGAATGAAAATCGCGACCTGGAATGTCAACTCCATGAATGTGCGGGCGCCGCACGTGCTCGAGTGGTTGGCCGCCAACGACCCGGACGTCCTCGTCTTGCAGGAGATCAAACAGCTTACGGAGGCCTTCCCTGTCGATGCGCTGCGAGAAGCTGGCTACGAGTCGATCGCCAGCGGTCAGAAGACCTATAACGGCGTTGCAGTTATCAGCAAATCCGTGCCGACAAATCCGGTTACCGACTTTCCCGGCTTCGAAGACCCGCAGCGCAGAGTGCTGGCAAGTACTGTGAATGGCGTGCGCATCGTCGATCTTTACATTCCAAACGGACAGAGCGTTGGCTCGGAGAAATTCGAGTACAAGCTCGGCTGGCTCGCGGCATTGCAGGGCTTTCTTGAGCAGGAGCTGGCGCAGCACGACAAGCTTGTCGTGCTCGGCGACTTCAACATCGCGCCGGCTGATGAAGATGTGTACGACGCCGAAAAGTGGGGAGACGACGTTCTCTGCAGCCCGCAGGAACGCGAAGCCCTGCGCAAGCTACTCGAGCTTGGGTTGACGGATGTGTTTCGCAAGTTCGAACAGCCCGAAAAAAGCTTCAGCTGGTGGGACTATCGCGCGGCAGGTTTCCGCCGCAATGCCGGACTTCGAATTGACTTAATCCTGACAAGTGCGTCGATGGCGGCAATTTGCACCGGCAGCCATGTCGACAAAGAACCGCGCGCCTGGGAGCGCCCGTCCGACCACGCCCCGGTGGTAGCGGAGTTTGATATTTGATTGGCCAACCGACGTCTTCGATTGCCGACAATGACATGACATATTGCCGGTTTTCGCGCTGTCCGCGAAGGGCTGCCCGTGTATTATTCGGGTGAATAACAATAAGAACAAAATCATGTCTCAGGATCGCCGTAACGACTACGACGTCACCAATACCGTGCAGGTCAGCAACCCTGCCATGGTTCGCAATGCTGTTTACGAACTCTACAGTGGAGTGTTTCCTGGCGCGTCTTTCGACAAACTCTGGCTGGCCTTTCACGATTTCGAGCGTTTGTTTAGCGGCCGATTCCCCGGTTACAAGGGCTGCGATACGACCTACCACGATGTTCAGCACACACTGGACATGACGCTCGCGGTTGCACGGCTCGTCGCCGGTTACGAGCGCAGCGTAGAACCCCGAGATCGCCTCGGCGCACAACGCGCCCAGATGGCTATCGTTACCGCGCTCTTTCACGACTCCGGCTATATCCGCCACGACGAACGCGACGCTGAGTTTGCCAATGGCGCTGAATTCACACTTCAGCATGTCTCGCGCAGCGCCGACTTTCTGCGCCGCTACCTGCCCGAACTTGGCATGGCCAGGGACGTTGCTGTCAGCAGCATGATCGTCCATTTTACGGGCTATGAAATCGACCTCGATGACATTGAACTCGACGATCCTCGCGACATCATTTGCGGGCACCTTGTTGGCACCGCAGATATGATCGCGCAAATGGCCGACCGCTGTTATCTCGAGAAATGTCGCGACCGGCTTTACAAGGAGTTTGTCGTTGGTGGCGTCGCAATCGAGAACGCCAGGCCCGGCGAATATATGGTGCGGTACAAATCCGGCCTGGACTTGTTAAAAAAGACGCCGGTGTTTTATCAGCAGGTGATGCGCGACCGGCTGCATCGCAAGTTCAATCGCTGCTATCGGTACATCGAGGTTTTGTACGATGGGCAAAATCCGTACATCGATGCTATCGCCAGCAATATATCGCACCTTGTGCGAGTGATTGAGGGCGGTGAGTGGACGTTGCTGCGTCGAGAGCCGCCGTATTTCCTCGGCATAGTGAATGCGGTGCATGACCTCGAAAAACTCGTGACGCAACAGCTGCAGTCGTTTACCGGGCGTCCCATTGAAATCAAGAATGGGTTATTGATGCCCATCTGACGCCGGCTTCGGTTTGTCTTGCTGCTCCTCCCACTTTCGGATCGCCATGAATTCTGTGCGGTTGAGTCTGCGCTGTGAGTAGAACGCCGCTATACCCGCGGCGAACAGTGCGTAGATAACATCAACCGGTGACAGTGCCTCATCAAAGAATACGGGCCAGGTCATGTTCGTTGCCGCGCGAAGGATGGCGATCGTGCTGGTGTCAAGTTCCTCTGCCGTAAATGCAGCCGCGACGATGACGTTAGCAAACAACGACCCGGCCAGCGTGATGGCGATAGCGATCAAGGGAAACCGCCAATCGATTCCTCGCCCGGCCCGTCGAATGACAAGCCCGACGACAACGCCGAGCAACAGCGTCATCCAGGGGAATATGCTGCCGCGCAGCGTCGACACCATTGCCCATAAGACAGCGAACAGAATAACGGCGATCAATGCGGCCAGAATTGCGTCGCGAACGGACTGTTCGTTGATGAGGCGCAGGCCGTCCGCCGGCTGCGCCATCGCAGGCGTGTCGGGCGTGTGCCGTTTGCGCATGCGGAACACGCTCTTTATTTGCTCGTTCGCCACTGTTGATCAGACTTTGCGGGCGATGTCGCCTACCTGAATGTCACCAGACTGGACAACTTTCGCGCAGATGCCACGAAAGTTCCGTGTTTTGCCCATGCCGGAATTGACGAACACGATGGCCTCCGTCCCGAATCGTGCAGCGAACTTCTTGCATCCGGTGTGCGGTGGCTCGGTAACTTCGATGATTGCTCCTCCAAGCGCCAGCTGTGTGCCGGGCGGCAGATTTTCACTGCTGAGCTCCATGTCGAGGTACAGCTGATCGCCGGCGAGCTCGCGTCGCTCAAGTCCGTTCGCTACCAGTTCGGCGACACGGGAATTCATGATGTTGAGTTGCATGTCCGGGTCAGCCTGGCCGTCAGCCATGTGCCCGCTGCCGCGCGCTCGCCAGCTGTCACCCACAAGACCCTCTCTGATATCAAGGTGGCCTTTAGCGACGGACTCACGTTGATCGACGTCCGGACGCCTCACAATGAGCTGCAGGGGCCCTTCGTCTTTGGGAGATTGCAGAACACTATCAAGGCCTTGCGCTAGCTCTTTGGTGCTTAGGTGTTTGTCCATCGTCATTGTTATGGGGCATCCTTCTTGTCGTTAAGTATGATTTCTTGCCGAACTGTATTTTTACCGACCGCTCAAAAAGAGACCAAAATCACTTGTATACATCAAAATCAGGTATATACTGCGCCCAGCTAGAAAGTACGCCAACTATTTATTTTTAACGTTTCGAAGTTCCTTCTTGGTAGCTCGGCCTGTTTTTCATAAGTAATAGCAACATTTCCAGCCAAACGGTCTTTCACGAGACCATATTTACTAGTGATATATCAGGAGACAATTATGTCGACTACTACAGGAACCGTTAAATGGTTCAACGACTCCAAAGGCTTCGGCTTCATTGAGCAAGAAAACGGCCCAGACGTATTTGCGCATTTCAGCGCGATTACGGGTGACGGATTCAAATCTCTCGCCGAAGGCCAGAAGGTCGAGTTCACCGTAACGCAGGGCCAGAAAGGTCCGCAGGCGGAGAACATCGTACCTCTCTAGCGCTTAGCGATATTGAGTACGGAAAGGCGAGATCTTCGGGTCTCGCCTTTTTTTATGCCGATCAACAACTGCGTAAGCGCTGCGTCAGGACTCGAAGCCGCTCCCTGTACGCCTCCCCCTGTGCCGATGAATACCCTCGACGCATCTCTGCATCGATCGCATCGATCTGATCCCGGTATCGTTTTTTGCATTGTTGTGTGAGTTCGCTGCTGCGTGAGTCATCTGCTCTCGGAACGGAGCGGCTTGCCGTCGGATTTTCTACTACGTCGGACCTCGCCGTTGCTGGCTCCTGCGTTTCAGCCAGCTCATCTGCATCACATCCGCCAAACCCTTCGGTAAAAGACAGTGGCAGTACTTCGCAGCTGACCTCACCGAAAGACCCTGCTCGACATTTGGCTTGTGCCAGACCGCCAATTCTCTCCTCGGTGACATCGTCGTTAGTACGAAAGGAGTAAACGTAGTTGATAACTCCTATCGAACCTTTTGCAAGCGAGTCCAGCCCACCATAGCGATTGAAAACCTCATCGGATCGCGACCCCGCACGCATGTGGCGCGCTGTCGTAACAGCGAACTTACCGGCGAACGAACAGTCTTTTGCCTCCGGGCCTTTTGACGCAGTGTTGCCTATTTTTTCTGATTTCTGTTTCTTACAGGGTGTTTGCGAGTACATGATGTTGCCGTCGGCGTCCTTGCATTTATATATGTCGGCATGCACTTCAACCGCATACAAAAGCGCGGTTAACAAAAGCAAAAGAGTTACTTTGTTGGCAATGAGCATTTCGGTGCTTATCTGGTTATTGCGTACTCGATGGTGGCAACACGTTATTCCCTAGTCGCCAAGTATTAATGCTTTCAGTTTAGCGAACGTTCCACTGTGCTCACTGCCGCGATGAAGATACAGCCGATCCCCGATTTTTATTTCGCGGATGCGCTCATCTAATTGCTTCACTTTATCCTCTAGTGCGTCCGTCTGAGCGAGCAACTCTGCCAGTTGTCCCGCTTGCTGTTCGTTTTCGGTCGTGCCTTTTGATAAAGCCTCGGCGGATATCCTGACCTGCCCCGCTGCAACACCAACGTCACTATTTATTTCTTCCAGGTCGTCAGCGAACCTGGTTGCTCGCATGAGCAGGTCAAGCATTACTCGATCCTTGGCCTCCAGGTAACTATGTATTGCGAGATCCACATCCAGCAATACCGCCTTGCATAGTGCTTGAATAATCGGGCTTGGTTCGAGACCCGCACTAGGTGCGGCGACCGAAATGTGCCGAATGAATTGGGTCAACATCTTTGCGTACCCACCAATGTACCAATTCGGGGTCAGGCCGGCTTGGGCATGAGCCAGTCCGATTCGTTCGGCTCGATCAAAGTAAGCGCTCTCGAAGCTTCCACCAAGGAGTATTTTCAGCCAGTGGTTCTTTTGTGCCTCTCGCGCCCGTTCAATGGATTTTTCATCGGCAAAAACACTCTTCACTTGCGGTTCGGCTAGCAGATGCGAGTAGAACTCCTCAAGCATCCGATCCATCTCGGGCTCAAGGATTTGTCTGGCATGGTTGAGCTCTTCGATTACATCCTGATCAATCTCCAGGAACCGGAGACGCTCGTCAATCATTTCAGCATGTGCCATTGCGGCCCCTCTAGCAGTGGAATTATCTGTAACGGTACACCAGATTATGTTGAAACGACAAACTGATGTTCAGCCGTTGAGGTGATAAAGTGGCGAGCGAACGCCCATGCGTCGAAGCGGACATTGGCAATCGCGTGTCTCTTGGCTGGACTATCGTTGGAGGTTCATCTTGAAAACTAAACTCGTAGTTTTAGTCAGTCTGTTCTTCCTGTTCGGCTGCTCGCATGACTCCGGTTCGCACTCTGCCGATTCAGTGAATTACCTGGATAACACGGGCCGTGACGATGTGCTAAGCGGCGGTGTAAAAATGATTCCCGTAGAAACGCCGAAGGGAACATTTCGAGTGTGGACGAAGCGTGTTGGCAACAACCCCACCATGAAGGTTCTCCTGCTGCACGGCGGTCCGGGTTTTTCGCACGAAGTCCTCGAGGCTTTCGACAGCTACTTCCCCGCGGCATCAATCGAGTATTACTACTACGACCAACTCGGATCCTATTACAGCGATCAGCCGGATGATCCGGATCTATGGGATCTGCCCCGATTCGTGGAGGAGGTTGAGCAGGTACGCCAGGCATTGGGGTTGGACGAGGAAAACTTTTATCTCTACGGAATATCGTGGGGAGGTCTCCTGGGAATCGAATACGCGCTGAAATATCAACAGAATCTCAAGGGGCTGATTATCTCTAACATGATGGCCAGCATCCCAGCGTATAACGAGTACGCGGAGACGGTGATAATGCCGGCCATGGACCAGGCAGTTCTGGCTGAGATCAAAGAGTACGAGGCCGCCGGCGATTTTAGTAACCCAAGATATATGGAGCTTCTGCTTGAGCATCACTACGTTGAGCATGCTCTGCGTATGCCGCTCGAAGAGTGGCCGGAGCCCGTAAATCGTGGCTTCAAACATATGAATCCGGACGTCTATATTCCGATGCAAGGGCCCAGCGAACTCGGTGCCAGCGGCAAACTTGTGGAGTGGGACCGAACGGGCGATCTGGATGAGATTTCGGTGCCGACGCTGGTTATTGGCGCCCGGCATGACACGATGGATCCTGAGCACATGGAGTGGATGGCGGGCGCGGTACAAAACGGGAGGTATCTCCTGTGTCCAAACGGCAGCCACTTGGCACTGTACGATGACCAGGAGACCTATTTCGACG
>RCNC010002110.1_pt1 | contig 13291 bp, 12 predicted proteins | sample 2041301 | NCBI WGS metagenome assembly RCNC01 (sample SAMN09708231, study PRJNA481090) | Marine sediment metagenome, whole genome shotgun sequencing project. | biome: marine sediment; feature: ocean; material: sediment; isolation source: Sewage treatment plant 13A marine sediment (STP13A) ... | reverse complement strand
CAGCTCGTATACAGCCTAAAGAAGAAAAAAACCAAGGGATCGGCGCGTATGGTGCCAGCACATGAGTTCCTGATGGATTTTCACCTTGGCTGAACACGGTACGGGTTGCCTGACCATCATGTTGAATTTGGCCGAAATAGCTGCAGCATCAGGATGGACACAATCACCATCACCCCCCCCATGATCTGGAGCGGCGCCATAATTTCCCCCAAAAACAGGGCTGCGATCACCCCGGCCGAAATGGGTTCCAGGGTTGCCGTCAGGCTGGCGTGGGTGGGTGAAATGCGCCGGACCCCCTCGAAGTAGAGCCCGAATGGGAGGATCGTGCCGACGAGGCCCACGAACCCGATCCATAGCCATTGAATTGTTGTGTATGACTGGAAAACAGCCTTGAACGGAGGGTAGAGTACATTCCACATCAGGGCGGCAAACAACATGCCGTAAAAGAGCACCGTCCACGGGGTGTATTTTTTCATCCCGTGTTCGCTGAAAATGGAGTACACGGCAAAAGCGATAGCTGCCAGCAAACCGCCGATTATCCCGGCCTTGTTCAAAGACAATACCTGCAGGTTGTAGGCGCCCACCACCAGAAAACACCCGGCCATAGAACCGCACATAGCCAGCAGGCTTCCGACGCCTGGTTTGCGCTTCTGGATAAATACAGCATACAGGTAAACGAACACCGGTCCGGTGTAATGCAGGAGAATGGCGGCAGCTACATTGATTTTGGAAATGGCGAACAAATAGAAAAACTGGGCCGAGCCGATACCGAAAATACCCAGTCCGGCAAAGTAGGGCAGATCCTTAGGGGAGATTTTGAGCAACGAAGCATGCCTGGCGAGAAGCCAGAGCAGCAACCCTATACATGCCAGGGTTGTGCGCAGTTGAATCAGCTGAAACGCCGTGATACCGGTGTTGAACAGGTATTTTGAAGCGTTTCCGGATACGGCAAATAAGAGTGCGGCCAGGGCCACATAGAGATACCCTAGCCGAGCCTGCTGCTGTTCATGACCTGCCTTCATCACTCTGCACCCTACCGTCCCGGAATTGTATTCAATAGCCCCGTAGTTGGGATTAACTGCGCCTGTATATCTGTCGCCGGTGGCCGACGGTAAGAACCAGTACGACTATATTCTCATCCTGTATATCGCAAAGAACACGATAGTCCCCAATACGATATCGCCATAGACCAGCATGGTCTCCTTTTAATGACTCACCAAAGTGCCGTGGGTTTTTGCAACCTTCAATCCTATCGTCCAACCAATCGAGAATGCGTTTTTGGACTGGCCGATCAAGTTTTCTCAGCTGCCGTTCGGCAATATTTCCGATCCTAACTGTCCAAGCCAAGTTCTTTCCTCACCTGTTTCAGCGGCTTGGAACTGCTCATCTTGGATAAGAATTTTTTTGCAAGCTGTAAATCCTCGTCATCCTCCAGATATCGGATAATGGCCTCCCGAACAACAACACTCCTGTTGCTGCCGCGGGATTTCGCCAGTAGATCCAGGTCTCTCTCGAGTTCTTTTTCTAAACGTATCGCCAACATATCCAATCTCCTTCAATGCTGCAATACAATGTATAACATTTTGCTGGGCATGTCAATCTCAAGGCTGGGGTATAGTCCAGTATTATAAGCCTGACTCTTTGGACCCGGGTATCTACTTAGCAACCATAGCCCGCATCATGTCGCCGGCATTCTCGGCATGGTCTGCGATGGCACCAAACGTCTCGGCCAACCGCACGATATGGAAAACGGTCACCGGGTCCGTGTCCATGTTGAACACCTTCTTCTTGATGGTATCCTCGACCCGGTCGGCTTCACGCTCCTGGTGCCTGAGCTTAGTGATGATCTCTTTTACGGCCACCCGCTGGCTCTCGGCATAATTGCCGAAATACTTCCTGGCCTCGGTAACCATTTTACTCAACTCATCGATGGGGTCCACCACCATATCCACAAACAGGGAAAAATCCTTCTGCAGTTCCTGGGGTATGGCTGATTCAGGTCGGTAGGAGAGCCAGTCCAGAGCATCTTCCATGGCATCCAGAACCGAATCCTGCTCCCGCAATAAACGGAAAAGCTGAAATTTGTCCACCGGCATGAGCGTGCCCTTGGGCAGGTGTCCGCGGATCCGTCGTTTGACAGCGTCCGCCTTTCTCTCCATCTGGATGATTTCCTGCCTCAAGTCTTCGAACCGGCTGCATTTATTGGACACGTGACATTCCACTGCCTGCTGGAAAACCCAGGCGCAATCTTTGACGATCTCGGCGTGCTCCTGGAGGCCCTCAAAGGGAGACGTCACAAACATGGATATAAAAGGTATACGCATAACCGACTCCTCTAAATTTTCATGCTGGACCGTGTAAAACAACACGTGAAGCATGATTGGTTCTGAAACTAACTGTTAATGGTACACCAACCTTATGATCTTGAAAATCACCATACATGTTATGGCGGAGGCTGGCACCGTCAACACCCAGTAGATCATGATCTGGAAAATGATCCTAAAATTGACAGCCTCGAGGCCCCTTGCCAACCCTACCCCCATCACACCGCCAACAGCAGCATGGGTTGTGGAGACCGGAAGTCCCAGCTTGGAGGCCACCAGCACCGTTGTGGCCGCCGAAAAATCCACGGCAAAACCACGGGTGTTGGTGAGGGTTGTGATTTTTGTTCCGATGGTGGTCATCACACGGCTGCCGGCCATGCCGATGCCCAAGGCAATGCCGACGCCGCCGAACAGCAGCAGGAATATGGGCACCGGCACCTTGTCGCCCACCGTTCCCGTTTTGACCAGGAAATAGATTACCGCAAGGGGACCGATGGCATTGGCCACATCATTGGCCCCTTGTGCCAGGGCAACGTAACAGGAAGTGCCAATCTGAATCTTCCGGAAAATCCCCTCAGCCCCGCTTTTGTGGTTCTCTGGAATTAACTTCCTCAGCAATGCCCTGCCGAGAAACCCCAATAGAATAGCCACTATCACGGCAATCACCAACGCCATAGGCATGGAAAGGGACAGCTTTTTGCCCAACGGCGTTTTGAACAGAAAGGACAGCACCACCACAAATATCGTAATACTGATAAAATAGGGTGAATAACGCATGGCCCTTTGAAATGAATTTTTCCTGGAGATGATGAGCCGAAGGATGATCTTGAACATGACAAAGGCGACCACCATGCTGATAACCGGAGAAATCACCCAACTGAGCACTACAGCCCCCAGTTTGCCCCAGTTGACCATTCCAAAACCGCCGGCCATGATGCCGAAACCGATCATGGCGCCTACGATGGAGTGGGTCGTGGATACCGGCAAAGATCGCCAGGTGGCAAAACTGACCCACAACGCGGCCGCCAGCAGGGCGGCCAGCGCACCGGCCAGGGCCAGATGGGGATCCGACATCACCTCAGTGGAGATGATGCCCTTGCGGATGGTGTTGGTCACATGGGAGCCAATGAACGTTGCGCCGACAATGTTCAATATCCCGGCAATAAACACGGCCTGGCGAATGGTGATCGCCTTGGCGCCAACTGCCGAGGCCATGGAATTGGCCACATCGTTGGCACCGATGTTCCAGGCCATGTAAAAACCAAAGGTAAATCCCACTATCAGGATAATCGTTTCAGCAGCCATATACTTGTTTTCAATATATTTATCCGTCTTTACAGACGACCCCGGACATGCCCGTGGGGATCCATTCAGCCCAACAACCGCGCATTAATGATGGTGAGACAGATCTATACCACGGTAACAGGATAGAATCAATTGGAGAACCTCGCCCCAAGCTGCGAGGAATCTTCGATTGTAAGAATTATGTCTTAAGGAGATGCGCTCGCTGTTGCGGTTCAGATCTTGGAACGCGCGATTGCATGCTAGGCTCTGCACCATTAAAGCGTAAATTTTTCAAACGCCACGCAGTTGGTTATTAATAGTCAGATATCACCATTTATAGTTGCAAACATCATAGCTATTGACTAATACCGACAAGACTACAATCATAATTGCCTTGCTTATCGACACGGAAAAATGAGCCTTAGACAACAGGATTTGAGGGTTTTACCAACAGCCGGAAAAACGACTGCATTTTTTATTGAAGGAATCGCTACCATGGAAAATTTAATGTCTACCAAGGAAATCGCTGCATTTCTGAACGTCAACGAAAAGATGGTGTACACGCTGGTGGCGGAGAAGAATCTTCCGGCCACAAAAATCACCGGGAAATGGCTTTTTCCCAAACACCTTGTGGAGCAATGGGTCGAGGCCAACACAAGCAACTTCCCCGAAGCAGTCCAAAAGCTGCCCCCCTACCACGGCCTGCTGATCATTGCCGGAAGCAATGACCTGCTCCTGGACAAAGCCATCTCTCTCTTCAACGCGATGAATTCCGAAGAAATCGCTGTTTTCGGCAACCTGGGAAGCGTGGGCGGGTTGAGTGCTCTGCGAAAAAATCTTTGCCACATCGCATCCAGTCACTTGCTCCAGGAAAACAATGACGAATACAATTTTTCATTCGCATCCAGGGAACTGGGAGCCATGCCGGCCGTGGTAAATTTCTGCAATCGGGAGCAGGGCATCATTCTGCAAAAAGGAAACCCCAAAAAGATTCATTCTGCCAAGGACCTTGCAAAACCCGGCATCACCATTATCAATCGTTCCCTGGCTACGGGCACCCGTCTGCTGTTGGACAGCGAACTGCGGGACGCCGGCATAAACGGTGACAAAATCACTGGATACCAGAATGTCGTCAACCGCCACATGGACGTAGGGCTCGAAATCCTTACCAACAAGGCAGATGCAGGCCCCGGCATACGCCCGGTGGCGTCTCTGCTGGGCCTGGACTTCATTCCTTTGCGTTGGGAACGGTTTGACCTTTTGGTCGCCAAGGAGTTCTTTTTTGAACAGGGCGTTCAGAAATTCCAGGGACTGCTGCACGAGAGCGCCTTTAAAAAACTGGCGAAATCACTTGATGGATATGACATCAGTGATTCCGGGAAGATGGTGTTCCCACAATAAAAAACGACCCCTTGAATTTTTATTAATTCAAGGGGTCATTTTTTATTGTTTGGCGGCTTCGCCGCATTTTATTGTCATGGAACAGAAATGCGAACATTCAGGGACAATATAGAAAGGCGGTTCCAGGTAGCCGGCTTGTGGTTGTATGGCAATCCCTGGAAAACGCTGCTGATCACATTGGCCGTGGTCGTGTTCCTGACCTTTCAGATCCCCTCCATTACCATTGACACCTCGTCCGAAGCCCTGCTGCATAAAGAAGATCCCAGCCGACTCATGTATAACGCTTTCCGCGACCAGTTCGGAAGGGCGGAGCTTATCATCATCGCGGTAGACGCCCCTGAAATATTCGATGAAACGTTTTTGACCCGACTCAAAGCCTTCCACGAAGACCTGGAAAATGAAGTTCCCTACCTGCGCGAGGTCACCAGCCTGATCAACGCCCGGCAGACCCGGGGAAAAAACGACGAACTCATTGTCCAGGACCTGTTGGCCGAGTGGCCTGAAAAAGCCATCGACCTTAATGAGCTTCGCGCCATGGTCATGCAAAATCCCTTTTATGCCGATAATATTATCTCAAAAGACGGACAAGTGACCGCCGTCATTATCGAAACCGAGGCCAGCATCCAGGAGGGGGAATCAGGTGAAGACCCTTTGGCGGGATTCGAGGAAGAAGAGTCGGCCCAAACAGAGGATGACCCGGACAAGCGCTACTTTTCCGAAAAGGAAAACAGGGAAGTCGTGGAAACCATCAAGCGCCTTATGGAAAAGCACGCCCGTGGCGATTTTCATCTTACAGTATCCGGGGGGCCTGTCATCGTATACGCCTTCAACCGGGCCACGATGGAGGACGTGGAACGATGCATCGTACTGACACTCTTTGCGGTTGCCCTGTTCCTGGGAATGCTTTTCCGGAGACTGTCCGGCATTCTGCTGCCCATCACTGTCATCGTCACCACCCTGCTCTCCACCATGGGCGCCATGGCACTCTTCAACACACCCATCAAGATCACCACCACCATCATCCCGGCTTTTCTGCTCTCGGTGGGTGTGTGCGACTCGGTCCACATACTGGCCATTTTTTACCGGGAGCTTGCGAGTGGCAAAAAAAAGGATGCAGCCATTGCCCATGCCCTGGGCCATTCCGGCCTGGCCATCGTCATGACCAGCCTGACCACCATGGCGGGCCTGCTTTCATTCCTCGCCGCCGATCTGACCGCCATCGCAGAAATAGGAACCTATGCCGCCATCGGCGTCATGCTGGCCTTGATCTACACCGTGGTATTGCTGCCTGTTTTTATCGCTCTCTTTCCCCTGAAATCCATGCCGCCAAAGAAAAAAAGCCATGTGAGCATGGAGCGCCCCCTAAAAAAAGTTGCCGATTTTTCAATTGCCCACACCCGCAAAATCCTGGTTGTAGGATTGATTCTGCTTATCATCTTCGTGCCCGGGGTTTTCAAACTGAAATTTTCGCACAACATCGTGCAGTACTTCCCGGATGACAACCCCTACCGCCGCAGCCTCGAATATGTGGATGAACACCTGAACGGCACCATCACCCTTGAAGTCGTGCTGGACACACATCAGGAAAATGGTCTGTATGATCCCGAGGTGCTCAACCGCATCGAAGATTTCACTGGCCAGCTTCAGGATTTCCAGCACCCGGATATCCACGTTGGTAAGGTGTTCTCCATCACCGACATCCTAAAGGAAACCCACCAGGCCCTGAATGAAAACGACCCCGCCGCCTACCATGTGCCCCAGGACCGCGACGTCATCGCCCAGGAGTTCTTTCTGTTTGAAAACAGCGGCGCCGACGACCTGGAAAGAATTGTGGACAGCCAGTTCAGCAAAACCCGAATCACCATAAAAACACCCTGGGTGGACGCCGTGGTCTGCCGTAATTTCATCCGGGTTATCGAAAGCAAGCTCCAGGAGGTTTTCGGCGACCGGGTGGCCACCCACTCCACCGGGTTGATGGCACTCCTGGCCCGGGCCATCAGTGCGGCCATCTACAGCATGGCCAAAAGCTACGGCATTGCCCTGATCGCCATTACCGTCATGATGATCGCCATGCTCGGCAATTTGAAACTGGGGCTGGTGAGCATGATTCCCAATCTTCTGCCCATCATCATGACCATGGGACTGATGGGGTGGATGGACATTCCCCTGGATCTCAACAGCCTGATGATCGGCAGCATCGCCATGGGGGTGGTCGTGGACGACACGGTGCATTTCATGTACAACTTCCAAAAATACTACGACAAGCGCCCAGACCCGGGCTATGCCATTCGACAGACCCTCACCGGTACGGGCCGGGCGCTTTTGATCACATCCCTGGTTCTATGCACCGGCTTTTTCATATTGATGACCGCCTCCCTGAATCACCTGGTCAGGTTCGGCCTCTTCACCGGCATTACCATCTTGTTTGCCCTTGCGGCCGACTTCCTCCTGGCGCCGGCGCTGATGATGGTATTGAAGGGAAGACCTCTGGAATAAAAATGGTCCATTGAATGTGGAAATTATAGACTCCCATAAATAGCATATACAGGAGAAAATTAAATGATAAGAGTACCAACCCATAGAGCCCCTACGCACCCTGGTGAAATGTTACTAGAAGAATTCTTAAAACCGATGGGCCTTACTCAGAGGGAATTGGCAAGTGCCATCAACGTACCTTACCAAAGAGTAAATGAGATAATAAACGGTAAAAGAGGCATGACGCCCAGTACCGCCTTGAGATTATCGAAAGTTTTCAAGGTTTCGGCTGACTTCTGGATGAATATTCAACTAAGATGGGATCTATATTTCGCAAAGATAGCTGAGTCAGATGATCTGAAAAGTATCAGGCCAATTCAAATTAGCCAATTGAATAATCAGAAAGCACACCCACAACCTGGTATAGGCCACTAATCGTGACTTCGATGATGAATCATAGCTGAGTGAGAAACATTGCATAAAAGAGCCGTTCATATTTTCCTGAGCAACCCCCTGTTCACAAAATAGACGATATCCTGAAGGTACCGCAGGCTGATACACTTCCTGAAAGAGGCTCCCAGCACCGCCTTGGCAAAGGGGAGCAGAAAGGAAAGGTCCCTGAAGGGTGACGGCATACCCATGCGGTGACTGACCTTCATGATCATGTCGGTGGCCGTGGTAAAACATTTGTCAATGTGAATGACCTTTTTGGCGTTGACGATGTCGGCCCGGGCGCAACTGCCGAACATGAACACATCCGCCCCTTTTGCATCAACGGGTTCCTCCTGACGCCCGATCACGATAACCACCGGGTCTGCTTCGGCAAAAGCCTGTACACCGGCATACCGCTCCATGAGCCCCAGGAACATTTTGACCCCCATAACACAACCGGTCAGGCACTTATCGTCCTTATGGGGGGCATAGGGACCCCACACAAATCGCATGGGCGAATTCATCCGCTTCAGCTCCTTTTCTACATCCTGCCAGCGGGTGTATTCATCGTCATAGGGCAGAATTCTTTGGGCCCGGGCATCGACATCTTCAATGGAACGGAGATCGCCATCGATGCTGATGTCGTCCAGGGATGCCGGTTGGTAGCCGCGCTTCACGGCCAGAGCCAGGTAAGGCACGTCTTCGAGGGCATAGCCCAACAGGCGAGCGGCCACCATGTCCACGGCAATGGGATTGGTTCCCATGAGGACAAGCCCCAGTTTGCGCACCGTGGGAAAACCTTCGTTGCCCATGCCCACATCCACGGCATCCATGACGATGAAATCGGGCATCCCCACGGTCAGCAGGTCGACAATCTTTTCGTTGAGCATGAAGTCGTGGCGGATGGCGCGCTCGTCATCCGAACAGATGCCGATATTCAGTTTCACGGCCCCGGTCATGTAGGAAACACAGTGGCATTTCAGCTTGGGGAAATAGACCTTGGTGTCAGCCCGGGCCATCCTGCGGGACACCCGCAGGGTATCGTGCACCACACCGCCGACAAACAGATTGTCGCGGGGCTCTTCGTCGATGCAAAATATATCCACAGGACAGCCGGCTGTTCTGCGAACATTTTTCATCTCATCATAATAGCCGGCATGTTCGAAGCCCAGGCGCGTGGGGATGCCCATGGCTACGTTTTCCCCCAGATCGATCCGTTTCACTCCCGGCACCTTGGAAATGGCCTTGAGGCCGGCCCCCACAAAGGACGGCGGCGTAAAGGCATGGCGTCCCAGCTTTTCCGTCTGGTAAGCAACCACCACGTTGGGCTTGGCAAACACCTTGCCCGACGGCTTGTAACCCAGGCGTTCCATACCGTCGGACACGATGGCTTCTATCTTTTCAGGATCGTAATCCTCGCACTCTCTGATAATGACCGTGTTGTTCATTTGATCCCCCACAAAGAATCTTACACCCAAACTACTCCCGCAATGGCGAGCCTTATGAAATAAACATAAAGTATTGATAAAATATAATAAATGTGTAACAATCATAGGCAATAATGAAAATAAAATCAACAATTATCATTAGGCCCTTGCCCTCTACCAGATAAAAACATGCGCCGATACGATCAAAGACAAATAAAAATCGAAGAAAATTATCAAAAGCTCACCGATGAAAATCGATTGTTCGATATCCGTTTCTGGCAATCTCAGGGAGACCTGGCCATCTTCGAGGCGGTCTCGGAAATGCTGAATGACTATTTTTTAATTCGAGGGATAAATGCTGACGAATCCAGACTTCAGAGAACTGTTGAAACTTTTCGAAAAGCATAACGTACGATATCTCATTGTTGGCGGATATGCAGTAATGAAATACAGTGAACCCCGTTTCACAAAAGACCTTGATATATTCATAGCGACTGATCAAAACAATGCAGAAGGTGTCTTTTCAGCTTTAAAAGAGTTCGGAGCCCCACTTGAAAACCTCTCAATCGATGATTTCGCACAAAAAGGATATTTATACCAAATGGGGAGGCCACCTTTGCGAGTTGACATCATGATGTCGATCCCAGGAATTGAGTTTGATGAGGCATGGAAAAATCGTGAAGTGGTTCAAATCGATGATTTCAAAATCCTATTCATTTCGCGATCTGATCTCATTCAAGCAAAGGCGGTAAGCGGTAGACCCCAAGATAACATCGATATTGAAAAGCTCAAGAAAGCTGAAGAACTGGATTAGCCTAACGGGCAATTACCTGCGAAACGCATTGTATCAATAATTAAACAACACCCACATCCATTCCCACAACCTGCTCACAAAGCGTCAAATATCATGACACACTCGAATCAGAAGCGGATAGACAAACATGTCAATCCGCCGTCCATCTTCTGGACTTCGCTCATATCCGACACGTGGATAGGCAAACCCAATTTTTCCAGTTTGGCCAGGGTGTCCGGAAACCCCTGGGGCACAATCAGGTGGTCATTGATCCACAGACTGTTGCCCGCGTATGTTTCCCCGGGATCCAGCACGATTTGATCGTATCCGGCGAACACCTCCATCCTGCTGAATGCTTCGGTCAGCAGCAGCATGTCGCCCCCTACATGGTTGACCCCTGATTTAAGATGCAGCCCCTTGCCCACATCCACGGCTTTCCAGGTGTTGCCGAAACGCTCCAGAATATGGCCAAGCTGTTCCGCGCCCTCTTGGTTGGTCCTTTCCGAGATGCCGATGAAAAAGTGGGACCCCACCATGAGCACATCGCCGCCGTCGAGCGTACCAGGCGGCTCGATAAGGGCGATGGGGCGGAAATCCGCGAGCACGGGTTCTATGGTTTTTTCCTCACCCCGACGGGCCATTGCCCCGGGGTTCGTGATCACGGCGATGTCCGGGGTGACCACGGCGGCGTCTTCCACAAAGTGGGCATCCGGAAAAACCACTTCAGGCTCCAGCACAAAAACCTTTAGACCCAGTTCCTCGAGGGTACTCACATAAGCGTCGTGCTGGACAGTCATCCTTTTAAAGTCGGGCGCCCCCAGGTCCGATGTGGTCAGGCCATCCCCGAAATTGGCGCCGGGTTTTCTAACAATTGCATGGCGAAACATATTTACTCCCTTTAAAATTTCATGCATTCACGTCAGGCAAAGGAATGGCTTTGGAATATCCGACGACCCGGTTGCGGCCTTTTTTTTTGGCTGCGTAGAGTGCTGCATCAGCCTTCTGCAGAAGCTCGTCATCGGTTCTTCCGTCCTCAGGGAACGTAGCGACCCCCATGCTGATGGTAATCTGGGGCAGATTGCCCAGTTCCATAGCTGCAATCCCCTTTCTCAGCCGCTCCGAGAGACCGCGGGCAGATGCCTTGTCTGTTTCGGGGAGCAGCATAACGAACTCCTCCCCGCCATATCTGCCCACACTGTCCACGTCCCGGATGCTTCCGCGCAGGAAATCACCCACGGCCTTCAACACCTGGTCGCCGGCTGTGTGGCCGAAAGTGTCGTTGATGGCCTTGAATCGATCGAGGTCGGCCATCACCACGCTCAGGGTCTTTTCATAGCGCTCTGTCCTGCTGACCTCCTCCTGGAGCCTGACCATAAAATAGCGCCGCACATGCAGGCCGGTGAGGGAATCGTTGACAGCCATTTCCCACAACTGCGCCTTGCTGATGGACACGGCAGCCTGATCGGCCACCGCGCTGAGCATTTCGATATCTTCGGCAGAAAAACCCTCTTCACTTTTTTTGTTGGTGACGTTGATGACGCCTATGGTTTCGTTGTAGACATGCATGGGGATGCAGGCAATGGATTTTACAAAGGAAGATGCGGCCTCAACAAACGAGGAGTCTCCGCCGGTTTCATTGATATAAACAGCCTCGCCGGATTCGAATACCCTGCCGGCCACCCCTTCCCCGGGCAGAAAACTCCTGCATGTGATTTCGTTGTTGTTGACCCGTTCCTGATAAACCTTGTCCTCGAGTCCGGCCAGCACGCGGATGCTCAACCGGTTGGTATCCGGGTCATGCAGCATGATCGAGCCCTTCTCCGCACGGGTTACTGTGATGGCCTGGTTGAGAATGTATTTCAGTAGGCTTTTCAGGTCGCTGATATGGGTCATGGCCCGACCGATGTCATAAAGCAGCGAAAGGTTGTAGAGGGTCTTGTCCAGATCCTCCCTTTCTTTTTCGCGCATCTCGTACAACAAGCATTTATGGGTGCACACGGCAATATGCGCGCATATCTCTTCTAAATACTGACGGCTATAATCATCCTGGGGTTGTTCTTCCGGGTCAAGGCCTATTGTCACAAGCCCGATCAAATCATCCTGCATGCTGAGCGGGATCCATATTCCGATACTCTGCCAATCCAAACCCTTGTCTATAAAAAATTGCCTTAACTCCCCGTCCGCCTCGATGGTCGCCCGGGTCAAGGTCTCATTTTGCACCATCCGGTTAAACAGCTCATGATTATCCAAACTGAACATACGGGCAGTCGCATGGCCCCCCTGGTTATGGACGAGCCGCAGCACCCTTTCTTTTTTTTCATGGATGTAGATGGCAATATTGTCAGTTCCGAGCTTGTTGCCAAGAATATCCGAAATGGCGGCATACAGTTCCTGGGAGCGCAGGATGAGGCTTAATCTGAATCCTGCTGAGGAAAGTTCCGTCAGCAGGTCAACCTGGCGGGACAGGTTTTTTATTTGGGCGGCAGGATCAGTATCAGGGGCATTTTCAGATTCATCCAGCATGTTTCAGGTGTATCGACAAATAAAAAAAATTGCAATTTTTAAATAAATGCTTGGCATTTATTTTTTTACGTTGTTGTTTATGGTAACATTTAGAAATTGTTCAGGCACATTGAATGGATAACCCCCTAACGACCATAAGGATTTTTCTTCGATGAATTCACTTTTTGTGTATCTCGTTCTGGCCATTGCTGCTGGATTTTGCCTCCCCACACAGGCCGGCATCAATTCCCGGCTGAACCTCTGGACCCAATCACCCATCCTGGCGGCCGCCATTTCATTCGCCGTGGGCACGGCAGCCCTTATCGTCTACGCCGTGATTCTGCGGGTGCCATTGCCACCCATATCCGGATTAAAACAGTATCCCTGGTGGATATGGACCGGCGGGTTTTTAGGTGCCTTTCTGGTAGCTGCCACCGTGGTTCTGGCACCTCGACTTGGCGCTGTTTCCATGGTCGCCCTCATCGTGTCAGGTCAGATGATAGCCTCGGTTGTGCTGGATCACTACGGCTTAATCGGCTATGCAATTCACCCGATGAATGCCTGGCGGGTCTGTGGAATATTGCTGCTGGTGGGAGGTGTCGTCCTGATCAGAACCCACTAAAAAGAAATCCCCCCGCCCGTAACCGGGCGGG
>RCNC010002109.1_pt1 | contig 13295 bp, 7 predicted proteins | sample 2041301 | NCBI WGS metagenome assembly RCNC01 (sample SAMN09708231, study PRJNA481090) | Marine sediment metagenome, whole genome shotgun sequencing project. | biome: marine sediment; feature: ocean; material: sediment; isolation source: Sewage treatment plant 13A marine sediment (STP13A) ... | reverse complement strand
GAGGTGAAAGATCGGATGCCGGCCCTGAAAGGGATTCAGCATGCGGCCATGGTCCTGGATGATGGTAGTATCCCTGAAATTGACCAGGAGCGTTACCTGAAAGTTTTTAAACCAAAGGCCCTGGGTTGTTGGTTGCTTCATGAAGCCACAAAGGAGATGGACCTGGATCATTTTGTGCTCTATTCATCTATCTCTTCCATATATGGCAATCCCGGTCAGGTGAGTTATGTGGCCGGAAACAGCTTCCTGGAGAATTTCGCCCAATACAGGCGGTCCAGGGGAATGGCCGCCATGACCATCAACTGGGGAGTTCTTGGCGATGTGGGCTTTGTGGCCCGAAGCGGAAATGTGGGCGGCTTGCTTTACAAACAAGGGTGGAAAACATTTACCCTTGAAGAGTCCACCTATATCCTGGAGCAGATGTTGCTCACCAATCCGGTACAACGTGTGGCCACTGATTCAGACTGGGAAATGGTGGGTGATTTCTATCCCCATTCTAAAGAGACCAATCGATTTGGTCACCTGATCAAGGAGAAAGACTTATCGGCCGGATCGGCTTCCGGTTCAGGGAACAGCGGTTTAAGTTCCACACTAAGGGAGCTAGACAAGGAGGAACAGACCGAAGTACTTGTAAGCCATCTGAGGGATACATTTGCCAGGGTCCTTGGTTCCGCCACAGAGAAGGTCGATCCCAATGAACCTGTAACCAAGTATGGGCTTGATTCATTGATGGCCAACCAAATCAGAAATTGGATACAGAGCAGTATAGCTGTGGATTATTCCATGATGCGAATCATGAAAGGTCCCAGCCTTTATGAGATGACCGGTCAGATTCTGGATGAGTTAGATGGTCAGGTCACTGCAGGAGAGAATGCGGGTGAAGAAAAATCAGAACTGAATAAATGGGTATTGCGATCCAGGGTAATTGACAATCCCAGGATGCGACTCTTCTGCCTGCCCTATTTTGCAGGAGGAGCTTCAGTCTACAGCAGTTGGGGGGATTCACTGTCGAACGGAGTGGAGGTTTGCGCAATTCAATATCCGGGGAGAGAAGAACGGATGGCAGAGAAGCCATTTGATAAGCACCTGGACCTGGTGAAGGCCATTTCAGATGTAATTGATCCCTTGCTGGATTGCCCAATCGCATTTTATTGTCACAGTGCCGGAGCAGGAATTGGTCTTGAACTCGCCAGGTATTTGCGCAAGGAGAAAGGAATTCAACCTGTACGTTTTATGGTTGGTGGATGGCGTTCTCCGCATTTAGTGAGTCCTTTCAAGTTTCTGGATGCCATTGGTGATGATGAGGTATATATGGACAAGAATATTCCCAATATAGTGAATCACCTCCGTTCATTGGAGATTCCCGAAGTGGTGCTTCAAAACAAAGAGTTAATCGAGGAGATGTTGCCGGCTCTTCGCGCAGACATATTGTTGGGTAAGCGGTATACCTATGAAGAAGATGAGCCTCTGAATTGTGCCATCACCGCTTTTGCAGGAAAAGAGGATTCGGTATTCAGCGAAGCGCAGATCAAACAATGGAAGATTCATACTACGGGAGACTTTAAGTTTATCCTGGTAAATGGGGGACACCTGTTCTGTCGCGATAATAAGGAGGAGCTTCTTGAGTTAATTACTGCTGAACTAATGGAATTTGTAAATGTTTGAGAAGTCGGAATACACAGATACCCTGCTTAGGGTGCTGGGATTAGATCTTCCCTCAAAAGGGAAGTTTCCGACTCTTGAACAGGGGGAGGTCCATATCTGGACAGTCTCCGTCCAAGGGATTGAGGAGCAGCTTCATCACTTAAAATCTCTGCTAACTGAGGAAGAAACAGCTAAGATTTCATTCTATAAGTTCGAGCATACCCAAAATAGTTATATTGCCACCCAGGCTGTGTTAAGGGTACTTCTCTCCCTATACCTGGATATAAATCCCAGGGAAGTGCAAATGGGAGCCCGCAGCAAGGGGAAACCATTCCTTAACCATGATCGTCCAATCTTCTTTAATATTTCCAATTCGGACGGCCTGTGTGTTTTTGCTTTTTCAGGAGATGGAGAAGTGGGGATTGATCTTGAAAGAATCAGGGAAATGCCTGATATAGAGCAGCTGATCCAAAAAAATCTGACCAGCAGGGAGAAAGAGTATGTGCTAAAAGATCCCGATAAAAAATTGCTTAGGTTCTTCAGGTTCTGGACCTTTAAAGAATCCTACCTGAAAGCCATAGGAGAAGGAATGCGACTCACTCCTGATAATCTTGAGTTTTCAGTGGAGAAAGGAAAGATCCGGCTTCGATCTGTTAATTATGGATTCGAGGGGGCCGACTGGCAGTTTAAGGAATTTACCCGGGATGGAAATTACACGGGTACGCTCACTTTTGCCCCAAGAGGGACCAGGATCAGGGAGATGATGCCTATTTAATCATGTGGTCAGCAATTACTAAAATTTACAAAATGAGTTCAAACAGAAGAGATTTTATTAAGAAAGTTACAGCAGGTACTGCAGGCGTTGCTGTGGGAAGTTCAGCCATGGGAATGTCAGCAAAAAGTTATGGAAGAATCCTTGGAGCCAACGACAGGATAAATGTGGCCATCGCGGGCCTTGGACGTCGCCTGGGTGCATTTGTTCCGCCCATAGCTAATAAAAAGAACAATGTGCAGTTGCTTTATTTGTGCGATGTGATGAAGAGTCAGAGGGAGAATGCAGTGAGCCGCTTTGCTGAGCATATCAAAAATGATCCAAAATTAGAGAATGATATCCGCAAAGTGATCGAGGATCCGGAGGTGGATGCGCTTTTTAATGCCACACCAGATCACTGGCATGCTCCAGGTGCCATCATGGCTATTGCAGGAGGGAAACATGTATATGTGGAAAAACCGGGTACACACAACATGAATGAGAATGAATTGATTGTTGCGGCCCAGAAGAAATACAATAAGGTGGTGCAGATGGGGGTTCAGCAACGCTCTTCCGATCATACCATTGAAATTATTAAGGAAATTCACAATGGAGTTATTGGAACTCCTTACAAGGCAGTTGCATTCTATACAAACGGAAGGGGAGAGGTTCCCGTTCAGAAGAGTGTACCCGTGCGTGAGGGATTGGATTGGGATCTTTTCCAGGGACCAGCTCCCAGGCGGGCCTACACCCAGGAGACCTGGGACTACAACTGGCATTGGTACGGTTGGGACTATGGAACCGCAGAATCGGGAAACAATGGTACCCATGAATTTGATGTGGCCAGATGGGCCCTTCAGGTGGATTATCCCACCCGTGTGGATGTGGAAGCTGATAAAAGGCAATTTGTGGACGATGGATGGGAGATGTATGACGACATTGAGGTTACCTTCAGGTTTGCGGGCAATAAGGTGATTGAGTGGGATGGCAAAAGCCGAATTGGATATAAAACTTATGGAACAGACCGGGGTACCATCATTTATGGTAGTGAAGGAACTGTTTACGTTGACCGTGGGAAATATATTCTATATGATCGTAAAGGAAAGGTAGTGAAGACCAGCACAACTGTATCTAATGAAGCTGGAACCGCATTGGGTGGTGGTGGAGATATGTCGACTGCGCATATCGAAAATTTCTTTGATGCCATTCGGGGTAAGGGAGAATTAAATGGGCCCATTTCCGATGGTGTGATCACCATGGCCATGGTTCACTACTCCAACATTGCTTACCGCATAGGAAAAGGCTTTGATATTGATGAAACAACCGGCAGAATGTTCGACCGTGATGCCATGAACTTGTGGGGCCGTGAATACGAACCCGGTTGGGAACCCAAAATTTAACTTTTGAAATCCTCTTCCAGATACTTCATACACCTATGTTTGCTATGGATCTTTGCAAGTTCGCTTGCACAGCCGGAACCTAATGAATGGGCCAGATTCAGAGGAACCAATGGGCGGGGGATTGACACAAAAAGGAGCGCTCCGGTCAGTTGGGATTCATCAGACTACCGATGGAATATTATACTGCCAGGAGAAGGAAACGCATCCCCAGTGGTTTGGGGAAATACAATTTTCGTGACCAGTTGTGAGGATGAGAAAGACAGGGGATACCTGTTTGCAATTGACGGACAGGACGGAGCAATTCTCTGGCAAAAAGAGTTTTTTGTACCTGATTTGTCATTACACAAAGACAACAAACTTGCTACAGCCACTCCGGTGGTTGATGAATCGCAGGTCTATGTGATTTGGTATTCAAAAGAGAAAACAGAATTAGCTGCCTTATCTCATGAGGGTATCATTCAGTGGCAGTCAGAATTTGAAGGAATCGAGTCCCGCCATGGGGGAGGTAGTTCGCTAATACTCACGGGCACTAGTGTGGTTTTTTCCCGGGAACAGGAAAAGGATTATTCTACTTTGAAGAGTTCATGGCTTGCCGTAGATATTCATACCGGGAAAAAAGTATGGGAAATAGAAAGAGAATCGCCTGAGAATAATTCATTCGCAACACCGCTCCTGCTGGAAACCCTTAGCAGGGGACCACAATTGATCTTTGGCAGCCAGTCCCATGGTATTACTGTTGTGGATCCTGAAAGCGGAAAGATTTTATCGGAGCGGAAAGAGATGATGCCGGCCCGGGTGGTGGCCTCTCCATTTTATGCCGGGGGGAAGCTTATCTTTTGCAGCAAAGGGCAAGCCCTGGCCATCGGGCTGGATCCTGAGACTGGTCAGCTGGCAGATACAGCAAGTTATACCCTGGTCCGAAATCTGTCACCCTATGTGCCCACCCCTATTGCGGTAGGAGAGCTTCTGTTCTTATATATGGATAATGGTACGGTTGCCTGCGTTAATCTTAACACTGGTAAGCTGCTTTGGAAAGAAAGGCCGGCAGGACCCATTTACGGTTCTCCCATTTGTGTGGGTGACAATCTATATTGTATCACCAAAGAGGGCGAGGTATCTGTAATAAGTGCCGATTCAAGTTATGAGCTCAAAGGGATTTACAAGCTTGGGGACGGAAGCTTCTCCACTCCAGTTATATGTAAGTCCGGGATGGTTTTTAGAACTTTCTCAAAGCTTATTCTATTATAGCTCCTGAATCCGGATGTTTTTCCAGCGCACCTGGTAGGGAGTGGAATCCTGTCCCACATCATGCACTTGAAGGCCGATAATGCCTTTACTGGTGAGTCCATCCCTGAAATTTGTAACCACAACGCCATTCACGATGGTCTTTATAGAATCGCCACTGCATTCGATACGGTAGCTGTTCCATTTCTTCTCCTTAAAAACCTCACCCTCCTTTGAATCTGCTTCCGGCCACCAGGGCATCATGGCCCTGCGGGCCTCATCATAGACCCCGCCTGCACCCCCTGTGGCAATTTCCACCTGGTATCCATAAACCCGATCGGCAGGAATTTTATTTGCTTGGTAATTGCCGTCTGCATCCCTGAACCAGAAAATCAGCTCCTGCTCAGCGATTTGACTTCTGAATTGCACCCCGGAATTGAGCTCAGAATCTTCCAGCAGCACATCAAACTCCAGAATAAAATCGCTGAATTCGCGGTCTGTACAAAGGAAGGTATTGGGACTTCCCTTTTTTGCCTGTCCCACAATGCATCCCTCCTCAACCTTATAGGTGCCAAATCCACTATGGACACTCCATCCTCTCAGCGACTCACCATCGAATAGACTGATCCATTTTTCCTGGCCACACGAGGAGGTGCTAAAGGTTAATGCCAGAATGATTGATGCAAGGGAAAAAGTTGAAGTTCTCATGGTGAAAGAGTTGAAGTCTACCCGTAAACATAAAGGAATCTGTTTACATGGCAAGGGCTTTTTTACCATAAAATAGTGGAAAAGGAAGAGTTATACGAATTTGACTCCAATACCCAAGATCGCAGAATTCATAAAGCCATCCCTGTTGCTCTTATGATCAGTGTTTATCGATTCCAGATTAGCGCATTCTACCTTTCTCGATATCCAGTTAATTAATTTTTAATCGAATATTAAGGGTCCAGCATTTAATTAGTATTCAAAAGACCCTAATCCCCTATGAGAAAATTAAAGTACAGCACACTCCTGGTATTAATTGCAATTTCGCTTTCATTTAGTTGTGGTGGTTTGCTCCTTAATAAGCGCAACGATGCTTCACTCACCAGTTTTGTGGATCCTTTTATCGGAACCGATTTTCACGGGCACACCTTCCCAGGTGCCACACTTCCTTTTGGTATGGTTCAGCTGAGTCCGGATACCCGGACTCTTGGCTGGGATGCCTGTGCAGGCTACCACTACTCCGATTCATCTATACTGGGTTTTAGTCATACCCACCTGAGCGGAACCGGAATAGGGGATTATGGGGACATCCTATTTATGCCATTCACTGGCGAGGTAAGCCTTGATGCAGGAGAAGAGGATGAAATCGATAAGGGATACCGGTCAAGGTTTAACCTGGAGACCGAGGAGGCCCGGCCGGGGTATTATAAGGTCAATTTGACAGATGATCAGATTGAGGTAGAGCTTACAGCAACGCTTCGGGCAGGTGTGCACAAGTATACCTTTCCGGAAGCCGAGAATGCAGGGATTCTGATAGACCTTACGCATACCATTCACGGACATCAAAATCCCCTTCATGAGATTAGAATTCTAAATAACCAGGAGATTCAGGGTTTGAAGTATACCTCGGGGTGGGCCAAAAAGCACTATGTCTACTTCACGGCAAAATTTTCAAAACCTTTTGAAGCCGAATTATTTCTCGACAACCAGTTGCAAGTAGGAGTTGAAGAGGTATCAGGTAAAAATGCCAAAGTCAGGCTGAATTTTCAGACAACAATAGATGAAGAGGTAATTGCCAAAGTGGGTATTAGTGCGGTGAGCTATGAGGGCTCGGCCAAAAACCTGAATCTTGAGGTCAACGGATGGGATTTTGAGACCATTAGTAGCAATGCAGAGAAAGTATGGGAAGAGGAGCTTTCCAAGGTTCGCATTGAAACGGAGGATATAAGTGAGAAAAGGACATTTTATACTGCATTGTATCATAGCTCCATCTATCCGGGAATCTATTCGGATGTGGATGGTACTTACCGGGGCATGGATCAGCAAATACATATCTCAGACAGCCCCAATTATACGGTATTTTCATTGTGGGATACTCACCGTTCGCTTCATCCCCTCTTTACCATATTAAATCCTGAATACAACCAGGAGTTAATCAGGGCCCTTTTACGAAAGTATGATGAAGGGGGTATTTTGCCCATGTGGGGACTTGCCTCCAACTATACGGGTACCATGATAGGATCCCATGCGGTATCAGTGATTGTAGATGCCTATATGAAGGGGCAGCGAAATTTTGATACAGAGAAGGCCATGGAAGCTATTGTCCATTCGGTGGCATATGATACTGTGAAAGAGATTAGTTACCCCTCGGAAGAAGCCTGGGGCAATTTGATGCCAAAAGCAAAACTTTACGAAGAGAAATATGGTTTTATACCCTGCGACCTTGAGAATGCATCTGTATCCAAGGCACTGGAATTTGCATACAATTACTGGGCGATTGCCACCATGGCTCAGGATATGGGTAAAGATGATATTGCCAAAGAGTTTTTTGAGAAATCGAAGCGTTACAGGACCTATTTTGATGCTGAGGTAGGATTTATGCGAGGTAAGAACCTGGATGGAAGCTGGATGGAACCTTTCCATCCAAGATTTTCGGCCCACTGGGCCACCCCCTACGTGGAGGGAAATGCATGGCAGTGGACCTGGTATGTACCTCATGATGTGGAAGGACTAATGGAACTCTATGGAGGCCAGGAAAACTTTGCTATAAAGCTTGAGTCGCTCTTTACAACAAGCTCTGAAGTTTTGGGTGAGGAACAATCCGCGGATATCAGTGGATTGATTGGCCAGTATGCCCATGGAAATGAACCCAGTCACCATATTGCTTACCTGTTTAACTCGGTCGATCAACCCTGGAGAACTCAGGAAATTGTATCTCAAATACTTGATGAGTTTTATACAGATCAACCCGACGGTATTGTAGGAAATGAGGATTGCGGACAGATGTCAGCCTGGTACATTCTGAATACCATGGGAATCTATCCCATATGCCCCGGCGACGATCGCTACTCCATAGGTCGACCCTCTTTTGATAGAGTGGAGATCGATCTGGCAGATGGAGCCGTATTTACAGTGGTCGCCGAAAACAGGTCCAATACCAATCCTTATGTTCAGGAAGTGCGTCTCAATGGAGAAAAACTAAGTCAAGCTTATATCAATCATGCTGACATTGAATCAGGTTCCACCCTGACTTTTGTAATGGGAGCAGAAAAAGGCATATTCTGGAAATAAAAAGAAATTAATAATCCCATTAAGAGTTTATTAAGAATTAATTATTAGTCAGACCATATATTTAGTAAGTAGTTTTTTTCATAAAGTAGAAGTTTGCTTAGACAACCGGGTTAATAATAGCTTAACCCGGTTTTCTTTTGCCCTCTGCTCCGAAAGCTACTTCTCTTCAATGATCTGGTTGAAACTATGGCCGTAATCCTCATCATAGAGCAAGCGGTATTCGCTTATGAACTTTGAATAGCTCTTTTTGGCAAGACTGTGTTTTCCCTGTTTAATCAGCAAGCGGCATTGTACTTTCAGGGCTTCCTCACTTACAGAATCATTTATAAAAATGCAATTTGTAAGATGTAACAGGAACTCCGGATCCTCCTTGGAATTCTCAATATACCTGAGTAAGGTGTCAATAATGTCGTTAGACACTTCGGACTTAAAGGAGTCAAGCCAATCGGCGTTGGTGTTGTTAAGAAATGGATTGTTTTCTATGATGGCCAGAAGGTCGGCGATATGCTCACGGGAGAGATTCTCAGTATGACTCACGATTCGAAGGTATTCGAAAAAGTCGATGTGGATTTGGGAGGGATCAAAATCAAACTTCCAATATCCAGTCTCTTTTGATATGGAAACAGAATCCAGATTCTCGAGCAGGGACTTCAGTTTTACAATATTTACTGCTCTGTTGTTTCTTGCGCTTTCAACCGATTTATCAAACCAGAAAGTTTCATAGAGTGTGTTGGAGGAGACTCCCTTGTTATTTCGCAATGAATGTAATAAGATAAAGAGGAGTAATTTTTTTGGCAGCGGAGTAAACTGACCTGTAATATCCTTGCCTTTCCTGTCAATTACCTGGAATCCCCCAAATAATATAATGGAATTCTCATTGCTCTTTTGAGGGGTCTCTCGCCTGGCAGGAGCTGTTTTTTTCTGCGATTTTTTTGTTCCTCTTCTAAGGAGGTAAATCAGGAAGCCGGCAACAATCAATAGAAAGGCAGTGCTCAACAAATAAATTATGAGTTTGGGACTGCTTTGAATAGGTAAAGAAACATCGGTGTTATGAGCCTGTGGCGGAAATGCAATGGAATGAACAGAAACCGTAGTTTTTTCTTCCGATAAATAAGTAGACACGGCTACCAGTGAATTGGAAGCTTTGCTGAAGTACAAATCGGCAAAAGAATTGACATCCAGAAAATTATATTTAATGGGATTAGCCAATTCAATGATTTCGGGATTCCCCATAGGAATTTGAACCAGTTGTAGTTTATTCTCAAACTGGTACTTGGGGAAATAGAGACCGTACATATTATTTGATCCATCAAAAACCACAGAGCTGGCAAAGCAGAATCCAGCTCTTGTATTTTCAAACTCATGGAAAGTTGACATGGTCATCTCTTTGGCAGAAAAACTGAGGATTTCATAGTAATAGTCAGGATTTTCAGCTTGTTTCCCGCTTTCGGTACCAAATCCACCAACCACATAGTAAATGCTGTCCACGGGATCATACCCCGAACCTGCCAGATACCTGGGGTGAAAATCCCCCTTATATTTGACGCTGTCAAAACGATTAAGCTTTTCGTTCCAGAGCCAGGCTGAATTCTTATACATGTAATGACCGTACCCTCCAAAAGCTAACAGCGATCCCAGTGGGGTAATTAAGCTGTTGTGATGCCAGTGGTCAATCTCTGCCAGCTCACCCTTATCATGTGGGGACCACTCTCTCTTATCAAAATCAAATACTGACAGGTAGTCGTTATCCAAGGAATAGGAGATCAGTCTGTGCTTAATTGTATCGTAGATAATTTCATTGGTATTCTGAATGCGTAACTCAGAATTTGCAACTATTCGGACCAAAGAATCTCTATTTACAACATACTTATAAAGGGTGTCTTTTGATACCAGATAGAGATCATCATTACTGGCGTCATAAGCGGTCTTTATGGCTCCGGGAATCTCCATGTTTAGAACTAGTTTCCAAGTATTGTGATTTCTCAGTAACCAGGTCGGATTGTATGCTACTCCATTGTTACCGGCTGGGTCAGAATGAGCAATCTCTCCCTCGATCTCATTCAAAGGCCAGCTGGCGAATATGTGATCCCCATTGCTTACCTCCACATCACGGAGAATCATGGCGGGAACATCGGTGGATGAGAAATTTCCATACGAGTTGGCTCCAAACATCAATCTGTATCCATCTTTTGTGTTGAAACCGATCAAATCATCTTCCATTGATTGATCATCGAAGCGGCATGTAATTTTTTGATTTTTGAAATCTAATGTTAAGCTGAGTTGAAGCCACTCCTTTTGTAACTCCTCAATAGGTATGGCGAATGCGATCTTACTGGTCTTGTTCCCCAGGATCATTTCAAAATTATTGGGATTCCCCGGTACAATGCCGTGGATCAGATCAATGTTTTGATTTCCAATAATTAAGCGGAATATATAACCAAAATAGGTTTCATGTTCCGGATCGAGACGCAGATAAAACTGGAGGTTAAGGTCTCCTTTTATATCAAAGGCATGCTGGGGAGTCAGGTCTAGGCCTGATCTCTGATCTAATCCAAAGTCATGAGCAGAGAACTGCATTCCATAGTATTGACCCGAGACCAGTGATCCCGTATACAACAATATGAACAACAGTATGATCCGAAACCTATATCTAATACCTATTTTTTGCAATAAAGATTGGGTTATAAAACTTCCTTTTGGTTTAGGTTTTACGCCACTCTACTAAGGTGCTAAGGTGGCTGAATTTTATAAGAAATCCAAGATTGTGGAGTTACAACTTTTTCACAAACCCTGGGTGGCATCCATACATGGAAATCCGGATTGACCTTATATTAAGAATTAATTAATGTTTTGTTTTACCCTATGCATTATATTACTTTAAATTATTGAATCAACTTCAGCAACACAACTATGACAAAAAACGCCTATCTTAAGTCAACTCCTATATTTCTGGCCTTTCTGGTTATGGGATTTGGGGACGTTTCCGGACCTCTTACCAGCCAATTACAAACCGATTTTAGCCTGAACAACTTCCAGGCCGGACTGGTAACTTTTATGGCCTTTATTATGTTTGGCCTCCTTTCTATTCCCATGGGATTGTACCAGGATCGAAAGGGTCGAAAGCATGTACTGCTGATGGGATTGTTTGCAGCCCTTATTGGGATGATCCTTCCAATTTTAGGTAATTATGAATCCTTCCCTTTGATCCTTGGAGGGCTCCTCTTCCTGGGTACTGGCGCTACCATGCTTCAGGTGGCAGGAAATCCCATTATGAGAGATGTTTCCCCTGAAGGAAAATACTCCAGAAATCTTTCATTCGGGCAGTTTGTGAAAGCCATTGGTTCTTTGTCAGGCTCGCTGATTCCCATTCTGGCGGCACGATACTGGGGCCTGGATTGGAAGATTCTTTTCCCCATCTATGGGGGGGTAATGCTGGTGGTGATAGTTGTACTGCTGGTAACAAAAATTGAGGAGCAGGCTATAAAGGAAAAGCAGGCCACACTGAAATCATGTCTAGGACTTTTAAAGAATCCCTATGTGTTGCTGATGGTCATCGGAATATTTCTTTATGTGGGCTCCGAGGTAAGCATGAGCGCTAAGCTCCCTAATTTCCTGGAGGCAAAATTTGATTTCGATATCAAGGAGAAGGGATTGTTTGGTACGCTTTTCTTCTTTATATCCTTAATGACCGGAAGATTTTTGGGTGGGGTGATCCTGAACTGGCTTTCGCCCAAAAAATTCCTGATCTCCACCAGCATTCTTGCCATTGCAGGGATTGCCGGTTTGTTTGTAGTTCCGGGTCAGGTGTTGGCCTTTGTCTTTATTTTCATCATCGGCTTGGGTTTTGCCAATATATTCCCGTTAATCTTCTCAATGACCGTGGATGCAATGCCCGAAAGGAGCAATGAGATCTCCGGATTGATGGTAACCGCTATTATTGGAGGGGCCTTTGTACCCGTCCTCTTTGGTGTAGTAGCCGACTTGTTTGGCCTTATGGCCGGATTCGTTGTTCCGGCCATTTGTATGGTCTATATTCTATATATCGCTTCTCGTACTTCAAAAGCTTAAGCAATGGACATTTATAGGGACGAACGTGTAGTTTTGACGCTGGATGCAGGCGGGACAAACTTTGTATTTAATGCATTTAAAGGAGGGAAAGCCATTACAGATGGAATCAGAAAGGATTCCAACGCAGATCACCTGGAGCGCTGTCTGGCCACCATGAAAGAGGGTTTCAGTGAGGTGATCAAGTCCATAGAAGAAACCCCCGTGGCCATCAGTTTTGCTTTTCCGGGTCCGGCCGACTATGCCAATGGAATTATTGATAATTCCAACAACCTGCCTGCATTTCAGGGTGGGGTACCTCTGAAGAGCATCCTGGAGGAGGAGTTTGGCCTGCCCGTTTATATTAATAATGATGGAGACCTCTTTGCCTATGGCGAGGCTCTTGGGGGAATCCTCCCGGAGATTAATGCACAGCTTGAAGCCTCGGGGAGTCCCAAAAGATACAAGAACCTTTTCGGATTTACCCTGGGTACCGGATTTGGGGGAGGATTTGTCTCCGATGGTCAGTTAATTACCGGCGACAATGTAACCGCTGCCGAGGTATGGCTCTTTAGTAACAGGCACCATCCAACCGTAAATGCCGAGGAGGCAGTAAGCATTCGTGCTGTACAGAGATTTTATGCAGCCGAAGCCGGAATAGAATACCCCAATGACCTGGAACCAAAAGATATATATGAGATAGCCAGGGGGGATAAAGAGGGGAACAAAGAGGCCGCTTTGAAAGCATACGAATCCACTGGACGTGCTTTGGGCGATACAGTGGCCAATATTCTGACCTTTACGGATGGCATAGCTGTAATCGGAGGAGGGATCACAGGAGCCAACGACCTTTATATGCCAGCAGTCATGGAAGAACTGAATTACAAATATGGTTCCTCCAATGCGGATGAAATGCCTAGGTTGGTGCAGAAGGTCTTTAACCTTGACAATGAAGA
>RCNC010002107.1_pt1 | contig 13302 bp, 4 predicted proteins | sample 2041301 | NCBI WGS metagenome assembly RCNC01 (sample SAMN09708231, study PRJNA481090) | Marine sediment metagenome, whole genome shotgun sequencing project. | biome: marine sediment; feature: ocean; material: sediment; isolation source: Sewage treatment plant 13A marine sediment (STP13A) ... | reverse complement strand
GCTCTTCCGATCTAACATTAATTGTTCAGATATTTGAAACCCGAACATTGCACTAACTGCGGCATCCCATCTATAGGCAGCACCTATGGAAAACTTATCATTGATTAAAAAACTACCCGAAAAATCTACTTGTAAAGGTGCTCCGCCAACAGCCTTGGTCAAAAGGGCGGGCTTGAACTTAGTATTGCCACCGATATCAAAAACATAACCAGTAATCAAGTAGAAATTAATTCTTTCCTTTGAAAGAAATTGCACAGAATTAGCATCTCTTTGATCATTATCAAAATGATCGGTTTGCAATAAATTTGGCGCAGACAATCCTGCATAAAATGAATTTGTATGGTAGTAAATACCTACTCCAACATTGGGTGAAAATTTGTTCTCAATATTATCTACATTAACTGGCTCAACATCAAAATTACGCAAGCCTTGAAAATCCAAGTTCAATAAATTCCCTCCAGCTTTTAAACCAAATGATAGTTTACCTTCTAAGGAAACATCAATGGTGTATGACAACACCGCATCAAAATAGGTTTCTTGAACCACTCCATCCCCTATTTCATCATTAACAATGGATATGCCGTATCCTAATTGACTATTTCGAATTGGAGAATGAAGATTTAATGTTTGACTCTTAGGAGCGCCATCTAAACCTACCCATTGGGATCTGTACAACGCAGCAATACTCAATTGCCCCCTTGACCCAGCATAAGCTGGATTAACACTCACTGTATTGAACATATATTGGGTGTATTGCGCATCTTGTTGTGCGCTGACAGATTCCAAGAAAATGAATACAAGTAATAAAGGTGCTAGAAAGCTCTTTTTTATTATCATATGTAGTTCAATATATTAATTGCTGACGAAAATATAACCACTATCGGTAATATTATTCTGATTGTCTTTTTGATATTCAAATATATAAAAATAAACACCTGCTGGCAGATACTCTTGGGCATTTACCGTTGACCTACCTTTTGACCTACCATCAAAAACATTATTTTGATTATTATATCCCTGACCTTCGTAAACAGCTAGCCCCCATCTGTTAAAAATCTTTAGGGAGTTGTTTTTTGCATTTTCAACACCCCTTATAAACAAAAAGTCATTTCTACCATCGTTGTTAGGTGTTACCATTTGATTAACTTCAATGCCTACGGTCAATACTTCACTAACAAAGACCATTACAGTTGCTGTATCACAATTTTCCGAATTGGTTTTTTCGCAGATCGTATATTCTATGGAATAAGATCCCGTTGGTGTTTCCGGAGCCACAATTACAGTACCGTCTGTATCTACTGTTAATGGCCCGGTTTGTTCTGAAGTAATGATTACATCTGCAGGATCAACAGGTTCACCATTTAAAGTATCATTATCCAACACATTGCTTTGAGGTATAATCCCACCTATAATGCCATCTATAAAAATAGTAGTATAATCATCATCAACAGCAACAATGGTTGATGGTGGTATACCTACGGTAACTGTAACTGTTGCCGTATCGCAATTCTCCATATCATCACAAATCGTATACTCAAAAGTGTCCGTGTTGTTATTGAACCCGCTGTCCGGCGTATAGGTCACTGTGTCGTCATTTGGGTCATCAGGTGTACCGCCATCATTTATAACCACCGTACCATTTGCAGGATCTGTTACTGTTAATGTCTCAATATTAGGTACGCCAATATCATTGGCCAATATATCGATGTCCACAGGAGTGTCCTCATCGGTCGAAGCCACGTCGTCAACAGCATCCAGCATTGGTGGTGTCCCAACCGTTATAGTAACAGTTGCCGTATCACAGTTATCCATGGCATCGCAGACGGTGTACTCGAAAGTGTCCGTACTGTTATTGAACCCGCTGTCCGGGGTATAGGTTACCGTATCGTCACTTAAGTCATCGGGTGTACCGCCATCATTGATCACAACCGTTCCGTTTTCCGGATCCGTTGTCGTCAAGGTCCCGTTATCAGGGATGCCCGTATCATTGTCTAGTATATCGATGTCCACTGGAGTATCTTCATCGGTCGAAGCTACGTCGTCAACAACATCCAACATTGGTGGTGTCCCAACCGTTATAGTAACAGTTGCCGTATCACAGTTATCCATGGCATCGCAAACGGTGTACTCGAAAGTGTCCGTACCATTATTGAACTCGCTGTCCGGGGTATAGGTTACCGTATCGTCACTTAGGTCATCGGGCGTACCGCCATCGTTGATCACGACCGTTCCGTTCTCCGGATCTGTTGTCATTAATATGCCGTTATCAGGGATGCCCGTATCATTGTCCAGTATATCGATATCCACAGGGGTGTCCTCCTCGGTCGAGGCCACGTCGTCAACAGCATCCAGCATTGGTGGTGTACCAACCGTTATAGTAACAGTTGCCGTATCACAGTTATCCATTGCATCGCAGACGGTATACTCGAAAGTGTCCGTGCCGTTATTGAACCCGTTGTCCGGGGTATAGGTTACCGTATCATCACTTAGGTCCTCGGGTGTACCGCCATCGTTGATCACAACCGTTCCGTTTTCAGGATCCGTTGTTGTTAGTGTCCCATTATCAGGGATGCCCGTATCATTGTCCAGTATATCCACCTCCACAGCGATGCCCTCCTCGGTCGATGCCACATCGTCGACAGCGTCTATTGCTGTGTCAGCAGGGAATGAAGTCACTGTGGGATCATCAGGATTGCCATCTCCATCAATATCCCTGTCTGTAGGATTATCCGGATCGTCTGAAAGACTGCTTATTGGACCATTATCCGGAATGAATCCGGTTACGGTCGCAGAATTACTAAAACTACCATTATCAATATCCGCTTGGGTAATGATGTATGTTGCCCTAAAAGTTGTATCATCCACTTCTCCTGGCTCCAAAATTTCCAAAGGACCTCCTAATACGTTGACCAGTGGGTCGGTAATGGTAATATTGAATAAGGGTATGGTTCCAGTATTAGTTACTATAAAGGAATAATCAATCGCCTCTCCTGCCTGGAACAGGCCATCGCCATTATCGTCATAAAAATCGTCTACTTTTAATACAGTGATATTGGCACCATCATCGTTGATAGGATCCAAATAATCAGGGGTGCCGTCATCATCGGTATCATCATTGGTAGGGTCACCATCAGGGGTTTCAGTATCCTCATCAGGGGTGTCAATGCCGTCACCGTCATCGTCCAGATCCCTATAGTTCACATCCTCCGTGCCATCCGTATCCGGTAGGTCGTTCGCAGGATCATCGATCTCATCGTTCACATCGAAACCATCGTTTATGTCAGTACCCTCATAACCATTATCAAGACCGTCACCATCAGTGTCGGTCCCTGTATAGGTCTGGTCGGGGATGCCATTAAAGTCAAAGTCGTTGCCCTCATTGTTGTCCGCAACAAGGTCATTGTCACTGTCATTGTCCAGATAATCAAGCTCGTCAGTACCATCCGTGTTCACCGGGGTAAGCCCTTGGTCACCTGATCCTTCATAGGCATTGTCCAAACCGTCGTTATCGTCATCCAAGCCAGTTGGTGGAACATAACCAGCAGTGGTCTGCCCCTCGACATTATCGGGGATGCCATCGTCGTCGGAATCAATGTCCAAGTGGTTTGGATAACCATCGCTATCGCTGTCCAATGAATCCGTCAATGGGTCATTGTCATCATCAAGGTTGGGATCTTCTGTAGTATCCAAGATACCATCATTGTCATCATCAATATCCGTACTGTCGGGTACACCATCACCATCGGTATCCGTGCCATCATCGGTCGGGTCCAGATAATCGGGCGTGCCATCATCATCGGTATCATCATTGGTAGGGTCACCATCAGGGGTTTCAGTATCCTCATCAGGGGTGTCGATGCCGTCACCGTCATCGTCCAGATCCCTGTAGTTCACATCCTCCGTGCCATCCGTATCCGGTAGGTCGTTCGCCGGGTCGTCGATTTCGTCGTTCACATCAAAACCATCGTTTATGTCAGTACCCTCATAACCATCGTCAAGACCGTCACCATCAGTGTCGGTCCCTGTATAGGTCTGGTCGGGGATGCCATTAAAGTCAAAGTCGTTGCCCTCGTTGTTGTCCGCGACAAGGTCATTGTCACTGTCATCGTCCAGATAATCAAGCTCGTCAGTACCATCAGTGTTAACTGGGGTAAGCCCTTGGTCACCTGATCCTTCATAGGCATTGTCCAAACCGTCATTATCGTCATCCGCACCTGTTGGTGGAACATAACCAGCAGTGGTCTGCCCCTCGACATTGTCGGGGATGCCATCGTCGTCAGAATCAATGTCCCTAAAATTTGGATAGCTGTCAGTATCTGAATTTATCGGGGTGATTCCCTCACCAGAACCAGGAGTGTTCTCGTAATGGTCATCAAGTCCATTCCCATCAGAATCTATTCCACATGGTGCTTGAAAAGCTTCATCTGTTTGCGCTTCTACATTGTCCAAAATACCATCATTATCAGAATCGATATCCCTGAAATCAGGATTATGATCATAATCTGTATCTACTGGTGTAAGTCCCTCACCCGAACCAGGAGTGTTTTCGTAATGGTCATCCAGGCCGTTGCCATCGCTGTCCATTCCACAAGGGGCTTGAAAAGCTTCATCAGTCTGGGCCTCTACATTATCCAAGATCCCATCATTGTCCGAGTCGATGTCCAAATGATCAGGATAACCATCGCCATCACTGTCCAAAGGATCGGTCAGCGGGTCGTTGTCACCGTCGAGGTTGAGATCCTCTACGGTATCCAATATGCCATCGTTATCGTCGTCAAGATCCACTAAATCAGGAACTCCGTCCCCATCGGTATCTGTACATATATAAGGCGCTACATACAAAGCAATTTGACTTGAAGCTGTTGAGGTAGTATAAAACTTTATATCTGTAACTGGGGATTGAGATTCCCAATCAACATTAATTTCAGGATGATTACTCGTAGCAGTTGTATTCTTAACATAGTAATTATTATCGTCCACAACAGATACCATGCCAGGACTTAATGACCCAACAAACTCATACTCAACATTATCTAATGCCAAAATACCATCTTGACCACCTGTCTGTATTCCAGAAGAGTGATGGGCTTTCACAATTACAGGTACCGATCCACCAATTTTGAATATTATATGAGAATTAACTATAGTTCTAAAAAATCCACTCGAATCTGTACTTGCTCCTTCAACACTAACAACAACACTACCTAATGGCAGTCCCCATTTGCTACTTAAGTCAATATTAAAGGCAGACAAACTACCATCACTAACCCCTAGTGGAAAGCCAAAATCCGTCGGAGATAACAATTTCAAAGGCATATCCTGGCACTCATTAGTGTCTAATATAAGTTCGTATATACGGTCATCATCAAAATCGCTGTGGTCTGGAACAGAATCGCCATCCGTATCGGTATTTGTAGTAACAGTGGGGTACACAAGTGGGCTTGCCTCTAAAGAAGTAATACCAAGAACAAGGATATTAAAGAGTATAAACAACCCCAAAATCCTTGCAACAACTTGTTTTATTGCAGGGTGTAAAATATTTTCCATAAGTATCAGCAGTTAATTACTAATCACCATGGCTTAAAGTAGTAAAGTATTGTAAAAAGTGGGGCTCTTACAAACTTCCTGCAAGATATATCTAATATTTTGATAGACAAATAGATTGGAATGCATAAATATTAAATATCTTTTAACAACGGAATTTATCGACAAAGTGCAATGCACATGTTTACAACCCGCTGATTATCGATATTATAAGCACTTTGTATAATACTAATTTTTCAACAATAAATTGGGCCCATATAGCATTTATCAAGTATAAATAACAAGACAAATCGAAAGAATTAACAACTGTATATACATAAAAAATATTCAATTCGATGCTGCTTCAAAAGACTTCTTTATCACGCCAATAATTCTATATTTTAGACTATTTTTGCCCAAAATCACGTAATGAGTTTTCAGGACCAAATAGAAAGACGACGTACATTCGGAATAATTTCCCACCCAGATGCGGGAAAAACAACTTTGACCGAAAAATTACTTTTGTTCGGGGGAGCTATTCAAGAGGCTGGTGCTGTAAAAAACAATAAAATCAAAAAAACGGCCACGAGTGACTTTATGGAAATTGAGCGCCAACGGGGTATTTCGGTCGCTACTTCTGTTTTGGCCTTTATTTATAGGGACAAAAAGATAAATATCCTTGATACTCCCGGTCATAAAGACTTCGCCGAAGACACCTTTAGAACCCTCACCGCAGTGGATAGTGTGATTGTTGTTGTCGATGTTGCAAAAGGTGTTGAGGAACAAACGGTAAAACTGGTCGAAGTTTGCAGAATGCGCAACATTCCCATAATAGTCTTTATAAACAAACTAGACAGGGAGGGGAAAGATGCATTTGATTTATTGGATGAATTAGAACAAAAATTGGGGCTTTCGGTAACTCCATTGAGTTTCCCAATTGGTATGGGTTATGATTTCAAGGGTATTTACAACATTTATGAAAAGAACATCAACTTATTTAGTGGCGATAGTAAAAAAAATATTGAGGATACAATTGCTTTCGATGATATAGAAAGTCAGGAACTAGAATCAATTATTGGCGAGAAGGCTGCACAGGATTTAAGGGATAATCTTGAATTGGTACATGGCGTATACTCAGAATTTGACAAAGAGAGTTATTTAAAAGGGCAACAACAACCTGTGTTTTTTGGTTCGGCTTTGAACAATTTTGGTGTTCGTGAACTTTTGGATTGTTTCGTTGAAATTGCACCTTCTCCGAGAGCCAAAATGGCCGAAGAAAGACTAGTAGAGCCAAACGAAAAAGAACTAACTGGGTTTGTATTTAAAATACATGCCAATATGGATCCAAAACACCGTGACAGGCTTGCTTTTATAAAAATAGTTTCAGGTACCTTCGAACGAAACAAACCTTATTTACATGTACGCCATGGGAAAAAATTAAAATTTTCAAGTCCGAATGCTTTTTTCGCAGAGAAGAAAGAAATCGTTGATATTTCTTATCCTGGCGATATTGTTGGTTTACATGACACAGGAAATTTTAAAATCGGGGATACATTGACTGAGGGCGAAAAGTTGAATTATAAAGGTATACCAAGCTTTTCGCCAGAACATTTTAGATATATTAATAACGCCGACCCGATGAAATCGAAGCAATTGGGCAAGGGTATTGACCAACTCATGGATGAAGGAGTCGCCCAGTTATTCACCTTGGAATTAAATGGACGCAAGGTAATTGGAACAGTAGGTGCGCTACAGTTTGAAGTTATTCAATATCGTTTGGAACATGAGTATGGCGCAAAATGTAGTTATGATAACTTTCCAGTACATAAAGCTTGTTGGGTAGAACCACAGGATGAGAAAAATGAGGAATTTAAAGAGTTCAAAAGGGTTAAGCAAAAATTCTTGGCGAAAGATAAACAAGGTCAATTGGTTTTCTTGGCAGATTCACAGTTTTCACTACAAATGACACAACAGAAATATCCCTCGGTAATTTTGCATTTCACTTCCGAATTCAAATAATAAAAAGAAATTCCAATAAAAAAACCCATGAACAAAATTCATGGGTTTTTATTATTTACGCTTCTCCTGTTGGACCAAAATTAATTGGTATCGGAGGTTGTTCGTAATCTTTAATCGTACCATGAGCTTTTTCAAATCTACTTACATTATCACCCAATGCCTTTAAGAATTTCTTGGCATGTTGTGGTGTAAGCACTATTCTACTTTTAACTTTTGCCTTAGGCGCACCTGGCATCATACTAATAAAGTCTACGACAAATTCAGAAACAGAATGATTAATGATAGCCAAATTGGAATAAATTCCTTCGGCTGTCTTTTCATCCAACTCTATATTAATCTGTTTTTGTTTTTGATCTTTATCGCTCATGATTATCAATTAAAATTTCAAGGCTTCTTTTCGAGCCATGATTTCATCATATTCTTCCTTAGAACCAACAATGATACTTTCATAGTCACGCATACCAGTACCTGCAGGTATTTTATGGCCTACGATTACATTTTCCTTTAATCCTTCAAGAGTATCAATTTTACCACTCACCGCAGCTTCGTTCAATACTTTTGTTGTTTCCTGGAATGAAGCAGCAGAAATAAACGATTTAGTCTGTAACGACGCTCTCGTAATTCCTTGCAGAATTGGTGTCGCCGTAGCTGCAACAGCATCCCTTGCTTCAACCAATGCCTTATCGGATCTTTTTAAAACAGAGTTTTCATCACGAAGTTCCCTAGCCGTCTTAATCATTCCGGGTTTTAAATTTTCCGATTCACCAGCTTCTGTTACAACCTTTTTTCCAAAAATCTCGTCATTTTCGGTGATGAAGTCAGATTTGTGAACCAATTGATTTTCAAGGAAGATAGTATCTCCCGGATCTACAATACGAACCTTTCTCATCATTTGTCTGACAACAACTTCAAAGTGTTTGTCATTGATCTTCACACCTTGTAAACGATATACTTCCTGTACCTCATTCACCAAATACTGCTGTACAGCTGAAGGCCCTTTTATAGAAAGAATATCCTCTGGAGTTATTGAACCATCTGAAAGCGGCATACCTGCACGAACATAATCATTTTCCTGTACCAATATTTGATTCGATAATTTAACCAAGTATTTCTTGATTTCACCCAATTTAGATTCTATAATAATCTCTCGGTTACCTCTTTTGATCTTTCCGAAAGAAACTACACCATCAATCTCAGAAACTACCGCTGGATTTGATGGATTACGAGCTTCGAACAATTCGGTTACTCTTGGAAGACCACCTGTAATATCACCAGCTTTAGCCGACTTACGAGGTATTTTAACTAGAATCGTACCTTCTTTGATCTTATCTCCATCATCTATCATAAGGTGAGAACCTACTGGGAGGTTATAAGATCGTAACACCTCATCCTTATTGTTCATAATCAACAATGTAGGAATGAGTTTTTTGTTTCTAGATTCAGAGATTACTTTCTCTTGGAAACCAGTTTGTTCATCAATTTCAACTTGGTAGGTTACCCCCTGTTCAATATTCTCGTAAGCAATTTTACCTGGGAATTCAGAAACGATTACACCGTTATACGGATCCCATTGACAAATAACATCTCCGCTTTTGATTTTAGCGCCATTTTTAACAAACAACTGAGAACCATAAGGAATATTATTTGTACTTAGTGTAATACCTGTATTGGGATCAACAATCTTTATCTCGGAGGTCCTTGAAATGACAATATTTGCCGTTTTACCTTGCCCATCTTCACCTTTTACAGTTCTAAGATCTTCGATTTCAGCAATACCACCAAACTTAGCTCCCAACTTATTATCCTCGGAAATGTTTCCTGCAATACCACCAACATGGAATGTTCGTAGTGTTAATTGTGTGCCTGGTTCACCAATTGATTGTGCTGCAACAACACCAACGGCTTCACCCCTTTGTACCATTTTATTGGTAGAAAGATTTCTACCATAACATTTGGCACAAATACCTTTTTCAGCTTCACAGGTCAACGCAGAGCGCACTTCAACCTTCTCAACAGGAGATGCTTCAATATTCTTAACATCGACCTCCATAATTTGCTGCCCAGCTGTTAAAAGAAGTTCGTCTGTTAATGGGTTGTGTACATCGTGTAATGATACCCTACCTAGAATTCTTTCACCTAAAGTCTCAACGACCTCTTCATTTTTCTTTAAGGATTCAACAGCTATACCACGAAGTGTTTCACAATCATTAATATTGACAATCACATCTTGGGAAACATCAACCAATCTACGTGTCAAATAACCAGCATCCGCCGTTTTCAAGGCCGTATCTGCAAGTCCCTTACGTGCACCGTGAGTCGAGATGAAATATTCCAAAATCGATAAGCCTTCCTTAAAGTTGGAAAGAATCGGGTTTTCAATAATTTCACCACCCCCAGCGGTAGATTTTTTAGGCTTGGCCATTAACCCACGCATTCCGGTCAACTGACGAATCTGTTCTTTAGAACCCCTCGCACCTGAATCTAACATCATATACACAGAGTTAAACCCTTGTTGGTCTTCGCGAATACGCTTCATGGCCAATTCGGTCAACATAGCGTTTGTAGAAGTCCATACATCAATTACCTGATTATAACGTTCGTTATTTGTAATAAGACCCATGTTATAGTTGGCCTTAATACCATCTACTTGAACATTGGCATCATCAATCATACCTTGCTTTTCAGGCGGAATGATAATATCGCCCAAACTAAAGGAAAGACCACCTTTAAAGGCGAAATCATATCCCATAGTTTTAATCTTATCTAAGAAATCGGCAGTAGTAGGGACATCTGTAACAGCAAGAATCTTACCGATAATATCCCTTAAAGACTTTTTATTCAATACATCATTAATGTAACCAGCCGCTTCAGGAACTTCCATATTGAACAATACCCTACCAACAGTTGTTGGAATGATTTGGTTCACCAATTCCCCTTCTTCATTAAAATCCATGGCGCGTACCTTAATACCAGCATTTAGGTTTACCATGCCTTCGTTAAAAGCAATTTCTACTTCTTCATATGAGTAAAAAGTTAACCCCTCTCCTTTAATTGGTACTTCTGGAGTAGATTTTCTTTCTTTGGTCATATAGTATAGCCCCAATACCATATCCTGGGATGGTACAGTAATAGGAGAACCGTTAGCTGGGTTCAGAATATTATGTGATGCAAGCATCAATAATTGACATTCCAAAATAGCTTCCGGCCCTAATGGCAAGTGAACCGCCATTTGGTCACCATCAAAATCTGCATTAAATGCCGTACAAACCAATGGGTGAAGACGAATAGCCTTACCTTCGATTAATTTTGGCTGAAATGCCTGAATACCCAATCTGTGCAATGTAGGGGCACGGTTCAACATCACTGGATGCCCTTTAAGAACATTCTCCAAAATATCCCAAACTACAGGCTCTTTCTTATCTATTATTTTTTTGGCAGATTTAACTGTTTTTACAATTCCTCTTTCTATTAATTTACGAATAACAAAAGGCTTGTAAAGTTCAGCTGCCATATCTTTCGGCAAACCACATTCGAACAACTTCAATTCTGGTCCAACAACGATTACAGAACGGGCAGAATAATCCACACGTTTCCCTAATAGGTTCTGACGGAATCGTCCTTGTTTACCCTTTAATGAATCAGAAAGTGATTTTAGTGGTCTGTTAGATTCTGTCTTAACAGCAGATGCTTTTCTTGTGTTGTCAAATAAAGAATCGACAGATTCCTGAAGCATACGCTTCTCATTCCTAAGAATTACCTCAGGTGCTTTTATTTCAACCAATCGCTTTAGTCGATTGTTCCTGATAATCACCCTTCTATATAAATCATTTAAATCTGAAGTAGCAAAACGACCACCATCCAATGGTACCAAGGGACGTAATTCTGGTGGAATAACCGGAACTACTTTCATAATCATCCACTCAGGTCTATTATCCCTGTTCTCCTGGGATTCCCTTAAAGCTTCAACTACCTGAAGACGTTTTAACGCCTCGGTTTTGCGCTGTTTTGAAGTCTCAGTATTGGCTTTATGTCTTAATTCGTAAGACAACTCTTTGAGGTCAATACGTGACAATAAATCAATAAGGCATTCAGCTCCCATTTTAGCAATGAACTTATTAGGGTCAGCATCTTCTAAATATTGATTCTCTTGCGGAATTGATTCTATGATGTTCAAGTATTCCTCTTCTGTCAAGAAATCCATCTTATTTACCTCTTCCCCTTCAGGGCCTTTGGCAACACCAGGTTGAATTACTACATAACGCTCGTAGTAAATAATCATATCCAATTTCTTGGAAGGTAATCCCAAAAGGTATCCAATTTTATTCGGCAAAGAACGGAAGTACCAAATATGGGCAACTGGAACTACCAAATTGATATGTCCCACTCTGTCTCTTCGTACTTTCTTCTCGGTAACCTCAACCCCACAACGATCACAAACAATACCACGGTAACGGATTCTCTTGTACTTGCCACAAGCACATTCATAATCCTTTACAGGACCAAAAATTCGCTCACAGAAAAGACCATCACGCTCTGGTTTGTGTGTTCTATAGTTTATAGTTTCTGGTTTTAAAACTTCGCCTCTTGACTCCGCCAATATTGCTTCTGGAGATGCCAAACCGATTGAAATCTTATCAAACCTTTTTTGTGGTGTATTATCGTGTATTCTAGCCATAATGTACTATGCTACTAAATTATAATGTGTGTTCTAAACTATTCTTCCAATCTGATATCCAAGCCCAAACCTTTTAGTTCGTGCATCAATACGTTGAAAGATTCTGGTAAACCAGGTTCTGGCATTGTCTCGCCTTTAACGATTGCCTCGTAAGTTTTGGCTCTACCAATTACATCATCAGACTTCACCGTCAATATTTCACGTAAAGTCGCTGATGCACCATATGCTTCAAGTGCCCAAACTTCCATCTCTCCAAAACGCTGACCACCAAACTGTGCTTTACCACCCAAAGGTTGTTGCGTAATCAATGAGTAAGGTCCTATTGAACGAGCGTGCATTTTATCATCTACCATGTGTCCTAATTTCAACATGTAGATAACTCCTACTGTTGCTGCTTGGTCAAATCGTTTACCTGTACCACCATCATAAAGATAGGTGTGGCCAAATCTTGGGATACCTGCCTCATCTGTATAAGCGTTGATTTGATCCAAAGTAGCACCATCAAAAATTGGTGTTGCATACTTTTTGCCCAATTTTAGACCTGCCCAACCAAGAACAGTTTCATAAATCTGACCAATATTCATACGCGATGGTACACCTAATGGGTTTAAGACAATATCAACAGGAGTACCGTCTTCCAAGAAAGGCATATCTTCCTGTCGTACAATTCTCGAAACGATACCTTTGTTACCGTGACGCCCAGCCATTTTATCCCCAACTTTAAGCTTACGCTTCTTGGCAATGTACACTTTGGCCAATTTCATAATACCAGCTGGTAATTCATCACCTACAGAAATCGTAAACTTATCTCTTCTTAAATTACCTTGAAGATCATTAAGTTTGATTTTATAGTTATGTAATAAATCTGCTACTAAATGATTTGTGTCTTTATCTGTTGTCCACGTTCCGGCAACCAAGTGCGCAAAATCATCAACAGAATTTAACATCTTCATCGTATACTTCTTCCCTTTGGGAAGTATTTCTTCACCTAAATCGTTCAATACACCTTGCGATGTCTTTCCGTTAATCAGTGCGAATAATTTCTCTACCAGAACATCCTTAAGCTGTTGGAAGAGGCGGCGGCG
>RCNC010002106.1_pt1 | contig 13306 bp, 12 predicted proteins | sample 2041301 | NCBI WGS metagenome assembly RCNC01 (sample SAMN09708231, study PRJNA481090) | Marine sediment metagenome, whole genome shotgun sequencing project. | biome: marine sediment; feature: ocean; material: sediment; isolation source: Sewage treatment plant 13A marine sediment (STP13A) ... | reverse complement strand
TGCCGATCCAGGCCGCGTGGGCCCAGAATGCGAAGGCCACATAGGCGCCGAGACCCAAAACGATGAGGATGAGGTCGTTCAGCGCCGACACCGGCGCCCCCGGAATGGCGCGAACCGTTCGCCGTTTCAGGGAGATCCGGTCAGCGACGGCCCAGGCGAGAAACGAGCCAAACAGAACCACGTCGGCCAGCGTGCCATTTACCAGCAGGTGCGCCACTGCCCAGAGCTTTACGGCGATAAGCTGTGGATGTTTCGTGGCGGTCTTGATGCGTCCAGGGAAATACGGTGCGAAGAACAGAATAAATACGGGGAGTAACAGCAGTGCAGACAGGTGCCTGAGCCCCATAGGCAGTGTGTAAAGTAACACTGGCTCTAGCCGCGCTGCGCCGTAGCCTTTGACGATCAGAAAAAAACCGAGCAGCGATACGATGCCGTAAATGGCTTTCCAACCCAGATCGCTCTTCGCTGCCACACTGTTGCGAAAACCTTCAGCGAAGATTGAGACGGAATGTATGCCAAGGAACAGTACGAGGCCGATAATAAGTGTGGTCATTGTGTGGATTCCTGTGAGATCTCGGTACAACCGAAAACTTTCAATCAGTGATTCTGTACTGCCTCTGGTTGTTGCACAAATACGGCAACTATCCCTACACATCCGATGTATCGGAAAGCGGTGGACAACACCAATCCACCAAATTCCGTTTGCCACAGCTGGAAATAGGTTTCCGCGGACACGATGAACCCGCCAAATAGCATAGCGAGAATGACTCCGCACCCGGCCAATGCGAGTGATTTGGAGTTTTGGAAGGAATCGCTGCTCAGCGATCGTGACAGCCACATGGAGTAGGCGCCACTAAGGCACAGAACGGCACCACCAATCTTAGCCAATGGAATAACCGCCCACGCTATCCATATCAGCAATGGATTTTCTATCGTTTGCCAAGAAGCCAGACCAGACACCGTTGTTAGATCGGGCGACAACACAGCAGCGACCGCCTCGAATCCCGCGCCTGCCTGGATGAAATTCTGAATGCCCCCAATCAGCCCCCAAAGCCCGACAAGCAGAATCAAGACGACCTTTGTTATTCTTAAAGTCATGTTCGCATCCTATGTCTATTGCCCTGCGATATCCGCTTTGGGTCAAAAGCAGCCATTTACAATTCGCTCAATACTAGCATTTGAACGGCTGCCTTCGGCGTATAGCGCTCACGCAAGGTCGGATATACTGGTCGCACATTTCACTTTAAGGTTTTGCTGACATGGCGGGAGTCGAAGGGCGCGTTGCATTGGTTACTGGTGGGAGTCGTGGCATTGGCCGAGCTACTGCCGACTTGCTGGCAGCACGCGGCGCTAAAGTAGTGTGCGTTGCTCGCGGCCAACAGGAATTGGAAGAGACGGGTCATCCGTACGTCGTTGCGGACCTCGGTACGCCAGAAGGCTGTGCGCAGACGATCGCAGAGGCTGAAGAGCGGCACGGTCCTGTGGATATTCTCATCTGCAACCACGGCATCGGTTCCGCACATGAACGAGTCGTCTGGGAGCAGGATCCTGAGCTGTGGAATGAAACGATACGCATCAATCTCGATGGGCCATTCCATCTTTCGAGAATCGTTCTTAAGGGAATGACCGAGCGAGGTTACGGCCGCTTGGTCTACACGAGCTCTACAGCCGGCCTGGTTGCAGAGCCCGCTGGCAGTGCCTACAACAGTTCCAAGCATGGTTTGCTTGGCTTGATGCGATCAGTTGCTCTGGACGGCGGTGCATTCGGCATTACATCAAATGCGGTCTTGCCAGGCTGGGTTCGGACCGAGATGGCCGAGCGTTCAGCGGACCAGGAAGCCAAAGACAGAGGCATGACGGTCGATCAGGTATGGCAAGAACGCGCCGCGCTTTATCCGGCGGGACGCGTCGTTACGCCCGAGGAAGTTGCTGAAACGATCGCGTTTCTGGCCACGGAAGAGTCCAGCGGCGTTAGCGGCGAGGCCATCCGAGTTGCATTGGGCAGTGTGTGGTAGAACGAATCGACTAGGAGTGCGCGATCTCTTTGTCGGTAAACAGAAAGTCGCGTAACTCTTTATCCATTACGGGGTCTTGTCGCCGTATCCACTCCAGCACCATTGCTGCGTGCTCTTTTTCTTCGTCGCGGTTGTGCGCAAGTATCGCAGCCAGTTCCTTGTTCTTGCAGGCATCTACGCGCTGGTTATACCAATCGACGGCCTCTAGCTCTTCCATCAGCGATGTAATCGCGCGATGCATGTCGCGAGTTTCATCACTGAGCTCTTCAATCGGTTCGTGATATCCCTCATTCGCCATTCTTTGCTCCTTTAGTCTCGTTTCGGCAGCGTCACAGAGAACACAACGCCACCTTCAATATTGTCTGCGGAAATACTACCACCGTGGCCTTCCGAAATAAGTTTCGCAATGTACAGGCCCAGCCCAAGGTGTTCGTCACCATCACTGCCGCGCACTGAGACCATCGAGTCGAATAATTGTGTGCGCATGCGTTCGGGCAGTGAAGGTCCCGGGTTCGCGACGGTAACAATCAGTGAGCCATCTCGCTGTTCCAGCCCTATTTTTATGGTGTCGTTGTTGGCGCTAAAGTCGACAGCGTTATCGACTAGCTTGTCGAGCATTTGAATCATGAGTTCTGGAGACCCGCTGGCGGGCCCTTGAGTGAGTTCGGATACAAACTCAAATTGCCGTGCTGGATAAACGTCGCGATAGGCAGCCACAGTCGACCGCAATACGACATGCACATCAAAATCCACGGCTTCGGCATGTTGCATCAACTCTTCGACGCGACTTGCTTCACTCATCGCCGTCAGTATGCGTCGCAGGCGATCGGCTCCGCTTTTGGCTCGGGCTGCATACTCGGCGGAAGCCGCATTGAGCGGCTCATGTTCGAGATTCTCCAGCGACGAGGAAACAATCGCGAGAGGCGTGCGTAGCTCGTGCGATAGTTTCGATGCCAGAGTGCGCAAGTACTCGTTGTATTCACCCAGTTGGTGCAGCACGTGAGAGAAACTTCGCGACAGATCACCGACTTCGTCGCCGGCGAGGGCGCTCGGTAAAGTACCGCGCAGGTCATCGTTCTCGAGGGCATCTTCTGCCGCAGTGCTCAATTTTTGAATCCGACTCGATAGCCACGAGGCGTAGCCAAGCAACGCGAGCGCCGCGACCAAAGTCGCAATTACGGTGACGTATATCAATTGCGCGAGCCGCTCATTGGTCAGGCTGAGAATCGCTTCTGTTCCTTGTTGCAGTAGCAGCGCACCGACAATCGTATCGCCCGATTGAATAGGCTGCGCGACCGCCACAACCGCACCACCACCGTCGGCGCTACGGAACCATGTTTCGGACGCCTCACCCTGTAATGCCGCGACCACATAAGGCTGACTTTCCCGGCCACTGGCATCGGGTTCTGCCAACTCGGCTTCTTGCCCTGACTCAACCACAGCCTCATAGGCAATTCGCATCCACGCTGACACCGCCCCGCCGGAATCCTTCGCCGGCAATGCTATGTCGCCGGCCGTGGCAACCCGCCAGCCTGCCGCATCCGTCAATATCAGTCGCATGCCCGGCTGTGTACGCCTTGCGGCTATTGCGACCAGTTCATCGGATCTCGTTACAAAGCGCCCCGGAGCGGCGGCCGCAAAACTGGCGCTACGAATCGCTGCCTCCGTTGCGCCGCTGGTGTTGCTGACCTGCAGGCCGATGTGCGTGCCCAATCGGCTTACGGGTATTCGTGCTTCCAATTGGTAGCCACGTGACGGCACGTCCTGCCAATGCGCAACGATCGATGGGTCGGGGGCGAACCCATAGGCTGTTTGCACGTAACTGATAATCGACCCGGGTGCTTCGGCGCCAAACATCAGTGTTTCATCGAGATACGGCGGGCTCGTGTTGACGAGTCCGACGCGGTCGGATAATCGTGAGCCCTGGCCAACAGCGATAGTGCCCGGCGCCGCGTAAACAACATTCTTGTCGGCAACCTCGACATACAGATACACAAACTGTCCATGCAGTCCGATGGCGAATCGAATCGGACCGTCAACGCCGCGCATGCTGCGTAATGCATCCCGACTCAGATTCCAGTCATCGAAATATCCGTCGATGTTCGGTCGCGAATCGATGCGATGACCGTACAACGAATCACCAACCACGTGGTCGTCTTGATTCGCCAACGGAAATTCATCTTCGTACTGTGCCAACGAATCGGCGATAGCGCGTGCAGTGCCTGCCAGCATTTGTTGCTGTCCGGAGCGTAGTGCCGATTCCGTTTCGCCAATAAACTGGCAGCCGGCCCACGGCAATACAAGGGTTAGCAGACTGACAAGTAGCAACTGCCGCTTTAGGTTCATTGCAACCAGCGATATCCCATGCCGTAGACGGTTTCGATCGAGTTGAAGCTGGCGTCGATAACCGCGAACTTGCGGCGAATGCGTTTGACGTGCGAAGTAATTGTATTGTCGTCCAGCACAGCCTGAGCAGCATCCATCAGTTGCTGTCGATTTTTCACATGTCCTGGATAGCGTGCCATGGCATGCACCAGCCAAAACTCCGTGAGTGTCAGGCCGACCGGTTGATCTTGCCAAAGTACGGTCATGCGGTCGGTATCGATCGCCAGATCACCGCGCGTGATTCGGCTGTCGGCAGCTTGCGGTTGTTGCATTGCTTCGAGACGACGGAACAGGGCAGCGATGCGTGCCATCAGGTGCGGCAAACTGATGTCCTTGGTGAGGTAATCGTCGGCGCCGAGGCGCAGGCCGGAGACTGCATCGAACTCACTGTCTCGTGCGGTCAGGAAGATAATGGGTAGTTCGGCTGCACGCGCTCGAAGTTCACGACACAACTCGAAGCCACCTTCGACATCGTCGCGCAGATTGATGTCAATAATGACGAGGTCCGGCAAACGAGCGTCGAACGCTTCCATGGCCGGCGCTCTGGCGTCATAAGCATCGACGGCGTAGCCCTCGCGCTTAAACGCGGCGACGTAGTTTTCTCTGATTGCTGCTTCGTCTTCGACGATAGCGATGCGTTTAGCCACAGTTTGCTCCTTTGATCCTCGACACAATTTGCCACATTACATCGGTGCATTGCCATGCCGGAGTCCACGCTGCGGCGCATTAGCTTGTTGCAATGGGTTTCACGCCAGAGGAGACCGGCAATGCGAGTAACAAAGTGGACCACCCTGTTGACCATAACATTCATGGCGTTGCTATCGACGCAGCCCGGACTTGCGGAGGAAGGCGGACCGACCCCCGGGAGCATGCAGGCTGGCAGCCTGCTCATGCGGATGAGCGAGGGTTATGTGACTGCCACTTTGCTCAATACCGACGTGAATATCGTCGTCAATGGCCTCGTTGCCCGCGTATCGGTCACGCAGGAGTTTGAGAACAGTGGCCAGGAATGGGTTGAGGGCGTCTACGTCTTTCCGCTTCCCGACGAGGCGGCCGTCGATCAAATGCGTTTGTACATCGGTGACCGCTTCATCGAAGGAGAAATCCGCGAGAAAGAACAAGCCAGGAAAGAATACGAACAGGCGAAATCAGAAGGTAAGAAAACCAGCCTGGTTGAGCAGCAACGCGCCAATCTGTTCACGACATCAGTCGCGAATATCGCCCCCGGCGAAAAGGTCATTATCGAAATTGAGTATCTTGAGGACCTGCGGTACGACGCGGGCATGTTCAGCCTGCGTTATCCAATGACGCTGACGCCGCGCTATATCCCGGGACACGGGCTGCCCGACCGTAAAGGCAGTGGCTGGTCCGCGGATACCAGCCTGGTTGATGATGCATCTCTGATAACACCGCCGATGGTGTCGGCATCAAGAAGCCATCGAGTCTCGTTACAGGCGACCGTCAATGCGGGCATGCCTCTGGAAATCATCGCCAGCCGCTATCATCCGGTTAACGTCAGTGAAGCAAACGGCGAGTACAGCGTATCGCTCGCCGGCGGCAGAGCGCCGATGGATCACGACTTCGAACTGCTGTGGCGTCCGGTGCCCTCAGCGAAACCCAGGGCAATGGCCTTCTCCGAAACGATCGACGGAGAGCCGCACTATCTGCTGATGGTCGTTCCGCCAGAATCAGATCTGGTTTCCGGCGCCGCGATGCCGCGAGAAATGATTTTTATTATTGATACGTCCGGCTCCATGCATGGAGTGTCTCTTGCGCAGGCGCAGCAAGCTCTCTTGCGTGCGCTGCAGACATTGCGACCCGGCGACAGGTTCAATGTCATCGAATTCAACTCCTATACGACGCCGCTGTTTCCGGCGAGCGTCACGGCTGACGTTGCCAACCTTGATGAAGCGAAGAGTTTCGTACGCCAACTGAAATCTAACGGCGGTACCGAGATGCACTCGGCACTGGCATTCGCTTTACGTACTCCACCTAGTGAGAGCTTTCTGCGTCAGATCATTTTCATCACCGACGGGGCAGTCGGCAATGAGGAAGGCTTGTTCCAACTGATTGATACAAAACTGATGGGCGCCAGATTATTCACGGTCGGTATTGGTTCTGCACCAAACAGTTGGTTTATGCGCAAAGCCGCTGAAACCGGCCGCGGGACGTTCACAATCATCAGCGCCCTGCACGAAGTCGGCGAGAAGATGGACAGGCTATTCAAGAAGCTGGAGAACCCGCAAGTAACTGACATTGAGGTGCAATGGCCGAGCGGCGTGATCGTCGACAGCTATCCGAGCATTGTGCCGGACTTGTATCTCGGTGAGCCCATCGTCGTGAAAGCCCACGCATCAGGCGAGCTCCGGTCTGGCGACGTTGTTCGTATTGCTGGCAACTCGGTAGGCGGCGCCTGGAGCAATGAGATGGTGCTGACAGGCCGGCCTCAGAGTGCGGGTGTCGCCGCGTTGTGGGCACGCTCTCGTATCGCAGACTTGCTCGATCAACTGCGGCGCGGAGCGGATGAAGATGAAATTCGTCCGGCTGCTGTTGAAACAGCACTCACGCATCACCTGGTGAGCAAGTACACGAGCCTGGTTGCTGTGGACAAGACGCCGGTCCGTCCGGCAGGGGATCCGCTAGCCAGTGAGCAGGTCGCAAGTTTGATGCCACACGGACAAAGCGGATCAGCAATCTTTGGTTTTCCCGCTACTGCGACCAATGCCGAGGTCCTGCAGCTAACCGGACTCGCACTATTGTCGCTTGCGCTGCTGATCATGGCAGGGCCGGCCCTGCGCAGGAGGATTCCTAATGAGCTACTACCTTAAATCGCCGCGGAGCTGGCTGGTGGCTTGTCTTCTGTGTCTTGGCTTCTGGCAACTTGGCCAAGGTGCGTACATTCCGGCGAAAGCGTGGATGGCGCAAGAGCTAATGCAACGCGCCTGGCAACGCAGCAGCGACGGCACTGAGCAAGCAACGCCGTGGCCCTGGGCTGACACCTGGCCGGTTGCTCGACTGAGTGCCAGATCCGGCGAGGTAGAACTGATCGTTCTGGAGGGCGGCTCTGGCCGCACTCTTGCGTTTGGCCCAGGTCACCTGAGCGCGAGCTCGTTGCCGGGCGAAACAGGTAACACGGTGATCGCCGGTCATCGCGACACACACTTCAGTTTTCTGCGGCATCTCGAGATCGGGGAGTCGCTGGTACTAGAAACGGTGTCCGGGATAAAGCATCTGTACAAAGTGGTGGGCATTGATGTCGTTGACTCGCGACGCGGCAGCCTGCAGCTGGATACAGACGAGGCATTTCTCAGCCTCGTAACCTGCTATCCATTTGAGGCGCGCGATCCCGGCGGTCCGCTACGCTACGTTGTGACGGCTAAAATGCTCTTCTAATTTTCGGACCTCTGCGTCATAGTGGCCGTCGATCGCACACTCGGTGCGGTTCAAGACCCAGAGAATATATGCAAGAAAACAAGGCCAAGCTTACCGAGGGACCGGTAGGCCGACATCTGCTGGATATGGCGCTGCCTGTCCTGCTGGGCATTACGACAATGATGGGACAGGCGTTTATCGACGCCTATTTTCTGGGGCAGGTTGGCGATCGTGCTTTGGCCGCACATGCGTTTAGCTTCCCGATTTTGATGATCGTTACCAGTGTCGCTATCGGTATGGGTGCCGGAACGTCATCGGTCGTCGCACGCGCGATTGGTGCGAGGGACATGCGCCGCGCTCGGCGCCTCGCAACCGATAGCCTGTTGTTGTCATTTCTGATCACCGCCGCGTTTTGTGCGCTCGGCGTACTGACGATCAATCCCTTGTTTCGTGTGCTCGGTGCGCCCGAAGACATGATCCCGATGATCCGTAGTTTCATGCTGATTCTGTATTCGGGTGTTCCCTTTGTGGTCGTCGGCATGGTTGGCATGGCGAGCATGCGCGCCACCGGCGACACTCGTTTGCCGAGTATATTGATGATGATGGCCGCGGCCCTTAACGTGATCCTCGATCCCATTTTTATCTTCGGCCTTGGGCCGGTGCCGGCGCTAGGACTTAACGGTGCTGCGGTGGCGGCGTTGATCGCTCGCGGCTTAATGTTTGTTGGTGCAATCTATTTGCTGCGCGGACGACTCAATATGGTCAGCTTCAGTCGACCGGATCCCATAGAGTTACGCAAGTCCTGGCGCGACATATTGCATGTTGGTATTCCAGCGGCAGGTACAAACGCGATCGTACCGATCGCTACCGCGATCATCACGGCGTTGATTGCCGGTTACGGTCCAGAAGCCGTGGCGGGTTTCGGCGTTGCGAGCCGCATCGAATCTCTGGTGTTAGTGATGTTCTACGCATTGTCGGCGGTGATCGGGCCATTCGTTGGACAAAATCTGTCCGTAGGCAACCACGCTCGCATCCTAGAGGCGATGCGACTGTCCATGTTGTTTTGTGTCGGTGCCGGATTGTTAGTCGCCGCATTGCTGGCGCTTTCTGCCAATTCGTTGCCTACGATCTTTAGTGACAATGAATCGGTGATCGGGGTGGCCCGGCTATTTCTGTGGATTGCCCCGATTGGATATGCTGGCTACGGCCTGGTCATGACAATCAACGCGGCGTTCAATGGTCTTGGAAAACCGATGCCGGGCGTTGTCGTCAGCCTCATGCGCACGATACTTCTCTACGTACCGCTAGCGCTCATCGGCCAATATTTTTACGATATCGTCGGAATCTTCGCTGCGTACGCGGCCGCCAACGTAGTCACCGGATTCGTGGCCTACGCCTGGGTTAAGAAAACAGTCCGCGGTCTGTGCGCGGAGACTGCCTAGCTCGTGTGCCCTACAGGTGCTTCCGGTGCTTGCGCAGCTTGTTCCTGATTCTGTGCATCTTCTTCGATGATGGTCGGGATCGGCTTGCGCGTTGGATCGGAACGATAACGAGATCGTCTGACGAAAACCGTGCCACTCCATATAAAGCAAGCGAAGCCTACGCCGAAATACGCAAACGATAGCGCGTAGTCAAAGCCCAGATAGGTACCGGAACTCATAAACAGCAATCCGAGCAATAGCCAGAACTGCGGTACGCGTTCGTAGAGAGGTGTTGGTAGCCACATAATTGGTCTCACAAGTTATTAATGGTTTCGTACGACCATAAAATGCGTAAAAGCGCGCTAATCGTCATGGCTTTTCATCACATAATGCAAAATTGGACTCAGCTAACAGTCCTAACTGTGACCGTCCTCACATAAGGGACGGGAAGATCCGCTTGCGATACCAGATATGCATGCCGATACCGCGGCTTGCCATGAATATTGTGAAAGCAAGCCACAGGCCGTGATTGCCATAGTCCTGCAGCAAGTACCAGGCCGGCAGGAACACTGCGAACGTGGAGATCAGCATCAGGTCGCGCATCTCCCTGGAGCGGGTGGCACCAACGTACACGCCGTCGTAGAGGAAGGACCAGACGGAGATCAGCGGAGAAATGACCAGCCAGGGAAGAAATTGCATTGCGGTGCTGCGTACATCGGGTAGATCGGTTAGTACACGGATCAACACTGGTCCGATCAGGACGTAAAACAAAAAGAATCCAGCTGCGAAGATCAGCGACCACTTCAAGGTAAGTTGCACGGACCGCTCGAGCACGTCACGACGTTGTTGGCCGACGGCCTTGCCGACCAGTGCCTCCGCGGCATGTGCGAATCCGTCCAACGCGAAGGCGGTCAGATTTTGCAGATTCATCAATACCGCATTCGCTGCCAGCACGAGACCACCTAGTCTTGCACCCTGTGCGGTGACAAACGCGAACGTGAATATCAAAGCCATCGTGCGCACGAAAAGATTCGCGTTCACGGCAAAGAAAGCAGCGTACGCACGGACGTTAATCAAACGTGCCATCGGCCAATGACCACTTCGTTTGCGTAATGCTCGGGCGGCGAAGGCGAGTCCAACAACGACGCCGGCGTATTCAGCAATAACCGACGCCAGCGCTACGCCATCGACTTTCATGCCCAGCTGCAGGACAAAGACGAGATCAAGAACAATGTTGGTGATATTGATCGTGAGAAATATCAGCAACGGTACGCGCGCATTTTGCAGACCGAGAAACCAGCCAATCAAGACAAAATTCGCGAGGGTTCCGGGTGCACTCCAGATGCGAATCGAGAAGTACTGATATGCGTATGCCTCGACATCTGGCTCCGCTCCGATCAGGCTCAAAGCGAACTGACCGATAGGTACATGCAGCGCGAGCAAGGTCAGCGCGATCAACAGTGAAACAATCAGCGCCTGACCCAGTGAAACACGCAGCCCGTCATTGTCGTTCGCACCGAAGCGCTGCGCCGTAATACCTGTGGTGCCCATGCGCAGGAAATTCATGCCCGTATACAAGAAGCCAAAAATCGTCGCGCCGATTGCGACCGCGCCCAGATAGGCGGGACCGTCGAGGTGCCCGGTAACGCCCGTATCCACCATGCCAAGTAAAGGCACGGAAATGTTCGACAGAATCATCGGCGCTGCTATGCGCCAGACGTCACGGTCCTCAGGCAGACGCGCGGCGTTCACACAGCGGTCATCAGAAAGCGTTAATGCCGGTGAGTTCTTTACCGACGACGAGCTGGTGCACTGTCTCGGTACCTTCGTAGGTGATAACACTTTCCAGGTTGAGCATGTGACGGATGGGCACGTACTCGGCACTGATACCACTGCCGCCGAGGATATCGCGCGCGTCTCTTGCAATATCAATCGCAGCACGACAATTGTTCCACTTGGCGAGAGATACCTGTGCAGGTTTCAGTTTGCCGCGATCCTTGAGTCGACCAAGATGTAGTGACAACAACTGTGCGCTGGTAATACGGCGTGCCATATCGGCCATGCGAATTTGAATGGACTGCGTATGTGAAAGGGGCCGACCGAACAAGACACGATCTTCGGTGTAGCGTAAAACCTCGTCGAGGCAGGCTTGCGCCGCACCGATAACGCCCCAGGTGATGCCATAGCGCGCCTGAGTCAGGCAGCTAAGCGGACCTCTCAGGCTGCTTACGCCCGGCAACACGCTTGCTGCTGGCACGCGAACATTGTCAAAGAACAATGCACCGGTGATGGAAGCGCGTAAAGAGAATTTGTTTTCGATTTCCTGCGTGCTGAAACCTGGCATTTCTTTTTCAACGATAAAGCCCTTTACGCCTTCATCCGTTTTTGCCCAGACGATAGCCGCATCGGCAACGGTCGCATTTGTAATCCACATCTTCGAGCCGTTCAGGATCCAGTCGTCGCCGTCTTTCTTGGCATGCGTTTTCATGTTGTTGGGATCCGACCCGCCCTGCGGTTCGGTAAGACCGAAACAACCGATTGCTTCGCCTCTTGCCATTGCCGGCAACCAACGCTGCTTTTGCTCCTCCGAGCCATAAGCATGTATCGGGAACATGACAAGACTGCTTTGCACCGAAACAAAGCTGCGCAGACCGCTGTCGGCGCGCTCGAGCTCCTGACAGATAAGACCGTAGCAAATGCTGTTCATACCGGCGCAATCGTAGCCTTCGAGCGAGCTGCCAAGCAGGCCGAGTTCGGCGACCTGTGATACCAGCTCGCGAGGAAAACGGTGTTGTTCAAATGCTTCCCGCATCACAGGGATTGCCTGCTCGTCGACATAGCGCGCGACGGTGTCTTGCACCATGCACTCTTCTTCGGTCAGCTCCGCTCTGACATCAAACAAATCGAGCGGATTGAGTGGCGATTTACTGGAACTCATCGAAAAACTCTCTCTATAGTTTAAATAGGGATGCCCATGCGGCGGTACAGTACCGACAGCAACCACGCAGGTCCAATCATCATCATCTGAATATCCTGCAAGACCAATGCGGCGGTTCGGTCGCGGCGCCTGCCCAGCAGCAGACCAACAATGCCAGCGACCAAAAAGCCTGCAGCGACCCGTAACGGCGAATACTGCGATGCCTCCAGCCAAACCTGAATTGACGCCACGCCAAGGATAAACGGCAACATGCCGATGGCCAATGAAACAGAGATGATAAAGTAGTAAACCGTCGCTGCCATCAGGAACAAACTCCCCCAATTAACCAGCGGCGAAATATCATAAAACTCATCAGGAACGGGTAGCGTCCATAGTAGCCCCACTGTTCCGAGCACCAGCAGCGGCACGGCAATCCAGTAAGCCAGCGGTGATGCCAGCTCGGCATGCGACTCTCCATAACGTGAGAGCCAGTCCTCAGTTTCGCTCATTGGAACACTCTTTTTTGAACATATAGGGATTGTATTAAGTATTCGTTCAGGTGTCCTAGGCAAAATGGCAATCTGAGACTGCGCATAGGGAGTAAGCAGATGAAAAGCACAATTTTGATTGCTATTGGAGTCGTAGTATTTGCGACGGGTTGCGAGACTCTGGACCCGTATAGCGGTGAAAGTGGAATGAGTAACTCGACGAAAGGTGCCTTAATCGGCGCTGCAGCCGGTGTGGTTGTTGGTTTAGCGTCGGGTGATGATGCGGTTGATCGACGCCAGCGTGCTTTGATTGGAGCTGGCGTGGGTGCGCTTGCCGGTGGCTCTGTTGGCTATTACATGGACAAGCAGGAAGCGGAACTGCGCGCCGAGCTTGAGGGTACGGGTGTCAGCGTTACCCGAACTGGCGATAACATCACGCTCAATATGCCTGGACACGTCACTTTCGCCACAGATAGTTCGGATCTGAATCCGGCCTTCTTTAATGTATTGAATTCGGTTAGCAAAGTGATCCGGGAATTCGATCAGACAGTCGTCGAAGTCGCCGGTCATACAGACAGCACTGGCTCTGACGCGCACAACCAAACTCTTTCAGAGCGCCGCTCCAGTACCGTTTCGCAGTATCTGCAATCGCGCAAGATCTCGAGTCAGCGATTAATCACCATTGGATTAGGTGAAAGCATGCCGTTG